>OCPP01000068.1_pt1 | contig 92751 bp, 90 predicted proteins | sample 1538211 | NCBI WGS metagenome assembly OCPP01 (sample SAMEA2580193, study PRJEB22360) | human gut metagenome | biome: human gut; feature: human-associated habitat; material: faeces | place: Denmark | collected 2008/2010
ATCCTAATGAAGTTGTTGATGATGTTATAAACATGGTAAAGAAAGAAGCTGCCAAGAAGAATATATCTATTGAAGCTGAAAAGAAGTTTAAAGGATTACTTGTAGGAGATAAGAATAAGTTCTATCAAGTGGTTTTAAATTTAGTAACCAATGGTATAAAGTATTCTAATGAAAATGGAAATGTAAAAATATTTACCAATAAAAGTAAGAATAAATTTGTTTTAATGGTTAAGGATGATGGTATTGGAATACCTAAAGAAGATTTGCCTAGGATATTTGAAAGATTTTATACTGTTGATAAGTCTAGAACATCAAAGAGTACAGGTTTGGGACTAGCTATAGTAAAGCATATTGTTAAATTATTTAATGGTGAAATATTTGTTGAATCGGAAGTTGGTAAAGGAAGTAAATTTACGGTAGTTAGTAAAAATGTATATTGTGAATAAATAAAAAAGGAATCTTGATTATTTCAAGATTCCTTTTTTTGTTAAATTTAATATGGTTTTAACAAGAGAAGATGTTCTTTTAACAATTGCATAATATTGAATTAACTTTTAGATAATAATATTAATATATAAAGTAAATCAAGGAAAGAAATTAATAAATATATATAACTTGTGTTTATGGAGGAGATAGAGATGAAAAGAAAAAAAATTAAATTATTAGCAGGAGTAATGATAATAGCAATGACAGGAGGGGTTTTCGTAGGTTGCGGAAATAATTCAGCTTCAAAGGAAGGAAAAGTTACAATTACAGTTTCAGGATCAACTTCAGTGGGACCACTAATGGAAAAAATAGCAGAAAAGTATGAAGAAGAAAATTCAGATGTGTCAATTGAAATTAATCAAACAGGTTCATCTGCAGGAATTAAGGATGCTATGGATGGAATTTCTGATATAGGACTATCTTCAAGAGATTTAAAAGATGAAGAAGCAGTAAAGGTTAAATCTACAGTATTAGCATATGATGGAGTTGCTGTAATTACAAACACTAGTAATCCAGTAAAAGAATTAACTATAGAACAAATAAGAGATATATTTACAGGCAAGGTTACAAATTGGAGCCAAATAGGCGGAAGCAATGGACCGATAGTTGTAGTCTCAAGAGAAACAGGTTCAGGAACTAGAACAGCATTTGAAGAAGGTGTTGGTTATAGCGAAGAAGAATTGGTTAAAACCGCCACTATATCAAAAGGAAATGGTGATGTTAAGACAACTGTTTCTACCAATGAAAATGCCATTGGATTTGTCTCATTTGAATACTTAGATGATGCAATATCAGCAATAAATGTTAACGGTATAAAACCAACAGCAGAAAATGTTAAAGCAGGTTCATATGTACTATCAAGACCTTTCCTTGCTGTAACAAATGAACAGTATATTACAGAAGATACTAAAAATTTAATAGATTATATAACTGGTAAAGAAGGACAACAAATCGTTAAAGATAACAAATTAATAACAATTGATTAATCTAGTTGACTTAATTTTGTTTTTAGCCACTAGTTTTGGAGGAATAAAATGCAAAATATAAATAATAAAAATAGTGAAGAATATATGGCAGATGAAAAAGTTAAATCTGTTAAAACTTTTAATATGAAAAAAGCTGTGGATAAAGGTTCAAAGTGGATATTTTTACTAAGTGCTTTAATTGCGGTATTTAGTTTGTTGTTAATCATGGGATTTGTATTTTATAAAGGATTAAGGCCATTTTTTGCAGAGGGATATTCATTTGTTGACTTTATTATAGGAACAGATTGGTACCCAAGTTCTAGTAAATTTGGCATATTACCTATGATTATTGCAACTATATTAGGAACAATAGGAGCTTTACTTATTGGTGTGCCTATAGGCTTATTAACATCAATTTTTATTTCAGAAATTGCACCTAAGAAAGTAGCAAATATAATTGTACCAGCTGTAGAATTGTTAGCAGGAATACCTTCAGTATTGTATGGAGTTTTTGGACTTGCAATAATTGTACCTTGGATTAAGAATACATTTAACTTGCCCAAAGGACAGAGTTTATTAGCAGTAATAATTGTTTTAGCAATAATGATGTTACCTACAATAATTTCAGTGGCTACTACAGCCATAAGAGCTGTGCCAAAAAGCTATAAAGAAGGATCACTAGCCTTAGGAGCATCACATATCGAAACAACATTTAAGGTTGTAGTTCCAGCAGCTAAATCAGGTATTTTAGCAGCAGTTATCCTTGGAATTGGTAGAGCTGTAGGAGAAACAATGGCAATAATTTTAGTGGCAGGAAACTCTGCAAATATTCCAACATCAATATTTGACGGAGTAAGGCCTTTAACAAGTAATATCGCCTTAGAGATGGGATATGCTTATGGTACACATCAAGAAATGCTTTTTGCTACAGGAGTAGTGTTATTCATATTTATTTTGATATTAAACTTAGTAATAGCAAAGCTTTCTAATAAGGAAGGTAAATAATCATGAGGAAATTTAAAGAAAATATATTAAAAATACTATTGTATTTATCAGCTATTTTTACAGTTGGAATTTTAGTATTTATATTAGGATTTATATTGGTAAAAGGATATAAGGAAATTACGCCTACATTTATTTTTAGTGGGTATTCTGCTTCAGGTAATGGTGGAATAATGCCAATGATAGTTTCTACTTTATATGTAGTTGGAATATCAATTTTAGTAGCAACACCAATTGGAGTGTTGGCGGCAGTTTATTTACAAGAGTACGCAAAACAAGGAAAAGTGGTTAAAATAATAAGATTCTGTACAGAGTCCCTTTCAGGAATACCTTCAATAGTATATGGTCTTTTTGGTGCAATTTTTTTTGTAGGATTTTTAAAGTTTGGTTATTCATTATTATCAGGTGCACTTACTGTTTCAATTATTATTTTACCTGTAATAATACGTACTACAGAAGAAGCATTAAAAGTAGTGCCAGCATCTTATAGAGAAGCTTCACTGGGGCTTGGAGCTACAAAATTTCAAACACTTTACAAAGTAATTCTTCCAAGCTCAATTCCTGGAATATTATCAGGGATAATACTTTCTATAGGACGTGTAGTTGGAGAATCAGCAGCTATATTGCTTACAGCAGGAAGCGTTGCTAAAATGCCTAAAGGAATTTTTTCAAGTGGAAGAACTCTTACTGTACACTCATTCTTAGTGGCACAAGAAGCTGGAGATATTGCAGAAGCTGCAGCTGTAGGAATTGTATTAATTATTATTATTTTATTGCTAAATAGCATAGCTAAGATCATAACAAAGAAGTTTAATAAAGCTAATTATTAGTAGGTTTCAGAGGTGAAAATATGACAAGTGGTAAAGTGCCTGAGATACAGGTAAGAAATTTAGAATTATTTTATGGAGATAATAAAGCTTTAAAAAATATAAATTTAGATATAGAATCAAAGAAAGTTACAGCTTTGATAGGACCATCAGGATGCGGAAAATCAACATTTTTAAGAACTTTAAACAGAATGAACGATTTAATTGATAATGTTAAAATTACTGGTGAGATAACTATTGGAGGTAAGAATATTTATAAAGATATTGATGAAATAGATTTAAGAAAAAAGGTTGGTATGGTATTTCAAAAGCCAAATCCATTTCCTATGTCAATTTATGATAATGTAGCGTATGGACCGAGGCTTCATGGTGTTAAAGATAAAAAAACTCTAGATGGAATTGTGGAAAAAAGTTTAAAAGGTGCTGCACTTTGGGATGAAGTTAAGGATAGACTTAAGAAAAGTGCATTAGGATTATCAGGTGGTCAGCAACAAAGACTATGCATAGCTAGAACAATTGCTGTTTCTCCAGAAATAATCTTAATGGATGAACCAACATCTGCATTAGATCCAATATCAACTATTAAAATGGAAGAATTGATGTATGAGCTTAAAAAGAAATATACAGTTGTTATTGTTACTCATAATATGCAACAGGCAGGAAGAATTGCTGATAAGACAGCATTTTTCTTAAGTGGGGAAGTAGTAGAGTATGGAGATACTAGCGATATTTTCTATAAACCAAGGGATAAGAGAACAGAAGATTATATAACAGGAAGATTTGGATAAAATATCAGGAGGATATGCTATATGACAAGAAATATTTTAGATAAGCGACTTAAAAGCTTGACATCAGAACTTGCAGAAATGGGAAGCCTTGTTGAAAAGCAGATTTATGATTCAATAAAAGCTTTAAAAAATCATGATATAGAATTGTCAGAAATAGTTATTAAAAACGATGATAAGGTAGATGCTTTAAACAAGAGAATTGAAGAAAAGTGCTTAATATATATGGCAACACAATCACCAATGGCATCTGATCTTAGAAAGATGTTTGCAGCTTCAAAAATTGTAACAGATTTAGAGAGAATAGCAGATTATGCAGTAGATATATGCAAGATTAATAAAAGAGTAGAAATAGATCCACTAGGTGAAGCTGAAATACCTTTATGGAACATGGTTGAAATATTGAGTAAGATGATTAATATGTCTGTAGAGGCTTTTGTTAATAGTGATGTGGAAGAGGCATATAGAATTTGCAAGCTTGATGATGAAGTTGATGTAATTTATCGTAAGTTATTTAATGATGTTATTAAGAAGATGAGCAAGGATGAAAATCTTCTTAATAAAGGAACGCAGATACTTTTTGCTTCAAAATATTTAGAAAGAATAGGAGATCATATAACAAATATATGCGAGTGGATTATTTTTTCTAAAGAAGGGGATTATGTTGATTTAAATGAGTAAATAATAAGAGAAGAGGAAGCCCTCTTCTCTTATTATTTATCTTAATATTTAATATAAAAATATAGTAAAATAGTAGAAATGTATGATAAAATAAGTTGTTTATTGACTGAATATAATAATTGAGTTAATATATCATAGAGTAGATAGGTAATTATAGGAGTGAAATATATGAAAAATGTAGTAACTAGTGTAATGCCTGATAGTATTGCTGAAGAAGTCGGCATTGAAGTAAATGATATTCTATTATCAATTAATGGAGAAAAGATAGTTGATATTATTGACTACAGGTTTTTAACTGCAGATGAAGAAATAGTTTTAGAAATTCAAAAACCAGATGGTGAAGTTTGGGAATATGAAATAGAAAAGGATTATGGTGAAGAAATAGGATTAGAATTTGGCGGAGGAATAATGGATAAAGCCAAAAGATGTAGCAATAAATGCATGTTTTGTTTCATAGATCAAAATCCAAAGGGAATGAGAGAAAGTATATATTTTAAAGATGATGATTCACGTCTTTCATTTTTACAAGGAAACTTTGTTACATTGACAAATATGAAGGATGAAGATATAGATAGAATAATTAGATATAGAATCAGTCCAATAAATATTTCTGTACATACAACAAATCCTGAATTAAGGGTTAAAATGCTTGGAAATAGATTTGCAGGGCAAGTTTATGAAAGACTTAAACGTCTAAGTGATGCAGGTATTGAAATGCATTGTCAGATAGTGCTTATCCCAGAGGTAAATAATGGAGAAGAGCTTAAAAAGACAATTGAAGACTTATATAAGCTATATCCAGCAGTGGAAGATGTTGCAGTAGTACCTATAGGAGTAACTAAATATAGAGATGGATTAGTTCAAGTTAAGACTTTCACAGAAGAAACATCTAAAAAGGAATTAGAAATGGTTATGAAATTCCAAGAGAAATTTATGGAAGAGATAGGAGATCCTTTTGTAAGATTTTCTGATGAATTTTATTTAGTTGCAGGAATAGATGTGCCTGATGAAGAATTCTATAAGGGATATGCACAAATTGAAGATGGAATAGGTATGATTAGATGCTTTAGAGAATCAATCAATAACACTATAGAACACTTAAAGAAGGATATAAAGGGAACTTTTAGTATAGCAACAGGAAAGCTAGCTTACAATGAAGTTTCCAGTGGTGCTGCAAAAATTATGGAAGCTAATAATAATATCAAGATAGATACATATGAAATAACTAATGATTTCTTTGGTGAATCTATAACTGTAACAGGGCTTTTAACTGGTAGAGATATTATTAACCAAATTAAAGATAAAATAAGCAGCGATTATTTAATAATGTCTAGTAACATGTTTAGAAAAGGATATGAGTTAGCTCCAGCTGATTTCATAATGCTTGATGATACTAGATTGGAAGAAATTGAAAAAGCGCTAAATGTAAAAGTACTTGTATGTGATCATACAGGTGAAGATTTAGTGGATATAATAAATAAAGCTTGTCAGGAGGAAAAATAGTGGCAAAACAAATAGTAGCTATAGTAGGTAGACCTAATGTAGGTAAATCTACATTATTTAATAAATTAGCAGGAAAAAGAATTTCAATAGTACAAGATACACCTGGTGTTACAAGAGACAGAGTATATGCAGAAGCAGAATGGTTAAACCATACATTTACAATGATTGATACTGGTGGGATTGAACCTGAAAACCAAGATATTATCTTAACTCAAATGAGAAGACAGGCAAATATAGCCATTGAAACAGCTGATGTAATAGTATTTATTGTTGATGGTAAAGAAGGTCTTACAGCAGCAGATCACGAAGTTGCAACAATGCTTAGAAAGAGTAAGAAACCAATAGTTCTTGTTGTTAACAAAGTTGACTCTATTAAAGAGGAAGATAATGCATGGGAATTCTATAATTTAGGCATAGGTGACCCAATAACTATATCTGCATCTCAAGGTTTAGGACTTGGGGATATGCTTGATAGAGTAGTTGAAAACTTTGAAGAGGAATCAACTGGTGATGAAGAAGAAGAAAATATAAAAATTGCTATGATAGGTAAACCAAATGTTGGTAAGTCTTCTCTTATTAATAAATTATTAGGTGAAGAAAGATTAATAGTTTCAGATGTTGCAGGTACAACTAGAGATGCAATAGATAGTAAGCTTGAAACTGAGTTTGGTAAATTTACTCTTATTGATACTGCAGGTCTTAGAAGAAAGAGCAAAGTTAAAGAAGAAATTGAAAGATATTCAGTTATTAGAACTTATGCTGCCATAGAAAGAGCTGATGTATGTATACTTATGATAGATGCAACAGAAGGTGTAACTGAGCAAGATGAAAAGATAATAGGTTATGCTCATGAACTAGGAAAAGCAATAATGGTTATAGTAAATAAATGGGATCTTATTGAGAAAGATGATAAGACAATGGATATTTACAAGAAAGACCTTGCAAACAGCTTAAAGTTCTTAAGCTATGCTAAATACTTATTTATTTCAGCAAAAACTGGCCAAAGAACACATAAAGTTTTAGAAATGGCAAAAGAATGTTATGATAATTACAACAAGAGAATAGGAACTGGTATATTAAATGATGTAATAAGTAAGGCAATATTAATGAAAGAGCCTCCAGTAGTTGCATTAAAGAGACTTAAGGTTTATTATGCTACGCAAGTGGCTACAAAACCACCAAAGTTTGTATTCTTTGTTAATGATGTAAATGCAAGACATTTCTCTTATGAAAGATACTTAGAAAATAGATTAAGAGATAGTTTTGATTTCAGTGGAACTGGAATTCAAATTGAATATAGAGAAAGAAAGGATAAATAATTATGAGTAGAGTGGCTTTTTTAGGTGGAGGTAGTTTTGGAACTGCCCTAGCTATTTTATTGGCAAACAAAGGAAATGATGTTTCTATTTATGATAGAGATATTGATGTTGTAAATGATATAAATAGTGGGAAAAACGATAAATATATTAAAGGTTTAAAGATACCTAAAAATGTCATTGCTTATAATGATCAGGATAATGCATTAAAGGGATGTGAATATTTAGTTTTAGCTGTTCCTTCACATATTATAAGAATGGTATCTAATAGCCTTAAGGGGAGAATACCGGAATCTGTTCCTGTAATATGCATAGCAAAAGGAATAGAAGAAGGAACAAATAAAACTTTAGCAGAAGTTATTGAAGAAGAACTACCAAATCCAGTGGTTATACTTTCAGGACCAAGTCATGCTGAAGAAGTGGCTTTTGGAATTCCAACAACAGTATTAACTACGTCACATAATATGAAATATGCTGAAGAAGTACAAGATTTATTTATGACTAAAGAATTTAGAGTATATACTAATGATGATATTATTGGTGTTGAAATAGGTGGAGCTGTAAAAAATGTAATAGCTTTGGCTTCAGGGGTATGTGATGGTATTGGTTATGGAGACAATACAAAGGCAGCGTTAATGACAAGAGGTATGGCTGAAATTGTAAGAGTAGGATTAAAGTTAGGTGGAAAGATTGAAACCTTCTTAGGACTTACTGGAATGGGAGATTTAATAGTAACTTGTACGAGTGTTCATTCTAGAAATAGAAAAGCTGGTTATCTTATTGGTACAGGAAAGACCATGGAAGAAGCTGTGGAAGAGACAGGTATGGTGGTTGAAGGTATTAAAGCCTGCAAAGCTTTTTATGAATTAAAAGAAGAGCTAGGTATTGAAATGCCAATTACTGATGCATTATACCAAGTGCTATTTAATGGCAAGAATGCTAAAGAAATGGTAAATAAGCTTTTACAAAGAGATAAGAAATCAGAAATATATTAGAGAAAATAGCTACAAAATCATTGGATTTTGTAGCTATTTTTTTAAATAAAAAATACAAAACAGTATACTTTTTTTTGAAATAGAATATATATATAGTGTTAAAAATAAAAGGGGGTATACTTGTGGATAGTTTCAACATATACAGAGACATTGCAGAAAGAACTCAAGGCGACATATATGTAGGTGTTGTTGGCCCAGTAAGAACAGGAAAGTCAACATTCATCAAGAAATTTATGGACACCATGGTAATACCTAAGATAAATAATACTTATAAAAAAGAAAGAGCTAAAGATGAACTTCCACAAAGTGGATCAGGAAAAACAATTCATACTACAGAACCCAAGTTTGTACCTAATGAAGCTATTGAAATAACTATAGATGATGATGTGAATTTTAAGGTAAGATTAATTGATTGTGTAGGATACATTGTTAAAGGAGCCTTAGGATATTTAGAAGATGATGAACCTAAAATGGTAAATACCCCATGGTACGAATATGAAATACCTTTTGAAGATGCAGCAGAAATAGGAACAAGAAAGGTTATTACAGATCATTCAACTATAGGACTTTTAGTTACTACTGATGGTAGTATAACAGGCCTTGCAAGAGAAGATTATGTAGAAGCTGAAGAAAGAGTAGTTGAAGAGCTTAAATCAATAAATAAGCCTTTTGTAGTCGTACTTAATACTAAAAACATAAACTCCCCTGAAACAGAAATCTTAAAAAATGATCTTGAAAAGAAATATGACGTAACAGTACAGGTTATGGATGTATTTAATATGACAGAAAAAGATATAGAAAAATTGTTTAATCAAGTACTTACTGAATTTCCAGTTAAAGAGATAAATATAGATATGCCTGTATGGGTTGAAAAACTAAGTCCTGATCACTGGTTGAAAAAAGAATTTTTTAAGATTGTTAAGGGCATGTGTCAAAATATTAATAAGATTAAGGATATTAAACCAATATTTAATGATGCCAAAAATACAGAAAATTTAGGAGCGTCTGCTTTAGAGCAAATTAATTTAGGGGATGGAACAGCTAAAATGCTTTTAAAGCCAAGTGAAGACATATTCTATAAGGTATTAAGTGAGAATTGTGATGTTAATGTATCGTCAGAAAGCGATTTAATAGTATTAATAAAGGAATTAAACGCAGCTAAAAAGGAATATGATAAGATAAAGGATGCATTGATAGATGTTAAAGAAACAGGCTATGGACTTGTAGCACCACAATTATCTGAAATGTCATTTGAGGAGCCAGAGATAGTTAAGCAAGGCAGTAAGTTTGGCGTTAAGTTAAAAGCAAGTGCACCATCATTACACTTTATTAAAGCCGATATAAAGACAGAAATAAGTCCGATAATGGGCTCTGAAAAGGAAAGTGAAGAATTGGTAAAAGCTTTAATGGAACAGTATGATAAAGATCCTGCATCATTATGGCAAAGTAATATGTTTGGCAAATCTTTAGAAGTATTGGTTAAAGAAGGACTTCAAAATAAATTATATAAAATGCCAGAGGATGTTCAGACTAAGATTCAAAAAACATTGCAGAAGATTATAAATGAAGGCAGCGGTGGCTTAATCTGTATTATTTTATAGAAATATGTATATAAATAATCTGTTGCTTTAATAAAGTGGCAGATTATTTGATTTTATAAAATTAAGCTTAAAAAGTGGTAAATAATATACCTGTATTGAATAAAATGTATTAAGCAGATACTATAAAGTGCTTAATATAAAAAGTTAAGAGGGATATTATGGATAGCAGATTTTGTACCTATAAAAGAGTAGGGTATTTAAAAAGCCATATTGCCAATATGATAGGTATAGATTTTACTGGAATAATATATGCTTCTCCAGGGGTATTAAAGCATATTAATAAGAGGCATGGAAAGCAATTTAATACAAAGTCTAATGATACCATCATAATGTGGATGAGAGATATAATCGAAAAGCCGGATTATATAGGAGTGTATACTAATAAAAGGGGACAGACTGCTGTGCAAATAATAAAAAGGATGTATAGAACTATCCTTGTAGGTGTTGAAATAGATAGAGAGAAAAAATATATATATGTTGCAACTATGTATCCTATCAGTGAAAAGAAAATTAATAATAAGCTTCAAAGTGGAAAAATAATTGATATAAGAGAAGATATTGAAATGGTTGAAAGTTATATTATATAAATGTATAATTTAATTTAGGATAAGCTATGATTTTAAATTTAGCAATGCTTAAGATTTTTGAGGTGAGAAATGGCTCCTCATACGCTGATGAGATGTATTCTATCAGTAAATAGAGATGCAGGACAAGCCGACCTGCCAATAATCAAAGTATGATTAAATATAGATGAGATTTATGGTAACTAAAGTGTAATATGGAGGAACAACATGAAAAAGATAGCAATAATATTTAATGGTGGCACAATATCTATGAAAATAGATGAGAAAATAAAAGCAGCTGTACCAAGTTTGTCAGCTGAAGAAATTATGTCTATGATTCCAGGAGTAGAGGAGTATGCAGAAATTGAGGCATATACTTTTTCAAGTATGCCATCACCACATATGACTTTGGAAACAATGCTTAAATTAAGTAAATTTACTACGGAACTTGTTGAAAGAGAGGATATAGATGGTGTTGTAATAACTCACGGAACGGATACTCTTGAAGAAACAGCATATCTTTTAGATCTTACTGTGAGAACAAAAAAACCAGTAGTTGTTACAGGGGCTATGAGAAGTGGTTCAGAACTTGGATATGATGGTCCTTTTAATTTAGCAACTTCAATTTGTACAGCTATTTCTGATGAAGCTGTAGGAAGAGGTGTGTTAGTATGTTTTAATGGGGAATTGAATTCTGCTTCAGAAGTAACAAAAGCAAATTCAATGGCTCTTAATGCATTTAGAACACCAAACTTTGGACCAATAGGTATTGTTGATAATGATAATGTCATTTTTTATAGAGATGCCAATTATTCAGAAAAATATGATGTTTCGGAAATAAAAAAACAGGTTGCTCTTATAAAGTGCGTTGTAGATATGGATTCAAGCTACATAGACTATTTAATTGAAAAGGGATGTGGCGGAATAGTTATAGAAGCTTTAGGTAGAGGTAATGTACCACCAAAGATGGTAGATGGTATAAAAAAAGCCACTGAACTTAATATACCAGTAGTAGTAGTTTCTAGATGTTTTGAAGGTAGAGTTTTTGAGTCGTATGGATATGAAGGTGGCGGAAAGCAATTAAAGGACTTAGGAGTAATATTCGGTGATACTCTTCCAGGGCAAAAAGCAAGAATTAAGCTGATATTAGCAATTAATAGTGGAATGAATATTCATGAGATTGCAAGAGCTTTCTAAAAATATAAAAGATATTTTTATTATTTATAGTTATATTTAATAAAGAAGTCATAATAGATTGTTTTGTGAATAAATCTATTATGACTTTTATTTTTTTATGGAGGTGTTGATAATGAAAATTTCACAAGGAAAAGGACATTTCTTATCAATTATGAACAATGAAAAAGTCAATATGAAAAAAGAAATGCTAGCAGGGCTTACAACATTTTTAACTATGGCATATATAATTGCAGTAAACCCAAGCATACTTTCAAGTACAGGGATGCCAGCAGGAGCACTGGTTACGGCTACATGTCTTGCAGCAGCCTTAGGATGCTTCATAATGGGCATATATGCTAATCTTCCTTTTGCTTTAGCATCAGGTATGGGATTAAATGCATATTTTGCCTATACGGTAGTTGGTCAGAAAGGAGTTTCATGGCAGGTGGCTTTAACAGCTGTATTTGTAGAAGGAATCATATTTATTATACTGTCATTATTTAAAATTCGTGAAGCTGTGGCCAATGCAATTCCAAAGAATATGAAGCTGGCAGTCAGTGGAGGTATAGGTTTGTTCATTGCCTTCATTGGTATGATAAATGGTGGGATAATTGTGGCTGACGAAAGTACCTTGGTTGCTTTAGGAAAAGTAACGCCAGCTGTTCTCATCACTTTAGGAGGTTTAATTCTTATAACTATTTTAGATAAACGTAAGGTAAGAGGTTCAATTTTATGGGGAATCATTGTTTCTGCCGCCATTGCATGGGTGTATGCATACTTTAATAAAGATACTGCAGCTTCACTTGGTATTACTGTTCCGCAGGGGATAATAAAATTTGAAAGTATAAATAAAATCGCAGGTAAAATGGATTTTTCATATATGTTAAATTTAAATAATATGAAGAGCTTTGTTACTGTAATTTTTACTTTTTTGTTTGTAGATTTCTTTGATACTGTAGGGACATTAGTTGGAGTGTGTTCAAAAGCTAATATGTTAGATGAAAAAGGTGAAGTTCCTAATGTAGGGAAAGCACTTATGTCTGATGCTATTGCCACTTCAGCAGGAGCAGCACTAGGAGTTTCAACAGTGACAACTTACGTAGAAAGTGCAACAGGTGTATCAGCAGGAGGTAGGACTGGTTACACAGCCATTACTACAGGAGCATTATTTTTGGTGGCTATGTTTTTCTCACCTATTTTTGTAGCTATTCCTAGTTGTGCCACTGCTCCAGCGTTAATTTATGTAGGATATTTGATGTTAAGTACTGTAAAGGATATTGAGTTTAATAATATAACTGAAGGTGTTCCAGCTTTCTTAACTATAGCATCAATGCCTCTTACCTACAGTATTGGTGATGGATTAACCATTGGAATATTATCATATGTGCTTATAAATGTCATATATAATATTTTCTTAGCAAAGGATGAAAGAGATAAGAAAAATATATCTTGGATCATGGTGGTCTTAGCAATTATATTTATATTAAAAATAATATTCCTTTAAAAATAAAATTCAGTAAAATTCAGGTAATTTTACTGAATTTATTTTTACATAATATGGTAAGATAAAAAGGGGGTGTTTATCTTGGTTACGTATGATCTAAAGGGAAAAGAAAAGAATTCAAAAAAATACTATGAAACCGCAAGGGAGATTTCAAAAAAAATAGTAAGAAATATAATGATTACAGGTGAAGATTTTTTATCAGACTATATGAAGTATATAGAAGATAATAAAATTGAAAGCCTTAGAAGTAGTGAGGAGTATTCTATAGAAATTTTGCTTATAGGAGTTCTTATGCTTGAATATATGGATAATGGACGTGCATTTATGAATAAGTCTGTTCATTTATATGTAAGTCTTAATGAACTTAGGAATTCCAGTGAAAAGTTTAAGACGTTTATTGATAAGTTAAGGGGGAGATTTATTAATAGAACCCTTACGAAAAAGAAAAAAGGAATAAATAATTATACTCTTTATGATTTCTATTTAGTAATTAGATGGATGGAAGCTGTGGGAGATTTTCAAGAAGAGCTTAAGAGAATAAAAGGATGGTATTTATTTCTAGAGTCAGAGGATAATGAATTTGTTGAAGAGTTTTTAATATATAGTGAAGAGATAGCAAAATGGGTGTGCAGTGTATGTGAAAATAAATTTAGCGATTATTTAAGCAATGTAGATAATTACCTAAACAGCTATAAAGAAGCTCATGAAGGAAAGGAAGACATAATTTTTTGTGGAAGAAGTAAAAATCAGTATTATTTAAATATAATTGGTGCGGAAATTATGAATGATGTATATAAAGATAGATTTATCTCCTGTAAGGAAAAAAGAGTTTATCTACCTGCATGTATGAGAAAAAATAAAGAGACTTGCAAATCTATAAAGACTAATGAAGGATTTAAGTGTATGAAATGTAATAAGGGATGTTCTGTGAGGACTATTACATTGATTGGAGAGCGTAAAGGTTTTGATACCATGATAATTCCACATCAGACCTCTCTTTTTGATATTAGAGGAAAGAAGGAAATAGGTGTTGTAGGTATTGCTTGTATTTTAAATTTATTATCTGGTGGATGGAAAGCAATAAGAATGGGGTTTACACCACGATGTGTGGTTTTAGAATATTGTGGCTGTGCACATCATTGGTGTGAAAAGGATGTTCCTACAGAAATAAATTATTCTGTATTTAGAGATAAATTTATAAAGGATTCAAAATAAATATGAACAATTTGTTAACAATATATTGACATAAAAAAAGTATGAATATAAACTATTTACTATCAGGAAGAAAGGTTAGTGAGCAAAGTTATGGTAAAAAGTATGACTAGCTTTGGAAGAAGCAGTAGTGAAGAAGGTAAAAAAAGATTTTTTACTGTAGAAATGAAAAGTGTGAACAGTAGATATTTAGATATTAATATCAGAATGCCAAAAAGTATTATTTCTTTAGAAGAGGAAGTAAGAAAAAGAATAAATGAATCACTTTCAAGAGGAAAGGTAGATGTGTTTATTAATCTAAAATCATATTCTGATGGTCAGGGAGTTCCTAAATTAAACTTAAAATTAGCACAGGAGTATTTAAATTGCTTAAAACAAATTGAAGATAACCTTTGTGTGAAAAATGATGTTACAGTAACTCAAATAGCAAGGTTTCCTGAAGTTATTACTATGGTAGAGGAAGAAGATAAAATAGATGAAATAGCTGAAGAACTTACTCCTTTAATATCAGAAGCATTGGAAATGATGATAAAGATGAGGGAAGTTGAAGGAGAAAAACTTAAAGAAGATATCCTCCTAAAGATCAGTAAGATAGAAAAACTAGTATCTGATTTAAATGTTTTAGCAGACAATGTCCCTAAAAATTATAAGGTAAAACTGGAAGAAAGATTGAAAGAACTTTCAGGTTCAGTAGAAATTGATGAAAGTAGAATTGCTACAGAAATATGCCTTTTTGCTGATAAATCTACAATAGATGAAGAAATTATCAGATTAAACAGTCATATTGAGCAGGTAAGACAAACTTTAGAATTAAGAGAGCCTGTTGGTAGAAAATTAGACTTCATTGTCCAAGAAATGAATAGGGAAACAAATACTATAGGATCAAAATCATGTGATATGGAAATGACTAATATAGTCATTGATATAAAAAATATTTTAGAAAAAATTAGAGAACAAGTGCAAAATATAGAATAATAGGAGGAGAATCATGGGGATAAAGTTAATTAATATAGGTTTTGGAAACATTGTTTCTGCAAATAGATTAGTTGCAATAGTTAGCCCAGAATCAGCACCCATAAAGAGAATTATTCAAGAAGCTAGAGATAGAGGAATGCTAATTGATGCAAGTTTTGGTAGAAGAACAAGAGCTGTAATAATTACTGATAGCGATCATGTAATATTATCAGCTGTTCAGCCAGAAACAATAGCACACAGATTATCTACTAAAGAAGAAGCGATAGATGAGGTTGATGAATAATGAATAAGAGAGGATTATTACTCGTTATATCTGGACCATCTGGTGCAGGTAAAGGTACTATATGTAAAGCTCTAGTTGAGAAGCATAAAGAATTATATGTTTCTGTATCAGCAACAACTAGACAGCCAAGAGTTGGTGAAATTGATGGAGTAAACTATCATTTCACTACAAAAGAACAATTTATAGAAAGAATAGAACAAAATGATTTCCTAGAATATGCAGAAGTATATGGAAATTATTATGGAACACCTAAATCTAAGGTGGAAGAAATGCTATCAAAGGGTATTGATGTAATTTTAGAAATAGATATTCAAGGTGCTCTTAAAGTAAAGGAAAACTTTGAAGAAGGTGTGTTCATCTTTATTCTTCCTCCATCAATGGAAGAATTAAAACAAAGAATTATTAAAAGGGGAAGTGAAACTCCTGAGTCATTAATGACAAGATTTAAATCTGCATATCAAGAATTAAATTATGTATCTAAATACAATTATGCAGTAGTAAATGATGAAGTGCATCTTGCTGCGAAGAAAATAGAAGGTATTATAGCAGCAGAAAAATGTAGAGTAGATAGAATAAAAGAAACAATATTAGATTCCAAGGAGGGCTTGATTCATGAACAACTCTATGATTAATCCATCAATAACAGAACTTTTAGAAAAGGTAGAAGATAGATACTCTTTAGTAATAGTAACATCTAGAAGAGCTAGACAAATAATAGATGGCAGTAAGCCATTAACTTCAAGTAAATCAAAAAAACCTTTAACACTTGCTATACATGAAGTTGAAGAGGGAACAGTAAGCTATCATAAAAATAACGAGGTAACAGAGTAGATTTATGAAAAAGTGTGTAGTAATTGGTGTAACAGGTGGTATAGCTGTTTATAAAGCATTAGATATAATCAGTGCTTTAAAAAAGAAGGATATAGATGTAAGGGTTATAATGACAGAATCGGCAACGAAGTTTGTGAACCCTATAACTTTCCAATCTTTAAGCAATAATGCTGTAGCAGTAGACACATTTCAAGAAATAAAGGTCCATGAAATACAGCATATTTCATTGGCTCAAAGGGCAGACTTAATGCTCATTGCACCAGCTACAGCCAATATTATAGGAAAAGTTGCAAATGGCATAGCAGATGATATGCTTTCAACTACTATAATGGCTTGTAAATCAAAAGTTATATTTGCGCCAGCCATGAATACTAATATGTACGAAAATAGAATTGTACAGGATAATATTGAAAAGCTAAAAGGCTACGGCTATGGCTTTATTGAGCCAGGTAGTGGAAGGTTAGCTTGTGGAGATATTGGCGTAGGAAAGCTTGCTGATGTTTCTGATATAGTAGAGAGGGTTTTAGTTGAACTTGAAAATAAAGAACAAGATTTAATTGGCAAAAAGGTGCTAATAAGTGCAGGACCAACAATAGCTCCTATAGATCCTGTAAGATTTATAACAAATAGATCAACAGGAAAAATGGGATATTCAATTGCAAAAGAAGCAAGAGATAGAGGTGCTGATGTGGTATTAGTATCTGGGCCAACAAATTTACCACAAATTAAAGGTATAAAGACCATTAAAGTAAATACTAATGAAGAAATGAAGTTAGCTATGCTATCTGAATATAATGATTCAGATATTGTAATTAAATCAGCTGCCGTTGCAGATTATAAGCCGCTAGAATATAGTGAGCAAAAGATTAAAAAATCTGAAGGAGACTGGAACCTAGTGCTTACAAGAGATAGTGATATCCTTAGAGAGTTAGGTGAAAGAAAAATTAAACAGATTTTAGTTGGATTTGCAGCTGAAAGCAATAATATTATAGAAAATGCAAGAACAAAGATTCATAAGAAAAATTTAGATTATATTGTAGCAAATGATATTACTGCAAATGATGCTGGATTTGGTAGTGAAGATAATAGAGTTATAATTTTATCAAAGGATGGAACAACCTTATCACTAGATAAAATGAGTAAATCTGAGGTGGCTTGCAACATATTTGATATGATTTTAGGAAAGCGCTAATTGCGCTTTTCTTTATATAATAGAAAGTATTTAAACCAATATAAAGGTGGTATTTTAAATTTGTATGCAGAAATAATATTAAATAGTGAAGCAATTGAAATTGATAGACCATTTACATATAAAGTACCTTTAGATATGGAAGAAAAAGTTAAAGTAGGGCAAATCGTAAAAGTTCCTTTTGGTGTTAGAAGTAAGCCTGTAGAAGGATTTATTTTAGATTTGAAAGCTGAAGAAGAAATGAAGGTTTCTTTTAAGATGAAGAACATACTTTCTGTTGAAAATGAAGAACCTGTTATAACAGAAGATGATCTTAAGCTGATTAATTTCTTAAGAGAAGAATATCTTTGTAAATATATTGATGCCATCAGACTACTGATTCCTGTTGGAATATTAAAAGGAGCTAAAAGCAAAAGTAGAAATGTCATTGTCTTTATAGATGATAATCTTGAAAAGATAAAAAACAAAGATGGTTATATAGAAACAATTGATTTTATAAAAAAAAATACAGGCAAATATACTAAAACTGAGCTTAGTAAGGAGCATGGGCTTTCTATTTACAAGCTTAACAAGCTCATGGAGCATGGACTTATAAAAAGTGAAGAGGAAATTGTATTTAGATATAACACTAGGGAATATAATAAAGATGTGCAGAAAAATCTAACAGCAGAACAGTCTATGGCAATAAAGGAAATTGAAGAAAGTGAAGAAAATTTGATATTGCTAAAAGGAGTAACAGGATCAGGTAAGACTGAAGTATATATGAGGATTGTTGAAAAAACACTTAAGGAAGGAAAATCAGCTATAGTCTTAGTGCCGGAAATTGCTCTTACACCTCAGATGATTGAGAGATTTAAAGGAAGATTTGGTAGTAATGTGGCTTTGTTCCATAGTAAGTTATCTGATGGAGAAAGATTCGATGAGTGGTATAGGGTAAAAGAAGGAAAAGCATCATTGATTATAGGGGCAAGAAGTGCTATATTCCTTCCTGCAAAGAATTTAGGACTAATTATTATAGATGAAGAACATGAAAATACTTATAAGTCTGATCAAAATCCTAAATATCAAACAAAAGAAGTTGCTGAATATATAGCAAAATTGAAAGGGTGTAAAGTGATTTTAGGTTCTGCTACACCAACTATTGAGAGTTATTACAGAGCCATTAGTGGGGAAATGAAGTTGGTGGAGCTAAACCATAGAGTAGACAATAAACCTATGCCGGAAATGATGCTGGTGGATATGAGAGAAGAACTTAGAAGTGGTAATAAGTCTCTTTTTAGTAGAAGATTGTATGCAAGTATGAAAGAAAAGCTAGAAAAAGGCGAACAAATTATCTTATTTCTAAACAGAAGAGGTTTTTCTACCTTTGTGTCATGTCGAAGCTGTGGATATGTTTTCCATTGTGAAAATTGTGATATATCAATGACTTATCACAAAAATGGATTTCTTGTATGCCATTATTGTGGCAAAACAAAGAAGCAGCCTAATCTATGTCCTAAGTGTGGAAGTAAATATGTAAAGTTCTTTGGTGCTGGTACAGAAAGGGTAGAGGAAGAAGTACGAAGACACTTTAAGAATGCAAAAATATTAAGAATGGACGTTGATACCACAAGAGCAAAAGATTCTCATGAAAAAATTTATAATGCTTTTAAATCTAGAGAAGCTGACATTTTAATTGGTACACAAATGGTATCAAAAGGTTTAGATTTTCCTAATGTTACATTAGTAGGAATACTTGCGGCTGATATGTCTTTAAATGTTCCAGATTATAGAGCAGCAGAGAGAAGCTTTCAGATAATTACGCAAGTGGCAGGACGTGCCGGAAGAGGAGATAAAGAAGGGGAAGTGATAGTTCAGACATATACCCCTGAACATTATAGTCTTCAATATGCAAAGAAATATGATTATGAAGATTTTTATGAAAAGGAATTTACCATAAGGGCTATGATGGGATATCCTCCTTTTGGAAGGATATTATTAATTAATGGCACTGGTAAGAAAGAAGATGAACTAAAAAAGCAGATGATTTATCTAGGGAAAAAGGTAAAAGAAAAAGCTGAGGAGTTTGGTGGTTTAGAAGTTTTAGGACCAACACCTTGTATAATATATAGAATTAAGGAAAATTATAGGTGGCAAATCATAGTAAAAGGTGAATTTTCATCAAAGTTTTCAAAAAGTATTAAGGATATACTTTATGATAAAGCAAATAACGTATATAATGATATAAGAGTAAGTATGGATATCAATCCGAATAGTTTAAGTTAGGAGGAATAAAATAATGGCAATTAGAAATATAAGAGTAAAAGGTGACGAAGTATTAAGAAAGAAATGTAAGCCAGTTGAATCAATAGGTAAAAGAGAAATGATTATTCTTCAAGATATGGCAGATACTATGTATAAGGCTGATGGTGTTGGTATAGCAGCTCCTCAAGTTGGAATCTTAAAAAGAATGTTCCTTGTGGATATAGGTGATGAAAATGGTCTTATGGTATTTATAAATCCTGAAATATTAGAGGTGGCAGGAAGCCAATGTGGAGATGAAGGATGCTTAAGTGTACCAGGTGAATCACATGAAGTGGAAAGACCTAACTATGTAAAAGTTAAAGCTTTAAATGAAAAGGGCGAAGAATTCATCCTTGAAGGAGAAGAACTTCTTGCAAGAGCAATATTACATGAAAATGACCATTTAGATGGTATATTATATATAGATCACGTTAAATAAGAAAGGAATAGAGAGATGAAGATAGTATTTATGGGTACTCCAGATTTCGCAGTTCCTTCTTTAAAAAGATTAATTGAAGAATATGGAGTAGAAGCAGTATTTACTCAGCCAGATAAACCAAAAGGAAGAGGAAAGAAAATGGCCTTTTCACCAGTAAAGGAAGTGGCTGTAGAACATGATATTAAAGTTTTTCAACCATTAAAGTTAAAGGAAGATAGAGAGGCAATAGAGTATTTAAAAGATCTTAAGCCTGACTTTATAATAGTTGTAGCATATGGACAGATACTTACGAAGGAAGTACTAGATATCCCAGTGTATGGATGCATAAATCTTCATGCTTCTCTTCTGCCTATGTATAGAGGAGCAGCACCTTTGAACTGGGTTATTGTAAATGGTGAGAAAAAGAGCGGTAATACAACTATGCTTATGGATGTAGGCTTAGATACTGGAGATATGCTTTTAAAAGATGAAGTTGATATAACAGAAGACATGACTGCTGGTGAATTACATGATATCCTTATGGATAGAGGAGCTAATCTTTTAGTAGATACAATCAATGGATTGAAAGCAGGTACTATTACACCTATTAAGCAAGAAGGTGAAACATGTTATGCTAAGATGTTAAATAAAGAAATAGCAAAAATAGATTGGAATTGTTCTTCAAGAGAAGTACATAACTTAATTAGAGGGTTAAATCCATGGCCGATAGCTCACACAAGTTATCAAGGACAGACTATGAAGATTTACGAAAGTTCTTATCTAAATGAAAATTCAAATAAAGAAGCAGGTACAATTTTATCTGTAGATAAAACAGGAATGAAAGTTTCATGTGGTAGTGGTATACTATTAGTTAAAAAGGTACAATTTCCTAATGGAAAGCCTTTAACAATAGAACAATATATAAATGGTAATTCTATAGAAGAAGGGATAAAACTTATATAGGTTTATCAGGAAAGGAGAGTTTTGAATGTTCTATCCTTTTTATTATGATAAAACAATGTTAATTTTGATTCCAGCAGTAATTATTGCTTTTTGGGCTCAAAGCAAAGTAAGTAGTACGTATAGAAAATATAGACAGCAACCTATGGCAGCTGGCTATACAGGAGAGCAAGTAGCTAGGATGATCCTAGATGGTGCTGGTCTTTATAACGTTCCAGTATTACTTACAGGAGGAGAACTTTCAGATCATTATGATCCAAGCAAGAGAGTCATTAAATTATCAAGGGATATTTTTTATGGAAATTCTATTGCAGCAGCTGGTGTAGCTGCTCATGAAGTAGGGCATGCAATACAACATCAAAAGGCATATAAGCCGTTAGTATTAAGAACCAGTATAGCCACAGGAGTTAATGTTGCAAGTCAGGCATCTATGATATTATTTATATTAGGGATATTTTTATCAATACCTGGACTAACAACTTTAGGAATCATATTCTTTTCAGCTACAGTGTTTTATCAACTTATAACACTTCCAGTTGAATTTAATGCTTCCAAACGTGCTTTAGATATATTAGAAAGTAAATCAATACTTTTAGGAAATGAAGTATCAGGAGCTAAAAAAGTTTTAAGTGCTGCAGCAATGACGTATGTGGCAGCAGCATTAATGTCAATAAGTCAATTATTAAGGCTTATACTAATAAATAATAGAAATAACGATTAAGAGGTAGTTTATGAACAGTAGAGAAATTGCATTAAATATAGTAAGTAGAGTTTTAGACGAGGGTGCTTATTCAAATTTAGTTCTTTCAAAAGAATTAAATGAATCAAATTTAGATGATAAAGATAGAGCGCTAGTTACAGAATTAGTTTATGGAACAATAAGAAGAAAAAATACATTAGATACAATAATATCTAACTTCGTAAAAGATATTAAGCTTATGGATAAGAAGGTTCTTAATATATTACGAATTGCTATTTATCAAATGCACTTTTTAGATAAAGTTCCAGAATTTGCAGCATGTAATGAAGCAGTTGAATTAGCTAAAGCCATTTCAGAACAAAATGGAAAGTTAGTAAATGGAATATTAAGAAGCTATACAAAAAACCCAGACGATATAGAAGTAAGTAATGGAGTAGTTGATAGATTAGCATATCAATATTCATATGAGCCATGGTTTATAAGAATGATTTATAAGCAATATGGTGAAAAAGATGGAAAGAGAATATTAAGTGGATTAAATCAAACGCCTAAAGTTACTGTAAGAGTAAATAACACAAAGGCTGATTTTGATGAAGTTTATGATAGACTTGAAGAAATGGGATATGATGTTGAAGAAGGATATGCTTGTCCAGAAGCAATAATCATTAGAGGTGGAAGATCAATTGAAAGTAACCCATTATTTATAGAGGGAGCAATAACAGTTCAAGATGAAAGTGCAATGCTTGTAGCACCACTTCTAGATTTAGAAGAAAATGATACTGTTTTAGATTTATGTGCTGCACCAGGTGGAAAGACTACACATATTGCTGAATTATTAGAAGGAAAAGGTAAAGTTTACGGATTTGATTTACATGAAAATAAATTATCTTTAATTAAAGAAAATGCTGAGAGATTAGGATTAAACAATATAGAAGTTAAGGAAATGGATGCAACAAAGATGGATTCTTTATATGTATCATCAGCTGATAAGGTTCTTATTGACGTTCCATGTTCAGGAATTGGAATTATAAGAAAGAAACCAGAAATCAAATGGAATAAAACAAGAAAGTCATTAAAAGAATTAATTCCTACTCAAAGAGAAATTATGGAAAATGCATGGCAATATTTAAAGAATGGCGGAACTATGATTTATTCTACATGTACATTAAATAAAGAAGAAAATGAAGACAATGTTGAATGGTTCTTAAATAAGCATAAAGATGCAAAAGTTGAAAAAATATTCTTAGGAAATATGGATAACTTTGTATATAATGCAGATGGATCATTAACAATACTTCCAAATGAATATATGGATGGATTCTATATTGCTAAGATAGTTAAGAAATAGCAGGTGGAAATATGTTAAATTTATTAGATTATACATTAGATGAATTACAAAACTGGATGAAAGAAAATAATGAATCAGCATTTAGAGCTAAACAAGTGTTTTCATGGATATATAAAAAAGTATATAATTTTAATGACATGAATAATATTCCCAAATCCCTAAAGGAAAAGCTAGAAAATTCATTTATTATAGATATGCCAAAAATTGAGCATGTATATGAATCAGCAGTGGATGGAACAAAAAAAATATTATTAGCCCTTAAAGATGGAAATTTAATTGAATGTGTTCTTATGAAATATAAGCATGGAAATTCAATTTGTATTTCAACGCAAGTAGGATGCAGAATGGGATGTAAGTTCTGTGCTTCTACTTTAGGAGGCAGAATAAGAAATTTAACTGCAGGTGAAATTTTATCAGAGATAATAGTAGCTCAGAATTATTTAGGAGAAAGAATTTCTAATATTGTGCTTATGGGAAGTGGTGAACCTTTAGATAACTATGATAATGTTGTTAAGTTTTTAGAACTTGTTAATGCTGAATATGGACTTAATATAGGCCAAAGACATATAACGCTATCAACATGTGGAATAGTACCTAAGATATATGAATTAGCAGATTTAGAACTAAGTGTTACTTTAGCTATATCGCTTCATGCCTTTAGCGACGAGAAGAGAAAAGAAATTATGCCTATTGCAAAAAAATATTCTATTAGTGAAATCCTTGAAGCTTGTGAGTACTATATAAACAAGACTGGCAGAAGAATAACCTTTGAATATTCACTAGTGGCAGGAGTGAATGATGGTAAAGAAGATGCAAAATCCCTTTCTAAACTTTTAAAGGGAATGCTGTGTCATGTTAACCTTATTCCAGTAAATGAAATAAAGGAAAATACATTAAAGAGACCATCAAAGAAAAATATATTAGAATTTGAAGAAATTTTAAAAGATAATGGAATAGAAGTAACCGTTAGAAGAGAAATGGGAACAGACATAAATGCAGCTTGCGGCCAGCTAAGACGAAGTTATTTAGAAGAAAATAAATAGTATATTTGGAGGGGCATATGGTTGGAATTAAGAGCGATGCTGGCAATGTAAGGGAACTAAATGAAGATTATGCATCATTTATTGAAGATGAGCGATTTAAAATTTATTTAGTTGCTGATGGCATGGGTGGACATAATGCCGGAGAAATTGCCAGCAAGTTAGCTGTAAAAAGCATAATACGATATTTACTGGAACATTCAGAAGAAGATGAAAATATTCTTTTGAATGCAGTTAAATACGCTAATAATGAAATATATGAAATATCTCAAAAAAATGATAAGTGTAAAGGTATGGGGACTACTATCACAGGTTGTTTTATTAAAGGAGATATGATTCAGGTGGTAAATGTAGGAGATAGCTGTTGTTTTTCTATTAAAGATAATGAAATAAAAAAGGTGACGAAAGATCACTCCTGGGTACAAGAGCTCATAGATGCTGGAGCTATAACAGAAGAAGAAGGAAGAGTACATCCTAAAAAGAATATTATCACTCGAGCTTTAGGAACTAATTCATCAGTTAAAATAGATATATTTAATATTGATAAGAGTGAAAGTAGCATGTTTTTATTATGTTCTGATGGACTATCAAATGAGGTACGAAAAGAAGAAATGATTGAAATAGTTAATAAATGCAAAGACTTTAATGAAGCATGTGAAAAATTAGTTGATTTAGCCAAATCTAGAGGGGGAAAAGATAATATTACTGTTTTGCTATTTGGAGGAGAGGTGTAAAGATGATTGGAGAAATATTAGGTGATAGATATGAGCTTATTGAAGTAATAGGCGAAGGTGGAATGGCTATTGTATATAAAGCCAAAGATAAAAAGTTAAATAGATTAGTGGCAGTTAAAATATTGAAGAAGGAATTTTCAGATAATAAAGACATTGCAGAAAAGTTTAAAAGAGAAGCAACAGCAATAGCTAATCTATCTGATACCAATATTGTTAATGTTTTAGATGTAGGCCATGAAGATGAAGGTAACATAGATTATTTTGTTATGGAATATGTAAGCGGAAAAACATTAAAGGATTTTATTGTTTTTAATGGAAAGTTAAATTATACTACAGCAATAGAAATTGCTATCCAAATAGCAAAAGCATTAGATTGTGCTCATAGAAATAATATTATTCACAGAGATATTAAGCCACAAAATATTTTAGTAACAGAAAATGGTGATGTCAAGGTTACTGATTTTGGTATTGCCAAAAGTTCTACAGCATCAACAATAACTAATACAACTACAATTATGGGATCTGCCCATTATTTATCTCCAGAACAGGCAAAAGGTACATTTATAGATGGAAGATCAGATATTTATTCTTTAGGTATAGTTTTATATGAAATGTTAACTGGAAGACTTCCTTTTGATGGAGAATCACCTGTGACCATTGCATTAAAACATATACAAGAAGATGCGGTACCCCCAAAAGATATTAATTTAGCAATACCAGATAGTTTGAATGCATTGGTTTTAAAATGTATGGCAAAAGAAGCTACTGATAGATATGCCAATGTGAAAGAATTAATGATGGATTTACAAAAAATTAAAGATAATCCTAATGCAATAATCAATAGTAAAGTAAGTGCATATGATAGCAAAACAATAATTATGACTCCTATAACTGAAAAGCAAATGAATACTGCAAAAGTTGATAAAGTTCAGGCTAAGGTTGTTAATAGTTCAGTTATTGACGATGATTATGATGAGTATGATGAATATGATGACGATGAGTATGAAGATGATGACGAAGATGAATTAGAAAATACTCCTGTGAAGAGAACAAAAGAAACAAATGTAAAGAAACCAAGAAAGTCAAGAAAAGGAATAATTATAGGAATTATAACAATAGCTATTCTAGCTATTATGATACCGCTTGGTATGTATTTTACCAGTGGAGCTAAAGAAGTTTCTATACCTAAGATTGTTGGATTATCACAAGATGAAGCAAAGAGTGTATTAAAGAAGTTAGGTTTAACTATGGAAGTGGATTCAACTAAATATGATGAAAATTATAAAGAAGGATGTATAATATCTTCTAATCCAGCTGAAGGAACAACAGTAAAAACTAATACCATAGTAAAAGTTATTGTTTCTAGTGGTAAAGAAAAAGTTAAAATGCCAGATGTAAGGGATTTAAGCAGTGATGCAGCTGTAAGTGCATTAGAAGATAGAGGACTTATAGCCTCTCTTTCATATGATTATAGTGATACAGTTGAATACGGATATGTTATTAGCCAATCAATAAATAAGAATGAAGAAGTTGAAAAAGGGACTAAAATTTCTTTAGTAATTAGCTTAGGAACAGAAGTAAAATGGGTAACTGTTGAAAATGTTATGGGATATAATGAAAGTGATGCAGTTGCAGTTTTAGAGAACCAAGGCATTGAGGTGAATATTACCACTGAAAATACAAGTAATGAATCAGAAGATGGAATAGTGCTTAATCAATCAATTTATGGAATTGATGTTAAAGTTGGAACAATGGTTACACTTACTGTAGGTAAATATGTTGAAACATCTTATAAAGTTTCTGATTATGTATATATAGGTCAGCCTTTATCTGAAGCTATAGCTGCTTTAGAAGGTGCAGGGCTTTCATATGAAATAAGTGGTGCTGTTTCTGGTGATGATTATGCTAATTATTCAATAACAGGATATACTCAAGAAGTTAAGAAAAATGAACCTGTAAAGTTAAAGGCAAAGAAAGATATAACAGGTGGTACAACTGGAACTACTTCTGGTGATACAACAACTGGAACAAATAATGATGACACAACTTCTAAAGAAGATACTGAAGTTACAGGTAATGATATATCTAGTGATACCATGACTGGGGGCTTTACAGATATATTTAATTGGCATCTTAACTAGATAAAAAAGATTGCACATGTGTGCAGTCTTTTTTTATAATAGTAAAAAAATAATTGCATTTTTTTATAGAAACTGTTTATTATAGATATGAGAGTAAAAAAGATGGAGGTACCATGAAAGGAAAAATTATTAAAGGAATAGGCGGATTTTATTATATTAAAACTGAAGAAGGGCTAATAGAATGTAAGGCTAGAGGAAAATTCAGACATAGGGACATGAAACCTATGGTGGGAGATGATGTTGAAATTACTTTTGAGGGAAGCAAGGGTGTGATAGAAAACATCTATGACAGAAGCTCAGAACTTATTAGGCCTACAGTAGCTAATGTAACTCAGGCATTTGTTGTATTTTCCATAAAGAATCCAGATATTAACTTTGACTTACTAAATAGATTTTTAGTTTTATGTGAGCATAATAATATACATGCTATTGTATGTTTGAATAAGGTTGATTTAGTAAGTGATGAAGAAAAAGAGGAAATAAAGAATAAGATAAATGCAATTGGTTATGATGTGTTATATATAAATGCAAAGAAAGGTATCGGAGTAGAGACCTTAAGAGAAAAGATAAAAAATAATGTTACCGTGTTATGTGGACCTTCAGGAGCAGGGAAATCTACATTAATAAATACTCTAAAGGAAAGTTATCATATGGAAACAGGAGAAGTTTCTGAAAAGATAGGTAGAGGAAGACATACAACAAGACATAGTGAGCTTATAGATGTTGAGGATGGATATATAGTAGATACTCCAGGGTTTTCAACTTTAGAAGTTACTTTTATTGAAAAGGATGATCTTAAATATTGTTTCCCAGAGTTTGAGGAATATAATAATAGTTGTAAATTTAGAGGTTGCCTACATTATAAGGAACCTAACTGTGCAGTGAAGAATGCAGTTGAAGAAGGGTACATAAATAAATTGAGATATGAATTTTATATAAGAACATTAGAAGAAATAATGAATGGGAGGAAGTATTAATATGATTAAAATAGCACCGTCAATATTATCAGCAGATTTTGCAGATTTAGGAAGAGATGTAGAAAGGTTAAGTAATGCAGGAGCAGACTTCATTCATATAGATGTAATGGATGGACATTTTGTTCCTAATATTTCTTTTGGAATGCCGGTAATTAAGGCCATAAGAAATAAAACTGATAAAGTATTTGATGTTCATCTTATGATAGAAAATCCATCTAAGTATATAGATGATTTTATAGATGCAGGAGCAGATATAATAACAATTCATTATGAAAGTGAAAAACATTTAGATAGAACTATAGCATATATTAAAGCAAAAGGAAAAAAGGCGGCAGTTGCACTTAATCCAGCTACACCTGTGCATTTACTTAAAAATATTATTGCCGAGCTTGATATGGTGTTAATAATGAGTGTTAATCCAGGTTTTGGAGGACAAAAATTTATTGAATATACAATTGATAAAGTGAAAGAAGTTAAGGAAATGAGCATAAAATATAATAAGAATTTGATGATCCAAGTTGATGGTGGTATTGATTCTTCAAATGTTCAAAAGGTAATAGATGCAGGTGCTAATGTTATAGTTGCTGGATCAGCTGTATTTAAAAATGGCGCAATTGAAGAAAATATAAAAGCCTTAAGAGGAATATAGTGAAAGTTTTAATTGTAGGTGGTGGAGATGAGCCATCAGGAAAACTAATGGTAAAGTATGCTAAAGAGGTTGATAAAATAATAGGTGTGGATAGAGGATGTTCATATTTATTAAAAAATAATATTTATCCAGATTATATTGTAGGAGATTTTGACTCCATAAATAAGGAAGATATTAAAAGATTAGAAATTGATAGCATAAGAAAATTTAAGTATAACTGTGAAAAAGATAGTACTGATTCAGATATTGCTATGGAAATAGCTTTGAAGATGGAGTTTGTAGAAATATATATGATGGCTATGACCGGCAGTAGATTTGATCATAGTTTTGCAAATTTAGGACTTCTATGTAAAGCTAATGATGCAGGAGCAAAAGCATATATTATAAATGAAACTAATAAGATATACTTAATAGAAGAAAGTTCTAAAATTAAGAAAGATAATTCATATAAATATATTTCATTTTTAGCATATTGTGATAAAGTAGAAAATTTCAATATAAAAAATGCAAAATATGATTTAGAGAATTACACTTTATATCTTGGTGATAATAGAACTGTGTCAAATGAGTTTTTAGAAGATGACATTGAAGTAGAATTTACTAAAGGAAAAATTTTAGTGATTTTTTCAAAAGATTAATATAAAAAATAATCACCTTATCCCGTTATCTAGCATAGAATAGTTAATGGGGGAAGGTGATTATTTTTAGGAGGTGAAAGGTTAATGAAGATAATTGCTATTAAATTACCTAAATTCCTGTCATGTATAATAAAGTTCTTTAGAAAAAAATAAAAATACATAGGAGGAGTGTTGTAACTTATATGTCTTATAAAAAAATATAATAAAAAATGCAATTGATTTAATCAATTGCATTTTTTATTTGAACTTATATTGCTCTTTCAACCTTACCAGATCTAAGGCATCTTGTACATACATGAACTGTTTTTGGTGTTCCGTTAACTAAAGCTTTTACTCTCTTTATGTTTGGAGCCCAAGTTCTCTTAGATTGACGGTGAGAATGGCTGAATTGTGTTCCAGAAACAACACCTTTATTACAAACTTCGCATCTTCTTGCCATTTAAAAACACCTCCTTATATTTGAAGATTATATCTCTTCAATAGGACGAAATTAAGTTTATCAAATTTTAATATAAAATGCAAGAGAAAAATAAAAAAAAATAAAAAAATGATAATAAAAGACGTAAGATATACGTAAATACATACAAATTTACTTGAATTAATACATTATCTAATATACAATAGCTTTATGGAAATGAAATTAAGGAGGGTTTTGTATGATAGGATATTCAAATAACCTTGGAAATATACATTATTCAGAAGAAGTACTTGCTAAGATAGTAGGTTTATCAACAATGGAATGCTATGGTGTTGTAGGTATGGTATCAAAAAATGCTTCTGAAGGCTTATGGGAACTAATGAGAATTGAAAATTTAAGCAAAGGTGTAAAATTAAATTTTACTGAAGATGATAAATTGAACATTGAATTATTTGTAATGGTTGAATATGGAACTAAGATATCGGTAATAGCAAATAATATAATTCAAAAAGTACGTTATAGTGTTGAAAGCTTTACTGGATTAAAGGTTTCTCAAGTTACGGTAAATGTTCAAGCGGTTAGAGTCTAGGAGGGAATAGGATGAAATATCAAAAAATAAACGGCCATGATTTCTATAATATGGTTGTTAATGCTAGTAATAGGCTATTGGAAGAAAGTGATTTTGTTAATGCATTAAATGTTTTCCCTGTACCTGATGGAGATACAGGAACTAATATGTCAATGACATTTAAAGCAGCTGTAAAAGAAATTGAAAACTTGAATTCAGAGTCTATAGGAGAAACTTCTAAAAAACTAGCAAAAGGTGCCTTAATGGGAGCAAGAGGTAACTCTGGAGTTATTCTTTCTCAAATTTTAAGAGGGATTTCTAAAGGCTTAGAAGGAAAAACAGAAGTTGATGGAAGAGATCTTGCAGTAGCCTTCGAAGAAGGAAGCAAAGCAGCATATAAAGCTGTTATGAGACCAACAGAAGGTACTATATTATCTGTAATAAGAGCAGCTGCTGAATCTGTAACAAATGTAGAAGAAAGTAATGTAATAGCAGTTATGGAAACTGTTGTTACTAATGCTAAGATAATGTTAGATAAGACACCGGATTTATTACCAGCTTTAAAGAAAGCTAAAGTTGTAGATTCAGGTGGAATGGGATTATATATAATTCTTCAAGGAATGCTTGATGCTTTAAAAAATGATATAAAAGCAGAAATAAAGGATGTAGCAGTAAAATCAGCAGGAGCTACAGGTGCAGCCTCTACTGAAGATATAGATATAAAATTCGGTTACTGTACAGAATTTATAATAGTAGGAGATGCATCTAAAGCTAAAGAATTCCAAGATAAAATTGAAAACTTAGGGGATTCTATGATAGTAGTAGGTTATGAAGATGTTATCAAAGTTCATATACATACAAATGACCCAGGCAAAGTATTATCAAATGCTGTTCAGTATGGTGAACTTTCAAAAATAAAGATTGATAACATGAGAGAAGAGCATAGAGAAGTATTAGCTCTTAAAAATGAAGAAACAGCTAGCGATATTCAAGAGGAAGTTGCACCAGCTGAAAGCAAGAAATATGCGTTTATTTCAGTGGCAATGGGAGATGGAATCACTAGAGTATTAAAGGACCTTGGAGTTGACTACGTAATAGAAGGTGGTCAGACTATGAATCCATCAACACAAGATATGATGGAATGTATATCAAAGCTTAATGCTGATCATATTTTCATATTACCTAACAATAAAAATATCATCATGGCTGCAGAACAAGCAGCAGAAATATCAGATAAAGATATAAGAGTTATTCCAACTAAGAGTATTCCACAAGGAATTACAGCAATAACAATGTTTAACTATGAAGCAGATGTTGATGCCAACGAAGAAACATTAAAAGAAGCACTAGAAATGGTTAAAACAGGTTCAGTTACTTATGCAGTAAGAGATACTGAAATGGATGGAATAGAAATTAAAGAAGGAAATATGCTAGGTTTAGTTGAAAGTAAGATTAAAGCTGTAGGTGAAGATTACTTTGAAGTAGCTAAAGAGATACTAGAGTCAATGATTGATGAAGATAGTGAGCTTATTACTATTTTCTATGGAAAAGATGTTGATGAAAGCAAGATGGAAGAATTCATTGCTGAATTAGAAGATAAATATGATGATTTTGATGTTCAATGTTATAAAGGAGATCAACCATTATACTACTTCATAATGTCAGTAGAATAATAAAAGATAAAGCACAAGAAGCACGTCTTCTTGTGCTTTAATATTAATTAAAAAATAAATTGTCATTGAGGGTGTGATGTTATGGATGTTTCAAATGATGTTTCGGTATTAAAAGGAGTGGGTCCTAAGCTTTTAGAAAAATTAAATAAGTGTGGAATATTTACTATAATGGACCTTTTATTATACTTTCCAAGAGATTATGAATTTTTAGGTAGCAATATACCGGTAAATGAAATCAGCCATGAGGAAAAGAATGTTCTAACTTGTGCTTGTATGGGATGTTGTGGAGATATAAAGACTAAAACTGGTAAGTATTTGACTACCATAAGGTTTAACTATAATGGGGTAATAATTGAAGGTAAGTGGTTTAATCAAAGATTTATTAAGAATACCTTTAAAATAGGAGAAAAATATGATTTAATAGGTAAGTTTAAAAAAGTAGGAAATAAGCTTGAAGTTGTAAATCCTATAGTAGGTGTTAAGGTAGCTAAGGAAAATGAGATAGTTCCTAAGTATAGTTTAAAGGAAGAATTAACAGATAAGATTTTAATTAAACTTATTTCTAATTGTCTAGAAAATATAAAGATAAATGATAATCTTCCACAAGAAATCATAGATAAATATAAAATGGTGGATCTTGATTTTGCTGTGAGGAATATACATTTTCCTTCTGGAAGAAACCAACTGGAAAAAGCTATCATAAGATTAAAATTTCAAGAACTATTTACTTATTCTATGAAATTGTTGCTTCTAAAAAGAAAGCTGAAGGTGGAAAATGGAATTTCCTTTCCATGGGTAAAGGAGCTAGGTGATTTAAAAGCTGCTCTTCCATATAGTTTGACAGATGCCCAGACTAGAGTAGTAAGAGAAATATTAAGGGATCAAAAGAGTTTATTTCCAATGAATAGATTGGTACAAGGAGACGTAGGTTCAGGAAAAACTGTAGTAGCTCTTATAGCTATTTTTAATGTGGTTAAATGCGGATATCAAGCAACACTTATGGTTCCAACAGAAATACTAGCTAATCAGCATTACCAAGAAGCAAAGAAGCTTTTAGAACCTTTCGGGATACATATAGAGTTACTTACAGGTAGTACTTCTGCTAAAGAAAAAAGAAGAATAAAAGAGCTTATTACTACAGATATGCCTATGGTGGTAATAGGGACTCATGCTCTAATACAGGAAGATGTAGATTTTAAGAATCTAGGACTTGTTGTTACTGATGAACAACATAGATTTGGTGTTGAACAGAGAAATAGGCTTATTAATAAAGGTAGAAGACCAGATGTGTTGGTTATGACAGCAACACCTATACCAAGAACATTAGCTTTATATGTATATTCAGATCTTGATATATCTGTTATTGATAAGTTACCACCAGGTAGAAAACCTGTAAAGACAGAATTCTATAACGGTGGTGATAGAATGATGGCATATGATTTAGCTTTAGATGAAATTAGAAAAGGAAGACAGGTATATATTGTATGTCCTCTTATTGAAGAAGATGAAAAACTATCGTTAAATTCTGTGGAAAAATTATATGATGAATTAAAGGATGGAGTATTTAGAGGGATAAATATTGAAATACTACATGGGAAAATGAAGCCAAAAGAAAAAGATGAAATAATAAACAGATTTAAGAGAGATGAAACTAAAGTTATAATATCCACAACAGTAATTGAAGTAGGGGTAAATGTACCTAATGCATCTGTTATGATTATAGAAAATGCGGAAAGATTTGGTTTAGCTCAGCTTCATCAATTAAGAGGAAGAGTGGGAAGAGGACAATACGAATCATATTGCATTCTTACTGGTAATGCTAAGACCGATACAACAAAAAGAAGAATGGAAATAATGACTGAATCTACTGATGGATTTTATATTTCTGAACAAGATTTAAAATTAAGAGGTTCAGGCGAGTTGTTTGGACTTAAACAAAGTGGTGATGAAGGTTTTGTGTTGGCAAACCTTTATGATGATATTAAAATTCTTAGATGTGCAAGAGAGGAAGGAAAGATGCTTTTAGAGTCTAAAGACCCTAATAAAGTTAAATTGTGTAGAGATATAGCTTACTCTTTAGAAAGATGGAGCAAGTATATATGCTTTAACTAATAAAAAAATTGTTTATAGAAATGTTATATGATAAAATGGTAATGTTAAACTAAAGGAGGAATGTTAATGAGAATTATAGCAGGAAAAGCAAGAGGACGTAAGTTAATACCTCCAGCGACTATGGAAACAAGACCTACATTAGATAGAGTTAAAGAAGCTATGTTCAGTACAATTCAAAATCATATATTAGATGCTGTGGTTATTGATGTATTTGCAGGAACAGGAAGCTTAGGTCTTGAATGTGCCAGCAGAGGAGCTGCAGAGGTATATTTAGTAGATAAGAGTCCGGTTACCTTTCCATTACTAAAACAAAATGTGGAAAATTTAAAATTTGAAGATTGTTGCTATCCGCTGAATATGGATTCATATGATGCACTTAAATCTTTAGCTAAAAAAGGGAAAGTATTTGATATTATATTTATAGATCCTCCATATTGTAAAGAAATGATTCCAGAAGCAATTAAGATAATAAAGGAACATAATTTATTAAAAGAAGATGGAATTATAGTAACTAAGATTGATTCCATTGAAGAAATATATGAGGGCTATGAAGATATAATTTTGACTAAAAGCAAGAAGTATGGGAATACAACTGTATGCTATTATAGAGTTGATTCTGAATTAGAGTAGGAGAAATATATGAGAGTAGCAATTTATCCAGGAAGCTTCGATCCAATAACAAATGGTCATTTGGATATTATCCAAAGAGGATGTAAGATTTTTGATAAGGTTATTGTAGCAGTTCTAATTAACATAGATAAAAAAGGATTGTTTACTATAGAAGAGAGAGTGGAGCTAATTAAAAAATCCACAGCTCATCTGGAAAATGTTGAAGTAGTAAGCTTTAATGGTTTATTAGTAGATTTAGCTAAACAATTTAATGCACGAGTTATTTTAAAAGGGTTAAGAGCTGTATCAGATTTTGAATATGAGCTGCAAATGGCACTTATGAACTCAAAGCTTGATCCAGATATTGAAACATTATTTATGATGACATCTATAGAATATTCATATCTTAGTTCTTCTTCAGTAAAACAAGTGGGAAAATTTGGTGGAGATATATCAGGATTAGTGCCAAGGGAAATTGTTGATGTGGTTAAAACAAGATTAAAATAAAGTTTTATTTTGGGGGGAGTAGTTTGAATAAGGTAGAATTAAATGTTATGGAACTATTAGAATATTTAGAAGAGATACTTGAAAATGCTCCTAAAGTTCCAATAACAGGTAAGGCAATGATTGATACAAAAGAATTTGAAGAAGTAATTGAGCAAATTAGAAATTACTTGCCTGATGAGCTTAAAAAGGCTAAATGGGTAATGGGTGAAAAGGATAGGATTCTTGAGGATGCTCAAAAGGAATATCAAAATGTAAAAAAAGAGACTATGGAAATGATGAGACAAAATATAGAAAATCATGACATGGTTAAGGAAGCTAAGCTTCGTGCAAATGAAATTATTGCCTTAGCACAAAGAGATGCTAAAGCAATAAGAATAGGTTCTAGAGAATATTCAACAGAAATATTATCACAACTTGATAAGGAAATAGAAGAAAAGAAGCTGCAACTTATACAATCAATGCAAGATTCATTTGAAAAAGCAGCAAAAGAAATAGATGAAAAAATGACTAAAAGCAGTGATACTATTAAAGAAAACATAAATGAATTAAGAAATATGTAGTTTCTTAAATAATGTATTAATAAGTTTTCCCATTAGTGGAAGTAGTAGTAATGCATATATAAAAAGAACTATTTTATTGGTATTGTAATAAGAGTGAATATATAGGGATGATGAAGTGGTTTCTGTGCTAATAAGAATACTAGAAAATATAAAGGTAATTGTGAAACTAATTATCCCTTGAATAAATTTTATAAAGGAATATTTTTTTAGTGAAATGTTGAATTTGCCTGTAAAAGATGAAATTTGACCAATTATAGATAAGCCAGAAAATGAGCAGATAAAGCTTATAGCGCTGAGCTTAAATATAATTGATGAAGAAATAGAAGTTAAGATTTTGCATCCGTTTGTATATTCAATGGAACCTAGAAAAATTCCGTATAATGAATTGGGAGATAATGATAATACCTTTTCTATATTATTAAAAATAATATTTATTAAGGAACTGTTTTTTATTATACCTATAATAATAGAAAAAATAATTACAAAGGCCCCCACTTGTAATGTAGTATTAATTGCATTTTCAATAGATGTTTTTATTATTACTCCAAAATTGTAGGAGCCGCCAGTCTTTAAAGGATACTCATTAGAATTATTAAATTCATGAGTATTTTTTTTTGTAAAAAAACCTATTATTAAAGGAGAAAGATAATTTGCTATTAAAAGTATGAATCCGTATTTTATGTTTCCTAACATAGCAACACCTACAGAACCTATTAAGAAAATTGGGCTAGCATTTGAAGCAATATTTAATAATCTTAGAAATTCCTCTTTGGAAATATAGCCAAGTTCATAAAGATCACAACAATATTTGCAGCCAAGGGGATAACCACAAAGTATGCTAGCAACAATAGGAAATGACGAGCAATTGGATAATTTTAAAGGCTTGCATATAATTGGACCTAAAATATTTGAATAAAATGAAATACCATCATAATGAATAATAAGGTTACAAATAACTGAAAAAGGAAAAAGAGTAGGTAAAATGGCCTTAATAACCAAATTTAGCCCTGTAAAAGTAGATTCTATACATATACTTAAATTAATGATAAATAGCGCTATAAATAAGGTGATTAATATAGTAATTATTTGATTTTTCCTTAATTTAAGAAGTTTTATAAGTATTATTGAAAGAACAATTATTAAAAGCCATAAGATAAAAATTGTATACATAGTAGTCCTCCTATTAATGAAAGAATAAAAAATAAACTATATATACAATATTTATATGCTTATGGCTTTACATTATTATTATTTTATTATAGGGCTGATTAAATAATCGGAGTTTGCCTTAAGCTCTGGATTTAAAATGGAATAAGCTTTAGTTGCAGCAATATCCAGTTTTAATAGCGGATTTTCAGTGTTTTTAGGAAGTTTGGTAATGAGAGGTATGCTGCTTTGTTTTTTTATAAGGCTAAGCATTTCTCTTCCTTTTTTATTAAAAGCTAAGACTCTAGCATAATGATATTGTTCTAAATCCATCTTAGAATAATTTTCTTTATAAAAGCCAATGTAAATTTGTGTAAGGATTCGAGATATTTTTGTATATGTATATCTTTTGCTTTTTACATTTAAAATCAAGTCATCTAAAGAAGAGCTGTTTTCAATTTCTTTTGATATTTTTTTGTCAATACCTTCCTTAACTTCTGAAAGATTGTTAAAATTTATACAGTTGGTGGTTATTAAATATTTTATATATTGAAACATGCTTTCTTCAAAAGTAAATGGATAGTTTGAAGTTTTAAGCTCTTGTAAAATATTAAATGATTGTTCAGGAACAGCATCCTTAATAAAAGAAATATCGTTTTTGCCCTTTAAGGTTTCTCTTATGGAAGTGGCAGAAGAAAAAGAGTTAGAAAGCTCTTTATCGTTATAGCCTGAACCTTCTCGTTTTAAAGATAAAGGAACTATTTGGCTATTAAGTTTTAAAATAGCCTTAATATACTCAATTCCAAGTATGTTGTTGGAAGAGGAAATGATATTTTCAATGTGTTTATCATTGGTAAACTCAATTAAGGATAACTCTCTTGCTTTGGCAAATGTTAATCCATTATTCATATTTCTTTTTAAAATTTCTTGAAATTCCAATGGTTCATTCACAAGAGTTTGTGCAATTTTAGTCAAAGATTTAACATCACCAGATTCTGAACCGAAGAATAGATTGTTGACAATTCCTAAGGAATTTAAGATAGATACAGCACCGTATGCAAAGAACTCAGCTGATGAAACAGCATAGTATGTAGGAAGTTCAATAACAAGATCAACGCCATTTTCTATAGCCATTTCTGCTCTTTTCCATTTATCTATTATGGCAGGTCCTCCTCTTTGCATAAAATTTCCACTCATTATGCAAATGGTACCATCGCATTTAGTAGTTTTTTTGCACTGTTGTAAATGGTGCAGATGCCCATTGTGAAATGGGTTATATTCAGTGATAATGCCTGTAATATTCATTAGAAAACTCCTTTAAAAAAATATAAAAATATTATAGCATAACATGGGCTTAAGTTGAAAAAAATAAAAAATGTATTAAAAATATTTGAATTTTCTAAAAATTCAAAATATAAAGAAATAATTTATTTCATAAATTTAGTATTGAAAAATATGCACATATAGGAGTATATTATATGATGAAGATTGAGTTCGTATCACTAGAGAAAGGAGAAAGATAATATGGAACTTATGAATAAATTATGGGCTGCTGCTAAAGCAGACAAAAGAAGAATAGTTCTTCCAGAAGGTGATGAAGAAAGAACTATCAAAGCTACAGGGAAGATTGTTGAGTTAGGATTAGCTAAACCAGTACTTGTAGGAGATGAAAACGTAATAAGAAGTAAAGCAAAAGATCTTGATGTTGATCTTACTGGAGTTGAAGTAGTAGATCCTAATAAATCAGATAGATTAGAAGCTTATATAAATGCGTTTTATGAACTAAGAAAAAACAAAGGTATGACAATGGAAAAGGCTGACAAAATAGTTAGAGATCCATTATACTTTGGTACAATGATGGTTAAGTTAGATGATGCTGATGGAATGGTTTCAGGAGCAGTTCACACTACTGGAGATTTATTAAGACCAGGTTTACAAATTATAAAGACTACACCAGGTGTTTCTGTTGTATCAAGTTTCTTTATAATGATGGTTCCAGGTTCTGTTTATGGTGAACAAGGTATGTTATTATTCTCAGATTGCGCTGTTAACCCAAATCCTACATATGAACAATTAGCAGCTATAGCAATAGCTACAGCAGACACAGCTAAGAATCTTTGTAAGATTGAACCAAGAGTTGCAATGTTATCATTCTCAACAATGGGAAGTGCTGACCATGAAATGGTTGACAAAGTAAGAAAAGCTACAGAATTAGCTAAAGAATTAAGACCAGACTTATTAATTGATGGTGAATTACAATTAGATGCTGCTATAGTACCAAGTGTAGCTGCACAAAAGGCTCCAAATAGTCCAGTTGCTGGAAAAGCAAACGTGTTAGTTTTCCCAGATTTACAAGCAGGAAATATTGGATATAAATTAGTTCAAAGATTTGCAGGAGCAGAAGCTATAGGACCAATGTGTCAAGGATTTGCTAAGCCAATCAATGACTTATCAAGAGGATGCAATGTAGACGATATTGTTAACGTTGTAGCTTTAACAGCTGTTCAAGCTCAAGCAAAATAATATAGATAAATGTTCAAAGCACAAGGCATTTTAGAGTATTAAAAAAATTTTTATAGACATTATAGTGAGGTGTTTTTTTATGAAGGTATTAGTTATAAATTGTGGAAGTTCTTCATTAAAGTATCAATTAATCGATATGGCAACTGAAGAATCATTAGCTCAAGGTTTAGTTGAAAGAATAGGAATTGAAGGTTCTGTTTTAACTCAAAAGGTTGAAGGAAAAGATAAATATATAGTTAAAGAACAAATGAAAGATCACAAAGATGCTATCAGATTAGTTTTAGCAGCTTTAGTTGATGAAAATAATGGTGTTATCAAGTCAATGGATGAAATTTCAGCTGTTGGGCACAGAGTAGTTCATGGTGGAGAAAAATATAAAGAATCTGTAGTTATTAATGATGAAGTTAAAGCTAATATAGAAGAATGCTTCAAGTTAGCTCCATTACATAATCCAGCAAACATGATAGGTATAAAGGCATGTGAAGAGTTAATGCCAAATACTCCAATGGTAGCTGTGTTTGATACTGCTTTCCACGGAACAATGCCAGAAGATGCATATCTTTATGCATTACCATATGAACTTTATGAGAAACACGGAATAAGAAAATATGGTTTCCATGGAACATCTCATAAATATGTTTCTCAAACTTGCGCAGAAGTTATGGGAAGAGACATAAAAGATTTAAAAATAATTACATGCCACTTAGGAAATGGTGCAAGTTTATGTGCTGTTAAAAATGGTGTATCTGTTGATACTTCAATGGGATTCACTCCACTTGAAGGTTTAGCAATGGGAACAAGATGTGGTAACATAGATCCTGCTATAGTTACTTTCTTAATGAAAGAAGAAGGATTATCAGTAGATGAAGTAAATGATTTATTAAACAAAAAATCAGGTGTATTAGGTATATCAGGAATAAGCTCAGATTTCAGAGATATCGAAGATGCTGCATTTAACAAAGATGACAGAAGAGCTAAATTAGCATTAAAAATATTTGAATACAAAATAAGAACTACTATAGGTGCATACGCAGCTGCTATGGGTGGTGTTGATGCTATCGTATTTACAGCTGGTGTTGGAGAAAATGGACCAGAAACTAGAGAAAAATGCTTAGAAGGATTAGAATTCTTAGGTGTAGAAATAGATAGAGAAGCTAATAATGTAAGAGGTAAGGTAAGAGAAATATCTAAAGCAGGATGCAAGGTTAAAGCATTCGTTATCCCAACTAATGAAGAATTAGTAATTGCAAGAGATACTTTAGAGTTAATTAAAAAGTAAGAATAAATTACTTGACTTTTATCGACACACTTTATATAATAAATGTTGTTTGAGCCACAAATGGTTCAAACAATAAATCTAAGGAGTGAAAAAGCTGCTTTGCTCGAGCTGTGCCTAGCACAATATATTAAATACGTTTAATATGAGGAGAAAATCCAGAGCTAAGAATATGATTATAAAATTTTCAGATTTACTTGCTAAAGGCGGTAGAAATAAAGAAATTAAATTATCATTTGAATTCCAACCTGTAAAATTTGAAGGTGAGGAAATTAAAGCAGTTTCCATGGTTGATGTAAATGGCCAAGTTAATTCAAAAGATGAAGTTCTTGAATTAAAGGCTCATGTTAAAACAAACTTAGAACTTACATGTTCAAGATGTTTAGACACCTTTATCTATCCAATAGATATTGATATAGAAGAAAGGTTTACAAAAAGTAAAGAACTTCAAGAGGATGAAGAACTTATTTTTGTAGAGGATGATACATTAGATATTATCCAAATCGTAGAAAATTGTATTATTTCAACCTTACCTATCAAAAGACTTTGTAAGGAAGACTGTAAAGGTCTGTGTTCACAATGTGGAACTAATAAAAATATTAAAGAGTGTCAATGTGATGACTTTGATGTAGATATTAGGCTTGCAAAGCTTAGAGAGTTGTTTGGGGAATAAGGAGGTGTAATAATGGGAAATCCAGCTAGAAAGACATATAGAGCAAAAAGAGATTCTAGAAGAGCTCAAACTTTTAAGTTAAGCTTACCAGGAATAGTTGAATGTCCACAATGCCACGAAATGAAGATGGCTCACAGAGTTTGCAAAAACTGTGGATTCTACAAAGGTAAAGAAGTTGTTGCTTCAACTGAACAATAGAAAGAAAGTCTTATGACTTTCTTTTCTTTATATACAGATTTTTTTTAAAAGGAGTGAGAATGATGAAAATAGCTATAGATGGAATGGGTGGAGATAATGCACCAGCAGAAATTGTCTCAGGCGTTATAAAGGCCATGGAGGAATTTAAAGATATAGAATTTTATATAACTGGACCAGAAGATGCTATTAAAAAGGAAATTGCAAAAAATAACTATAGTGGTAATAATATTATTATTATTGATTCTAAGGAAGTAATCACCACTAATGAACATCCTGTAATGGCAGTTAGAAGAAAGAAGGATTCAAGTCTTTGTAAAGCTTTAAATCTAGTTAAAGAAGGAACTTGTGATGCAGTAATTTCAGCTGGTAGTACGGGGGCATTCTTAGCTGGGTGTACTTTTATTGTAGGAAGAATAAAAGGAATTAAAAGACCTGCATTAGCCCCTGTTATGCCAGGAAAGAATGGAAGTTTTATAATAGTTGATGCTGGAGCAAATGTTGATAGTAAGCCAGAGTATCTTGTTCAATTTGCCCATATGGGAAAAGAATATTATAAAGGTGTTTTAAACGGGGAAAACCCTTCAGTAGGACTAGTAAATATAGGTGAAGAAGCAGAAAAGGGAAATGATCTTACAAAAGAGACATTTAAACTTTTATCAGAAGAAAAGCTAAACTTTATTGGAAACATAGAACCTAGAGATATAACAAAAGGTGATGTTAACGTAATTGTATGTGATGGTTTTGCAGGAAACACCATACTTAAGATGTATGAAGGTACTGCATCTACAATCATGAAAGTAATAAAAGAAGAAGTAATGGCTTCAGGTATTGTTTCTAAGATAGGGGCAGTATTATTAAAGCCTGTATTTAATAATATAGCAAAGAGATTTGATTATAAAGAATATGGCGGAGCACCTTTCCTAGGCGTAGATGGTATTTGTATAAAAGCTCATGGAAGTTCAGATGCAAGAGCTTTTAAAAGTGCTATAAAGCAAGCTAAAATGTTTTATGATAACAAAGTTTTAGACAAGATAAAAGAAAATATATAAGATATAACTAGTATATGCTGATAATATAAATTTTATAGTGTATATTGACGTATGTTACAATATATAATATTATCTAAATGGGCGTAGTGAGGAGGTGAGATTATGTTTGAAAAAGTAAAAGCTTTAATAGCGGATAAATTAAGCATAAATGAAGATGAAATAACAATGGAATCAGCATTTGTTGATGATTTAAATGCAGATTCATTAGATATAGTTGAGCTTATAATGGCTTTAGAAGATGAACTTGATATGGAAATACCAGATGATGAAGCTGAAAAGTTCGTTACTGTTGGTGATGTAGTTAAATTTATTAAGGCACATGTTGAGGAATAAATAAAATCCCGCAGTATTTGCGGGATTTTATGATATATTTAAATAAATTAAAAAAAGGCTAAGTATAGTTTATTCTTGAATTTGTTTATAACGAAAGCAAGTTGAAGAATAAACTTGGAGGAGTTGTTAAAATGAAAGAATACATAGAAGAGGTTCAAAAGATTATTGGAATAAAGTTTAATGAACCTAAATTATTAGTAACAGCATTAACTCATTCTTCATATGCAAATCAGCATAGAGAAGAAGAGTATAATGAAAGATTTGAATTTTTAGGAGATTCAATACTTCAGCTTACAATAACGGAGTATTTATTCTTAAACTTTAAAGATAAAAGTGAAGGAGAACTTACAAAGATTAGAAGTCTAATTGTTTGTGAAAATTCTTTATATGAAATAGGAAAGTCTTTGGATTTAGGAAATCACTTAAGAATGAGCAAAGGTGAAGAACTTACTGGGGGACGTGAAAGAGTATCTTTAATAGCAGATGCTGTTGAGGCTTTAATAGCAGCAATATATTTAGATAAAGGTTTAGAATATGCTAAGGACTATATTATAGGTGCATTTAAAACTATAATAGAAAAAGCTATTAATAATGATATAATTTTAGATTACAAGACTAGACTGCAAGAATACCTTCAAAAAAATGGAGAAATATCTATAGTTTATGAATTAATTAAATTTGAAGGACCTCCACATAGAAGAAAGTTCTATACAAAGCTTATTATAGACAATAAGGAAATATCAAGTGGTGAAGGCTATAGTAAGAAAGAGTCTGAACAGGATGCAGCTAAAATAGCATTAAAACAAATGGAGAAGAGTAATGAGTAAGAATTATTATATAATACCAGTATTTATATCACATCAAGGATGTCCACATCAGTGTGTATTTTGTAATCAAGATAGAATAGCAGGAGTTTATGATGAAGTAACAGCAGAAGATGTAAGAGAAAGAATAGATAGTTACTTAGATACAATGAACACTAAAAATTCTACAATAGAAGTATCGTTTTTTGGAGGGACTTTTACAGCTATTCCAGTGATAAAGCAAAAAGAGCTTTTAGCAGTAGCTAGAGAATATAAAAATAAGGGGCTTATCCATAAGATAAGATTATCCACAAGGCCAGATGCAATTAATGGATACATATTAAGCTATTTAAAAGAATTTAAAGTTGATATAATAGAATTAGGAGTACAGTCATTAGATGATAATGTTTTAAGATTAGCAGGTAGAGGTCACAGTGCTTATGATGTTGAAAATGCCTCTAGACTTATTAAAGCAGAAGGATTTACATTAGGCCATCAGATAATGCCTGGACTTCCAGGAGATACAAAGGAGATTGACTTAGCAACTATTAAAAAATCCATAGAAATGAAGCCAGATATAGCAAGAATATATCCGGCCTTAGTAATCAAGGATACTCCTATGGAGACAATGTACAATAGAGGAGAGTATGAGCCATATTCACTTGACATGGCAGTAGAAGTTTCAAGAGAGATGCTGAAACTATATAATGCAGCTAAGGTTAAAGTTATTAGAATTGGTCTTCAACCAACAGATACCATAGCTGAAGGAAAAGATGTGGTGGCTGGACCATTCCATCCAGCCTTCAGAGAGCTAGTGGAAGGATCGTTAATTTGTGAGAATATAAAAGAGAAGACTAATGAATCAAGTGACATAATAATTGAGATAAATTCAAAAGATATTAGTAAATTATATTGTAATAAGAAGCAATACTTTAATGAATTTAAAAAAAATAGACATGGCAAAGTATTTGTGAAGACAGTTGATAAGCTAAAGAGGGGTAGAGTTAGAGTAACGGTTATAGAAAAGGTTGAAGAATTTAAAATCTAAATATGGAGTGATATATAAATGAAAAAGAAGACAAGAGAAAAAATGATATATGCTATTTCTGTATTTATGTTAATTTCTTTTATTTTAGGGTTGATTCCAGTACTTATGTAGTTAAAAAGGAGTGAAGTCATGTTTTTAAAGTCGTTGGAAGTGCGTGGGTTTAAATCTTTTGCAGATAAAACAGAGCTGGAGTTTAAAAAAGGCGTAACTGCCGTGGTTGGGCCTAATGGTAGTGGTAAAAGTAATATATCTGACTCAGTAAGATGGGTACTAGGAGAGCAAAGTGTTAAAAACCTTAGAGGGGGAAAAATGGAGGATGTAATTTTTGCAGGAACTCAATTTAGAAAACCTCTAGGGCTTGCACAGGTTTCTCTTACTTTAGACAATTCTGATGGTACTCTGCAAACTGATTATAATGAAATTACAGTGACAAGAAGAATATTTAGGTCTGGAGAAACAGAGTACTTAATTAATAACCAAAAGTGTAGATTAAAAGATATTACTGAGCTTTTCATGGATACAGGTATAGGTAAAGAAGGATATTCAATAATTGGGCAAGGAAAGATTGATGCCATCTTAAGTGGAAAGGCAGAAGATAGAAGAGCACTTTTAGAAGAGGCAGCTGGAATAGTAAAGTATAAGTCTAGAAAAGAAGAAGCAGAAAAAAGGTTGGATAATACTGACAATAATCTAGTGAGAATAAGAGATATTATTGCTACTTATGAAGAAAGACTTGAGCCATTAAGAATTGAAAAAGAAAAAGCTTTAGAGTACAGAGAATTAGCTGAAGAGCTAAGAATTAAGGAAGTATCTCTGCTTGTTCATAATATTGAAGAGATAAAGAAGGATTATGAGCAGGTATCTACGGAATTAGAAGAAAAAGAAAAAGAAATAAATGCTAAAAGAGAAATTTTAGACAAATATAAAGAAAACTTAGTTTCTTTAGAAAAAGAAATTGAATCTTTAGAAGAAAAAAATGCAAAAGAAAAAGATGAGTACTATAAAGGTAGAGAAGAAGTAAATCAAAATGAGAAAGATGTAGGTCTTTTCAATGAAAGAGTGCAAAATTTCAAAAATATGATCCTTAAGGGCGAAGAAGAAATTAAGACCTTAAAGATAAAGGTAGCAGATTTACAGTCTTCAAAAGAAGCTATTGAAAAGAAACTTTCATCTAAAGAGGAAGAAAAGAACAATAAATTAAATGAATTAAATGAGATAGATAGCACTATAAATGAGATTAATAATGAAATAAAAAAATTTGAAATGGAAATTGCTCAATTAAAGAATGAAGAGATAAATAATATTTCAAAAAATTCTAATTTAAATAATTTAATTGTTTCTTTAAGAAAAGACGTAGAAACCAATGAAGAAAAGCAAAGAAATATAAAAGTTAATATTGAAAATTTTGAACGTAATTTATCTGTAAATAAAGGAACTATAAAAGGTTTAGAGGATAATATTAAAGAGACAAAAGAAACAATTAAGAAGTTACAAGAAGAGGGGATAAGCCTAAAAAAAGCACTATCTCATGAATATAATAATTTAAGTGGACAAGAAAAGAAACTTAATTTACTTACAAAGAAAATAAATGAAACAGAAGCTAGACATAATGTTTTAACTAATTTAGAAAAGCATTATGAAGGATATAATAGAACTGTTAAAAATTTAATGGAGCATGTCAATGCTGGCAGAGTAAATGGCATCAGCGAAATAAATGTTGTTGGTGAAATCTTTAAGGTGGAACAGCAATATGAAATAGCAATTGAAATTGCATTAGGAGCTGCCATATCTAATGTTATAACACAAAAAGAAGATGATGCTAAAAAGCTTATAGGTTTTTTAAAGACAAAGGGATTAGGAAGAGCAACGTTCCTTCCATTAAATATTATTAAAGGTAGAAGAATTACAATTCCTAATAATGTGAAAAATTACGAAGGGTATTTAGGTATTGCTTCTGATTTAATATCATTTGATGAAAAATATAAAGATATAATAGATTATTCATTAGGAAGAACACTTATAGCTAAGGATATGGATGCTGCATTATATATTTCAAAGATGGGGCAGCATAATTATAAAATTGTTACCTTATCAGGAGAAGTTATAAACCCAGGTGGGGCACTAACTGGAGGAAGTATTCAAGGAAAGAATACAAATCTTTTAGGAAGAAAGAGAGAAATAGATGAATTAGCTATTTCCTTAGAAAAACAAAAAAGTGATTTAAAATCACAAAAAACAGCATTTGAAGAAATTAAGAAGAAGATTAAGAATTTAGATGAAGAAATATTAAATAAGAGAGAAGAAATTCATCAAAAAAATATTGATTTAACAATATTAGATGGTGATGTAAAAGCTTTAATTAATGAAGTAGATAAGGTGAAAAAATCTATTAAGTTTAGTAATGAAGAACTGGAGAGAGTTGTAGAAGCCTTTAAAGTATTAAATGATAGATTGGAAGTTAAAACTAAAGAACTAGATACCTTGGAGAATAGAAATAAAGAAGGGCAAGAAAAGATTAAAAGCTTAGATAAGGAGCTTGAAAATAGAAGAGAAAAACTTGAAAATATCAGGAATTCCTATACAGATATAAGAGTATCAAAAGCTGCCTTAGATGAAAGTCTTGAAGGTGATAAGAGAGAACTTTATGCTAAGAAGGCAGAAATAAATGAAGCTACAGAAAAGATTTTATCTTTAGATGGAGAAATAAAATCTAATTTAGATAATATTACAGTTCTTGAAGAAGGTATTGAAAATAAAAAAGATACCATAAATAATCTGAATAAAAGATTATCAGAATTGGAAAATGTATTTAAAGAAGATGAAGTTAAAAGAATAAATTTAAAGGAAAATCAAAAATCTAAGCAGTCAGAATACAACTTATTTGTTGAAGACATAAAGGTTCATGAAAATGAAATGAATAAGAAAGCTATTCAAAATGCTAAAATAGAAAGTGAGCAGGAAGCTTTATTAAATAAGCTTAACTCTGAATTAGAACTTACACTTGCTGAAGCAGAAGAAATTGCTGTAAAGATAGACAATATAAATTCTGTAAGGGATATGGTCTATAAATTAAAGAATAAAATAGCAGCACTGGGAACTGTAAATTTATCTGCCATTGTGGAATATGACGAAGTTTGTGAAAAATATGAATTTATGTCTATACAAGAAGAGGATTTAGAGAAAGCAAAGGAAGAGTTGCAATCTGTAATAGATGAAATGACCATTAAAATGAAAGAGTTATTTGAAGAAAACTTTAAGATTTTAAATGAAAACTTTGAGGAGACTTTCAAGGAATTATTTAACGGTGGTACTGCAGAACTTATATTAGAAGATGGTGATGTGTTAAAATCTAATATAATTATAAATGTTCAGCCAGCAGGCAAGAAGTTGCAAAACATAAACTTGATGTCTGGAGGAGAAAAAGTTCTTTCAGCAATAGCTTTATTATTTGCTATATTAAAGATGAAGCCAACACCATTCTGTATCTTAGATGAGATAGAAGCGGCACTAGATGATGCTAATGTATATAGATATGCAGAGTTTTTAAAGAAATTCTCAAAAAACGTCCAGTTTATTGTTATAACACATAGAAAAGGAACAATGGAAGCAGGTGATGTCATGTATGGCGTGACAATGGAAGAAAAGGGTGTATCTAAAGTAGTGTCAGTAGATTTAGATAATGAGTAGGAGGATAACTATGTTTGGAAAATTATTTAATAACTTAAAAAATGGATTAACTAAAACAAAAAATGCTTTAACAGATAAGATTAATGAAACATTAAAATTAGCTATAACAATTGATGAAGATTTATACGAAGAATTAGAAGAAATACTAATAATGGCTGATATTGGTATGGATACTACTATGGAAATCATTGATAGATTAAAAGATAAAATTAGAAAAGAAAAAATTAATGATGTGGAACTAGTAAGACCAGCATTAAAGGAAGTAATTCTTGAAATTATGACTGAAAATGATGATGCAACAGAAGAGGCTCTTCCTGGTGAAAAAGAAGTAATGCTTGTGATAGGTGTAAATGGTGTAGGGAAGACAACTAGCATAGGTAAGCTTGCTGCTAAAAATAAAGCTGAAGGTAAGAAAGTATTATTAGCTGCAGCTGATACTTTTAGAGCTGGGGCAATAGATCAGCTAGTAGTTTGGAGTGAAAGAGCTAAGGTGGATATCGTTAAGCATGAAGAAGGTTCAGATCCAGCTGCAGTAGTTTTTGATGCAATAAATGCTTCAAAGTCAAGAAATGTAGATTTATTAATTTGTGATACTGCAGGAAGACTTCATAATAAAAAGAATCTTATGGATGAGTTAGGTAAGATAAATAGAATAATTGATAGAGAGCTTAGTGATGCAAGAAAAGAAACATTATTAGTTCTTGATGCAACTACAGGTCAAAATGCTGTAATGCAAGCAAAGCAATTTTCAGAAGTGTGTCCAATAGATGGTATAATTCTTACTAAACTTGATGGTACAGCTAAAGGTGGTATAGTAATATCTATCAAGAATACACTAAAAATGCCTGTAAGATATATAGGCGTTGGAGAAGGAATAGAAGATTTGCAAGAATTTGATGCAGAGAGTTTTGTTGAAGCACTATTTTAATTAATGATGAATTATGAATGATGAATTTTGGAGGAAACTCTTAGGAGTTTCTTCAAATTACATTTATAAACAAACAAAAAAATATTGATGAATAGTTAAGTTTATTATATATTTATTTTATTAGATTAAGAAAATTTTTATCTTATAGAGAAAGAAAATGTGTTTTAACACCTTTATTTATGCGGTTTTACCGTATTCAACAAAAAAATACAAAGTGTTAAGTAAAAATACTTGACACATGTAATTTTCTTTGATAAAATTTCAGAGGTAGGTAAGGTGATTGCAGATGGAAGATAGAGTTGAGATTTCTTTACTGATGGACATATACAGTCCATTATTAACAGAAAAACAAAAGAATATCATGGAACTTTATTATAACGATGATTTATCTCTTGCAGAAATAGCAGAGCTAAATAATACTAGTCGTCAAGCAATACATGACCTTATAAAAAGATGTTATAAACAAATTCTATCCTATGAAGATAAATTAAATTTGCTTAAAAAATCATTAGAAAAAGAATCAGTAATTGAAGCTTTGTTAAATGATATGAAGAAAAAGTATTCTATAGAGGAAAAGGATTTAGAAGAATACAAAGATATCTTGTTTAATTTATAGACTAGGAGGGTTTAAACATGGCTTTTGAAGGTTTAGGCGAGAAGCTGCAGGAAACATTTAAGAAGCTTAGAGGTAAAGGGAAGCTTGGTGAAAAAGATATAAAAGAAGCCATGAGAGAGGTAAAGCTTGCGCTATTAGAAGCTGACGTAAACTTTAAAGTAGTTAAAAAGTTTGTTAAAAATGTTAGTGAAAAATGTGTTGGTAGCGAAGTGTTAGAAAGTCTAACACCAGCTCAACAAGTTATTAAAATAGTAAATGATGAACTTACAACTCTTATGGGTGGAAGCAAAAGCGAAATTGATTTTAGTGGTGTAGGACCAACAGTTATTATGATGGCTGGTTTACAAGGTGCCGGAAAAACTACAATGAGTGGTAAGCTTGCGCTTCAACTTAGAAAGAATCATAATAAAAGACCGCTATTAGTTGCATGTGATATATACAGACCAGCAGCTATTAAGCAATTAGAAATTGTAGGTAAGCAAATTGACGTTCCAGTTTTTCAAATGGGTGATAAAATAAGCCCAGTTGAAATAGCTAAAGAAGGTATTAAATATGCTAGAGAAAATAGCTTGAACGTTGTAATAATAGATACAGCAGGACGTCTTCATATTGATGAAGAATTAATGACTGAGCTTAAAGATGTGAAAGCTGCCGTAGATCCAAATGAAATTCTACTAGTAGTTGACTCAATGACAGGTCAAGATGCTGTAAATGTAGCAGAAACTTTTAATGAAGCACTAGATATAAGTGGAGTTGTTTTAACAAAGCTTGATGGTGATACAAGAGGTGGAGCTGCACTTTCAATAAGAGAAATGATCCAAAAACCAATTAAGTTTATTGGGGTTGGAGAAAAGATGAATGACTTTGAAGTCTTTCATCCAGATAGAATGGCTTCAAGAATACTTGGTATGGGAGATGTTCTTTCTTTAATAGAAAAAGCACAAGAAGCCATAGATGAAAAAGAAGCTACTGAGTTAAGTCAAAAGATGTTAGAAAATGATTTTACATATGATGATTATCTAACAGCACTTGAACAAATGAAAAAACTCGGACCATTAAATAAGATTATGGAAATGATACCTGGGATGCCTAAGGAAATTAAGGATATTGATTTTGCTGCAGGAGAAAAAGAGTTAGCTAAAGTTAAAGCAATAATTCAATCAATGACAGCAAAAGAAAGAAAAAATCCAAAACTTATTGTTGGATCTTCTTCAAGAAAGAAGAGAATTGCCCAAGGGTCAGGAACATCGCTTCAAGCAGTTAATAAGCTTATAAAAGGTCACGAAATGATGAGAAAACAAATGAAACAGTTTAAATCATTAACCAAAAAACCTGGTAAAAAAGGATTATTTGGCAAGTTACCTTTTTAAGAAATAGATATTATCCTTTAAAGGAGGTGAAATAATAATGGCAGTTAAAATAAGATTAAGAAGAATGGGTGCTAAGAAAGCTCCTTTCTACAGAGTTGTTGTTGCTGATTCAAGATCTCCAAGAGATGGTAGATTCATCGAAGAAATCGGATACTACAACCCAGTTGCTCAACCAGCTGAAATAAAAATCAACGAAGAAAAAGCTACAAAGTGGATAGCTAACGGAGCTCAACCTACAGACGTAGTTAAGAGATTATTCAACACAGTAGGTATCAACAAATAATTTTTTGGAGGTGAATTTATAGCTGATTATATTAGCTATAAACCTTATGAAAGAGTTAGTACAAGTAATTGCTAAATCCTTAGTGGATAACCCTAGTGAAGTTCATGTAAATGAAGTTCTGGGTGAGCAATCAGTAGTTCTTGAATTAAGGGTTGCTCCAGAAGATATGGGCAAAGTCATAGGCAAGCAGGGAAAAGTAGCAAAAGCTATTAGAACTGTTGTCAAGGCAGCGTCACTAAATGTAGATAAAAAAGTAGTCGTTGAAATATTAGATGACAAGAGCTAGGATTTCCTAGCTCTTTTTTGCTTTATTATAATAATTATTTTTTGATTTTTGGATAAAAGTCTGATATAAATAATATAGTAATAAATATACATACGAGGTGAAGAGATGAGTCAATTATTGAAGGTTGGAAAGATTGCTAACACTCACGGATTAAAGGGAGAAGTAAAGGTTATAGCATTAACTGATGATCCTAAAAGATTTAATGATTTAGAATATGTTATTATTGAAGGAAAAACTATATCAGTTGAAGGCTGCAAGTTCCAAAAAGATAGAGTAATAGTAAAATTAGAAGGTATTGATAGAATAGAAGATGCTGAAAGACTAAAAAATAAATTTATGGAAATACATAGAGAAGATGCAGTAGAATTAGAAGAAGACTGTTACTTCCTTGCAGATTTAAGAGAATGTACAGTATTTGATACAGAAGGAAAAGAATTAGGACAAATATATGATGTTATTCAAACTAAGAATAATGATGTATATTGGATAAGAAAACCTAAAGAACTTTTAATTCCAGTATTAAAATCTATAGTTACAGATATTAATATAGATGAAAGAAAAATTATCATAAGACCAGTAGGAGAATGGATGGATGAAGATTAATATATTAACTCTCTTTCCAGAAATGTTTGACATATTTAATCATAGTATAATAGGTAAGGCGCAAGATAAGGGCATTATTGATATAGAAGCTGTGAATATAAGAGATTATACAAATAATAAGCATAAAAAAGTTGATGATTACCCTTATGGAGGTGGAGCTGGAATGGTTATGCAAGCTCAGCCAGTAGTTGATGCCATAAGAGCATGTAAGAAGGAAAATAAGGGTAAAGTAATATTCCTTGGTCCTAAAGGAAAAACCATGAATCAGGCTCTTGCAAAGGAGCTATCTACAGAAGAAAATCTTATTTTCTTATGTGGGCATTATGAAGGGATTGATGAAAGAGCCTTTAAAGAAGTGGATATGCAAATTTCACTAGGTGATTTTGTGCTTACTGGGGGAGAGATGGCTGCCATTCCTGTCATTGATTCTATTGTAAGGCTTGTGCCTGGAGTTCTAAACAAATCTGAAAGTCATGAAGATGAATCTTTTTCAGATGGTCTTTTAGAATATCCTCAATATACTAGGCCAGAAGTTTTTGAAGGAGAAAGGATACCAGAAGTATTAATTTCAGGTCATCATGAAAATATAAGGAAATGGAGAAGGCTACAATCTCTTTTAATTACCAAGGAGAGAAGACCTGATCTTTATGAAAAAGTGGAGCTGACAAAAGAGGATAAAAAGATTTTAAAATGCAAAAAATAATTGCTTGAAATATAATTTTAATTATGTTACAATAAGTCTCGTGCTAGTACGGGCGTTCCGCTGTCAAGAACATAATTTGTTAAGAACGTCAATTATCAATTAGGAGGGAATGCACTATGAACGAAATATTAAGAGCTATTGAAGCAGAACAAATGAGAAATGACTTACCAAACTTCAGAATTGGAGATACAGTTAAGTTACACGTTAAAATCAAAGAAGGTAACAGAGAAAGAATCCAAATGTTCGAAGGTACTGTTATTAAGAGACAAAATGGTGGTTTAAGAGAAACTTTCACTGTTAGAAGACTTGCTTATGGAGTTGGAGTTGAAAGAACTTTCCCAGTTAACTCACCAATCATCGAAAAGATGGAAGTAACTAGAAGAGGTAAAGTTAGAAGAGCTAAGTTATTCTACTTAAGAGATAGAGTAGGTAAGGCTGCTAAAGTTAAGGAATTATTAACTAAATAGTTATAAGTTAATAAAGATATTAAGGGACTTAGTTATAAGTCCCTTTTATTTTATGGTAAATTAAAATACATAAATTTGTTAACAATATAGATATATACTTAAAAGAGGTGAAGTGTAGTGGCTACGACAACAATAAACTGGTTTCCAGGTCATATGAGAAAGACGCAAAGAGAAATCAAGGAAAATTTAAAGCTTGTAGAAGCAGTTATAGAAATTAGAGATGCCAGAATACCAAGAAGTTCTGCTAATCCTGATATAGAAAAGCTTTGTGGAAATAAACCAAGACTTATACTATTAAACAAAAGTGATTTAACAGAAAGTCGTGTTACAAGGGAATGGATGAAAGAATTATCTAAGGATAATGTTAAAGCCATTGAAGTAAATTGTTTAAAAGGTAAAGGCTTAAATCAAATAAAGCCAGCACTTGAAGAGTTACTAAAAGAAAAGCTTGAAAGATATAAAGCTAAGGGATTAGTTAACGTAGTAATAAGAGTAATGGTAGTAGGTATACCTAATGTAGGTAAATCTACATTCATTAATAAGATGGCAAAGAATAATATAGCTAAGACTGGTGATAGACCAGGGGTAACTAAAAGTAAACAATGGATCAAAACTCCATTAGGAATAGAGATGTTAGATACACCAGGGGTTCTTTGGCCAAAATTTGAAGATGAAAGAACTGCTTTAAACTTAGCTTTTACAGGTGCAATTAAAGATGAAATAATGGATACAGAAGAACTTTCATATAGATTAGTAGAAAGGCTTCAAAAGCATTATGCAAATGAATTAATGGCAAGATATAAGATTGAAAGAGTATTTGAAGATCCACTGGATACATTAGATGCAATAGCAAGAAAAAGAGGTTGTTTAATGTCAGGTGGACATATAGATTACAATAGAATTGCTGTTATATTATTAGATGAGTTTAGAGGCGGAAAGATAGGAAATATATCTTTAGAAAGAGTAGATGATGTATTAGACGAAGAAGAAAATGAAGGAGAAGTTTAGTATGAATCTATTAACTGATGACATATCTAAATTAAGCTTTAAAGTAATAAAAGATGAAATAAGTAAGATAGACTTTAATGAGTTTTATAACAGTAGTGACTATGAAAAGATTGTATCAATACTTACTGCTGATAAAAGAAAAAATGTATCTTCTTTAGGTGCTAAAATAATTAAAGATAAAGAAAAACTTGATAATGAAAAGAAACGTATAAGAACTATGTATGATTTTGATAAATCTTTTGGAGACTATAGTGTAATAGCTGGAGTAGATGAGGTAGGAAGAGGTCCTCTTGCTGGCCCTATAGTTAGTTGTGCAGTAATTTTAGATTTAAATGCTATTGATGATGATCTTATCCTTGAACTAAATGATTCAAAGAAGATAAGTGAAAAGAAACGTGAAGAACTAAGTATAATAATAAAAGAAAAAGCACTTGCTTATAAGATTGCTTATAGGACATCAAAAGAAATTGATGAAAAAGGCATAGGAGTATGCAATAATGAAATTTTCTTAGAAGCATGTAATTCTTTAGAAATAAAACCAGAGCTAGTATTATCAGATGGATATGCAGTGAAAGGTTTAGAAATAGATAATAAAGCTGTTATTAAAGGTGATACTAAATCTGCCTCTATAGCAGCAGCTTCAATTGTAGCTAAGGTGTACAGAGATAATTTAATGAAGGAATATGCAGAGAAATATCCTTACTATGGATTTGATGGTAATGTAGGATATGGTAGTAGTAAGCATATTGAAGCAATAAAAGAACATGGACCATGTGAAATACATAGAAGGTCTTTCTTAAATAATATATTAGGATGCTAATAAGTTCTAAAAGCATCTATTAAATGATTTATTTTATATGTATCATTTAAATGATTAAAAATAATTTCTATAACATCATATCTTATATTGTAATCATATAAATTATTTACATATATATAATATGAAGAAATTGAAATTATCTTTCCTTTTTTATGGCAGGTAACTGATTCTAATGGAGTACCAAAGGAATTAGTATACCTGCTTTTTATTTCAAAAAATATTATCATGTCATCCTTTTGCCCAATAATATCTACTTCACCATACCTTGTTTGAAAATTTCTATCTAATATTTCATAACCATTATTAATGAGATAATCTGCTGCAATAGTTTCTCCATACTTTCCGATAGTTTTATTATAATTCATAAACACATCTCCTTTTTATTTATAATGATTAACATATTTCCTTTACCTATACTAGATAATAATAGGTTTAAGAATAAAAACTTTGTCAATAATCAATAAGGGTGATGAATATGTCAATAAATATATATAGTGCTACCAATCATGGTTTAGACGGAGTACTTATAAATGTTGAAGTGGATATAATGAGAGGAATACCGTCATTTCATATGGTAGGACTTCCTGAGGCATCTGTAAAAGAAGCAAGAGAAAGAGTTAGGGCAGCAATTGTTAATTCAGGATATACTTTTCCTTTAGGGAGGATAATAATAAATTTAGCACCAGCAGATGTCAGAAAGAAAGGTACATTTTTGGATCTGCCAATAGCCATAGGAATTTTAATGGCTTCTGGTCAGATAAAATACAAAGAGTTAGAGAATTTTATAATTTTTGGAGAGCTTTCATTAAATGGAAACTTAAAAGGGGTAAAAGGTGCATTACCTATAATCTTAGAAGGTTCTAACAAAGCAAAAGAAAATTTTATTTTTCCCTTAGAAAACTTAAGTGAGATTGCTGAAAATGGTCAAGGAAATTTTTATCCATTTAATAATTTAAAGCAAGTAATAGCTTACATAACTAATGGTGACTTATTGCCTTATAAAGAAAATATACATAAAGAAAAGATAAATAAAAATAAAATAGATTACTGCGAGATTATAGGTCAGATAGAGGCTAAAAGAGCAATGGAAATAGCCGCAGCTGGTAGGCATAATATCTATATGTTTGGTTCACCAGGTGTAGGTAAGACCATGTTAGCAAATGCAATTACTTCCATATTGCCACCTCTTACAAAAAGAGAGCAAATGGAGGTTGCCAAAATATATAGCATAGCAGGGCTTAGAAAGGAAATGGAAACATTAGATATTCCCTTTAGGGCTCCCCATCATACCATAACAAAGTCTGCACTGATTGGTGGTGGGAGAGAAATAACTTTAGGAGAAATAACTTTAGCTCATAATGGAGTATTATTTTTAGATGAAATTCTAGAATATAAAAGAGAAATTTTAGAGCTATTGAGAAAGCCTATGGAAGAAGGCTATATAAGTTTGACACGACAACATGAGAGGTTTATATTGCCAAGTAAGTTTCTTTTAATTTCTGCTAGTAATCCATGTCCTTGTGGAAATTGGATGAATACAGAGGGGAAAAAGTGTAAATGCACTGATATGGAAATTCACAAATATATAAATAAGCTATCTAGTGCAATTATAGATAGAATGGATTTATTGTGCTATATTCCAAGAGTACGACCTGAGGAACTTTTAAATAATAATGAAAAGTATACCTCAGAAAAAATGAAGGAAAGGATTCTTTTAGCAATAGAGAGAGAAAACTATCGCTTAAGAAATACAGAATATAGATATAACTCTGAAATAACTGGTAAGGATATTTATAGATTATGTAGCATTACCACAAAAGCAAGGAAAATTTTAGAAAAGTGTTATATGAGTTATGGTATTTCCCTAAGGGCTTATGGTAAGATTGTTAAGGTTGCAAGAACAATGGCAGACTTACAAGATGAAGAGAAGATAACTGAAGACAATATAATAGAAGCTTTAGGGTATAGAAAAAATATTTTTGGAGAAATTGTATAGAGGTAGATATGAACGAATATGAAATACGCTTTACACTAGCTAATATAAGTAATAAAATTAAGCTTAAATTATTACAAATGTATAATAATGAAGAAAATATTTATAATAATATTGACGAAATTCTTAAATCTGACATGATGAGCCTTAAGGATAAAATAAAGATTAAAGAGGACTCGTATGAAGACAAGATGAATTTTGTAAAAGCTTTAAATGATAATTCTATTAAAACTATAAGGATAACAGAAGAAGATTATCCAGAAAAACTAAGGAATATAGATGATCCTCCTTATATATTATTTTATAAGGGAGAGCTTTCTTTGGCATATGATGATATGATTGCTGTAGTAGGTTCAAGAAAAAGCAGCATATATGGATTAGATGCAGCTAAATATCTTTCTAGGGAAATTTGTCGTGTAGGTTATGGAGTGGTAAGTGGAGTAGCTTATGGTATTGATACAGCTGCTCATAAAGAGGTGCTTATATGTGGTGGAAAAACCATTGGAGTTCTAGGATGTGGATTAGATATAATATATCCTAAAAGTAATAAAAAGTTATATGAGGAAATATATAATAATGGATTGTTAATTTCAGAATTTCCTATGGGAGTACAGCCAATGCCTTATAATTTCCCACGTAGAAATAGGATAATTAGTGGATTGAGTAATGGTGTTATAGTTGTTGAAGCATCGGTAAAAAGCGGTTCTTTAATTACGGCAAATTTAGCGTTAGAACAAGGAAAAGATGTAATGGCTATTCCAGGATCCATTTTTAGTAATACAAGCAAAGGGTGTCATCAATTGTTGAGGGATGGCGCAAGAATTTTTACTGGTTTAGAGGATTTACATTCCTTTCTTAATGTAACTAAAAATGAAAGTGAAAAAAGAATAAAAAACCACAGCAGAAATTTAATAATGACAGTTATAAAAAATGAGCCAACACATTTTGATAAAATATTTGAAAGTGTAAATATTGACAGGATAGCTTTATATGAGTTATTATTTGAAATGCAAAATAAAAATGAAATTATTTGCCTTCCAGGCAATTATTATGCAAAGTTAAGTTAGGATTTAAGGGGGTGCAAACTCCTAGTAATTTTTTTAGGAGTATTAAATATGGGACAAAATCTTGTTATAGTAGAATCACCTGCAAAGGCAAAGACTATCAGTAAATATTTAGGGAAGAATTACATAGTCGAAGCTTCTATGGGGCATGTAAGAGATTTACCTAAGAGTAAATTAGGTGTTGATATAGAGGATAATTTTACGCCAAAATATATAACAATTAGGGGAAAAGGCGAATTAATAGATAAATTAAGAAAAGCTGCTAAAAAAGCAGATAAAATATATCTGGCAACGGACCCCGACCGTGAAGGAGAAGCAATTTCCTGGCATTTAGCACATATATTAAAAATATCAGAAGAGGAAAATTGCAGAATTGTATTTAATGAAATCACTAAGTCTGCTGTTAAAGCTTCTATTAAAGAAGCAAGAAAGATTAATGTTAATCTTGTTGATGCTCAGCAGGCTAGAAGAATTTTAGATAGATTAGTTGGTTATGAAATAAGCCCTATTTTATGGAAAAATGTAAAGTGGGGATTAAGTGCAGGTAGAGTACAATCAGCTGCTTTAAAGCTTATTTGTGATAGAGAAGAAGAAATAAAAGCGTTTATTCCTAAGGAATATTGGACTGTTGATTGTGCATTAAAGAAGGAAAGAAAGAAATTCCCTGTTAGACTTACACAGCATGAAGGAAAGAAAATTGAGATAAAAAACGAAGAAGAAGCTAAAAAAATTATTGATGATTTAGAAAAAGGAAACTTCGTAGTTAAATCAGTTAAAAAAGGGAAAAGGATGAAAAATCCATTACCTCCATTTACAACTAGTACACTACAACAAGATGCTTCTAAAAAATTAAATTTTATAACTAAGAGAACCATGTCTATAGCACAAGCGTTATACGAAGGTGTAGAAGTTAAGGGATATGGAACTGTGGGGCTTATAACTTATATGAGAACAGACTCTGTAAGAATTTCTGAAGAGGCTCAAGGAAAAGCCATAAACTTTATAAAGGATAATTACGGAGATGAATATGTGCCAGAACAGCTTAGAGTATATAAAAGTAAAAAGAATATACAAGATGCCCATGAAGCTATCAGACCATCATATATAGAAATAACTCCTGAAATAGCTAAAGGTAGCCTGACTCCAGAGCAATATAAATTGTATTCATTAATATGGAAGAGATTTGTGGCAAGTCAGATGTCTTCATGTGAATTAAGCACAAATAGTATAGATATAATGAATGGAAGCTATAAGTTCAAGGCTTCAGGTAATACAATAAAATTTGATGGTTTTATGAAGATATATGATTACTTAACAGAAGCTGATGAAGAAGATGTTGTTTTACCAGAATTACAAGAAGGGGAAGAATTAAAACCTGCCAGCATAGAAGAAAAACAACATTTTACACAACCACCAGCAAGATACACTGAAGCATCATTTGTTAAACTGCTTGAAGAAAAGGGAATAGGAAGACCAAGTACTTATGTACCAACAATTTCTACATTATTAAGTAGAGAATATATAGTAAGAGAAAAGAAGAATCTTATGGCAACGGAGCTTGGATTTATAGTAAATAATATTCTTTCTGAATACTTTAAGCAAATAGTTGATGTTGATTTTACAGCGGCTATGGAAGGTAAGTTAGATAATATTGAAGAAGGCAGTGAATCTTGGACTAATGTTGTTGAAGAGTTCTTTGCACCATTGAAGGTTGCCATAGATAAAGCTGAAAAAGAAGTATCTAAAGTGGTAATAGAAGATAAAGTAAGTGATGTGCCTTGTGATAAATGTGGTAAGATGATGGTAATCAAACATGGAAGATATGGTGATTTCCTAGCTTGTCCAGGATATCCTGAGTGTAAAAATGCAAAACCAATAGTGGAAGAGTTAGATGTAGATTGCCCTAAATGTGGCGGTAAAGTTCTTGTGAAAAGAAGTAAAAAAGGTAAAAAATTCTTTGGATGTTCTAATTATCCTGATTGTGATTTTGTAAGTTGGAATGAACCTGTTAAAGATAAATGTGAAGAATGTGGCAGCTACATGGTATTGAAATATAGCAAAACAAAAGGTAAATACGTACAATGCTCTAATTCAGAGTGTGGGAATATAAAGATAATAGAAGAAAAAGAAAAAGATAATTAATAAAAAATAGATGACAGGAAATCTTATCCAAGGTGTCGAATATATATTAAAAATGTTGAAATAGATTTTTGAATGTGATAGTATCAAAGAAGTAAGTTAGTGGTGGATGAGGAGGATGATTAAATGTCATCATTATTAAGTAAAACTAGAAGATTGAATCGAATTCTTCAAAAAAAAGGAACAGATCCAGTCTCATTTGATGATATATGCGCGCTTTTAAGCGAAGTATTATCTTGTAATGTCTATATACTTGAAAAACATGGTAAAGTTTTAGGGCATACTTTTTGTAAAGATTTTGAATGCGATATAATGAAAACATATGTTTTATCAGATAATAGATTACCAGTTGAGTATAATGACAGAATTTTAGATGTTACTGAAACAGTAGCAAATTCTAAGTCAAAGGGTACTTGTGTTTTTAAAGATGCTGGTGAATGTCCTATGAAAGAAAAGATATCAACAATAGTTCCTATACTAGGAAATAGAGAAAGATTAGGAGCTTTACTTTTAGCTAGATTTGGAGAAGAATTTACTGATGATGATTTAGTAATTGCTGAATATAGCGCAACAGTGGTTGGTATGGAAATATTAAGAGGACAACAAGATGAAATTGAAGAAGAAGCTAGAAGCAAGGCAGTAGTTCAATTAGCAATAGGCACATTATCATATTCTGAGCTAGAGGCAGTAGAACATATCTTCAATGAATTAGGAGGCACAGAAGGATTACTAGTTGCATCTAAAATAGCAGATAAGGTTGGAATAACTAGAAGTGTTATAGTAAATGCATTAAGAAAGTTTGAAAGTGCTGGAGTAATTGAATCAAGATCTTTAGGGATGAAGGGAACACATATAAAGATCTTAAATCCTAAATTATTAGATGAGCTAAAGAAAATAAGATAGTGTAAAATGCAGTTGCCTTTAATGGTAACTGCATTTTTTAAAATAAAAAATGCAAAATGTTATATTAAGTAGAAAAACGGTATAAAATATAATAAAAACTTTTATTTAAAAAGATGTTGCCACAAATATATAGCTGTGATATACTATCAGAGGTAACAAAATACACACACTACTGTAGTTAAAAAGTCGGTGCTTGTTTTAACAAGTAACTTTATAGCAATGCGAGTAGTGGAGGTAAAAACCAGGAGGTAGAAAAATGTCAGTAATATCAATGAAACAATTATTAGAAGCTGGTGTACACTTTGGTCACCAAACAAGAAGATGGAACCCTAAAATGGCTCCATATATATTCACAGAAAGAAACGGAATATATATAATAGATCTTCAAAAGACAGTTAAGAAGGTAGAAGAAGCTTACAACTTCATGAGAGAAGTATCAATGGAAGGAAAAGATATCCTTTTCGTTGGAACTAAGAAACAAGCTCAAGAAGCTATCCAAGAAGAAGCTATAAGATCAAACATGCACTACGTAAACAACAGATGGTTAGGTGGAATGTTAACAAACTTCAAAACTATCAAGACTAGAATTGCTAGATTAGAAGCTTTAGAAACTATGGAACAAGACGGAACTTTCGATGTATTACCTAAGAAAGAAGTTATAAAATTAAGAGGTGAAATGGAAAAATTACAAAAGAACCTTGGTGGTATAACTAACTTAGACGTTAACAACATTGGAGCAATGTTCGTTGTTGACCCAAGAAAAGAAAAGAATGCTATTTCAGAAGCTAAAATATTAGGAATCCCAGTTGTAGCTATAGTTGATACAAACTGTGATCCAGAAGAAGTTGATTACGTAATACCAGGAAACGATGATGCAATCAGAGCTGTTAAATTAATAACTGCTAAACTTGCTGATGGTATAATAGAAGGAAGACAAGGCGAACAATTAGCTGAGTAATTTTTTGAAAAAAGGTAGGTGGAGTTAGCTTCATTTACCTTTTACCCTAAGAAAAATGGTTTACATTTAATGTTTTAAGGAGGAATTGATTATGATAACTGCAAAATCAGTTAAAGAATTAAGAGAAATGACTGGAGCAGGGATGATGGACTGCAAAAAAGCTTTAGTACAAACAGAAGGAGATATAGAAAAAGCTGTTGAGTACTTAAGAGAAAAAGGATTAGCTGCTGCTGCTAAAAAAGCTGGTAGAGTTGCTGCTGAAGGTATAGTTAAGACTTTCGTTTCAGCTGATAAGAAAACTGCTGGTATGGTAGAAGTTAACTGTGAAACTGACTTCGTTGCTGCTAACGAAGAATTCGTTTCTTTCGCTGACAAAGTTGCAGAAATGGTAGCTAACACTTCAGCTGCAAACGTTGAAGAATTATTAGCTGAAAAATTCGATGGAGAAGCTACAGTTCAAGAAGCTTTAACTGCTTTAATAGCTAAGTTAGGTGAAAACATGACTTTAAGAAGATTTGCTAAATTCAACATCGAAAAAGGAGCTGTTGCTAGCTACATTCACGGTGGCGGAAGAATCGGTGTTATGGTAGAAGTTGCTTGTGACACTGAAAGCGAAATATTAGAAGAAGTTGCAAGAGAAGTTTGTATGCAAGTTGCTGCTGCAAACCCATTATTCTTAAGCAAAGAAGAAGTAGATAGCGAATCATTAGAAAAAGAAAAAGAAATCTACAGAGTTCAAGCATTAAATGAAGGAAAACCAGAAAATATCGTTGAAAAAATGGTAATGGGAAGAATCCAAAAATACTACAAAGAAGTTTGTCTTTTAGATCAAGCATGGGTTAAAGATGGAGATAAGAGCATAACTAAATATCTTCAAGAAAAATCTAAAGAAGTTGGTTCTCCAATAACAGTAACTAGATACGCTAGATTCGAAAGAGGAGAAGGAATCGAAAAAGTTGAAGAAGACTTTGCTGCTGAAGTAGCTAAGACTATGGGATTACAATAATGCCAAGAGAGAACACTTTAGTGTTCTCTTTTTTTAAAGATATAAATTGAGGAATGCAGGAGGAATTGGAATGGAAAAGTGTACCTATAAAAGAGTTATGTTAAAGATTTCAGGTGAAGCATTATCAGGTGCAAATGGATTTGGATTTGATTTTGATACTGTTAGCAGAATAGCTAAAGAAGTTAAAGAGATAGTTGATATGGGAATAGAAGTTGGTCTTGTTGTAGGAGGCGGAAATATTTGGCGTGGTAGAAGCGGCGAAGGAATGGATAGAACTACAGCGGATCATATGGGAATGTTAGCTACTTGTATTAATGCTTTAGCACTTCAAGATGCTCTAGAAGGTATAGGAGTGAAAACAAGAGTTCAAACTGCAATAGAAATGAAAGAAATTGCTGAACCATTTATAAGAAGAAGGGCAGTAAGACATTTAGAAAAAGGTAGAGTTGTAATTTTTGGAGCAGGTTCAGGAAATCCATATTTCTCAACAGATACTGCAGCTGCATTAAGAGCAGCAGAAATTGAAGCTGATGTAATTTTATTAGCTAAAAATGTTGATGGTGTATATGACAAGGATCCTAATAAGTTTGCAGATGCAAAAAAATATGATACACTAACATATATGGAAGTAATTGAACAAGGATTACAAGTAATGGACACAACAGCTACAACTTTATGCATGGATAATAATATTCCAATATTAGTATTTGGTCTTGAAGGTGATGGAAACATTAAAAGAGCCATGCTAGGTGAAAAGATTGGTACAATAGTATCTAAAAAATAGGAGGTTAATATGATTAAAGACGTTATTAAAGTAGCAGAAGAAAAGATGCAAAAAACTATTTCAGTTTTACATTCAGATTTATCAACTATGAAGGCTGGTAGAGCAAACCCAACAATGCTTGATAGAATTCAAGTAGATTACTATGGAAGTCCATGTCCATTAAATCAAGTTGCCAATGTATCAGCACCAGAACCAAGAATGTTAGTAATAACACCATGGGAAAAATCTTTATTAAAAGAAATAGAAAAAGCAATATTAAAATCAGATTTAGGAATAAACCCTTCAAATGATGGTGCTATTATCAGATTATTAGTTCCAGAACTAACAGAAGAAACAAGAAAAAATATTGTGAAAAATGTTAAAAAAGCTGGAGAAGATGCTAAAGTTGCATTAAGATCTATTAGAAGAGATGCTAACGAAAAAATAAAAGCTTTAAAGAAAGATGGGCATATTTCAGAAGATGAAGTTAAGAAAGCTGAAGATAATGTTCAAAAAGTTACAGATAAATTCGTAAAAGAAATAGATACAATAATAGCAGCTAAAGAAAAGGAAGTTATGTCAGTATAAAAAAACCTGCTTTGCAGGTTTTTTTCCTATATAACATAAAATTGGAGGAAATTATGATCAATTTATTTAAGCCTAAGAAAAATGGAGATGATTTAGAGTTAAAGATAGATAAAGATAATCTTCCAGAGCATATTGCAATAATAATGGATGGTAATGGTAGATGGGCAAAGAAAAGAAATCTTCCTAGGACAATGGGTCACAAGGCTGGAGTAGAAACAATTAGAAGAGTTATTAAAGAAGCTGATAGAATTGGTATTAAATATATAACTTTATATGCCTTTTCTACTGAGAATTGGAGACGCCCACAGGAAGAAGTAACAGCCTTAATGAAGCTATTGGTACAATATTTAAAGTCAGAAGTTAAAGAACTTCATAAAAATGAAGTAGTTTTAAGAGTTTTAGGTGAAATAGATAAGTTACCAAAGGAATGTGAAAGAGAAATAAAAGATGCTATTGAGCTTACAAAAAATAATAAAGGCTTGATTCTAAATATTGCTTTTAATTATGGCGGAAGAGATGAGATAGTAAGAGCAATAAAACTAATTGCTGAAGAATATAAGGACAATAAGATTAATATAGATGATATTAATTCTGAATTAGTAAATAACTATCTATACACAAAAGATTCACCAGATCCTGATTTAATTATAAGACCTTCAGGAGAGCAGAGATTAAGCAATTTCCTATTATGGCAATGTGCTTATTCAGAATTCTGGTATTCCAATGTCTGCTGGCCAGATTTTACAGAGTTAGATTTACAAAAAGCTATATATGACTATCAAAATAGGGATAGAAGATTTGGCGGAGTATAAACAAGAGGTGAAAATATGAAGATAAATAGTAGGTATATAGGTGCCTTAGTAATAGCTCCATTATTAATATTTATATTATTAGGAGGATTACCACTAAAAATATTTACAATTGCATTATCTATTTGTGGTCTATATGAATTTTATAATGCTTTAAGAGCTAAAAAGATTAATGTAATACCGGTAATAGGATATGCATTACTTGCAGTATATTATTTGATTAATAATGATTTTGAAAAAATGATGCATGTATTAGTACTGGTAACAGTATTAGCTTTAATTATTCCAATAGTAAATTTAAAGTACTCTTTTATTGATGTAGCAATATCAATTTTAGGGTTTATTTATGTGGCAATACTATTTAGCTTTATACCATTAGTTAGTGAAAAGGCTAATGGTAATTTCCTAGTGTGGCTTATATTCTTAGGATCATGGCTTGGAGATACAATGGCATATTATACAGGTAGAGCATTTGGTAAGAGAAAGGTTGCTCCAAAAGTCAGCCCTAAAAAGACTGTTGAAGGATTAATAGGTGGAATATTAGGGGCAACATTAGGTTGTGGAATTTATGGAATAATAATAAGTAGATATGGAGTAGAAATAAATGTTATCCACTTCTTCTTGATTGGTGCTATTTGCGGAATAATGGGATTCTTTGGAGACTTAGTTGCATCATCAATTAAAAGATATGTAGGAATAAAAGATTATAGTAATCTAATACCAGGGCATGGTGGAATTTTAGATAGGTTTGATTCTATTTTATTTAATGCTGTAGTAGTATTTTATTATTTAACATTTATTGTAGGAATATAGGAAAGCAGTAGGTTCACTACTGCTTTTTTTTGTATGGGAAAATATCATTAATGTTGTGGCTAAATAATATAATTTTAATATAAATAATAAAGGAGAATGTTATGAAAGATATAGAAAAATATAATAAAATAATTCTTCTTATAGAACTGTTCATAATTTTTACAGTAATAACATTAGGTATTAAATATTATTTTAAACCCTTTATAATAATTATTATTATGCTGATAATAGGAAGGTCTTTTTATGATTTTTTTCTAAAATTTAATATTTCATATAGAGTTTCCGGTGCATTAAGCATATTATTAATAAATGTTATGTTATTTTGCTTTGTCTTTTATTTTGGTAATGAATTTATAGAAATATTAAAGAAGATATATAACAATCATGCTGAAAGCTTTATAATATTAGAAAAAAATATCAAGCTGCTTTTTGGTATAGATCTTGAAAAAATATTGCAAAGGACTCTTAAAAACATAACAAGCAATATATTAACAGCAGGTGCTAGCATAACAGGAGAAGGGCTCCTTGCATATATAATAGGAAATGTTACTGTGTATTTTTTGCTGGTGGATAGAGAAAAGGTAAGAGAATTACTATTAAAGATAATTCCTAGCCATATTTTATCTGATATTACAGAAAGGAAAAATAACTTAAGTCAAGTAATAAAAATTGAATTAATGCTGGTATGTATAACTACTACCATAATAATAACAGGATTTATTATTTTACATATTCCAAGTGGATTTTTTTTAGGAATACTATGTGGAATATTAGATATTTTACCATATGTGGGAACAATAATTGTTTTTATACCAATTATAATATACAATATAGTAGTAAAAAAATATTTAATTGTTATTGGAATGATATCTCTATATATTCTTTCACAGCTAATAAGAGAGATTTTGGAACTGAAATTTTTAAGTTCTAAATTAGAGATTCATCCGTTAGCTATAATGTTATCTATATATATTGGCGCTGAAATTTTTGGTGTTATAGGAATTTTGGTAGGGCCAATATATTGCTTAGTTGCAAAAGATATACTTTATGGTTAGGAACATAGGAGGCAAGTATGAAGAATATATCAATTTTAGGGGCTACAGGTTCTATCGGGACGCAAACCTTAGATGTAATAAGAAAATCAGAAGGAGCTATTAATTTAGTAGCAGTAAGTGCCAATTCATCAGTAAAAAAGATTATAGACATAATAGAAGAATTTTCACCTAAATATGTAGCAATGATGGATAAAAAAGCTTATAAAGACATTAAGGAATACTGTAGCAGTAATAATAAAAATATAAGTGTTTACAGTGGAATAGATGGTCTTATAAAAGTAGCATCACTGGATGAAATAGACACAGTAGTTACATCTGTAGTAGGTATGATAGGATTAAAGCCAACTATAGCAGCTATTGAAGCAAAAAAAGATATAGCTTTAGCTAATAAAGAAACACTTGTAGTGGCAGGTGAAATAGTAATGAGAAAGGCTAAAGAAAATGGTGTTAAAATACTTCCAGTAGATTCGGAACATAGCGCTATCTTCCAATCCTTAAGTGGATATTGTAATAAGGATATACATAAGATAATATTAACTGCTTCAGGTGGACCATTTAGAGGAAAGAAAATTGATGATTTAAAGGATGTTACAGTTCATCAGGCATTAAAACATCCAAAATGGAATATGGGTCAAAAGATAAGTATAGATTCTGCAACATTGATGAATAAAGGGCTAGAAGTTATAGAAGCACACTATCTATTTGAATGTAGTTATGATAATATTGAAGTTGTAGTACATCCACAAAGTATAATTCATTCTATGGTTGAATATAAAGATGCCAGTGTTATAGCACAAATGGGATCACCAGATATGAGACTACCAATACAATATGCACTTAATTACCCTAAAAGAGAAGGTAGAATAGCAAATCCAATAAGCTTTTATGAAATAGCACAGCTTACATTTGAAAAACCTGATATGGATACATTTAAATGCCTTAAGCTTGCTTTTAAAGCAGGAAAAGCAGGTGGATTAATGCCTACTATTTTAAATGGCGCTAATGAAGAAGCAGTTGCATTATTATTAGAAGAAAAAATTAAGTTTTTAGATATTGCTGATTTAATTGAAGAATGTATGGATAAATTTAAAGATAAAAGCAATATGGAGCTTACAATTGATAACATTATAGCAGTTGATCAAGAGGTAAGAGAATATTTAAGAAAAAAAGTTAGTTAGGAGTTGGATTGATTGTATATTGTAATGGCTATTTTAGGCTTTAGTTTACTTGTTATAGTTCATGAATTAGGACATTTTATTATGGCTAAAGTCAATGGAATTAAAGTTGAAGAATTTTCAATAGGAATGGGACCAGAAGTTTTTTCACATAAGGGAAAAGAAACTCAATATTCATTAAGGCTTCTTCCTATTGGAGGATATGTAAAAATGATGGGAGAAGAGGAAGCTGTAGAAGATGAGAGAAGTTTTTCCAGCAAGTCACCTCTTAGAAGAATTTCAGTAATCCTGGCAGGTGCATTTATGAATGTGGTTTTTGCCATACTTATATTTGCTTTATACTTTAGTAATGTTGGATTTTCTAAAAATGTTGTAGATAGTGTTATGGATAATTCTCCAGCACAAGAAGTAGGTCTTCAGAAGGGGGACATCATAACAAAAATTAATGGAGTAAATGTTAGAACAACTGATGACATTCTTTTAGAAGTTCAATTAAGTAAAGGAAAATCTCTAGATTTAGTAGTTAATAGAGATGGAAAGAAATTAGATTTAAATGTAACTCCTAAGCTTGATGAAGCTAGAGGATCATATTTTATGGGATTTTATTACGAAAGAGTAACTAATCCAACTATAGGTGAAAGTTTAAAATACACTTATAACTATACCATAAGCATGGTAAAGCAAACTTATAAAAGTTTGCAACTATTAGTTACTGGAAAGTTAAATTTAAAAACCGATGTAGGTGGACCAGTTACAATTATAAGAATGTCTGGAGAAGCAGCAAAAAGCGGTATTCAGACACTGGCATACTTCTTAGGTGTACTAAGCATTAATTTAGCAGTATTTAATTTATTACCATTCCCAGCACTTGATGGTGGATGGGCTATAATATTATTTATTGAATTAATAACAAGAAGAAAAGTACCAGATAAAGTTGTTGGAGCTATAAATTATGTAGGATTTATGATACTTATGGGATTAATGGTTTTAGTTACACTGAAAGATATTATTTTCCCAGTGCAGCTTTAGGAAAGGAAAATTAAAATGGAAAGAAAAAAGACAAGACAAGTGAAGGTTGGAGGAGTTTTACTTGGTGGAGATGCCAAGGTATCAATTCAATCTATGACTAATACAGATACAAGAGATGTTGAAGCAACATTAAATCAAATAAGAGAACTGCATATTGCAGGATGTGAAATAATAAGATGTGCAGTACCAGATATGGAAGCAGCTGAAGCTTTAAAAGAAATTTGTAAATACTCACCAATGCCAGTGGTGGCAGATATCCATTTTGATTATAGATTAGCATTAAAGGCTATAGAAAATGGTGTATCAGCTTTAAGATTAAATCCAGGAAATATAGGAAGTATTGACAGAGTGAAGATTGTTGCAGAAGCAGCAAAAGAAAGAAATATACCTATTAGAATTGGAGTAAATTCTGGTTCTTTAGAAAAAGAAATCTTAGAACGTGATGGAAAACCAACAGCAGAAGGATTAGTTGAATCTGCTATGAATCATGTTAAGATTCTTGAAGAAGTAGGATTTTACGATATAGTAATTTCAATAAAATCTTCAGATGTCCCAATGATGATAAAAGCATATAGACTTATGAGTGAAAAATGTGATTATCCTCTTCATTTAGGAGTTACTGAATCAGGAACTGTTTTCAGAGGTACCATTAAATCAACATTAGGTATAGGTACTTTATTGGCAGAAGGAATAGGTGATACCATAAGGGTATCACTTACCAGTGATCCAATTGAAGAAATAAAGGTTGCAAAGGAAATGCTTATTGCATTGGGCTTAAGAAAGCAAGGAATGCAGTTTGTTTCATGTCCTACCTGTGGAAGAACACAAATAAACCTTATTAAAATTGCAGAAGAAGTGGAAAAACGCTTAGAGAACTGTAATAAGAACATAAAGGTTGCTGTGATGGGCTGTGTTGTTAATGGACCTGGAGAAGCTAGAGAAGCAGATATTGGTATAGCTGGAGGCAATGGAGTTGGATTAATCTTTAAAAAGGGAGAAATCCTAAGAAAAGTTAAAGAAGAAGATCTTGTTGAAGAATTGCTTAAGGAAATAGAAAATCTATAGGAAGAAGAGGCATATGTGACAATATGCCTCTTTTTTGTAAATAATGCCAGTAGCAATCTAAATTATGTTGACTTACATATACATTGAATGTAAAATTACTTTGATAATAAAATAGGGAAAGAAATAGGTGAAATTTTTATGATTAATTTAATTGCAGGATGTACAGATAATAAATTTGTACAGGTAATAGGTATATTGTGTGCCTTTTTTGGAACTTTCCTAGCGTTAAAATATCTAAGTAGCATGCTTCCTAAAGATGCAGGAAGAGAATTTGCACATGATGGAAAGAAATCAGCTGGAAAACCAAGAGGGGCAGGACTTATATTTATCTTGGCTTTTGGTATAGTAGCTGTGCTATTTGGCAAGCTTAACTGGGAAATTTTAATATACCTTGTGCTTACCATGGCTTCTATGTTAACTGGATACTTGGATGATGCATCAAAAAATCCTTGGGGAGAGTTTAAAAAAGGAGCATTAGATCTCTTAATTGCATGTTTAGTTGCTGGAACTTACTTAGCATTTAATGGAAGTGAAATATTTATTAATGTTTTAGGTGAAAGTATTAGCTTAAATCCAATAGTATTCTTTATATTAGCAGTTATACTTGTGTGGGTATCTATAAATGTAACCAATTGTACTGATGGTGTAGATGGATTATCAGGAACTTTATCAGTTATTACTTTATTTACTATTTATTTATTAGAAAGTGTTAAAGGGACAAATTCAGCTATTAATTACATTACATTGATTCTAATAGCTTGTGTACTTGCATATCTTTGGTTTAATGCTACACCTAGTAAGCTAATGATGGGTGATGCTGGTTCCCGTGCATTAGGTATATTCATAAGTATTGCAATACTTAAAACAGGAAGTCCTCTATTATATATTCCAGTAGCTTTAATGCTTATAATAGATGGAGGTTTAGGCCTGTTAAAAATATCATTTAGAAGATTTTTAAAAATTGAAATTTTAAATAATGTAAGAACTCCAATACATGACCATGTACGTAAAAAAAATGAATGGTCAAATACACAGGTAGTTTTTAGATTTGCAATAATACAAATAATAGTATCATTTTGTGTTATATATTTAATAAAATAATTGATAAAAGCTTGGCATATTTTAGCTAGGCTTTTATTTATAAATAAAGCTGCTTCAAAATGATTTTGAGGCAGCTTTAAATAATTAAAGTATGAAAAAGCCAGCAGCAATAATAAAATACACAGCCATAAGTTGAGCACCTTCTAGCCAGTTAGATTGACCATCACTAGCAACTTTATTAGCTATAATAACGGAAGCTATTAAAGATACTAATTCAAAAGGATTAAAAATTATACTCATAGGGGTAAATAAAAGGCTTAAAAATATTAAAACAGGAGCTACAAATAAGATAATTTGTAAACTTGAACCTAAGGCAATTTCAATGGCAACATCCATTTTGTTTTTTAGGGCCATGGTAATGGCAGTGCTATGTTCTGCGGCATTACCTATGATAGGAATCAAGATAATGCCAACAAAAAATTCACTTAAGCCTAACTTGGAAGTTATATCTTCAATGCCTCCTACGAGAAATTCACTTTCTATGGCAATTATTACAGTTGCAATAATTAAAATTGCAATTGATTTTTTAAGACTCCATTTACTTTCATGACCCTCTTCTTCAGTTGTAGTAGCATATAAATCCTTATGAGTAAAGAAGGAAAAAATAAGACTTAATATATAGAGAATAAACATAACAATAGCCACCACAAGGCTTAAACCCTCATATCGCGTATTTAATAAATTAGCATTTATAGTATGGGTGAAAAAAGCAGGTACACATAGACCAATTAAAGAGAATAAAAGCATGCTGGAAGTTGTTTCCACAACATTTATATTAAAGTTTTGTGTTTTATGTTTCAAACCACCAATAAACATACTTGCACCTAAGACAAGCAGTATATTTCCAATGATTGAACCGGCAATTGAAGATTTTACAACTTCAAATAAGCCAGATTTTAAAGCAAAAAAAGAAATTATAAGTTCAGTGGCATTACCGAAGGTTGCATTTAAGAAGCCACCTATCTTAGGACCAGTATAAAAAGAAATTTCTTCAGTACCTTCTCCCATAATCCCTGCTAAAGGAATGATAGAAAGAGCGGCTAAAATAAACATAATAGTAGGAGAAAAGTTTAAGAATTTACCAATGAAGCTTATTGGCACAAATAATAACATAAATTTTAATATTTTCATATCATCACATCCTTTAAAATATTTTTGCCAAAAGATATCTTTTTAATTATTGTTTATAAATTTTTTAGAGGAAAAGCTTAAGAGAAGTGATATAATATGTAATTGAAATGAAGTTTAACAAAAGAGATTGGAGAAAATATGATAGTTAACACTTTTATACCTAAATATATGGAGAAATTTAAATGTATAGGATCAAAATGTACTGATACATGTTGTGCTGGTTGGGATATTAATATAGATGAAAATAGTTTAGAAAGATATAAAAATAGTACTGGTGCCTTAAAAAGTCTAGTTGAAGGCAAATTTTTAACTGGTGATAAAAAAGATGATTTCTTTAATGCTGGATATATGATATTAAAAGATGGTAGCAGATGTCCATTTCTAAATGAAAATATGCTATGTGATATCCATGGAGCAGTAGGAGAAGAAAATCTATGTATTACCTGCAAAAGTTATCCAAGAGTTTTTAATATTGTGGATGGCATTTATGAAAAAAGTGCTCTTGCTTCGTGTGAAGAAATATGTCGTTTAGCTCTAATGAATAAAGAAAAGATGGAGTTTGTTGAAGCTGAGGAAGAACTTGATGAAGATAATATTGAAATTAGAAGGATAATTGAAACAGAAGCCTTTGCAGGAACAGAGAGCATGATTCAATACTTCTGGGAAATGAGGATATCATCAATAAATATAATTCAATGCAGAGAATATTCTATAGAGGAAAGATTAAATATATTAAAAGGCTTTTATGGTGAAATAGAAAAGTTAAGATTGGAAGATGACTTTGAGAGTATTGAAGATATTTTTGATGAGTCTACCAATGGAACTTTAAACTATCAAAAGTATCTACAAGAAAGCATCAAAGCAGATAAGAAGTTTAGTTTTACTATTGGAGATGATAATTTAATTGCTATGATTAGAAGCCCTAGGTTGAAAAAATATGCAGAGGACTATAAAAACAATATATTATTAAATATTGAGGAAGAGGCATTTAGGGATTTATCTGAAAAAGTAGATGCAATATTAAAAGAAAATGATTATATAGTAGAAAACTATTTGGTAAATCAGATATTTAAAGATTTAATTCCTTTTAATAAGGGAGAAGATATGATGGCAAGTGTCAACGTACTAATTAATACATATAAGCTTATAAAGGAATATCTGAAGGGAAGAATATATAAGAGTAAAGGAAGGGTTATAGCTGAAGAGGTTGTTAATGTAATACAGGCTATTAGCAAGGATTTAGAGCATAATAAAGTTTTAAGTGAAATAATAAATTATAAAGCTTAATATAAATCAGCATTGTTTTTCAATGCTGATTTTATTTAAATTAAAATAAATAGTAATGTAGAAGCAAAAATATGCATAGAGTTATAAAGGAAGAAAAAATAATGGTGTTTAAGAGATTAAAAAGAACAAATATATTTAAAATCATTACTTCTCTTTATTTTTTCCTATAGTATTAACGATTATCTTAAAAGGAGAATAAAATATTAATAATAAGTTAGATATGTTTATTTAAAAGAAATAAGAATTATACTTAATGAAAGCTTTAAATAATAAAAGGAATTTTACAATTTCTTTATTTAAGTTAGTTGAAAATAAGGAGTGAATAAAGAAATTAAGGGTTTAAAATGGAAAGTTTAATAGACTTTAATATTTTAAAAGATTCACATTTATTTAGAAAAATGGAACCTTTAGAAAAAGGATGGTCAAATGATAGGAAATATATTATATACACAAGTGATAATAAAAAATTATTGCTGAGGATTTCAGAAATATCAAAATTTGATGAAAAATTAAAAGAAAGTGAAATTATCAGAACAATTTCAAGAGTATGCCAAAATACACCAAAGTTTATTGATTTAAAAATTAGTGGAAATAAGATATTGCAGCTATATACCTTTATAGAAGGAGAGGATGCATTAGAATCTATAGGTAGATACTCAAAGGAAGAACAGTTTAACCTTGGAATAGAGGCAGGAAAAACTTTAAAGAAGATACATGAAGCTGAGAAAATAACTGATGCTAAGAGAATTATAGAGATGCAAAAGGAAAGAATAATAGAAAGAACAAAGGCTTATGAAAATTCAAGATATTATAGCTATGAAGACCAAGGACTTATAAAATATATTAAAGAAAATATTGAAATTTTAAATTCAGCCAAAATAGCTCTATGTCATGGTGATTATCATTTAGGCAATATGATAATTAATAATAATAATATATACATTATTGATTTTAATAGATTTAATTATGAAGATATATATAAGGATTTTATCCCCATGTGTGCTTTTAGCAGGGGAGAAAGTGTTGAATTTGCAAAAGGCCAACTTAAAGGCTATTTTGAAGAGTATATACCAGCAGATTTCTGGCAGAGATTAAAGCTTTATTTAGCATATTCAAGCCTATATTCAATTTTATGGGCTGCAAATTGTTCAAATGAAGAAGTTGAAGCAATGATAAAGAGAAAAAAAATGGTTTATAATGATTTTACAAAATCATCTTTTGATTCTCCTTGTTGGGTGAATAATTAAGAATAGGCAGTTTAAAAAACTGCCTATATTTTTTATATTATTTTATGGTGATTATAATATGCGAAAATGCAATAATTCAATATCTGAAGAAATAAAGTTTTCTTTAACAGGTTCTTTTTTCATTAAATCTGTAGAAACATATTTTTTATTATCATCAGGAAAAACGGTAATAGCTGCTCCTTTAAAATTATTCATTTCTAAGGCCTTAACAGCACCTAAAAAGTTAGCACCAGAGGAAATACCTACACCAAGACCAAGAACTTTAGAAAGTTTTTGAGCCATTATTATTGAATCACCATCATCAACACTTATAATTTCATTTAAAGAGGCAAGATCTAAAATTGGTGGAACAAATTCGTCAGATATACCTTGAATCCTATGGTCACTTATGTGTGTTCCTGTTGATAGTGTTGGAGAATTAGCTGGCTCTAGAGGATAAATTCTAATGTTTTTATTTTTTTCTTTTAAGTATTTACCTATTCCCATAACAGTACCACCTGTACCAACACCAGCAACAAAGATAGATGGAATGATATGTCTTTTTCTTAAGGAAGAATAGATTTCAGGACCAGTTGAGTAGTAATGAGCATAAATATTATCTACGTTGGTAAATTGGCTTGGAAGAAATATATCAGAACAAAGTTTGCTACACTGTTCAATTAATGAAATACATTTTAGAAATCCTCCATCTTCCTTGGAAACTAAATGTAAGGTTGCATTGAAGCTTTCTAATAATTTTATTCGTTCAGTGCTGAGCCAATCAGGCATATAAATATGGACATCATGATTTAGATAGGTGCAAATGGCAGCAAAGGATATGCCTGTATTACCACTGGTAGCTTCTGCAACAATATCTTTTTCTTTAATTTTACCAGTTAAATAAGCTTTTTTTATTATATATAAGGCAACTCTATCTTTAATGCTTCCAGTATAATTGTAATATTCAATTTTAGAATAAATCTTTAAAGGTCTATCTTTATATTTAAAGGTAATTTCAATTAGTGGAGTGTTGCCTATAAGTTTTTCTAGATTGCTAATTTTATTTAAGATAGATTGCATAAAAAACTCCTTTATTTTAAATAATCTACTATAATAAATATATGCATATGTATAATAGAAAATATTAATGCTTATAAAACAAATTTATTAATATTATAAAAGGAGGAAACTATGTTTTTTATAGGGATTTTTGGCATAGAACATAGGGAAAAGATAATAAAAGAAATAAATAATCTTACATGTAAAAAATGTTTACAAAATGTTACAGGTAAATTGGTAAAGCAATATGATTATTTTCATTTTTTCTTTATACCTATATTTAAGTGGCATGAAGAATACTACCTTATTTGTGAGAATTGTAGCTGTGTATTTAAAGTTTCTAAGGAAAAGGGAAAAAGTATTGAGCATGACAATGATATAGAAATAAATTATTGGGATTTAAAAGAAGAGGAAAATACATGGAGGGAAAAAATATGCCCAGGCTGTGGAAGAGAGGTTGATTCACAATATAGTTATTGTCCATATTGCGGTAATAGAATTAAATAAAATATTGTAATAGAAAATAAAAGGGCATTATAAATTGCCCTTTTATTAATTAATCATTTAAAATTGCTGTATTAAGATCGTCATTAAAGATACTTTCATCTAGTTCACCGTATTGTTTAGCAATTATTGTTGTACATACTGCATCACCTGTAACATTGACAGCAGTACGACACATATCTAATATTCTATCAATTCCCATTATAAGACCTATTCCTTCAACAGGTAGTCCTATAGAATTAAAGACCATTGATAGAGTGATCATACCAACGCCAGGAACACCAGCAGTACCTATGGAAGCAAGTGTTGCTGTAAGTATTACAGTAAGGTAATCATTTAATCCTAGGTTGATACCAAAAGCTTGAGCAACAAATACTACAGCTACACCTTGCATTATAGCAGTCCCATCCATGTTAATAGTTGCACCAAGTGGTACAGTAAAAGATGATATGTTTTCAGAAACACCTAATTTTTCATCTAATGTTTCAATGGATAAAGGAATTGAAGCATTAGATGATGCTGTAGAAAATGCAAAGCTCATAACAGGAGCAAATTTGCTTAAGAATTTTATTGGGCTTAGTTTTGTAAAACCTTTAAGCATAAGCATATATGTTACTAAGCAATGAATAGCTAATGCTAAAAATACTGCAAATATATATTTTAAAAGTGGAGCAAAAGCATTCCATCCCATAGTTGAAAAAGTTGTGGCTATAAGGCAAAATACACCTATTGGAGCAGCCTTCATAACTATTGTTGTCATCTTCATCATAATATCATTAAATTGTGTAAAAAACTTACCAACTGTTTCAGCTTTATCCTTCAATTGTGCTAAAATAAGGCCAATTAAAAGAGCAAATACTATTATTTGAAGCATATTTCCTTCAGCTAATGAATTTATAGGATTAGTTGGAATTATATTTAATATTACATCAGAAACTGCTGTACTTTCTGCTATAGTTGTTTCAGCAATTTCCATAGTAGATAAATCAAGACCTAAACCAGGATTAAGTAATTTTCCTATACCAATGGAAAGAGTTATTGCTATGGCTGTAGTTGCAATATAGAAAGCTATGGTTCTAGCACCTACTTTACCTAGTTTCTTAGTATCTCCAATAGACATACTACCGCAAACAAGTGAACAAAATACTAAAGGTACAACTAGCATTTGCATTGCTCGAACAAATCCCTTACCTATAACTTTAAAAACACCATTAATAATAAAATCATCCTTAATGTATCCACTAGGTAATTGGTATAAAATAATACCTGTAATGGCTCCAAGAATTAAGCATATAAAAATTTTCGCTGTCAAATTTAATTTTTTTCTCATAAGTATCCCCCTTTGTTTTTATCAAATGCAATTTTCGAAAACATAACTTGCAAAATATAAATATATTTATACCATAAAAAGAAGAAAATGACAATAGTGGAAATAAGAAAAAATCTATATTGATCTTGATATGTAAAGCTTTAGAGCTGTTAATTTGAAAAACAAATATAAATATTTACAAAAAATAACTTTCGTTTTTTGCAATTAAAAAAGTTAAATATCAGCAAAGATTGAGACTGTATAGTATATATAAATGAGAGAAGCAAGTTGACAAGAGTTATGATATTTGTAATACTAAAAATATAACTGTAAACGGTTACCAAGTTGCATTTAGAGTTTTAAAATTTCTATTTATGTAGGTAATAACAGAAAGTGAAGTTACTACATAAAACATATGCATTTATGCAATTAATATGTTTTATGTGGTTATTTTTCTTTAATATATATTTTGAAAGGATTGGTATAAAAAATGAAAAAGTATGTTATTGCATTAGATCAAGGAACCGCAAGTTCAAGAGCTATTATTTTTGATAAGGATCAAAATATATTAGATATAAGTCAAAAGGAATTTACACAAATTTATCCTCATGAAGGATGGGTGGAGCATAATCCAATGGAAATATGGTCCAGTCAATATGGTGTTTTACAAGAAGTGCTGGCTAAATCTAATATAACTCAAGAAGAAATAGCAGCAATTGGTATTACCAATCAGAGAGAAACAACTATTGTATGGAATAAATATACTGGAGAACCTGTATATAATGCCATAGTATGGCAATGTAGAAGGACTGCTGCAATTGTTGATGAATTAAAGAAGGATAAAGAGTTTGCTAAATATGTAAAAGAAAATACAGGTTTATTATTAGATGCTTATTTTTCAGCGACAAAAATAAAATGGATTTTAGATAATGTGGAGGGAGCTAGAGAGAAAGCTGAAAAAGGAGAATTGCTTTTTGGAACTGTAGATACATGGCTTGTTTGGAAATTAACTAATGGAAAAGTACATGTTACAGATTATACAAATGCATCTAGGACAATGTTATATAATATTAAAGAGCTTAGATGGGATGAGAAGATTATTGGAAAAGTAGGTATTCCTATGTCTATGCTTCCAGAAGTGAGAAATTCTTCTGAGGTTTATGGATACACTAATCTAGGGGGAAAAGGTGGTGTAAGAGTACCTATCTCTGGAATGGCTGGAGACCAGCAATGTGCATTATTTGGACAAACATGCTATAAAGCTGGAGATGTAAAAAACACATATGGAACAGGATGTTTTCTTTTAATGAATACTGGGGAGAAGATGATTGAAAGTAAAAATGGATTATTAACTACTATAGCAGTTGGTATAGATGGTAAAGTCCAATATGCTCTTGAAGGATCAGTATTTGTTGGTGGAGCTGTAATTCAATGGATTAGAGATGAGTTAGAGCTAGTGAATAATGCAGCTGATACAGAATACTTTGCAGGTAAAGTAAAAGATAATGGTGGAGTATATGTAGTACCTGCCTTTACAGGGCTTGGAGCTCCTTATTGGGATATGTATGCAAGAGGAACTATATTAGGACTTACAAGAGGCGCTAATAAAAACCATATAATAAGAGCGGCATTAGAATCCATTGCTTATCAATCAAGGGATCTTATGGATGCAATGGAAGAGGATTCAGGTTGTAGACTTAATAGTATTAAGGTTGATGGAGGAGCTAGTAGAAATAATTTCTTAATGCAGTTCCAAGCTGATATAACTGGAACAAAGGTAATTAGACCAATAATTACAGAAACAACTGCATTAGGGGCAGCATATCTTGCAGGATTAGCTGTTGGCTTCTGGAAATCAAAAGAAGAAATAGCTACAAAATGGTGTTTAAGCCAAGCTTATGAGCCACAATATGATGAAGATAAGAAAGAAAAGCTTTATAGAGCATGGAAAAAAGCAGTAACTAGAGCTATGGCATGGGAAGAAGAGTAAAGAATAAAAGAAAATAAAATTTAGAGAAAGGGTTGGATTTATCCAGTCCTTTTATATTTATGATATACATAAATATGGAATAAATATTTTGATTTTACAATTAATGGTGTAAAATAATAGCATAAAAGTAATATTTGTAATGATATAACGTAAGGAGAAAAACTATATGAAGATAGGGATAATTACAGATGTTCATAATAATGTTATAGCATTAAATTCTATGTTAGCAGTGTTTGAAGAAGAAGGATGTGATGAAATAATATGTTGTGGTGATATTATTGGGATTGGACCGTTTCCAGAAGAAACAGTCCAAAGGATAAAATCACTGCCGAATATTAGGTGCGTTTTAGGAAATCATGAAAAATATCTCATACATGGAATAAAGAAACCCTACCCTAGTAAAATGAGTGAAGATGAAGCTTTACATCATAAGTGGGAACATAGTTTATTAAGCTATGATTCAAAAAAATATATTGAAGAATTACCATATATACTGAATTTAAGTATAGAAGGTGTCAACATAGCAGTTGTTCATTATTCAATTAGTAAGGATAATAGATATATAAACTTTAAAGCTAACCCCAATAGTGCTGATTGTGAAAATATGTTCTCAAATATTAAAGCAGATGTTATCTTATATGGTCATGACCACAATGGATCTATTGTTTACAGCGATGATAAAATGTATATTAACTGTGGCTCATTAGGATGTACCAGTACAAATGAAGGCGTGGCACAAGGTGGGATATTGATCATAGAAAATGAGAAAGTATATTTTAGAAAGGTATTTGCTGAATATAATTTACAAAGAGTTCTAGATAAAATAGATTCAATAAGGTATCCAGCCTATAAGGAAATTAAGAAATTCTTTTATGGTGTCAAGTAGTAACGAAAAGCGAGAAATAACTAAATTAGAAACGCTTCTTCCAAATTGGTGGAGAATGTATGGTTATAAGAATGTTTTAAAATAATTGTATTAAATTATGAAAAAATAAAGTTTTAGATTAAGAGGAGAAGTAAGTACCTGAAAGAGGTAATTAATCTGAAAAATGATTTAGGCGGGAAAGTTATGATTAAAGTTAATTTTTATAAGTTAAACAGTATTGTAGATAATAAATTAGCATTAGCAATAAAGTGGCACAAGATTTAGTTAGCAATGCAGAGGTATTATGGCTGGCAGGTGGTGATACATCCACACAATTTAATTATTTGGAATCTTATGGTCTTATATCATGTATAAGAGAACATAAAGGCGTGATTATCGGAATGAGTGCAGGTTCCATTAATATGTGCAAAAGGGCTATATGTACATTAACTTGTGGACATAATGAATTGAAAATATATAAAACACTGGGTTTGGTTGAATTTTCTGTTGAGCCACATTTTGATAAAGATAATATAAGCCAAGAGTTGTTGATACTTTCTGAAGAGTATCCGCTTTATGGATTATGTGACGACAGTGCTGTTATATGTGCAGATAATAATATCACGTATGTAGGCGATATATTCTTAATTGATAAAGGCGCAGTAACTTCAGTGTAATATAATTTTAGTTATTACGTGAATATACTATTTATTTACTTTTCTTTAAAATAATATTGAAATAGGTATAAAATAGAGGATGTACATACGGACATCCTTTTAAGTTGCAATAACTGAAGATTGTGTTCTTGAATTGTAAAAATAAATTGGAATTTAAGCCTCTAACTCTTTTAATAAAAATTGTAATGACATTACTGAGTTTGTGAGTTACACATAAATAAGGTTGCCTATATAGGCAACCTTATTTAATAGTGTGAGTTTTAGTAACTTAAATCATCAATTTTCCAAGGGCATGATTTATATCTATGATTAATATAATTTTTAATATGTTCCGCAATTGAAGCTTAGATAATATATGGAAGTATTAAAATCATATGGATAAATATAAAATAGTAGAGTAAATTAATAAATATACTAGTAAAAGAAAGAGGGGTAACAATGGTAGATTTATGCTTGTTAGGTTGTGGTGGTGGAATGCCTATGCCCTTTAGAAATTTATCGGCACTTTTAATAAACTTTAAAGGACGAAAAATATTAATTGATTGTGGTGAAGGAACACAGGTTTCTATGAGGATCATTGGTTGGGGATTTAAATCTGTAGATGTAATATGTATAACTCATTGTCATGGAGATCATATCGTAGGGCTTCCAGGATTGTTAGCCACCATAGGCAACAGTGGAAGGACAGCACCTCTTACCATCATAGGACCAGAAGGAATAGACAAGGTGGTAGATTCTTTAAGAGTAATTGCTAGGTATCTGCCTTATGAAGTAAAGATTATAGAAAATGAAAGAAGAATAGCATTAAAAATGGGCAGTGAAACCTTAGAAGTAAACGAAGATGCTGAGGAAAAAACGGAGATAATGATTAATACAATGGAACTGGAGCATTCAGCACCATGTATAGGATATAGCTTTTATTTTAAGAGAGCTAGAAAGTTTAATGTGGAAAAAGCTCTAAAGAATGATGTGCCTAAATTATTATGGAATAGATTGCAAAAAGGTGAAGTAAGTATTATTTATGAGGGCAAAGAATATAAAGATTCAATGGTGCTTGGTGATGAAAGAAGAGGAATTAAGCTTTCCTATATCACTGATAGCAGACCTTTAGAAGAAAGTATAAATTTTATAGAAGATAGTGACTTATTTATTTGTGAAGGAACTTATGGTAGTGATGATGATATAGAAAAAGCTATAAAAAATCAACATATGACCTTTAGAGAAGCAGCTACATTAGCTAGAAAAGCAAAATGTAGAAAAATGATGCTTACTCATTTTTCGCCAGCACTACAGGACCCTTCCTTGTATATACAAAATGCAAAAGAAGAGTTTGAAAATGTAGTGCTAGGCTATGATAGATTAATAGATTCATTATCATTTATAGAATAAACATAGTGATGAGCTAAAAAAGAAGCTTGTACTTATTTATTTTATAAAATTAGTTGATGATTCCTCAGTATGGAGGTCCATTTCTGCCAGTGGGGGAAAATCATAGTAGGAAATTTCATAATTAGCTAGAAACTTTAAGGTTTTATGAAAATCTTTAAGAAGATTTAGATTATTTTCATGGAGTAAATGTGTTAAATTCATATTTTCCCAATCATAAAACTTCCAGAAACTTTCTGCTTCATTTTCATATTCTTTTATTAATTTATCATCGTGTGCATTATTTTTTATTTCATGGCAAAGAAAGAAATTGCATACTGGATTCCTAAATTGAAATGGAATGGTACATCCAACTCCATCCTCTACAAAAGGGCAGCTTTTAAAGAAAAGTGATTTATCATGAAATTCATCAGAAATTAAGATGTTAAGCTCTTCATTTGAAAGTTCCAAGTTACCTTGAAGGAACTTTTGATATTTTTCTTCTTCAAAGATTCCATGAGTTTCAATATGATACTTATAGATTATGGTACCATCAGTGTTTATTATTTTATCTAAAACATTTTTTCCGCCTGGTAGTTGAACCATTTTCTGAATATCTACTAAATTAAATTTAGGAAAGTAATAGCAGCATCCTCTATGTTTTAGATTAGTAAAGTTTATTGAAATATGACTAGTACATTTTGAACAGTTGCTACAGTAATATCTTGGTATATTATTTTTAAATTCGGTTTTTAATATCATAATTTCACCTCTTTATAGAACTGATATAAGATAATTTTACCATCAAATTATGTGAAATGTATATTTTAAATATAAAGAAGAAAAAGAACTTATTTAGTGAATAAATTAACGAGATTAATGTAAATAATAAATATTATGTAAAATGATGTTTTGCATGTGGTGATAGCTGAGTGTATAATAGTTCCTTGGTAAACAAAAATTGGGAGGAAGAGAAATGAAGAGAATAACAATAACTTTGCTTATTATGAGTATGATGACATTAGTGGGATGTAGTGGATTAGCTACCGGTAGCGGAAATGTAGAAAAAGATGAGGCAAAATCTGAAGCTACATTAGAAAGTATGGAAATTAAGACAGCCAATGATGCCTTGGAAAGACTTAAAAAAGGTAATGAACAATATGTAAAGGATGCAAAGGAAACAATTGATGTATCAAAAGAAAGAAGAGCAGAACTTGAAAATGGACAAAATCCCTTTGCTGTGATCTTATCATGTTCAGATTCAAGAGTAGTAACAAGTCATATCTTTAATACAGGGCTAGGTGATATATTTGATATCAAATTAGCAGGTAATGTTGTGGATGATTTAGCTATAGGCTCCATTGAATATGGTGTTGAGCATTTAGGAGTACCTCTTTTAGTGGTAATGGGACATGAGAGTTGTGGGGCTGTTACAGCTGCTTATGAGAGTATTCATGAAGGGACTGAAGTAGAAGGGAATATAGGGTCAATAGTGGAAAGAATAGCACCAGCTGTAGAAGCTTCAGAGTCTATTGAGGAAGCTTCTCATAAAAATGTTGAAGATGTAATTGCTCAATTAGCAGAAGATGAAATCATCAAACATTTAGTTGAAAGTGGAAAGCTAGAAATTGTTGGTGCATACTATGATTTAGATGGACATGTAGAATTTTTAGATTAATTTTATTAGAATATAAAATTTAAAAAGCTATCTTAATATTTGAATATTAAGATAGCTTTTTAATTTTTATAATTGTGTTATAATGTTATAGTTAATTTTATAAAGATGAGGTGATTTTAATGAGCGAAGATATCTTAAAGAAAATTACCCTTGAAATAAATAAACATGAAAGCTTAGAAGATAAAGAATTAAAAATAATAAGATTTCAGCTTTTAAAAAAGAGTAATATTTTAAAAGTAATTTTAAGAGGAAAAGAAAGATTAGCCATAGAAGAAGAGGAATTAATAAAGAAGATAATATGTAAGACATTGATGATTAGGATAACTGTAGAAATCATATTTTATAGAGATGCTTCAAATATTTCTTTAGAAGAAGTGGTGGAAAGTCATTGGCTTGAATGTATTTCTGATACAGTAAAGAAAACGCCATTATGCAAGACCTTGCTTTTAAGCAGTAAAAGAATTGTTGAAGGTAATAAGGTAATTGTACTAAATGGGTATGATAAAGTAACTGACCATCTAAAGTCAAAATGTGGTGAGAAATCTATTGAAGGAAGTATTGAAGCCATATTTGGTTTGAAATGTAAGGTAGAAATAAGATTTGATCCATCTATGGAAGTAATTATAGACTATGCTGAAAAAGAAAAAAATGAAAGAAAACTTTTAAATCAGGCACTACAAGCCAAAGCTTTAGAAGCACAAAAAGCAGGAAATGGATCAAAAGAAAGTGGAAAGACAGAAGAAAAGAAACCTGCAGAGAAGAAGACATATGAAAAGAAAGAAAATACATATAAAAGAGAGCCTAAGAGTGAAAACTGTATTTATGGAAGAAATATATCTATTGAAGCAATACCAATTAAGGAGATAAATGAAACTTCTGGATATGTGGCAGTTTTAGGAGAAGTATTTAAGGTTGATACTATGGAAACTAAAACTGGAAAGATAATATTAACATTCTTTATTACAGACTATACTGACTCAATTACAGTAAAATGCTTCTTAAAGCCACAGGAAAAAGAAGAAGTCCTTAATAATATTAAAAAAGGACTTTATTGTAAGGTCAGAGGTGAAGCAATATATGATACATATGCTAGAGAAGTTGTTATCATGGGACGTGATATCTTAAGAATGAAAAAGCTAGAGAGAATGGATGGGGCAGCAGAAAAAAGAGTGGAACTACACTGTCATACTACCATGAGTGCCATGGATGGAATTACTCCAGTTGGAAAAATCATTGAAAGAGCTGCTAAGTGGGGACATCCTGCCATAGCTATTACTGACCATGGGGTTGTTCAAGCTTTCCCAGATGCTCAAATTGCCGCAAAGAAAAATAAAATTAAAGTTCTTTATGGTGTGGAAGGATATTTAGTTGATGATGGCATTCCTTTAGCACTTAATGAAAAAGGGCAAAGCTTGGATGATACATATGTTGTATTTGACTTAGAAACCACTGGTTTTTCACCTAAGAATGATAAAATTATTGAAATAGGAGCGGTAAAGGTTAAAAATGGAAAAATAATTGATAGCTTCAGTGAGTTTGTAAATCCTAGAAGACCAATTCCTTATAAGATAACAGAGCTTACAGGAATAAGCGATGATATGGTAAAATATGCAGATTCAATAGACTTTGTATTACCAAAGTTTATGGAATTTATAGGAGATGCAGCAGTGGTAGCGCATAATGCTAGTTTTGACTGTAGCTTTATAGAAAAGAACTGCAAAGATTTAGATTTACCTTTTAATGCAACTATACTTGATACAGTACAAATATGTAGATTTTTATATCCAGAATTAAAATCAGTTAAGCTTAATTTAGTGGCTAAACATTTAGGAGTAAAGCTTACAAGCCACCATAGAGCTGTAGATGATGCTAAAGCAACAGGTGATATATTTGTAGAATGTATTAAGAAGATTAAAGAAGAATATGAGGTTTCAAGTTTAAGTGACCTTAATAAAATCTTCTTAGAAAAGGTAGATATTAAGAAACTTCCTACATATCACATAATAATTTTAGCAAAAACACAGGAAGGTATAAGAAATTTATATAAGCTTGTATCAGAAGCACACATAGATAATTTCTTCAGAAGACCGAGAACTAAAAAGTCAAGGCTTGCTGAAATGAGAGAAGGATTAATTATTGGTGGTGCATGTGAAGCAGGTGAAATTTATAGAGCTGTACTTGGTGGTAAAAAAGATGAAGAAGTAAAAGAAATAATGAGCTTTTACGATTATGTTGAAATTCAACCTATTGAAAATAATGCTTATCTTATAGAAAAAGGAAATGTTAAAGATGAAGAAGAGCTTAAGGATATAAATAGGAAGATTTATAATTTGGCAAAAGAAATTAATAAGCCAACTGTAGCTACAGGAGACGTACATTTCTTGGAGCCACAAGATGAAGCATTTAGAAGGATTATAATGGCTGGTCAAGGTTTTGGAGATGCAGAAAATCAACCACCTTTATACTTGAAAACCACAGAGGAGATGTTAAAGGAATTCTCTTATTTAGGTGAAGATATTGCAAGAGAAGTTGTTATTAAAAATCCACAAGAAATTGCAGACTCAGTTGATATATTAAAGCCTATTCCTGATGAAACATATCCTCCTAAGATTGAAGGGGCAGATGATGATATAAGGAACATGACAATGAATAAGGTTCATTCAATATATGGAGAAAATTTGCCAGAAGTAGTGCAGAAGAGGCTTGATAAAGAATTAAACTCTATTATAAATAACGGATATGCAGTTCTTTATCTTATTGCACAAAAGCTGGTGGCTAAATCATATGCAGATGGATATCTAGTTGGTTCAAGAGGATCTGTTGGATCTTCCTTTGTTGCAACAATGTCAGATATTACAGAAGTTAATGGTCTTCCACCTCATTATGTATGTCCAAAATGTAAAAAGTCACAATTCTTCTTAGATGGATCAGTGAGTTCAGGGGCCGATTTGCCAGATAAGGATTGCCCAGATTGTGGAGTGCCATATATTAAAGATGGTCACGATATACCATTTGAAACTTTCTTAGGATTTGAAGGAGATAAGGAACCAGATATAGATTTAAATTTCTCTGGAGATAACCAAGCTGATATACATAAGTATACAGAAGTTCTTTTTGGTAAGGGATATGTATTTAAAGCAGGTACAATAGGTACAGTGGCAGAAAAGACTGCCTATGGATTTGTTAAGAAATATTTAGATCAAAAAGGTGAAGTTGCTTCACAAGCAGAAATTGAAAGGTTGACCATTGGATGTACTGGAATAAAAAGAACTACAGGACAGCATCCAGGTGGAATTATGGTTGTGCCTAATTATACAGATGTATATAATTTTACGCCTATTCAAAGGCCGGCAGATGATAATACATCAGATGTAACAACAACCCATTTTGATTACCACTCAATTTCCGGAAGACTACTAAAGCTTGATATACTAGGACACGACGATCCGACGGTATTAAGGATGCTTCAAGATATAACAGGCATAGATCCTAAAACAATACCGTTAAATGATGAAAAAGTATTATCATTATTTACTAAGCCAGATGCTCTAGGAGTTACTAAAGAGGAGCTTGAGTGTGAAGTTGGTTCTTATGGTCTTCCTGAGTTTGGTACAAAGTTTGTAAGACAGATGCTTGTGGATACACAGCCTAAAACATTCTCTGACCTGGTGAGAATTTCAGGACTTTCTCATGGTACAGACGTATGGCTTAATAATGCACAATACTTTATTAAGGAAGGATATACTACCTTAAGAGATTGTATTGCAACAAGAGATGATATTATGGTATACCTTATGTACAAAGGTGTACCTCCTAAAACAGCTTTTACCATCATGGAAAGTGTAAGAAAAGGTAAAGGCTTAACAGAAGAATTTGAAAAAATAATGAGAGAAAATAATGTTGAAGACTGGTACATAGAATCTTGTAAGAGGATTAAGTACATGTTCCCTAAGGGGCATGCTGTTGCATATTGTATGATGGCAGTGAGAGTTGCATATTATAAGGTATATTATCCACTGGCATATTATGCAACATATTTTACAGTAAGAGGAGCAGATGATTTTGATGCAGATCTTATTTGTAAAGGTGAAAGTGCAGTACATGCTAAATTACAGGAACTATATGCATTAGGAAATAGTGCAACAGTAAAAGATAAAGGACTTATTACAGTACTGGAATTAGCATTTGAAATGTATAAAAGAGGCTTTGAAATGCTTAAAGTTGATTTATATGAATCTGATGCAACTAAATTCCAAATAGTTGGTAATGCTTTAAGACCACCACTTAGTTCTCTTCAAGGTGTTGGAGTGAATGCTGCCAAGGCAATAGCTGAAGCAAGGAAAGATGGAGAATTTATTTCTAAAGAAGACTTAAGAATAAGGTCTAAAGTATCAAAGACTGTTATTGAAACTTTAAGTACACATGGATGCTTAAAAGGAATGTCAGAAACTAATCAACTTTCATTATTCTAATAAAAACTCATGTCAATATTAACTAGCTAGTATTAGAAATACAGATAAGGTTAATAGGGCATGAGTTTTTTTGTATGGCAAATATATGCCTGTGGAAAAAGTTGTAATATAATTAGGTGTAAGGGGGATAAAGAAATGGATATAAGTATAATAATAAATAAAGTAATATCGCTATTTTTAATTATTTTAGTGGGGGTTTATGGAAGTAAAAAGAAAATAATCAATGAAGAAGTAAATAAGGGATTAAGTAGTATATTACTTAATATTACTTTGCCTATAATGATAATATCATCATTTTTGATTAAATATGATGAAGAAATGAAAAGTAATGTAATTAAGGCATTTTTTTATAGTGGTATAACTATAATAGCTAGTATTTTCATATCATATATATTTTTAAAACCTATAAAAAGTAAGAATAAATTTTTATTACAATTTGCCAATGTATTTTCAAATTGTGGCTTTGTAGGTTTTCCTATTATAGGAAGCATTTATGGTGCAGAAGGAGTAATATATACTTCTATTTTTAATATGTTTTTTACTATTTTGGTTTGGACTTATGGTATTTTATTGTTTACAGGAAAAATAAATATAAAAGAGATTAAAAAAGTATTAGTAAATCCTAGTGTAATAGCAGTATATATTGGAATAGTATTATTTATTTTTAAAATAGATATTCCAGAAGTTATTACTTCTACTATGGATTTAGTAGGAGCAGTTACAACGCCCTTATCAATGATAATTGTAGGTGTTATATTATCACATATTAGTTTTAAGAAATATATGAGTGATTGGACTGTGTATTATAGCTCATTATTAAAGCTTATAATTACACCATTAGCTTTATTTATGATTTTCAAGATATTGAAAATTCATTCAGTATTAAGTAATACAATGGTGCTTCTTACAGCAATGCCTACGGCAGCTATAACATCAATTTTAGCAGAAAATCTTAATAAAGAAAAGGAATATGCTACAATACTGGTGTTTATTTCCACAGTATTATCATTAGTTACTTTTCCTTTAATTGCATATGTAGTAATTTAAGTTATATGAACCAATTTATATTTGTAACATAAAATAAAAGCAAAAGCAATTTAGAGGTGTATATAGTGACATATAGTTCTATTTATAATATGATTGGCTTTAATAATGAAGTAGATAGATTGAAGGCACAAGTACAATTAGGCTGGGAAAAAGAGTTTAGGACATTAAAATGGCTTGGGTTAAAAGATGGAATGAATATATTGGATGTAGGAGGAGGGCCTGGCTTTTATTGTGAAAAGCTTTTGGAAAACTTACCAAACTCAAGGGTAACTATATTGGATATAGATGATAAACTGCTTAGGATTGCTAAAAATAGACTGTCTAACAGTTATTATAATAATAGAATAGCCTTTAAAAAAACATCTGTCTATAAAACTGGAATAAAAGATAATACTTATGATTTTGTAATATGTAGGTTTGTTTTACAACATTTAGATAAGCCTGTGGAGGCTGTAAGGGAAATATATCGTATTTTGAAGCCAGGAGGAATTGTAGCTATTATAGATTCAGATAGTGGTCTTATGGGAATAAGTGATCCTGCCTTCCTAATTAAAAGTGGAAGAAGTTTTTTTCAGGAATTAGAAAAGCGAGCAAGATGGAATAGGGAAATAGGAAGAAAGTTAGTGAAGATATTAAAAAGATGTGGTTTTGAGGATTTGGATTTTGAAGCTGTAACCATCCATAGCGATATTATAGGAATGAATAATATTTTAAAAATTCCTAAAATTAATGATGAACAAATAAAGCTTTTAATGAGATGTAATCCCAATGTAGGGAAGGTAATGCAAAAGTTTAAAGATGGAAGGTTTGAAAATAATTATACAATTATTTTATTAAATTTAATTGCAAAAGGGGTAAAAAAAATATGAGATTTTAAAAAATCTCATATTTTATGTTTTAAAGTCAAATTTGTTTGAACACCTTCTGCAAGTAACAACAATCTTTCCTTTACCTCTAGGGAGCCTAAGTTTTTGATGGCATTTAGGACATTTAGTTATTTTATAATTACGCTTTTCATTAAAATAATTTTTACTGTTTTCCACCAATGGATAAAGGCTCCCAAAGTGAAAATTAGGAATGTTAGCAGGTAATGATTTGTTAAATATTCCTAAGAATTTATTACAATATGTATAAAACACATTATATTCTTGACGTCTTTTATAATACTTTTTAGAAAAAGCTCTATAAAAAGATAAAATAAGTAGAATAAAAGAAAAAATTCTTGTTACAGGAAAGATATTTAATATTAAGGCAATGAAGATCATAAAAACAGAAAGAAGATCAAAGCCATATCTATTATTATAATTATTCATATAGATCACTCCATTTTTTATTTCAATTACATTATAGTATATGATAGAGGGTAAAACAATTATATTTAAGTTTTAATAAGTTAAGTTTTTGTGAATATACTGTATAAATTAAATGACTATAGAAATAATAAATAGTGTAGGCTTCAAGCTATTATATGCAAAATATTAATAGCTTGGATTTTATATATGGGGTACTGCAAAATATCATGCAGTACCTTTTAAAAAAAAGTATTGACATTTTGTGGAAAAATAGTTTAATATATTAATATAGTAATTGATGGCAAAGGGGTCATAGATTTAGAATCTATGGCCCCTTTA
>OCPP01000134.1_pt1 | contig 63767 bp, 53 predicted proteins | sample 1538211 | NCBI WGS metagenome assembly OCPP01 (sample SAMEA2580193, study PRJEB22360) | human gut metagenome | biome: human gut; feature: human-associated habitat; material: faeces | place: Denmark | collected 2008/2010
TCACGTATCCTATGGGGGGTGGGGGCGTTTATAGCCGCGACCGTGGCCGCCAATGCTTACCGCACGGCAAACAGCAATCCTGTAAAATACCTGAAGAACGAATAACCACTTAACGCCTGAAAAGCAGGCTTTGAAGTAAATATAGAAACAATAAAACTAACCGAGCTCACGAATACGGCGAAAGCCGTGAGGGGGCATAAAATAGAACAGAATATGATAAAGGTAGAAAATCTTAGCAAGTCGTTCCGCACGGAAGAAGTGGAGACTATAGCGCTTGACAACGTAACGTTCAACGTGGAAGACGGTGAGTTTGTGGCAATAATGGGGCCTTCGGGATGCGGCAAGTCTACGCTGCTGAACATTCTCGGACTGCTGGACAACCCCACTTCGGGCCAATACTGGCTCGACGGCCAGGAGGTGTCGCTGCTGAAGGAAAAAGACCGCACGGGCATACGCAAAGGACAGATAGGCTTTGTGTTCCAGAGCTTCAACCTCATTGACGAACTTAACGTGGAGGAGAACATCGAGCTGCCCCTGACATATCTGAAGGTTGGCAAGGCTGAAAGAAAACAGAAGGTACAGGAAGTGATGAAGCGCATGGGCATAACTCACCGTGCAAAGCACTTTCCGCATCAGCTCTCGGGCGGTCAGCAGCAGAGAGTGGCAATAGCCCGCGCCGTGGTGTTCGGCCCCAAGCTGATTCTGGCGGATGAGCCTACGGGTAACCTCGACTCTAAGAACGGCGCCGAGGTGATGCGCCTGCTGACAGAACTGAATCAGGACGGCACGGCAATAGTGATGGTTACGCACAACGAGCACGACGCTCAGATAGCTCACAGAACGATACACCTGTTTGACGGAAAAATCGTTGGATAGTGTGTCTGATGGTATTGTCATGGCCATAACGCCACAAAGGCTCAGGCAACAGCATTAGACCAGCAACACAAAAGACGTCCTTCTGCAGTGCAAAAGGCATGCTTTCACGCTGTAAAACGTGCCCTTTTGCAACGTGAAAGGACGTCTTTTGCATAAGCAGAAAACACGGAACGCCATAGGGAAAGGACTCTTTAAAGTAAACCAAATTTAGGGAAGTACACTGTAAACAATTTAGGTTTATTTTTTTGCGAAGAAACTCGTCACTCGTCACATTGCGACATAACGTCCTGAATGTCAAATCGTTGCGGTGTGACGAGTTGCCGTTGCAACTCATCACACAGAGTAAGCCCAAAGCAGGAAAACACATAAAATTGCTCCGATGTGATGAGTTGAAAATTCAACTCATCACACATTAACAGTCTAACTGTCAGCAACTTACGCACGGATGTGACGAGTGATGAGTTTTTTCAAAAAACTTTTTACGGCTTATTTACGGCGGACAGCTTGTCGGCAAACGGCCGAATACAATAATCGCCCACTACAGACAGGTCATTATAAGGACCCATAAAACCATGCTTTTAACCAAGCAATACGCTGGCGTATAAAAGAGAAACACAAGCAAAACATGCATAACAGACATCAGAATTTTGCGTTCAATGCTCACGATTGATCATCGTGCGCAAAATCGTCAACGCGTGATTAATCTTAATCATACATGTTCTGAATCTTCAATAAAAAAACAAGCTGCCTCATAAAATAAATGAGACAGCCTGCGAAATTGTCAGTTATATATAAAATTGCAGTAATTATTTTACAACAACCTTCTTGCCGTTCATGATATAAACGCCCTTCTTAACACCTGTAAGAACAGTTGCAGCAGGAGCCTCCTTAACGAGGATACCGTCGATTGTGTAAAGCTTAACAACGGCATTGGCATCTTCACCAAGAACTGAATCTATACCTGTAGGATTAGTGTTGAATTTACCTGTAATCTCAATGCTGTCGCCATTGCTGAGCATTCCACCTTCTACAGTCAATGTAACCTCACGGTCCTTGCTTACGCCGGCGAGTGGAATATGGCTTACATAACCCATATAAGATTTATCATAAGCAAACGGAACATCCTCTGCCTTGAATTCCTTAGTCTGGAGTGTGCCGCGGTTGTTGAGCCACTGCAGCAGAACCTTGTCGAAAGTAATAACGCCAACTTCCTCCGGCAACCAGATTATAATCTCGCTGCAATCAGCCAAAGAACTGCCTTCTGTAGGCAAGAAGTCATAGATGAAATCTATTTCCTGTTTCTTAAGAGGATAAGTAACAACGATGCCACTTGTTCCGGCAGAAGCGTTGTTTGTGATAATGGGACGTCCGTCTGCAGTTGTAAGGCCCTTGATATTCATTGTTATCACAGTCTGTACCTCGCCATCTCTTGAACTTTCTACTGTTTCAGGGAAGCGATAACCGCGGATGTCTACAACAACAGTATTACCATTGATTGTAAATTCAGGATTAAATGAGCCCATAGAACCGGCCTCTGAATCGCCATAAGTCAGGTCTACTGTTACCTTGCTCTTATCAGTATTAAGTTCGTCTGTGAAAGTAAATGTCAGCAAGCCTTCATCTCCTGTTTCAGGATAATATGTGTAAAGAGTTGTACCCTGTGCAGGAGTTACAGGAACCAGTTCACCGGGCATCTCACCCATAATCAGTGTAACAGAATAGTTTCCGTCTTCACCATAGATTACGCTCTCATCGTTTGCGTCGCAAATACCTTCAAGAGTGATTTTAAACTTATCACCAACCTCAAGTTTACCGTCTTCAGCCATCTCACGGATAAACTTGCTCAGCTCGATGCTATAGAAATACTGAGTAGTATAGGTACCATTGATATATGCTGCGGGAATCTCTTCCTTTGTTTTAAATACGCCGTCAGCCTCCTCACCATACTCAATCCAGTTGTGGGCTATGTTAACCGTACGGTCAAAAGCCAATTCAAGGTTTGAGCCTGAAACTGTATAGGTATCACCATCCGAAAAGTTAGATGTCAATGTGATAGGCATGCCTTCTCCGCTACCATAATAAATTGTAACATCTATTGAAGGCTCTGTAATCAGACTGGTTGAGAAATAATAAGTTTTTCCTTCCTCAACCTCGCTACTGAAGATTTTGTGACCTTCAGTGTCATAGCTTATAGAAAGGTTGTTACCCTCTTCACCCATGGCATTACATTCAAACATCATAATACCATAATATCCGACATTAAAGTGGATGGTGTTGCTCTCAATAGCCTTCAGCTGTAAATAGTTTGCACCAGGCTGCAATTTAATAGTTACAGATTCCGAAGGGTCATTAATCTCAATCGGAGTAAAAGTAACAGCCTTTAAACCTGTCAACCCCAATACAATACCGATTAAAGTAAAAATAAGTCGTTTCATGTCTAAATATTCTTGTCTGTTTTATTTAAAATCTACGGCAGATTAGCGGATAACCACTTTCTGGCCGTTGATGATATAGATACCCTTAACGAGTTTCTTCATTACGTCAGCTTTCTTACCCTTGCTTACGAGGCAGCCGTCTACGCTGTAAACCTCAACAACAGCATTAGCATCTTCAACTTCTACGCCACCGATGTTTGTAGAATTGTCAACGATGAATGTGTATGTCAACTCAGGATTGAAGAGATTGCCGTCAAGATTATAGAATGTTTCTTCAGGAATAACAACAGTGTAAGTACCATCTTCTGTTATTTCCGGAGTAAACGTAATCATCATCTTATTCATGTCATCACCTGTAGCATAATCGATCGCTGCAGAGATATTGCTTGCCTCAACACCGTCTTTCTTAACTGTGATAACATTGTTTGTGTTCAGTTCACCAACACCATACTTAGAATCTACAGTAAGTTCAACAGTAGCAATTGACTTAACAGTGCTTCCGTCTGCAGGTGTAACCTCTGTAGGAACGAGTATGTTCCTAGGCATCTGATATGCGAGCAGGATAACACCGTCTGTACCGTAGCTGATAGGTGTACCATTTTCATTAACAGCAGAAACTGATACGCCAATGTTGTTCTCTGCGAGGGCAGCCTCAGGAACTGTAACAGTTATAACCTTGCCTTCAACCTTTGCTTCAGCAGGAACACGAGTGTTCATACCATAAGTTACAAGAGCAGAGTTTACTTTAGCATTCTCACCGCTCAATGTAATCTTGATCTCAGCAGGAATCTCCTTGCTGTACTCGCCACCTTCTACGTAAGGAGCCGGGTCTACAGATTCAACAGTGATAATAACCGGGTCAATGTTGAATGCTACAGTGAAGTCAGGGTTACATATACCATGACCCTGCAAACCATCAGTCCAAGGAGTTTCTTCGTTGAACAATTCGTTAGCAATTGACTGTGAATCTACCTTAAGTACATAAGCACCAAACTCATTGATTTCTTTCGGAGTCTGTGTACCAATTTCAACAAACTGAGCTGTTACGATAAGACCTGTTTCATCTTCATTTGAAGTCAAAATTGCATCAGCAACTTTCTCTTCACCTTTGTAAACGGCTGCATTAGCTGTAGATGTAATATATACACGCTCATCGTATGCAAATTCCATCTTACCCAAACTTGTGCTGTAAGAATTCTCTGCAGGAGTTACAGACTTGTATTTCAAAGAAGCGTCTGCAAAACGACCATCGTTCACACCAAATGTAAAGTTGTAACCGCTTCCGAATACAACACTTTCAGGGAAGCCTTCTGCCTTAGGCTCAATTTCATTGCCCTCTTCATCAGTCAGATCAAGCTGAAGGATAACGTCTGTTACAATAGTTCCCATAAAATTATAGAACGCTTCAGACATAGTACACTTGATAATAGAGTGGCCTTCTTCTGTATATGATACTTCTGCCTTTTCCCAGTCTAATGTTCCGTACATACCCATCGGGTAAACACAGTTCTTAACTTTAACCTTCTTGTCAACTTCAACAGTTACAACCTTTCTGTCATCCTTAAAGCTGAGCAGCTGGTCTTCTGTAGGATAAACGACATTTGGTTCCGGTTCAACTTTTACAAGATTTACAACAGTCTTTTCAACTTTTGCTGTACCACCTTCAAATGTCAGAGTTGTTGTCTCAGGAGTTTCAGTACCCTGCTCCATACCTTCCTTAGTCTGATATGACTCAATAATGATCTCGTATGTATTTCCTTCATACATATACCATGCATTATCAAGAACACGGTCGTCTTTTACAATTTTTCAGGACCAACCATGATAACATCTTCACCTTCTTCAGCCTCAGATGTATAATACTGGTGCATAATGCCTTCATCACCATGGAACTCACAGTGAACATACTTAACCTTCTTGTTCAATGTAACCTTAACCTGATTATCCCAGCTGATTTTCTCAACCTTTGAACCCTGCTCAGGCTCTGAACTTAAAATTTTCAAAGCGTCACCAGATGCCGCTGTAAATGAAACTGTAATAGTAGTCTCCCAGTCAATTGTATTTGCATTATAAATTACATAGGTTTCACCAGATTTAACCTCCAAAGTAGAAGTACTTGGAGCACCCATACCCCATGTAAACGGCATAACATCACCGCCAACTACAGTAAACGCGGGATCTTTCATTAAATTGTATGACAATGTTAAGGTACCATCTCCAGGAGCTGTGAAGCTTGCATAAACGGGAGCATTTACCACATAATTGTCTCCATCGGCAATCACATACGGATCCTCTTGGGTACCCGAACCTGTCGGGGTTGCATTGACCCCCAAGACACACAGGAATGCCATCAAACTGATTAGTAAAGATTTCATAATACTTAATTTTAAATTAATAATAAGTTAGCATTAAATTATATAGGAAGGGTTGGGGACTAGCCCCATACCCTTTTCTATATCTTAGGTTCTTAAGGTCCATGCCTTGCTGTCTGCTGTATTATGTTTTGTGAAGTGTTTTTCTGATACAAACATACAAGGCAGATCTAAATATTTATTTAACGATTACTTTCTTAACAACGCTTACGCCGTCGCTTGTAGCCTTAACGATAAACAAGCCGTTCTTTCCGCCTGTGCTTACCTTAACAGCACCAGAAGTAGAGTTGACATTGCTTATTACGCTTCCGCTTACATCATAAACTGTAACGTTGAGATCGCTTCCGCCGTTAACGCTTATTGAACCGTTCTCACCAGAAATTGTTATACCGTTTTCAGATACTGTTGCATCGTTGATTCCGGCAGTTCCTGCTGACATCTTAAGTCTTGCTGCATTCAACACACGCTCTGTGTTTGCATCAATCAGCATAACAACAACCTTAGCATTATCCCAATTTGTTACGTTTTCAGGCAGACTGAATACCTTGTTGAATGCAACGGGCTGACCTGCAGTTACGCTTACAGGGATGAAACCAGATTCACCTGCGAAGTTGTCGTTTGGCACTTTACGTGCTACGTCAACAAATGTAATCTTTGGAGTAGCGGTACCATACTCACCACCTTTCCCGAATTTACCCAATAAAGGATCGGTTGATCCATAATGGCCATTATTTTGATAATAAACAAGACCATCTTCAAGAACAACAAATGCTATATTATGATTCAATGAATTCATATTTAGAGCATAATTGACATTACCACTTATCTGAACAGTCTTATTATTCACATCATAAATAGCCTTATCAATAGCAACATCAGCAATTGCATAGCTATTAAATTCACGTTTAGCAATATCATAGAAGGTCTGGTTACCATCTTCACTATCAAAATGGTATAGCTGATTTGCATCAATTGAAATCGGACGATAAACGGTGTCTATACGATTTACCAAACCTGACGGGAATGCATTCAGACCTAAAGCAGATGTATACTTAGAATAATTAAACGGATCTGAATCAGACTTGCTTGAACTATGGATTGTAATAGGAATTATTAAATCACCATAAATACTCTCCAAATATTCCATTGCAAGGATTCCACGAGGGCAAATTACGCACCAAGTTCCCGTAGCTTCTTCTATCACGACATGCTTTGTCGTTTCATAAGCCAAGTTGCTGATAGTATTTGTTTGACTGTAAACTGTACCACCGAGATCTATGCTGATTGTATACTTATTCTGTTCACCTACTTTAAGAGGCATCTTGTCAGGGAATGTGAAAGAATAATTCTCTGCACTTGTTATAGGCTTGCTAGGTGTATCTGTATAAGTGCTCTTGAAAGAACCGTCTTCAGAAGTCAAAGTTGCGCTAATTGAATTATATGTTTTATCACTGGTAACTTTAACAACTGCGCCAACAGTCGTAGACTCCTTATTTATCTGTGTATTCTGAACATTAGGAGCGAAATTAAAATCACCCTTGTAATAAACCTTCAGATTATCCAAGAAAATCATACTCTGATTATCATTCTCGTTAACGAAAGCAATATAGATATTCTTACCAGCGTACTCTGCGAGAGATTTCTCTACGTGTGTCCAATCACCGCTCAAACCTTCTTCTGATTCACCTGGTGTAAGCTGTTCATCATAAATAACTTTACCATTAGCCTTGAACTTATCATAAAGTTCTTTCGTGAAGTTAGAGTATACAGCATCATCCTCAAGAACGAGAACCTTAAGTCTGTCTGCCTTAGACTTGTAATATGACTGAACGTCAAAGCTCAGATAATAGTCAGCATGTTCTATTGACAGACGAGGTATTGCCATCCAGTCGTCAGATTTTCCTGTAGGATTATAGATAGATGTTGAAGCTGCACAGTAGTCAGAGCTGCTTTCTGATTCACGGATTACGAAAAGCCAAGGAGAATTGTCAACATCAAAGCCTAAATCCTGCATTGCACTTGACGGTTTATTATGGTCACCTTCGTAAAGCAGATATCTTACCATAGAGTTGCTAGGATCATTGAAGTCATCAGAGAAGAGACTTCCGTCAGAGCTAATTTCAGGCTCGTATGCACCTGTGTAATTAATTGTAATCTCATTGTTCGCGCAGAATCCCATAATATCTGTAACAGAGCCAGCCTCTACAACAACCTTATATTTCTCATCTTTTTCAAGATAACGCTTGAGACTGGGATACAGAAGGATAGTACTTTCTGCTCCCTGCACAAAGTTAAGTTCACAAATCGGTGATGTCTGTCCGTCTTTATACAAATAAGCCTTAGCATCTTCAGATATAGCGATAGACAAATCGAAGAGAATCTGTACAGGATGCTCTGAGCTTATTTCAGATACATTTGCCTGATCTGCAGGAGAAACCTGCTGTACAGCAGCCGGAGCCTCGGCGCGGCCGATATACTTAACTGTGATTTCTTCACTCTTAATAGAGTTGTCTGCCATCAAATAGAATGCTCCTGCAGGAATCTTCATTGTATATTCCTCATCTGCATTCAGAGCCTGAGGTATACCGCCAATAGTGAATGTCTTGTTACCAGACTGAGCTGTAATGGTATATTCTCTTAATACCTTACCAGAAGCGTCCATGAACTGAGCCTTAACACCAGATGTTACAGCGGCTGATTTAGAGAAAGCCAACTTCATCTGACTGAATTTAGCAAACTTAGAGCCTGCAACAGGAGATACAGCATAAGTGCTTAACGGATTAACGCTGCTTGCAGCTTCGCTGATAGTCTCAGGAAGACGGATTATATAACCCATTGTCTTTGTTTCAGACATACCAATCATGGTCTTTTCATCATCAGAAACACCTTCAATAAATCCTGTAATATCATAACCTGTACGTTCATAGAAATTGATGCCATAACGGCCTGAAAGGATTTCGTCGATTCCGTACCAAAGATTACCTACACGTACGTAAGCAGAACGAACCGGGTTTACAGCAGGACTGCAGGCAAACACAACACCTGTATTTGAAACAGCACTTCCTGCACGGTCTTGCTCATCTCTTTCTGTATTATATAATACACAAGAGTTGTCACTTGTATTGTAAAGATAACTTGAGAGGTATGAGCCACCTTCTACCTGCACGAGACCGGTAAGATATTTACCATTGTTACTCATTGTTGACTCGTCAACAAAAGTTTCTGCAGGAACATCACCAAGAGCATTGTCTACATATTTGCACTCCTGAGTAGTTTTGTTGTAAACATAATAGCAAACTGTTGCGGGAGTTACAAAGTTGATAATACCAGCAATGATGTTACCATCAGGGCTAATATTGTCTATACGTACCTGCTGTGTATTTGTTCCAAGTTTTGTTTTCTTAGGGAAGTTTGGAAGTTCTGCATACACATCAATAGCACGGTATGTACCATCAGACTGTTTCTCCCACAAAAGCGGTGTTTCAACATAGGCTTCACCAGAAAAGTTACCAGAATTGCTCCATCCTCCGATATATTTACCATCAGGTGTTACAGATGTAGCTTTTCCAGGATTCTCAGACTGAAGAGTAACCCACTTACCCTGATTCATGTCATAATAAGCAGGCTTGCTGTCATATGTACCAACGATGATTTTTCCATCATTAGTAACATCTGAAGCTTCAAGTGACTTCATCAAGTCTGCTGCAACCCAGAGTTCTGTAAGAGCACCTGTCTCTACATTAATAAGATAGGGATAGGCATTTTGATCATCATCATTCACACCAGCAGCAGTAGCCCACAAGCCATTGTCTGACAAAGATGTGAAAGCTGCAGCCTTGGGGAAGCTAACAGTGGTAAGCTGTGCTTCCTGTGCTGAAGACGGAATTGCCCACTGCAGGCCCAAAGCCAACAGGATACATAAATATAAACTTTTCTTTACCATACAATAAAAATTTAAAATAGGATTTATTTACTTTACAATCACTTTCTCTATACGTCCATCAGCATACTTCAGAATATTTATGCCCTTCTGAGGAGTGTCAAGAATCTGACCATTAATTGAATAACGTGCTACAACCTTATTGGTTTCATTGTCATAAATATTATTAATATCTGTTGACTCATTAACAAAATTAACGGTTATCTCAGAATCTTGCATCATCGATTTAGCAGCCTGAATGGCAATTTTAACAGTACAGGTTCCTTCAACTCCTTTTGTAAGCCATTCTGTCATTGCCAATTGAAAAACGACGCCAGAATTTAAAGGTTGTGTAAAAGAAAAAGAGCCTCCCTCATCAATCAACTGACAACTTCCAGAATCACATGTTTGGAATGTAGAACCAGCAGGTAATTTTTCAACCTTAAAAGTAATTTTGCAATCATCCTGCACTTCCAATAAATTTTTTATCGAAACATTTTTTAAACTAATCAATGGTCCAAAAATAGGATTTGTTTCAACTTCATCATAAATCAAAGTTGTTCCATTCTCTATAACATTACCCTCATCATCAACAAATGCAAAAGATTGAGCATTCATTACTATGCAACCAACTAACAAAAAAGCGCAAAGTGTAAAAAACTTTTTCATATTCTCTTTATTTAAATGTTAAACTTATTTTTATTAATCAATATTTGATAGGAATGCACGAGATAATAGCGCATTCCTATCAACTTATTTTAATCTATTTGTTCTGTATCAGAGTTTATTACAGGCACCTTAATGACCTGCTGAACGCCACTATTATTATATACGAATGCTACAACATACATATTTTCAGCCTTCCAAGATTCGTTTAAAACGCAAGTGCTTGTTATAGTCTTTTCTTCGTCCCAAGCAATGCTGAAGTCCTCACCATCCTGTCCGTTAACAGCAGTACGGAACACATGATTGTGAACATAGTCATTGTTTACAGATCCATTCGGCATTATTTGCATATCAACAATATTGTCTTCTGTAAGCCAAATCTGCAATTTACCTGTAACATCAAGAACACCCTTGGCATTTACATTTATAGTTACAGTCCGTGTTCCTTCATTATAAGAAGTTGTTGCATCAAGTTCGAGCGGAGCAGAACTCTGCAATGCGTCACGGACGATTGTTCCCCAAGACTGATATGTACTTGAAACAGTTTTTCTGTCAATAACGCCTGTAGGCTGAGCATCTATATTCCATGAATTAAAATAGTAATCACCAGTTTCTGTCCATAAGGGAAGAGGTCCCATCCAATTTTGTGCGAAAGGACCACTATGTATAGCAACAGCAATAATATTATCCGCACCATATTGTTCCTGCATACTTTCGATCATTTCAGATGCCTTTGGACAATTTGGGCAAGCCTGTCCAGTGAAATCCTCGATGAGCACGTGTTTTGACACTTCTACAGGCTCCACTTCTATAAAGCGGTCGTCCTCATCAATGTTGCTACATGCCATCAAAGAAAGTACTGCTGCACAGATGGCAAACTTATTATATATGTTATTTTTCAGCTTCATCTCTGTTTAGAAGTTATAGTTGTACGAAAGTGTTACGCCCTTGCTTGCCGGAACGTAACGGCATACACCGCCTGAGCAGTTATATCCTGCACGTGTACGGCCATAGCCGAGCTGTATACGGTGTGATCCTTTGTTGAATGTTACGTATCCCTGATAGTAATGAAGGTCTGTCACGCCGCTGTTATACTCGTCGGCAATTGTGAACATCCAGTTGGGAAGCACTGACAGCTCCAACAGAGCATACCACCAGTCGCCGAGGTCGTCGTCTGTAGACAGATACTGAAGTTCGCCGCGCAGAGTGAATTTATTGTTGAACTGATATTTTGCATCGGCGATGAAGATGTCTGAATGGATCATACCACCATCACCCTCTACTATTGTCTTATTGTAGAACTGGTTCATGTACATGAGGTTGAGTTTGAACTGACGTGTCAGTTTCTTCTCAATCTGTACGTTCAAGTCCTGATAGAAAGTCTCGTCGCCCATCTTCCAGAAAGCAGAGCCATATCCGTCTGTACCAGCTCCACCCACTACGTTAGTATCAATACCACGAATGTGAGAGAAGTTCACCTTTACGTTTGTGCCATACTTACCGCCAAGGAGTGTATGACGCTTGAACTTATAGCCGAACTCGCCCTGGAAGGCCCATTCGCCGTCAGGATTGGTTGCATAAGGATACATGGCAGCCAACGCATAAGTCTGATCCATCGTAAATGCCGGCAGATGGTTTATGAACGATGATGTACCGTTAATTGTTCTTTTACTGCGGAACGACATGTTGTCGCTGCGCTTTGCCTGCAGCAATACGCTCAAGCCTCTCTTTGAATAAGAAGCTGACAACATTGCCACATTTCCTTTACGATATATATATCCGTTGTCGAACGTCGGGTCTTGTGTCTTCCACGCATATTCTGCGAGAAGGCTGAAGTTTCCCTTCTGTAAATTTGCACGCACGTCAAAAGCGTTTACCGTTGTAGGCAGGTTAAGCTTGTGCGTAGCATCAACCATGACGTCTTCTTCTTTCTCGTACTTGTTTACCCATGAAGCACCGAGTGTAAGATATGTTCCGCTGTTGCTCAGGCCCTTGAACCACTGGTCGAGACCGAGTTCAACGTCTGCACCAGACACCCATGAGTCGTTGTGTGACCAATATCTGCGCTGCTTACCGCTAAGAGCCTTTATCGAAACTCCGGGCAGCGGCTTGATTGTCAGGCGTCCTCCAAGCAGAGAGTTGTCGATGCCCAGTGTGCGCTCCTCGTATGTACGGAGGATAAAGCCTGAACCGAACTGCTCGTAGAAGTTACCTAACGTAAGGTCCCAATTTTTAAAGTGTGTTTTCAGATAGAAATAAGGAACTCCCCATCCCTTGTAGTCTTTTTCGAATCCGGGTAGAGGATGTTTCAGAAATTCGAAACGTGCTCCGGCATCGATATGCTCGCTCATTACATTCACATCAGCGAATGTGTTGGTCAAAGCCCATTCATTAACTTTTTCGGTGCCAATTGCTTCATCGTCTTGCGGAATAAGGATGTCGCTCTGGATACTTCCGCTGACGGTTATCTTTTTTTCTTCTGTCTCTTGTGCCATTGCTGTCAAAGACAAAGCAGGCATAAGCAAGAGACAGAAAATTTTATTATACTTGTGCATAAGTGTCAATTATTCTATAGTCAGCACTATGTGACATTATTTGTTTACGAGCTCTCTCACTTTCTCAATGAGTTCCTGTTCAGCTCCTTCTGTGTATCCGTTGTGTTTATAAACAATATTACCATTTCCGTCAACGATCAGTGTGTAAGGAATCATCTGAATTCCAAGTGCACGCTTGAAATCGCTGTTCGGGTCAAGCAGTACTTCATACGGCCACTCATGACTGTCAACAAGAGGTTTTACCTTGTTGATGTTCTGTGCCTGGTCAATAGAAACGGCTATCACCTTTACGCCGGTCTCTTCCTGCCACTCTTCATAAACTTCGCTGATGGCAGTCAGCTCACGGTTGCAAGGCTTGCACCATGTGGCAAAGAAATCAATGATGAAAGGTTTGCCATTGTTTGACAACGTGTCTGTTCTCACTGTCTTACCATTAATGTCTTTAAGTGTTACAGACGGTAACTGCGCATTTGCAGAACACAATATTCCTAGCGCAAAAACAATTGATAATAAAAATTTTTTCATTATTAATGCAATTTTACTGTTTTTAACTTGGACAAAGTTAGTAATAATTTTGTAACGCGCTAACTTTTTTATTAGAAAAAATGCATAAAAATATTTGTTTATGATAAATATTCAGACCAAAAGACCTATTTAATAAATATTAACTATAAAGATGCAATTTTTATGCATAAATTGTTCTTTTATAGAAATGACTTAGTCGTTTTTTCTTTGTTTTTTCCTTTTTTAGGCTATTGCATACCTTCGTGACAACTAAAAAGATTATATAATAACATTATGCAAAGTAAAACTATCCGGCATTTTTCGATGTGAAAACTTTGCGCCTTATACGCCCCGTTATATCATGGCAATAATTATTGCTGCTCATATTTCTGCAAATTTAAGTGTAAAACGGACATTATTCTTTTATTTTCAAACACATGACAGGTCAATAAAAAACAAAAGTCAATATTGTCATTTTAACAACAAAAAGCACCAGGCAGAAAAGCAGAAAAATGATACGGAAAAATTATCAAAACACTAAAAAAATTAACGCCCTATATATATAAATAGGTGTAAAGCCTTGATTAATGTCAAGAGCTGCTGAATGGGCCTGACAATAGAGATGCTTAATAAGGGAACAAAAACACATCATGCAGCTGCATAAATATAAAGTATATCTATGTAAAAAAATCAGAAGCGAAGACGCCTGATAATGCGGCGAGAAAGAAGGCTGGCATAAGCCTGAAAAATATTTACATTTAAAGCTAAACGTAACATCTTTGGGGCACTGAAAATCACGTAACAATAATAAACAGGTTAAAAGTTATCGGGCATCCATTTGTAACTTTACAGACAGAAAATCGCACATTATGTCATTTAAGTTTTGTCATGATTTTCAGGCAAAATAGAAAACAAAATTAACGGAACAGGCTTTAAAAATAAAAAATTATTTACGATGCCCATCAAAATAGCACGTTTTACATGCCGAAACAATGCCTTTTATGACTTAAAACACGGCTTTTGAAGGCTTAAATTAATACATATTTTGGTGAAAAAACATATGTTTTAAGCCTAAAACGGACGGGAAAAATTGCACACTTTGACACACATACGATTAAAGACCCTAACAATCAGAAAGTTATGCTTGCACGCGTTTTCAGGCAATATTTACAGACAAAAGATTTTATTTTTGAAATAACGCAGTTTAGAAGCGTCATTAAAATCCAATATGTAAGCAAAACGCACATAACGGCAGCAATCTGACTCTGATTTAAACACAAGCTATACCACAGCCGCAATGCCGTATCCGGGCTTGCGAAATAACAACATTTCATCTGCATTTATTTTGCTTTTCGAGCAGTTTGCACTATCTTTGCATTAAGTGGAAAATGGCTTTGCCTATATTGAAGGCAAAAGATTAAGCTGTTTGAAATGAAAGACTGCAATAAATACATAATATTCTACCAAGCAATGAAAAGGCTGTTCAGAAACAAAACGGGCGTCGGAGTTTCTGAATGGCAGCTGAAGACATTGGCCGGTGGAAGGAAAAAGAACATTGAGAACGCTGCAAGGACGAAAGTCTTTGTTCTGGCGGCATACACGGCCGGAGAAGCTGCCGGACTGTCGGCTCACGGAATCAAGAACCTATAGAATGGAAACATTAAAAGAGAAAACAGCCAAAGGGCTGATATGGGGGCTGATGAACAATGGCTCCACGCAGATTTTAAATCTGATATTCGGCATATTCCTTGGCCGGCTGCTTACGCCGTCTGATTACGGAATGGTAGGCGTGCTGACCATATTCACCGCAATAGCCGGCAACCTGCAGAGCAGCGGATTCACTCAGGCACTGACAAACATGAAGCATCCTGAAAGCCGCGACTATAATGCGGTGTTCTGGTTCAACGTTATCGTAAGCATCAGCATCTACACCATCCTGTTCTTCTGCGCCCCGCTCATATCGCTGTTTTTCCATCAGCCAGCACTGACCGAGCTGTCGCGCTTCGTTTTTCTAAGTTTTGTTATATCGTCGTTCGGCATTGCCCACGGAGCATACATGTTCAAGAACCTCATGGTAAAGGAGAACACCGTGACGGGATTTGCGGCATTGGTGACATCAGGCATAGTGGGAGTGGTGCTTGCAATAAACGGACAGTCTTACTGGAGCCTGGCATGGCAACAGATTATATATATCACCATAATCAACATAGGGCGCTATTTCTACACGCCATGGCATCCTACGCTCCACATAGACCTGCGGCCAATAAAGAAGATGCTTAACTTCAGCATGAAGATTTTGCTGACGTCAATAATCAACACGCTCAACAGCAACATCCTTGTGTTCATCTTCGGACGCCTCTACCCCATAAAGGCTGTTGGAAGCTTTACGCAGGCCAACAAATGGAACACCATGGCCTATTCGTTTCTCAGCGGAACGATGGCGCAGGTGGCACAGCCGGTAATGGCACAGGTTACGGGCGACAACGAGCGTGAGCGCCGCGTGTTCCGCAAGATGATGCGCCTCACGGCCATGCTTTCCTTTCCTGCCATGTTCGGTCTTGCCATGGTGGCCGAAGAGTTTATCCTGCTGACCATCCACGAGCAGTGGCTAAGCAGCGTGCCGCTGCTCCGCATTCTATGCATCGGCGGAGCATTCATGCCGCTTTACACTCTGTATCAGAACCTTATGATAAGCCGCGGACGCAGCGACATATACCTGTGGTGCACCGTTGTGCAGATTGTCATACAGATAGCCATCGTCGTGGCATTCGCCAAGTTCGACATGCAGGCAATGGTGTGGGCATATACAGCCGGAAACATTGTGTTTATCGGCATATGGCAGTATTTCTTAAACAAGCTTACAGGCATACGGACTATAGAGATAATGCGCGATATATGCCCGTTCATGATTTCAGCGGCTGCGGTCATGGCTGCGGTATGGCCGCTTACAGCTCCAATATCCAACCTATGGCTGCTGCTGATCTGCCGCTTTATCCTTGCCGCCGTTCTTTATCTTGCGATAATGCGACTGGCGCATGCCGAGATTCTGAATGAAGCTATCGAGTTTGTCAAGAACAGGAAAAAGCGATAAAGACGATAAACCTGGGGACATGGTATCGTGCCATAAAGACAAATGTCAGCGATAAATGCGGCATGCAGAATGCCTCTTTTATCGCTGACATCTTATTATGCTTAACCTTAATCGGCCATAAGAATCTATCCGGCATTTTTGCTTTATATTGAGCGGATTCTCGTTTGATTTTTCGCAGGCATAGCGGCTATATCAAGAAAAGCAGACTAAAATACGGATGAGAGCATGAATGCACAAAATATATAAAATAATGTGCTGTTTAATGACCGGTTGGTATCTAAGACTAAAAGAAACGACTGTATATCCTGCGTGCCGTAAGATATGCGAAATTGGCTATACTGAAAGGGCAACGCCCACGGAACATTGCGGCAAGCATCTTGAACAGCGGTCCTGACGGACGATAAGGCAGAAGGCCATAAGCCTCGTCAAAGCTGTATCCGTCAGTGCGCACACAACGCAAGGCATTGATCATGCCCAGCTGCAAAGGCACAGCATACACGCGGCGCGAGTCGTTCTCTGTAAAGAAATCAAGCACGATGCGGTTTGCCTTCAGATATGAACGCAGATGTCGTTCCGAACGTGTATGTGTATAAGAAGCCGTGTTTTCGTCGCTGTAATAATAAACAACATCGTTGATAAACGACCGCTTGGCGTAGAACATCAGCCTCGTCATTATAGAATAATCCTCGCTATAGTCTACTCCCGGTACAAGGGTTATACCGTGGTCGGCATACAGACTGCGGCGGAAGAGCCGTCCCCACATGCGGTTTGACACTATGTTCTGGCACAGCATAAGCGAGAGATAGCGCCTGGTGTCGCGGCTCTGGCACGGAAGCACCGGCTCAGACAGCCCTGCCGACGTGAAGCGCTGCCACGCCCCGTCTACCACATCGGCACCGCTACGCTCCATCTCGGCGCACAACAGCTCCACAGCCCGCGGGGGCATATAGTCGTCGCTGTCGGCATGCATGATACATTCGCCTGTTGCGGCAGCAATGGCCACGGCACGCGTAGCCCCTACTCCGCGGTTCACCTCATTGTCTATTATGCGCACCTGCCGCGCACGGTCAGGATAACGCTTTATGACTGAGCGCAAGATGCTTATGCTGCGGTCTGGAGTACAGTCGTTTACAAACACATACTCCATGTCGCGATGTGTCTGCTCGAACAGCGAAACAGCACAACGCTCAATATACTTTTCCACCCCGTAGACGGGCACAAGCACTGATACCTTCATAAAATCTCTTGCGTTAAGCGTTAAACCAACCTTACAGTCAGACCGTTATCCTCACAGGCTGCTGCCGTTTATCCCAGCAGATAGCCTGCAAGCAGAATACCGTTATATGCCCAAAGCCACAGCGTAAGCACAACGAGCAGCACGCGCAGCCATGTTCTGAATCTTCCGTTCTCGGCCTGTTTCACCACAAATGCCATTGCCATAGGCATTACAAACAGCCAGTGGGCACCCATTATATACACTTCGTTGATGCCGAAGCCAAGTCCCATGTGCAGGAACATGTCGAAAGCAAAACCGCCCAAAGCCATCCAAAGGAAGCGCGAACGGCGTCCGCACCATATTCCGCCGATAAACAGCAGAACAATGACAGCCTCAACCACGTAGTTGATAATCCAGCTGTAAGGCACTATCACCGGCCTGCTGCGCAGCGTATCCTGCAGCAGATGCTGGTCGTGCAGCTGTATAGACTCGCCAAAAAGGTTCTCTACAGCCGTTTCAGAGCGCGATGTAGAAATGTCTGTCCACTTGATAAATTCGCCCTTGCCCATCGGCTTGCCGGTATGCTTGTTCCATGCCTTCTGGTGGTCTTTCACATATTTTGCCTTCACACGCTTGTTCATCTCCTTTGCAAAGGCTTTTTTTATCTCGGCACTGTCCTTCAGCGACGTTGTGTCGGCAAATGCATTGAACAGTTTCTGACGTGTCTCGGCACTCTTTTTCAGCCGTGCTTCGTGGCGTGCCTTTTCTTTAGGCAATACGAAAGTGCGGTATTCCCATCGTGCAAAAACCCATATAAGGGCTGAAGGCAGCAGCACGGCAAGCAGCAGATACTTGATGCGGAAGAACTTCTTTCCGTTGGTAAAGAGCGCATATATGAATATCTTCACGCCGTTGCTAAGCGTCACGCCGGCCGTAACAAAGAACAGCAATACCGTCTGCCAGATGTTTAACCTTGTGCCGTTCTGCATTTTCAGACCTGAAATATACAACGCGAACACAAGCAGGAACATCGACACGCAGAAATGATCGGGCACTACGGCTGCAATCATGACATACGCAAACGAGAACAGCATGGCCGAAAGCACCGTGGCCTCAAAACGCCGTATCTTTATTATGTCGCGGAAGATGCGGAAGATGAATATAAACGAATAGAATGCAAAGAACAGGAGCGGAACAGCCACTATAAACTGCACAAGGTTTAGTCCCGTCATATCCATCAGCCAGCCGTCGAGCAAGGACAGCGGCCAGACCATGAACGAAAGGAACGGATGGCGGTAAACATTATAGTTGGCTTCCCAATATGTAACCATAGAATAGGTTATCGGATCGAAGCCTGACACTACAAAGTTCTTTATAAATATATTCCAATGCGCCCCGCCTGTATGCAGAAACGTATTGAAGGTCTTGCTTATCATCATTGCGTGCAGAGCAATCAGCACACAGAGAGCGCAGACCGACGCGGCCATTTCCTCGCGCCTTATTTTAAACATTCTGAAAAATTTCTTCATATCGTTTGTTTATATTTTCTAAAATCCAAAATCCCTGACAGCCTAATGTCCCTCATTGCGTCAGCCAAGCATCAAGCCAACCTGTCAGGCATGCCGGTATATTCGCGGCAGTCTCACCGCCCGAAAGCGTCAAAGGCTATTTTCTGAAAGGCTTATAGTGGCTTTCGTTGGCAAAGTCAAGCAGTTCGAAGTCGCCCCTGCTGTCGCCATAAGCCGCAAGCCAATAGCTATTACGACCGGGATAAAGCTGTATCAGGCGTCTCACTTTCTCTTCGCCATAGCAGTTCTTTGAGATAAAACGACCCGTAACAACCCCGTCGCGTTCCTCTATCATGGTGCCGATGACCGTCACGCCGTCAAGTCCGGCAAAGAACGGTTCCACCCAGTTGTTTATACTCGCGCTTACAATAACCACCTTGCAGCCTTCCTCAAGCACCTCGTTAATCTTCTGTATGCCCTTTGGCCGCAATAAAGAAATGTTCTCACTCGCAAAGCGCACGCACCATTTGTTGAACTCGTCGAGCTTCATCCCGCCGAAGCAATGGGCAAAGACTTTCTGCTTTACCTTCCAGTTGGGATAAAGGCCAAGCTTCATCAGCAACAGCAACGGCAGATAGCGCAGCATGCAAAGAAAGAAAGCCTTGTCGCCACGGACGAACCTTATAAACTCCAGAAGGGTGTCGCGGTTGGTCAGTGTGCCGTCGAAATCAAAGGCGTGTATCTTTAAAGTACTGTCCATAATCTAAATCACAAGAAATGCTTTATACGCTTAAATCAGCTATTGTCCTTACTTTATTACATATATCAGCACAAGGAACGTAAGCGCCCATAGCAGCACCACGCACTGCGTGAACCTGTCGCGGAGCATCATCTTTGTAGGGTCGCCGCTCCTCTTGTCAACAACGGTTATCTGTATGTAGCGCAACAGTCCGAGCAGCACGAAAACCGAAGTGAGATAAAGCAGGTCTGAATGGAAACGGTTAACAACCTCGGGCGACACGGTGTACATGATATAGCATACAAGCGTCACCGACGCCGTGATGGTTATTGCCTGATTTATGAAGGTAAGGTTATACCTTATAGTATTCTTTCTCGGCGGCTCTCCCGTCTCGTTCATGCGCAGCACATCATCGCGCCGCTTGGCAAACGAGAGAAAAAGAGTGAGCAGGAAGGTCATGAGCACGAGCCACTTGCTCAGGGCAATGTCAGTGGCAAAACCTCCGGCAAGCACGCGCAGCACAAAGCCGAAAGCTATGATGCAGACATCTACAATGGCATACTGCTTCAGCTTAGAACAATAAAGGATGTTCAGAATATAATAAATAAGGATTACCAGTCCCACATTTATAACATGGCTGTATGTATCGAGCAGACACACCGTTCCTACCGACAGCAGAAACATTAGAGCCATAAGGGCCCAGGCACTCCTGACGCTTATGGCGCCCGATGCTATTGGACGCTTGCACTTAACGGGATGGCGGCGGTCGGCCTCAACGTCGATAATGTCGTTGAAGCAATAGACCGACGACGCAATGAAACTGAATGCAAAGAACGTTACGACCGATGCCCTTATGTCAGACGGGTCGAGCAGACTGCCGCCGAAGAACATGGGTATCATAACAAACACATTCTTTAGCCACTGGTGCGGACGTATCAGTTTTAACAGATTACTTTTCATTACTTCTCGTTTTTAATTTCATTTTGCCGGCCAGGCCGAAGACTTGCTCTCCCTGCAGGGCCATATGCCTCAGGCCGCCCGGTCAGTGCCATGCATTATCAATATCCGTCACATGCCGTTGACCGCTATATGTTCTTCGGCAAGAATCCTATCACGAACGAAACAAGTCGGTGCAACAGCCACGCAAGTACAAGAGAAACGGCTATCATGATAAAAGCCGTAAGACAGTAACCCAGCTTGTAGGGGGTTATGTATTTCATGACAAACTGTATGTGGATGAGATAAAGCTCAAGGCTTACCGTGCCCACAAAGGCAAGTGCCCGGCAGATAATAGCGGGCGTATGGCACAGCAGCTTCACAAGCAGCAATATCATCGACACGGTGAGCGGAATGTAGACCATGCGCTCAAGGAACAGCGGGAAACGGCCTCGCCACGACTCCTCGAACTCCACGCACATAGCCAGACTCATGACAAAAATCAGCAGCACGAGCCACAGCGACGAGCCGTCGAGGCTGCGTCCGCCCTTTACGAGCGCGCCGCAGTTGATGCCGATAAGAAATATAGGTATGCGGCTGAAGAATATCTCCACATGCCCTACAGCCTTATGCACAGGCGGATAATACTGCACCATGACGGCAAGCACCATAGCGGCCACCGCAAGCCAACGGTATTCGGGATGCTTCTCTATGAGTTTCATGTATGCCGGGGCAAAGGTGTACATCATCATTATGGCAGGGATAAACCAGAACGTCAGGTCATCGATGCGCCAGAAGCTCCAGTTTATCAGGATGTTTGCAACGAGGTCGGGCACGTTGCGGCTGTAGCCTCCGCCGGGAGTGTTGATAAACGCCGGAATGTAATACAGGCAGGCCATAAGTATCCATGCCGGATAGATGCGTATGTAGCGGCGCCAGAAAAAGTTTTTCAGCGTTGGCTTCTTGCTCCATGCATACCACAGGCCTATGCCGCTGAGGAAGAGGAACATGTCAACGCCCACATTTCCGCATCTCACAAAGCCGTACATCGGATTGCTCTTGGGCATCCACACATGGAACAGCATGACAAATATCATGGCCAGTCCCATCAGTTCGCTGCGGTAGCGGCTTATGTCCGAAAGGTTTATGGCTTTTATCATATCTTCAGCTTTGGTTTTGGAATATAACGGAACATCAGCTTAAACAGCCATGCCAGAAGTATCGACGCAACGATATACGTGATCAGTCCGGTGTAGATGTATCCGCGGTAAGACATCTTTATAATTATCTCGCGCGTGATGGGGTGCATCACGAACAGCGCCGACGATATGGCACCGAACCATACGCACGGGGCAAGTGCCTTGTCGGGTATCAGTTTCATGGTGGCAACGGCTCCGGTTACGATGAACAGCGGCACAAACAGCCACGACCAGAAATAGAAGCTGCCTATGAACACGATGAATGCCGACACCACTACTATGGTGAGATTTATCGGCAAGGGCAGGTTGCGGCCGTGGCGGGCATAGAGTATGCCGGCACCAAAGGGCAGCATACCGCCAATAAAGTTGTAGCGTATGCGGTTGAGAATCTCGCCTCCCTCATCGACCGACGGCGGAAAAAATGCCTGGACAGCCGTGCACAGCACTATCAGAGCCAGCGTAACAGCCGAACTGCGGCGATAGAGCACAAGGCGGTAGACGATGTAGAGCTGAAGCATGAGTCCGAAATACCAGTAAGGCCCGGGCTTTATGATATGGTCGGGGTCGGGCATCAGGTTGATATACATCAGCAGCTGGGCTATGACGCGGCCCACGGTGTAGCCGTGATAGCCGTGCGGATGGAGATAGCTCACCACGGCAAAGCCTATATAGCCAAGGAACATAAGGCGCAGCAGCTTGGCATAATGGAAACCGATGAAGGGCAGCGCCCTTACTCTCGTCGGCGTGCTGCGCTCATACTTGTAGACGAGGCCGAAGCCGCTGATAAACAGAAACACGGGCACTCCGTAGTGTCCGAAGAACGACATAACGTGTATAAACAGGTTGTCGTCGAGCGTCAGCATGCGCTCAAGCAGCTGTCTCGGCTTAGATGCCGTGAAGGTGTATTCGTTCTCCTTTACGGCAAAGCCCAGAAAGTGGCAGTAGTTGTGAAGAATTATTCCCAGTATGGCTATGCCCCTGAGGGCCTTCGACTCAGCCATGCTCAGCAGTTCTTTTTTCATTGTCTTAAGTTATTTTTGTCACGGCGCCATTGCCGCGCTGCCCGCACCTCACCGGTTGCGGCGGCCTGCGCGTCAGTCTTCAACGCCGAGTTTGTCATAGTCGGTAGTGTTCTTTAACATTCTTGGTCTCTTTTCGTTATACCCGTCGCTCAGCACGTTCAGGTCGTCGCGATAGTGGGGCGAGCTTATGCCGCCCAGATACAGCAGCAGATGCGGCAGCGCATCGGTCATGTAGCGACGGTCTTTGGCCTTCACTATGTCGTTGAACAGCGACGGATGACCAACCATAAAGCTGTGTGAGCACCATATCCAGAACGGAATGTCGAACTCCTCGCGTGCCAGGCGCGCCGTTATCTCGGTAGAGTGCATTCGGCCGTAGAAGTGGACGTCGCCCTCATAGCACTCCTCGCCATGGTCGGGCACATACACCACGATGGCGTCTTCGTCCTCGAAGCGCTTTATTATCTGGTCGACAATCGAGTCGTTATACAATATTGCGTTGTCGTAGTCGGCAAGCACGCGCAGCTCTTTCTGCTTGAGCTCGGGCCTGTCGTAATCTTCCGGATTAAAGTGTCTGCGGTCTCTCGGGAAGCGCGTGCGATAGTCAACGTGCTGCCCCTTCAGATGGAATATTATCAGATTGTTCTCTCCGTTGTTGCGCTGCAGCCTGTCATAGTCGCCCAGCAGTCCGTCGTCGTACCGATATAGCCGCGTGTTGCGCGTGTCGAACATGGCGTGGCTCAACTGCGGATTGTTCAGGAAGAAGCCGCCGCTGAAGTCGTAGACAGCCTCCTTAGCCTGAGGCAGAAACTGGTTGGTAAGGAACGTTACATGATATCCTGCCTTGCGGAACAGCTCGGGGAACAGCGGATAGTCGCACCATTCGCCCTTGTCGCCCACGGCATAGAGCGAGAAGAGAGCCTTGAACACAAAGCTCGTAAGATTCCACGGCGCCACAACGTCGCTGAACGGTATCAGTTCGCCCTTCTGAGCGCGTGCCTCCTGTCTTGGCGTGGTGTCTTTATGGTATCCGTACAGTCCGGCATGATGGCGGTTGTAGCTCTCGCCTATTATCAGTACGATATTCTTGCTGCGGAACGAGCAGCTGTCCACCTTTGCCTTGTCGATATTTTCCACCAGAGTCTTCACCTGCTTGGCCGTAAGTTCGTTGGCATATATGCTGAACATAAGGCGGTAGCCGGGCAGATACAGCTGGGCCTTCTCCTTCTTGGTCAGTTCGTGCTCCACCTGCCCTATGTTGTCGTAGGACATCAGGCGCACAAAGGCCGTCTTGTCGGCAAAACACTTGACCGTGCTGACCACGAACATCACAAGAAACAGCAGTCCGAGCCACGGCTCAGCCATGCGCCACCATCCGGGCACGCCTAAAGCCATGCCGGTCTTGGCCTCCAGCCATGCCTTGCACTTGGGGCGGTTGTGCCATATAAGCACCCATGCCACATGGGCAAGCAGCACGAGCAGCACCCAGCCCAGACGGCTGAACACCACGGAGCCCGTGAGATACGACTCGAGAAACTCTGCCGCCTCGCGGCTGTCGGTCTCGCCCACAAGCAGCAGCATCGTGGGGGTTATCGTCGTGTCGAACTTCACGAAGCAATAGACGTCGACAAGCACTATCATGTAAAAGAATACGTAGATAAAACGCTTCAGCCACTTGGCCACGCTGCGCGGCAAGAGCCACAGCACAACGCAGATTATGCTCACATCGAAGAACAGCTCGTAGGGCGCAAGCGGCCATGCGTGATATCCACGCTTGTCGGGCACTACGGCATAAGTGCACACGATGCCGAGCACATACATGAATACAAAGAAAGCGGCATTGCCTTTTATCGGCTTGAAGATATTGGTGAACACACGTCCTGCCAGATTCAGTATTTTCATCAAATTCTAAATATTTTTGGCAAAATTACATCTTTTTATTGTATCTGCAATGCAAATGCACCGCAAATCGAATGCGGCAAAGATAAATCACACATATTTTATTATATATAGATACGTTTAATGCGCAAAAGAATGAAGCGCAACGGCGTAAAAACTAAAAAAGCATAAAAAATGTTTTGTAATGTAATATAAACATTGTACCTTTGCGACTTCTTTAAAACAAATAACATTTCAGAATAACAACAAATCAGAACAAATGGAACCTTTTGCATTCAGGCCGCGCCTGCTGTCAACGCTGAAAAGCTATAACCGCAAGACGCTGATGGCAGACATCATGGCCGGAGTAATAGTAGGCATTGTGGCCCTGCCGCTCGCCATAGCCTTCGGTATAGCGTCGGGCGTAACTCCCGAACAGGGCATAATAACCGCCATCGTGGCCGGACTTATCGTGTCGGTGTTTGGCGGAAGCAAGGTGCAGATAGGCGGACCCACGGGCGCCTTCATCATCATCATCTACGGCATAATACAGCAGTACGGCATGGAGGGTCTTGCCATAGCCACGCTCATGGCCGGCGCATTCCTCATCTTGTTCGGCCTGCTGCGCCTCGGAGTAATCATCAAGTATATACCCTACCCCATCATAGTGGGCTTCACGAGCGGAATAGCCGTAACCATATTCACCACGCAGATAAAAGACCTGCTGGGCCTTAGCATAACAGATGTGCCCGCCGACTTCATCGAGAAGTGGGGCGCCTACGCCGCCAACATAAGCACCATTGACATGTGGAGCGCCATTATCGGCGTGGCAAGCGTGCTGCTGATAGCCGTAACACCGCGCTTCAGCAAGAAGATTCCCGGCTCGCTGATAGCCATAATCGTTATGACGGTGGCGGCGCTGCTGCTGAAAAACTTTGCCGGCGTGACGTCGATAGAGACCATTGGCGACAGATTCTCGATTAGCAGCGAACTGCCTGACGCACAGGTGCCGCAGATGACATGGGAGACGATAAAGAGCCTCGTGTCGCCGGCATTCACAATAGCCATACTGGGAGCCATTGAGTCGCTGCTGTCGGCAACAGTTGCCGACGGTGTAACTGGCGACCATCACGACTCTAACACCGAGCTTATAGCCCAGGGCATTGCCAACCTGGCATCGCCGCTGTTTGGCGGAATACCGGCAACGGGAGCCATAGCGCGCACAATGACCAACATCAACAACGGCGGACGCACGCCCGTAGCGGGCATCATACACGCTGCCGTGCTCATGCTGATATTCCTCTTCCTCATGCCGCTGGCGCAGTATATCCCCATGGCCTGCCTGGCAGGAGTGCTGGTGATAGTGTCATACGGCATGTCTGGATGGCGCTCGTTCACAGAGCTTATGAAGAATCCCAAGAGCGATGTGGCAGTGCTGCTGATAACGTTCTTCCTCACCATAATATTCGACCTCACCATAGCCATCGAGGTGGGCCTGCTCATAGCCTGCCTGCTGTTTATGAAGCGCATGGCCGAAACCACTGACGTAAAGGTGATTATGGACGAGATTGACCCCAACGACGAGCTTGACATCGAGCAGGGCAACCTTGAGCACCTCACTATACCCAAAGGCGTGGAGGTGTACGAAATTAACGGTCCTTACTTCTTCGGAGCCGGTAACAAGTTTGAGGAGGTGATGGCCGTGTTCGGCGACCGTCCTGTTGTGAGGGTGATACGCATGAGGAAGGTGCCATTTGTCGACTCAACGGGAATACACAACCTGAAGAATCTCTGTATAATGAGCCGCAAGGAGGGCATCGAGATAGTGCTGTCGGGCGTAAACAGCAATGTCCGGGCCGTACTCGAAAGGTCTGGCTTCAACGAGCTTATAGGCAAGGAGAACATCTGCGACCACATAAGCACTGCCCTTAAACGTTCAAAAGAGATTATCGGAGAGAACGCGTAAGTGAAAGTGAAAAACGAACAGTGAAAAGTGAAAAATCCAAATGTTTTGTGGCTTCTGATCAACCACTCAGCATTTGGATTTTTCACTTTTATTTTTTAATTTTTCATTGCGCTCTACGCCTGTTTTTTCAATTAAGTTCCGATAATGCAACCTTAATATCTTCGCTTTCGTAACCGGGACATAGGAAGTAAGCGGATTGAAAAATCCTGATACGCCATTCCGGCAGATTACAAATCAGCCGGCACAATAGTCTTGCTGCTACATATCCGTAAGCACAGATAGCAACAAGGCTATTGTTCTGTCGGATATGCACGTGTTGTTGAGCGCAGCGAAAAATTCGACAGCATCGGATATCAGGATTTTCAATCCGAAATTCATACATATTAATCAAAAAAAATAGGAAGCAAGCGGATTGAAAATCCTGATACGCCATTCCGGCAGATTACAAATCAGCCGGCACATTAGCTTTGTTGGTATATGCCGTTTGTTTTTAAGCCACAAGACATTTGACTTTAACTTCTTTAACTACTCTAACTCCTTTAACTACTAAAATAAACTTTTAACCTCTCCAGAATTGCCATGCTCATCACGAAACCATGGTTTGGTGCGAAAAATTGCACAAAATTGACATTTTTGGTAAAGTATTGATATATCGGCTTTTACCAAGATTACAAAACAAAAAGGCAATAGTTAAAAAACATTACTCGGCCACTTTTCACCCGTAAACGATAGGTTTAGCATCACAAAAGCATACGTTTACGACATTAAAAGCAGGCATTTGTGAACTAAAAAGGCTGATTTTGATGTTGAAAACAGGCATAAAAACAAACGTATGTTAAAGAAACGTGGTATCAATGCCATTGTCTTTAACATACGTTATAAGTTGATTTTCTAGAATGAAAAATATTTTTGTCCTGAGTTTTTACCTATTTCATGCTGTGTTTTAACAATTAGCAATGCAATAAGAACAATGTCTGACTTACGGAGAAATAGCTCCGACATGTTATCCACCGACTTAAACTTTAGGAGCATACAGACCGTTGTCGCTGATATAACGGGCCACGCTGTCGGGCACAAGACCGTTTATCGGACGACCGGCGGCAATGAGTTGCCTTACCTGCGTGCTGCTGATGTCTATCAGACGGGTGTCTACGAGGCTGACTCCTTCGGGCAGCGACGCTGCGTCTACGGCAGAACCGCCGCGGGGATATATCACTATGCGATAATGGCTGAGGATGTCGCGCCAGGCATACCACTCGCTGAAGCGCTCCCAATTGTCGGCGCCTATGAGCAGGACGAACCGGCGGTCGGGATAGTCGCGGCTCATCGACTGAAGGGTGTGCCACATATACGACGGACGGGGCATGCGAAACTCATAGTCGGAGGCATGCATACGCGGCTCGCCTTTGAGCGCAAGCTCTACCATCTTTAGCCGCTGTTCGTCGTCAAGCAGGTCGGCAGCACGCTTAAACGGGTTCTGCGGCGACACGACAAACCATATTTCATCGAGCCCTGCGCTCGCCAAAAGTTGGCGCGCCAGCTCTACGTGTCCGTTGTGTATGGGGTTGAAAGAGCCCCCGAAGATGCCGGTGGTGATCATTTTTATTTTTTTAGGAGTTAAAGGAGTTAGAGTAGTTAAAGAAGTTAAAGTCAAATGCTTTGTGGCTTATTGTCAAACATCAATCTTTGGGTTTTCAAAACTATGGTATGTAACAGCAAGACTAATGTGCCGGCTGATTTATAATCTGCCGGAATTAAGTATAAGGATTTTCAATCCGATTACTTCCTATTTTTTGATTAAAAGGTATGAGTATCGGATTGAAAATCCTGATATCCGATGCTGTCGGATTTTTCGCTGCGCTCAACAACACGTGCATATCCGACAGAACATTAGCATTGTTGATTCTTGTGGCTTATTGTCAAACATAAACCTTTAGTTTTTCAAAACTATGGTATGTAACAGCAAGACTATTGTGCCGGCTGATTTATAATCTGCCGGAATTGAGTATAAGGATTTTCAATCCGATTACTTCCTATTTTTTGATTAAAAGGTATGAGTATCGGATTAAAAATCCTGATATTCAATGCTGTCGGATAGCATATCCGACAGAACATTAGCTTTGCTGTTTCGAAACAAAGATAGGAGTTTGTATCACCACAAGGCATTTGGATTTTTCACTTTTAACTTTTAGTTTTTTACTTTCGTAAGACGTTATTCACTTAACCGAGCAGAAAGTCTTTAACTATCTTCAGCGCCTCGGCCTTGGCTTTGTCCAGGTCGTCGTTGATAACCACCTTGTCAAACTTCGGGGCGAAGGTAAGCTCGAACGACGCACGGGCTATGCGGTCTTCTATCACTTCCGGGGCGTCGGTGCCGCGTCCTGTCAGACGGTTGCGCAGCTCCTCTATCGACGGCGGCTGTATGAACACGCTGAGAGCACGGTCGCCATAATAGTTCTTTATGTTGCATCCGCCCTTCACGTCCACGTCAAAGACAACGTTCTCGCCTTTTTCGAGCTGTGCCTCCACCTGCTGTTTCAGCGTGCCGTAGTAGCGGTCTTTATATACTTCCTCATACTCGAGGAACTCGTCGTTGTCTATCCGGCGTCTGAACTCTTCGGGCGTAACGAAGAAATATTCAACGCCGTTGCGCTCTGTGCCTCTCGGGGCGCGGCTTGTGCATGATATACTGAAGGCCATGCGCAGCTCTTCGTGCGACATCAGCCAGTTGATTATTGTGCTCTTTCCGCTTCCGCTAGGAGCAGAGAAGATAATGAGTTTTCCGGGCATGGTTTTAAAAAGTAGTTAAAGGAGTTAGAGTAGTTAAAGAAGTTAAAGTCATTTGCGTTTCTCATCGGGAGTTAAAAGAGTCAGAAGTAGTTAAAGGAGTTAGAGCCATATGCTTTTATGCTTGCAGGTTAAAGTCATATATTCTTGACTTTCTCTATATTTTTAAGCATCATACCCAAAAGCTTTCTTTATGAAAAGAACCTGCAAAGGTAATGACTTTAACTACTATAACTCCTTCTAACTACTTTAACTCCTAAAATTTAAAGTACATTAAGCACCTGCTCTTTTATCTGTTCCAGTTCGTCCTTCATCTTCACCACGATGTTCTGCATCTCGGCCTGGTTGCTCTTGCTGCCTGTGGTGTTTATTTCGCGTCCCATTTCCTGAGCTATGAAACCGAGCTTCTTGCCCTGGCCTATGCCGTCGTTCATGGTCTCGCGGAAATATTTAAGATGGTTTGCAAGGCGCTGTTTCTCTTCGTTGATGTCGAGTTTCTCTATGTAATAGATAAGTTCCTGCTCAAGGCGGTTCTTGTCGTATTCTATTTCGGGTATGCTCTTCAGGCCCTCAACGATGCGGCTGCGTATCTTCTCCACACGCGACTTCTCGTATGGCTCTATAGACGCCAGCAGACTGCCGATGTTGTCGAGCTTCTCGCTGAATTTATTATAAAGGGCGGCACCCTCCTGCTTGCGGAACTCCACAAGCGCCTGCAGAGCCTGCTCAACACCGCCGCGGGCAACGGCCCACTCCTCGTCGGTCAGCACCTCTGCCTCAGTCTTGCTCATAACGTCGGGCATGCGCACAAGTATGCTGAACCAGTCTTGCGGCTCAGGCATGCCGGTCTTGGCGGCAATGTCCTTTATCTGATGATAATAGTTCTCCACCAGTGCACTGTTGATAGGCGTGGCGTCGAGAGACGCGTCTTTCTCTATCCAGATTGAAAAGTCAACCTTTCCTCTTACGAGCGCCTTCGAAATCATCTGGCGCATCTCCATTTCCTTCTCACGGTATAGCGGCGCAATGCGCGTAGACAGGTCTAAGGCCTTACTGTTTAAAGATTTTATTTCTACATTAATCTTCTTCTCATTGAAGGTTACGACCGACTTGCCATAACCCGTCATAGATTGTATCATAACACTTTTGTAGTTAAATTTATGCAAAAGTACATATTTCTTCGGAAAAAAGCGTATTTTTGCACTTTATTTAAGAAGATATTTTTAATTATGTCGTGTATTTTGAATATTGAGACGAGCACCAACGTGTGTTCGGTAGCAGTAAGCCAGGACGGCGCCTGCATATTCAGCAAAGAAGACCACAGCGGCCCGAACCATGCAGTAAGACTTGGAACATTTATTGACGAAGCCATTTCGTTCGCCGACAGCCACGCCATTCCGCTCGATGCCGTAGCCGTTAGCTGCGGCCCCGGCTCATACACAGGCCTGCGCATAGGCGTTTCGATGGCCAAGGGCATATGCTATGGCCGCGACATCAAGCTGATAGCCGTGCCCACGCTCGAGCTGCTCACAGTGCCCGTACTGCTCACACATGAGCCCGAACCCGGAGCGCTGCTCTGCCCCATGCTCGACGCACGCCGCATGGAGGTCTACTCGGGCATATACGACCGCTCGCTCAAAGAGGTGAGAGGCGTGCAGGCTGACGTGGTGGACGCCGACACGTATAAGGAATTCCTCGACAAAGGCAAGGTGTATTTCTTCGGCAACGGCGCATGCAAGTGCATCGAGGCCATCAACCACCCCAACGCCGTGCTGATAAAAGGCATTGAGCCGCTGGCCAAGAACATGTTCCCGCTGGCAGAGAAGCGCATGGCCGAGGAGAAATTTGAAGACGTGGCCTACTTCGTGCCCTTCTATCTGAAAGACTTCGTGGCAAAGACACCGAAGAAACTGCTGTAAGCCACGGCGCGAAAGCGCACACGGGGCAAGGACAACAGAGACACATATCACACTACATTTAAACGGAATTTAAACAAAGAAGAAATGGAAATCGATGGATTAGACTACAATACACAGCGCAAGAAGCTCACGCTGCCCGAATACGGACGCGAGGTGCAGAAGATGGTAGACTACGCCATGACGCTCAGCGACAGAGAAGAGCGTCAGAAATGCGCAGAGACCATAATATGCATCATGGAGCGCATGTTCCCGCAGAACAGAGAGAACATTGACTACAAGCAGAAGCTGTGGGACCATCTGGCCATAATGAGCGACTTCAAGCTCGACATCGACTATCCGGTAGACATCAACGAGGCAAAGAGCATAACCACAAAGCCTCAGCCCATGGAATATCCAAAACAGAAGAACCCCATAAAGCACTACGGCGGAATGGTGTTCGAGCTGTTTGAACAACTGATGAACATGGAGCCCGGACCCGAGCGCGACGAGCTTACGAGGCTGACGGCCAACCAGATGAAACGCAACCTGATACAATGGAGCCACGGCTCGAGCGACGACGAGAAAATAGCCTCTGACCTGGCACGCTTCACCAACGGGAAGATACAACTCGACCTCGACACATTCAAGTTTAATGTGGGAAGTCTGAAGGAACCCGGAGAAAGGAGAAGGAAAAGAAGATAACGCTAACAGCAACGTTAACCAAATCAAGACCCGAACATGGAATCTTTCATCATAGAAGGCGGACATTCGCTCAGCGGAACCATAACACCGCAAGGCGCCAAGAACGAGGCGCTCGAGGTGATATGCGCATCACTGCTTACGCCCGAAGAAGTAAGAATAAAGAACATACCTGACATTCTTGACGTAAAGAATCTCATTCTGCTGCTCACAGACATAGGCGTGGATGTAACCCGCATAAGCAGGAACGAATATTCGTTCAAGGCAGAGAACATCAACCTCGACTATCTGGAGAGCGACGAGTTTATACGCAAATGCGCTTCGCTCAGGGGCAGCGTGCTGATGATAGGACCGCTGCTGGCACGCTTCGGCAAGGCCGTAGTGACCAAGCCGGGCGGAGACAAGATAGGACGGCGACGCCTGGACACCCACTTCCTGGGATTCAAATATCTGGGCGCAAAGTTTCTGCACAACGACGAAAGAAACACATTCGAGATAAACGGCAAAGAACTTAAGGGCTGCTACATGCTGCTCGACGAGGCATCTGTAACCGGTACGGCAAACATCATAATGGCAGCCGTGCTGGCAAAAGGAACAACGACCATATACAACGCGGCATGCGAGCCCTACATACAGCAGCTGTGCCACATGCTCAACCAAATGGGCGCACGCATCAGCGGCATTGCATCAAACCTGCTGACAATAGTGGGCGTCGACTCGCTGCACGGAACCGAGCACAAGATACTGCCCGACATGATTGAGGTGGGCTCGTTCATAGGCATGGCAGCCATGGTGGGCGACGGCATACGCATAAAGAACGTGTCGCTGCGCAACCTCGGCATCATACCCGACGCATTCCGCCGCCTCGGCGTAAAAATAGACACCGAGGACGACGACCTCATCATACCGCACATGGACCACTACGAAATCGATTCGTTCATTGACGGCTCGATAATGACTCTGGCCGACGCCCCATGGCCCGGCCTTACGCCCGACCTGCTGTCGGTGCTGCTTGTTGTGGCCACCCAGGCAAGAGGCAGCGTGCTGTTCCACCAGAAGATGTTCGAGAGCCGCCTGTTCTTTGTAGACAAACTGATAGACATGGGCGCACAGATAATACTCTGCGACCCGCACAGAGCCGTGGTGGTAGGCCACGACCATAACGTAAGGCTGCGTGCCGGACGCATGACAAGCCCCGACATACGAGCCGGAATAGCGCTGCTCATTGCAGCCATGAGCGCCAACGGCACAAGCCGCATAGACAACATTGCGCAGATTGACCGCGGCTACGAGGACATTGAGGCACGACTGAACAACCTAGGAGCCAAGATTGAGCGCATAAGCTAAGCATAAAAGCGAAACAACAACAGCGATGATAAGACAAGAGGAAGTTTTCAAAATCGGCAAGATAGGCAAGCCCCACGGTGTGAAGGGCGAGGTGTCGCTAATGTTTGAGGACGACGTGTTCGACAGAGTCGACGCCGACTATCTCGTGCTGCTCATCGACGGCATACTCGTACCATTCTTTTTCGAGGAATACAGGTTCAAGAGCGGCGAGACAGCCCTTGTGAAGTTTTGCGACATCGACACCAAGGAGCAGGCGCAGGAACTCACCGGATGCGACGTCTACTTCAGCCGCAAGCTGGCGGAAGAGAGCCAGGACGCCATGTCGCTCAACGAGGCCGAAAACTTCAGCCTGCTCGACGCCAACAACGACAACCGCCTGATAGGCACGGTCAAGTCGGTTGACTATTCAACTGTAAACACTCTCTTTAACGTAGAGACACCTGACGGCAAGGAAATAATGATACCGGCATCGGAAGACTTCATCATTGACGTCGACACCGAGAGGCACATCATTGTGGTAGACCTGCCCGAAGGACTTCTCGACCTTGAATAAGCAGACGCCACGGCCCCACGGCCGCAAGGCGCGCCAAAGACGATACGGAACGACGAAAGACAAGAGAAACAAATTTAGAAGTTGGGAGAATTTAAGATTTTATGAAGAAACAGATAGCCATTCTCGGTTCAACAGGCTCGATAGGCACACAGGCACTGCAGGTGATTGACGAGCATCCAGACCTGTTTGAGGCTTACTGCCTCACGGCCAACAACAGAGTGAAAGAACTGGCCGAACAGGCACGCCGATACAATCCGGCGGCTGTGGTGATTGCCAACGAAGACAAGTATGAAGAACTGAAAAGCCTGCTCGCCGACCTGCCCGACATAAAGGTGTATGCAGGCAAACAGGCCATAGACGAAATAGTGGAGGCCGGCCCGATAGACATGGTGCTCACGGCAATGGTGGGCTTTGCCGGACTTAATCCGACAATTCATGCCATCAAGGCACACAAGAAGATATGCCTTGCCAACAAGGAGACTCTGGTTGTTGCCGGAGAACTGATATGCGAGCTGGCGCAGAAATACCACGCACCGATAATACCCGTTGACAGCGAGCACTCAGCCATATTCCAAAGTCTGGCCGGAGAAGGCAACAACGAGATTGAAAAGATATTGCTCACGGCATCAGGCGGCCCGTTCCGCAACTTCACCAAGGAACAGCTTGCCACCGTAACCAAGGCCGACGCGCTGAAGCATCCCACATGGAGCATGGGCGCAAAGATAACCATAGACAGCGCCACGATGATGAACAAGGGCTTCGAGGTTATCGAGGCTAAATGGCTCTTCGGCGTTCCGGCCGACAAGATTCAGGTGCTTATCCATCCGCAGAGCATCGTGCACAGCGCCGTACAGTTTGCCGACGGAGCCGTGAAGGCACAGCTCGGTGTGCCCGACATGCGCCTGCCTATACAGTATGCGCTGACTTACCCCGACCGCATTCACCTCAACGAAGACCGTCTCGACCTGTTCAAGCAGCCGCTGGAGTTCTTCGAGCCCGACTTAGACAAGTTCCGCTGCCTTGCCCTTGCCTTCGAGGCGATAAAGAAAGGCGGCAACATGCCGTGCATTGTCAACGCAGCCAACGAGATTGTCAACCGCGGATTCCTTGAGGACAAGTGCGGATTCACACAGATGAGCGACATCATAGAGAAGACCATGAGCCGCGTAAGCTTCAGCAGCGCACCCGACTATGACACCTACGTAAGCACCGACGCCGAGGCAAGGCGCGTGGCTACCGAACTGCTCGGGGCACACTGATAAAGAAAGAATAAATAAAACAAGTAACATATTTTTATCCAAAAGCAAAACAATCCGACGGCGGCGACCGGCCGCAGAAAGAAAAATTAAGAAAACAGAGACATGGAAATATTTTTGATAAGACTGCTCCAGTTTATGCTGGCAATCTCTATTCTCGTGCTGCTGCATGAAGGCGGCCACTTCTTCTTTGCAAAACTTTTCGGCGTAAGGGTTGAAAAGTTTTACTTGTTCTTCGACCCATGGTTCCACCTCTTTGAATTTAAGCCCAAGAAAAGCGATACGACATACGGCGTGGGCTGGCTTCCGCTCGGCGGCTACTGCAAGATTTCGGGCATGATAGACGAGTCGTTCGACACCGAACAGATGAAGCAGCCGGCGCAGCCGTGGGAGTTCCGCTCCAAACCGGCATGGCAGCGACTGCTGATAATGGTGGGCGGAGTGCTCGTAAACTTCCTGCTTGCGCTGTTTATCTATTCGATGGTGCTCTACACCTGGGGCGACTCATACTACCGTCTGGACAAGATGACGATGGGTATGAAGTTTAACGACGCTGCCAAGAAGATAGGCTTCAAGGACGGCGACGTGCTGCTGCGAACCAACGAGAACACGCTGACAAAGTTTGACGTCGACATGTACCGCGACATAGCCAACGCGCAGACCGTGACCGTGATGCGCCAGGGCAAGGAGATACAACTCACCATGCCCGAAGACATGAGCCTGCTGACCATGCTCAAGGAGCAGCCCGTGTTTGTTAAGCCGTTCATCCCGGCCGACATAGACAGCGTGATGCCAAACTCTCCGGCAGCAAAGGCAGGCATGATGAAGGGCGACAAGCTGCTGGCGATAGGCGGCAAGAGCATTGACTCATGGAACGAGTTTGACGACCAGATGGCCGTAATGGGCGACATGCTCAGCGTGGCCAAGACCACAAAAGACAGCATAAAAGTGCGCACAACCACGGTGGTGTTCTGCCATAAGGCCTCGCCCGAGAAGCGCGACACGGTGAAAATGGTGCTCAACCCTGACCTTACGTTAGGCGTAGGCCACACATATCTGGCTACATACTACAAGCCCGAAACCGTAGAATACGGCTTCTTTGAGAGCTTCCCTGCCGGAATAAAATACGGTATCGGCGTGCTCCGCGGATATGTAGACGACATGAAATATGTGTTTACAGCCGACGGTGCCAAGTCGCTGGGCGGCTTCGGATCTATCGGCAGTCTGTTCCCGCCGACATGGGACTGGATGATGTTCTGGCGCATGACTGCATTCCTCAGCATCATCCTTGCGTTTATGAACATCCTGCCTATCCCTGCCCTCGACGGCGGACACGTGCTCTTCCTGCTCTACGAGATGATTACGCGCCGCAAGCCGAGCGAGAACTTCCTTATAAGGGCTGAATATGTAGGCTTCGGCATACTGATTCTGCTGATGGTTGTGGCCAACCTGAACGACATTCTCAGATGGCTGGGATACATGTAATAATATTGATTAGGAGTTAAAGGAGTCAGAGGAGTTAAAGGAGTTAAAGCCATATGCCTTGTGGATTATTATAAACCACTTTGCACATATCTTTCCACTCCTGTATCTTAATCAGCTGACGCAGAACTTCGCCTGCGCTCTGCACATGATCTTAACTTTATTCTGACGCGAATTAAAATAAAACTCTTTGAATATAACGAAACAAGAAAAAATGCCAAGTGGTTGATAATAAACCGCTTGGCATTTTTCTTTTTTATTTGCATGCACACAGACATGCTTAATGAATCTGCCACAGCCGAATGCCTCGGCCCATAACTATATACCATAAATAACGGCAGAATAAAACCAAATCCATGTTTTTTTATATATTACGCCCATACGGCACGGACACATAAAATGCCGGAAAGGCACAGCCGACAAACGGCATCGGCTTCTGACAGCATGTAAGCTGCCTGCGGCTTTCATGCGGCAATGTGTCATCACAAAAATGTCAGGATGTTCTGCTGAAATAGAAAAAGCAGAAGCGGAAAACAGATAGCGGCGGTAAAGTATATTTACATTTATATGCAAAAGGTATGCTTTTGAAAAATTAACCGGCAACTTTTTACTCAAAACCGGGCCACTTTTGCACCTCAAACAATCCTGTTTTTTCATTGAAATAATAGCTTTTTTGTCCCTATCAGGACAAAAATCTTTGCACACATCTACGCATAACGATGTAACACGCTATGTATCTGACACTTGCGCTTGCACACGAAAACGGCACGTTTTTACGGCCAAATGATTTTAATTTTCAAATATCTCAGTATGAGAGCGTCAGGAAAAATCAATGTGAAAGCAAAACCGCGGAAACTGTTACATATAAAAATGGCGGAGAAAAAGAATGTACCCGACCGGGATTAACAAAAAAGACACGATAAACCATCCCGTCAGGCACATTCATATACAAGCATCTTAATAATCAGAAGTCAAGGCCGCCACGGCATAATGCCTCTGCATGGCGGCTGTAAGGCATGCGTGCTTAGCGCTTTCTGCCCTCCTTCCGGCTGTTCATCTCGCTGAAAGTCTTTTTCTGGCTGTCGTCAAGCAGATTGCTTATCTTCGTGTTAAGCTCCTCCATCTTGCTCCTGCGCTCCTCGCGGCTTATGTCCTGACTGAAGAAGTCGGTGTAGAGCGACTTTATGTTCTGCTTCTGCTCGTCGCTTAGCTTCAGCTTGCTGTCGAGCTGTTCCATGCGTTTCTCCACTCTCTGTTCAGGCGTAAGCTTCTGTCCGCCCCTTTTCTGTGCGTCGGCGCTGATGCCGAACATGGCCGTCAGGGCCATCAGTAATAATAGTTTCTTCATGAGTTCTCGTTTTTTTTAGATGTTTAATTTAATCTAAAACAGCCCTTTGGCCGTAAGAGTTTTGCCATATTGCGTTATAGGTTTTGCTCCTTATGTCTGCATTTCTCTGCCGTCGTATGCCAGTCTGCCCCGCCCTGCCGCATCATGCTGCGCCTTAGGAAAGGCAGGCCGACAGCCGCCCGGCATTGATTTACAAACAACTAAAACCTAATTTAATGTCTTCTTACGACGGCATACGCTGATGTCATCGCGGCCTCAGACGGCCTATCTTATCGTATAGACAAAGCTCACCATGGCATAGGGCTGCAGCACGTTGGCCGTGAGATAGTCGTAGTAGTTGCTGCCTACCGACTGTCTGAACGACTGGCTCTGCCCCAGTATGTCATACACATCGAGCCTTATCTCGGCAGCATTGTTCTTCAGGAACTTCTTGCCGAGCGACGCGTTCCACAGGAAATAGTCTTCCGTGTCGGCGCTCAGGCCGCTGTAGCCCGTATAGGTCAGCGTGCTGCGCAGAGTCAGTCCGGCCCAGAAGGTCCAGCCCACGCGTGCCTGTGCTATGTGCGTAACATAGTTGCTCGTGTTCAGGTCGGCAACAGAGCTGAGGGCCTTGTTTATCGAGGCTGAATACGACAGCGTGAAGTCGAGCTTGTCGCTGATGTTGCTGCCTATCACCACCTTTGGCACAAACGTCAGTTCGCGCGTATTGCTCTTCACGCCGTTGAATATCGTCGGCACGCTGGCATAGTTGCCGGCAAGGCTCAGGTTGACGTTGCTGCGTATCAGGTCGAGCGGGAATCCGTATGTCAGCATAGCCTGCAGACTGTAGTATCCGTCGAGGTTCACAGGGCGTGTAAGCTGTGCGCCCTTGTCCATCTCTATTCCGCCGGGCAGCGTGATGTCTTCTGTAGCCACGAAGGTGCTGTCTGCCACATATCCGTTGCGCAGCGTGGCGCCGAGCATGGCTATGAATGTCTGTCCCGACATTGTTGTGAGCGTATATCTCAGGTTGAGCGTATGGTTAATCTGCTGGTCGAGCAGCGGGTTTCCGGTAGAGAGGAACAGCGGATTGGTGTTGTCTACAACCGACTGCAGCTGCTGCAGCGTGGGCGATGTAGAACTGCTGCGGTAGCGCAGCATGAACGAGTTGTTGCGATTGAGCGAGTAGCGTATCATGGCCGACGGCAGCACAGAGAAATAGTTGTGCGATATGTTGTCGGCAACGGGATACGACTGTTCGCCGTCGAGCGAAGCCCACTGGAAGTCGGCACCGAGCGTGAAGCGCCATCTGTCGAGATTCCATCTCAGGCCCAGTCCGGCAGCATGCGTAAGATAGCCGGTCTGATACACGCTCGACATCTGGTCAATGAGCTGTTCGCCCAGGTCGGTCATGCCGTCGCTCTCAAACGTCTTTTTGTCGGCGTCGCTGTTGCTGTAAGAGAACTTATAGTTGGCGCTCAGCTGCACGTTGTCCACTATCGGCTCCGTATACATCAGGTTGGTGCGCAGCGATGTCTGCTTCTCGTCGTTGTCCTTGCGCTGCGAATATTCCGTGGCGGTTGTCGTGCCTTCCTCGGTCTTGCTTTCCTTATAGTCGGTGTAGGTGTCGCTGCGCTTGTCGGTTATCTGTCCGTTCACAGAGAGCGACAGCGTGCGTCCCTGCTTGTTGAAGCGGTGGCGGTAGGTGGCGTTAAGTCCGGCGCTGTACGACTTCACGTCGCTCTCCGAGCTGCTGCCTATGCTGCTCTGCTGCTCGCCGTACAGGAGGTTTTCGCCCAGATAGCTGCTCAGCGTGTTGCTGCTCTGATAGCTGAACTTAGGGCGCAGCTGCAGGGTGTTGTCGGCGTCTATCTTATATTCGAGGTTCATGTTCACGCGGTGGTTCCAGTTGGTCATGTCCGACTCGCTGTCCTGCATGTACGACATGCCCGGCAGTGCCGACTCGAAATACTCGCGTTGCAGTTTCTCCTGATAGTCGTTAGACGATTGATTGAAGAAGTAGCTCGACGTAAGCTTCAGCTTGTCGTTCCATTCGTTCACATAGTTCAGGCCTATGCCGTTGGTCTTGGTCACACCGCCGAGCGAGCCCACCATGAAGTTGTCCGTGCTGCCGCGTCGGCCTCCGCCGCGCCTGCCCCCGCGCTTTGAGCTTTGCGCCGACATAACTCCCGACAGGTCTTCCTGCGAGAAGTTCTGCTGGTTGACGTTGTTGCTCATTCCGAGTATTGACAGCCTCTGCGACTCGTCAAATATGTTGATGTTTCCGCCGGCGTTATAGCGGTTGTCCGTGCCGTATCCGCCGTACACCTTGCCGAACACTCCTTCCTTGTAGCCGCTCTTTGTAACGATGTTTATCGTCTTTATCTCCTCTCCGTCGTCAAATCCGGTAAACTCGGCCTGGTCGCTCTTCTTGTCGAACACCTCTATGCTGGCTATTATGTCGGCCGGAAGATTCTTCAGCGCAAGGTTTACGTCGCCGTCGAAAAACTCCTTGCCGTCCACCATCACCTTGCTTACGCTCTCGCCCTGGGCCTGCACCTCGCCGCCTTCTACCACAATGCCGGGCATCTTTGCCAGCAGCTCTTCGGCGGTGCTTCCGTCTAACACTTTAAATGCCGACGCGTTATACGACAGCGTGTCGCCTGCCTGCTGCGCACGTGTTGCCCTTCCCTCTACCGAAAGGTTTTCGAGCATGGTGGCGTCCTCGGTCAGACTTATGTTCATCACCTTGTTGTCACTGCTACCCAGGCTGACGCTCTTCTCATACGTCTTGTAGCCCATGTAGCTCACCTTTATGCGGTATTGTCCTGCCGCAAGGTTGTCTATTCTGTATTTTCCGTCCATGTCCGACACGCCAAGACGGGTCTTGCCGCCGTTTGGCGTTATCGACACCGTTGCTCCAGGCAGCGGGTCAGACGTCGACTTGTCAGTAATCTTTCCGCTGACAACGGTCTGTGCCATTGCACCGGCCGCCGCCGAGCAGCATATCATCAGAAGCATCAGCAGTCTGACTATAAATCCAGGGTTTCTTTTCTCGTTCATTTTCATATCATTTTAGCGGTTTATGTTGCAAAGATATTGTTAAAACGGGGTTTTCTGCAACACAAATTCGCCGTGTAAGGGTAAACGACATATAAGTGAGGGTAAACGGCATGGCTCATTTTTCACGTTACAGAATATTTACACTATCTTTGCAAAGGGAAAGATTTAGTAACGCAATAACGATAATTTATGCTAAGAAAGATACCTCTGATAACCGACCTTCTCTTTGCCTGCGTGCTGTTGCCGGCATTGTGTTTCCTGCTTCCCATAGAGCGATGGATAGCCAACAATCTGACGTTTGTCTGCATACTGGCGTGCTGGCTCTATGCCGTTTATTTCTTCAACCGCTATATCACGGTGCCCATGTTCTTCCAGACGCGCCGCAAGGTGATTATAGCCCTTATCCTGATTCTTGCCACAATATTGATTACATGGCTCATATCGCAGTATCAGATGGACTTTCCGCACAGGCCGGTGCGCCCACGCCGCGTAAGGACTGTGGCCAGGGCAAGGCTTCATCAGCAGGCAGTGTGGTTCCTGTATGTCGCAACCATCACCTTCAGCACGGCCGTGGGCCTGCTCACCGAACTTATCAGGCAGATTGTGCGCAGCCACGACCTCGAGACTGAGAAGAAGAAAGCGGAACTTGCTCTCTACAAGGCACAGATTAATCCTCACTTTCTTTTCAATACGCTCAACACTCTCTACGGCATGATTGTGATGAAGTCGCAGCAGGTGGAGACAGCCTTCATGCAGTTTATCTGCCTGATGAAATACATGTACACCAACCCGACGAAGGAGGCCATACCCGTTGAAGAGGAGATCGACTACATACGACAGTATATCGAAATACAGAAATACCGCACCGAAAACAAGGACAGCATACAGCTGTCTTACTATAACGACAACAAGCGGCAAGGACTGCAGATAGTGCCCATGCTGCTTATAACCTTCGTAGAGAACGCCATAAAGTATGGTCTGTCGTCTACCGACGACCGCCAGGTGTATATCGTCATAAGGATTGAAGACGGCACGCTGTTCTTCTCTACACAGAACCAGAAGCCGACAGACCGGCGCGGCCACTCTGCCGGCATAGGCATAAGCAACTGCCGCAAGCGGCTCGAACTGGCCTATCCCAAGCGCCACAAGCTCGAGATAAACGACGCAGACGGACTCTACACCGTGCTGCTGAGCATAACCTTAATAAACTAACCACATACAACGACGACAGGAACAATGAGATGTATTGCCATTGACGACGAGCCGATAGCTCTCAACATAATCAGCGAGTTTGCCCGGAGAATGGGCAACATAAGCGTTGAAACATTCACCAACCCGCTCAAGGCGCTCGAAGAGATAAGGCGCAGCAAGCCCGACATAGTGTTCATTGACATAGAGATGAAGGGCATGAACGGACTCGAACTTGCACGTATCATTTCGTCGGACGTGATGTTCATATTCACCACGGCATACGCCCAGTTTGCCCTCGACGGCTTTGAACTCAACGCCATCGACTTTCTTCACAAGCCGTTCTCGTTCAACAGATTCGAGGTTGCGGTGTCAAAGGCCATAAGGCAAAAGGACCTGCAGGAAAGGGCGCGCCATGCAGAGGAAGACTTCTTCATAGTGAAGTCTGAATATAAGAACATCAAGATAAGCTATGCCGACATCTCGTTCATCGAGGCGCTGAACAACTACATCAAGATTCATCTTAACCACGAGCGCCCCGTAATGACGCAGATGAGCATGAAAAACATTGAGGAGATTCTGCCTGAAAGCACCTTCATAAGGGTTCATAAGTCGTTTATCGTCAACAAGACGGCAATAATAAGCTTCACCAAAAACGACATAACGCTGGCCGGCAACCACACCATTCCTATCGGAAGGGCATACTCTGCCAACTTCGCCTGCTGCATGAACGGCACAGGCAACGCAGATAAGCAACAGCCGAATGAAAACAATTAGGTTCCGACTTGCCAAAAGCCGGAACCCAAACTAAAAACAGATTGATTTTCAGATACATGCGTCTACTTAAACGTCTGGCACACCACAACTGTCTTTACGCCTGCATCGGGATATTTTGCCTTGTAATATTCGGTAAGGTCTTCATACATCCAAGGCTGCGTTTCAACAGGTGAGGGAGAATATTCTTTTTCTTTTCCGGATGATACGGCAGACTCATTATCTACCTTTGGCTCAACCATAAACACATCATAAGAATGGTATTCGGTTTTAACATCATCCAATATATAATAGAATGTCCACTCCATCGACGACACGACCTGACCATCAGGCGGAAGGAGCTTGTACGATTCAGGAAAATCTGAACTATCTACGTCTTTCTTTGAAAGTGCTCCATAAGCCATAACTTCATTATTATTGTCTGCCAATAGCCAGTTATTCATGTCGAAACTAAATACATACGAACATCCAAAATGTATACTGCCGTTGCTTCTGATGTCATTCTCTATCACTGCCTTATCATCGGCCTCAACAATATAGCGCACGTCAACAGATTTATAAGACCGCTCATCAATAAAGCTCACGGGCAGTCCTTCGCTCTCTTTCTCAGTCTTTGACATTACCTCCAGCAGTTTATATTCAGTCCACGACGATTCGCTCCTTCTTTCATCATAATAACTTGTCTCGCTGACACGCACCTCATACTCATATCCTTCCTCATAATCTAATCCGGAAATAAACGTAAGCGGCTCCCATGCCTGCGTGCCTTCTTTCCTCACGGCATAAGCTTCAGTGAAGAAGTCGCTGCCATTAAAAATTACATAAGCCAGCTTCTTCGATGCCACTGTCATAACATATTCTTCATGACCGGTTACCTTTACGCCACCTTCTTCATCATCTTCATTCAAGCATCCTGCAAGACAGAACGCACCAGCCAATAACATCAACACTGGTAACCATTTTATTTTTTCCATATCACAATATTTTTTAGTTAAACAATCACACTTGTCTCATTCTGCAGCACCAATTTCAAGCCTTACCGACTGCGGCTCGCTTTCGGTTACAAAGACTTTCTTAACCGGCGTAACGGCATCGTAAGAGCCTACTCCACCCTTCATGCAGCCGATGTAAATCATGTTTGAGTCGTTGAGCGCACACGGCACCCTGAACGTCTGCTCCCTGTCTGACGTCATCGTTATGGGATAGTCCATCAGCACACGGCCGTCGCGATAATAGGAGTTGAAGGGTAGCTCGTCGCCTCCGTAGTTTATCAGATTAGACACGACAAACTTGTCATTGGCGTCTATCTTGCCGTCGCTGACAACGGTTACGTCTATCCAGCGCTTTAGCGGAACGTAAAGGTTATGGCTGTAGAACTTGCCTCTCTCAAAGTGAAGATTGTCATAATAGAAGCGTAACTTCTGATCTTTGTTGTCGGCCTTTATGTCTTTCGGCATGATGTATTTTTCTTCTGAGAGCGAAGAAAGGTCGAAAATTAGGTAGAAGTTTCGCGACGCCGACGCATCGTTGCCGTTGTCCTGCAACTCGTCGTCACGCAACTCGAAATACAGCCGATAGTTGCCGTCCTTGTCGGTAATGCCTTCTGCCTTGTGGCGTGTAGTCTGCTGACCGAGCCACACCGACTCATTATAATCCACACTCACCTTAACTCCGGCAAGCGGCGTCCCGTCGGCAGTGCGTGCCACACCGCTTATCATAGTGCTGCTCGCGGTAGGTCCTGAGATAAAGTCGTTCTCCTCATCGCACGACACGAGGCAAAGCACACATGCCATCAGCCAAAAGAAATTAATAAAGCTGCAAGTTTTCATATCCGCAACATTTAAGATTTTGTCTACATATTAAACGTTTTTATGGCAAAATTACGCTAAAAACTGCCGAATAGCTTAAAATGAGCTATTTATGAGTCTTTCACCTCAATAGAGGTAATGATTTGGCAACAGTCCTAAATTCTGCTATCTGCATACGTTTGCTGCCTAACAACTCTTTTCGGCTGCAAAAATACAAAAAAATAATGAATCTAAGATCTTTAATTCCCAAAAAAAACATCAAACCGAAAGACATGTTACAAAAAATACAGTTTCCTTACAAAATAGCAGCATAATGTTTAATCAGATTTAATTTTACCGTCAATAAGTTTAATTCAGTTTAAAAATAACCATCAAAAAGTTCTATCAATCATTTTTTTTGTACTTTTGCAATCGAAAACAAAGAGGTTTATACCTCCGCAACATGTATAACATTTAAAAAGGAGAAAACATGAAAAAGTTTTTGTTTTCTATGGCTTTGGCATTAGGTGCTATATGCATGCCAAGTCAAGCAAGTGCGGCTGAAGTATCTTCACCAGTAGTAAACAACATTAAGGCAACAACAACGTTCCAAGCAACTCCATCAAATGGTCCTGTCGTTATTATTACCAAAGATGGAACAGTCATTATTGTTCTCTAATGTCGTAGTCTATTGCTAATCAACAACGACTGCATATTACATGAGTAGGCACTCTTTTTAATTGGAGTGCCTATTCTTTAATATTTTCTTTCTATTCTGTACAAATATGAAAAGGATTATATTATTCACGCTTTCGTGCTTAGTCTCTTGTCTATTAGTCTCTGCACAAAAGATAGGATTATCCATACATTATAATATGGTGATGCAAATTCCGAAGGAGGTCTATAGTATGAGTGATTTAAGTAAAAGACAAATGATTATAAATCAATTGTCCAATCAGCATAAAACTTATACTTTATTTACTAATGGCAACGAATGTGCATTTTCAACCACAGGCATAGATAACAATGTTATCAAACTTGAAGGAAGTGGCTCATACTATACAAATACAACAGATAATAAGGAAATAAGTATAAAAAGCATTGTAGATAAGGCATTTGTCGTTTTTTCTGATTCATTAAAAAATGAATGGGATTTGTATTTTGATGAGACTATAGAAGTTTTAGGAAAGAAATGTACAAAGGCCGTATATAAGAAAAATCGTTCTGTAGTAGCATGGTTCTGTCAAGAAATACCATCCCCCGTAGGACCTTGTGGATATATAGGGCTGCCAGGGGCAATACTCCGCTTGACGACATCAAGCGAAATTTATGAGGCAGAAAGTATTTTGCCTATAAAAGGGCAAGTCAAGATAGAGTTACCAAGAGGAAAAATAATGCAAAAACCTGCTTTTGAAAAGTTACAGAAGAAAAAGATTGAAGAGTTGAAGGAAAGCGGCAATGACAATGTCATAGTTTTATAGGATAAAACATAAGGATGTATGGGACGTTTAAGAAGTTTACTGTTATGTATGCTAATCTGCATATGTAGATTTTCTATAGCACAGAATATATCGGGTATGGTTGTTGATACACAAAATACAGCCATACCCTTTTGTACTGTTACATGTTCACAAGATAGTGCGGCACATTCCATCGTTTCGTATGCAATATCAAAAGACGATGGTTCGTTCACTATCCAATCCAACAAGGCTTTGTCCTCATTTTGGTTGACAGCAAGATGTGTCGGATATACTACACTGAGAGTACATTATAAAGAAGTGCCGGCAACCCCATTACACTTAATGATGAAAGACGACAGCTACACATTGTCTGAGGTAACAATAAAAGGTAGAAACTTAGGGGCGAAAATAAAGAATGACACAATTGAATTTAGTCCAGATGTGTTTAAAAACGGAAGTGAACAGAACATGAGCGATGTCATTAAAAAGTTGCCTGGAATGACAGTCGATGAATCGGGAAATGTTTCCTACCAAGGAAAAAAAATAGATAAGTTCTTGGTCAATGGCGAAGATGTGCTTTCTACAGGAGGACATGCACTAAAAACTTTGTCCGCCGACTTTGCTTCTGGTGTGGAGTTGCTTAGTAACTATAATGATGGAAATGTCGGCAACTCTTTTAATTCAAAAGAGACGACAGCATTAAACCTTATAAATAAGGACTTCCATAACAAATGGGCAGGCAACTTTACAGAAGGAGGCGGTATGAAGAACAAGTTTGACAGCAAGAACTCAGCTTTAAAGATGGGCAATAAAGTATCTGCATCCATTATAGCAAATGCGAACAACACCAATGAGGCTGTATTCTCTATAATGGACTATCTCAATGCCAATGGCGGTCTTACAGGAGTCAAAACAACCAATGGATTTGCGCAATTGAGCCTTTCCAGTGCAGAAAGAAATGTCTTGATGCCAAGTAATGACGAATACAAAAGGACTTCAGGTATTGGCAATGTCAATTTAACATTGAAACCGTCTTCACACTACAAGGCCACAATAGGTGTAATCCACAATGAAATGGATGCAAAGTCTGCATTGTCAACGGAACAACATATAAAGATGGCGCAGGAAAACATACGTAAGTCAACAGAAGAGAATGGCAAGAAAAGAGGCAGCTTCAGTTCATTTAACCTCAGCCAAAAATGGGATGTCAATCAATACACAAGCTTGCGTTTCCAAACGAAGTTGGCATATAGCGATATGAGAAACAGTATGTCTATCATGGATTATTACAACAATAATTCCGATAGAAATACAGACAATGACAAAAACAAAGGATTTAATGCTTTACAGCAGGTCAGCTTAAATTCGTTGATAGGCAAAGGCTTGCTTTATGGAAGTGTAGATTTCGCTTTTTCTAAGTCAGACAGAAACTTGGACATTCTTTCCTCTTACGAATTGCCTATCGAATATACACAGGCTGATGGTTCTTACTATATAGATAGAGGTTTGAAGAAGCTGAATGTGGCAGGTGCTGTAGGATATGTATTTCCTATTTCCCATAAAATCAACTTGAAATGGGAGTTGTCCACTCAGAACTACGATTCATGGATAGACCAAAATGTAGATAGCGAACATTTGAACAGTCACAATTTCGGGATTTATGGGGGGCTCATGAAGAACAAAGGTCTCTTTAGGTTTGATGCAGGCGTTAGATTTTCTGATTATGGGAATAATACAAACATTAATGGACTAGCGACAAAGTCTGTAATCAAGTGGGAGCCATCCTTTGCAACAGAATTACGTTTCAGTCAGCAACACTCAGTTGCATTTGGACTGAGTTACAAATATGTGCCAACCGATATTGAAGCACTTTCGAGACTTTCTGTCATCAATAGCTACGATGAGGTCACAGATGCTTCCTCATATTCAAGGTTGGGCAACAACGCCCTGAACATGAATATTGCTTATAAGTTGTATAGTTTGTATAGCAGAACAATTATATTTATGTATTTGACTTATGAGAAGGCTGATAACACCGAAATGCTGAACTATCAGAATGACGGTTTATTACACAGCCAAAATTATATGGATGGAGGAAAAAAGGAAACCGTAAATGCAACTTTATATGCCAACAAAGGATTGGGCAACTTGCCTATTGATGCCAAACTGACCACAACATTTTTATGGAATCGAAACGAAATTGCATACAATTTCATTCCGTGTAAAATGTTGATAGGGAACTTAAAGACAGACTTAGGTTTCGTCTCACGCTTTAAGATTCCTTTCAATGTTGAGGTTGATGGCTTGTACAACAAGTTGACAAACAAAGTCACCGACTTAAACATTGATTCTAGTGACAAGGAATTTGGTGGAACTGCAAAGCTCATATTTGCGAAGAACAAGTTCGCCAGTTTTGTTACCGGCAAGTGGAACAAGATAGAGAATACAAGCGGAAGTAAGATATTGCGAGATATTGATTTTTCCATTTCCTATAAAATCAAGAAATTCACATGCAAACTTTCTGGCACGAATATCTTTCACCTTAACGGAATCAATTGGTTAAAACAAAATGTTACACCAACTTACACATCCTATGTTAGATACAAACAACATTCTGGAAATGTTATGCTATCTCTAACATATCAATTGTAAAAGCAACAACAAAGAGGCGGTTTACCCAAAAAAGTAAGCTGCCTTCTTTGTTCTTGCAAAAAGTATATTAAAGTTTGAAACGACGCTGTGTTTTTAACCTTATATTATTCCACTGTTCCTTAAACCATTCAACCATAGTTTGTCTATTTATATACAAAAATAGTTGGTTCGGCTTGGTAGAATCAGAGAATACCTTAATTTCTGCATTCACTACATTGAACTTTCTTCTGTGCTCCTCGGAATAGAGTGAACCGCTAAAGTTGAGTGCCTTTCCTGTAAGAAGCGCCCCAATTTGTTCAACGGTAAAGCCAACACTCCTGCACAGGTCTTCCATTTGCAAGCGTGCCTCCAACATCGGGAACCAATGCTTGGCTTTGCGGACGATGTCATTGAGCAAAGAAACTTCTGTTGCGTGCTTGCTCTTCAAATCTACGACCTCTGCTTGGTGTATCTGTTGCATCTCGTCAAGCTGTTTGCTGTGACTGTCCTCCATTTGCTGCACCTTCTCATGGAGTTCGTCAATGTATTGCTCTCGGTCAGTCACAAGCTCGCACAACTTTCGGTTGTGTTGCTCCACCTCCTTCAATTTTCCACTGCCCAAAAGAGAACCAATCTTCGACACAAAGGCAGCCTTTGCTTCCGTCTTGGCAGCCTGTAGCTTCTCCGTGTTGATTTCACTCTTGGTCTGTTTGAGCAGTCGCTCCGCTTCCTCCACATCGGATTGCAACAGTTTCATGCAGTTTTGAAGTCTCTCCGTCTCTCGCTTGATGTTACGATAATACTGTGCCGTGGTGGTATGCCTCGCATCCGATCCACGGACACCTCGCTTCAAGCCATACTTGCCCATGGCTTCCGCATAGCTGTCGTGATAGCCAACCATTTTGTCACGGTTGAGCACATCATCGGCACACAACCTCACGGCATTGGCTTTCTTGCGGTATGTCCGCTTGCCTTCTTCCGCTGTCTTGTTCTTCGCCTTTCTCCGCTCGCCTGTCACTATCGGAACGATGGAGGCGTGGAGGTGCGGCGTGTGCTCGTCCATGTGGAGAACCACCGAAACGACATTCTCCTTGCCGAATGTGTCCTGCAACCACTTCAAGCTGTCGTTGCACCAATCGTCAAGCTGACCATTGGCTGCGATGTTCATCATGTCCTCGTGCGTTCCAGACAGCACGGTTCTAATCACCCTCACCTGGTCGTTGGTTATCTTGCGCTTGATGCCTGCCGTCTTGATGCGGTGGGCGATGGCTTCGTCACGACCATACACACCGCTCGGCATCTTGACAAGCTCACGGTTGAGGTGAGTCCTTGTTGGGTCGGCATTGTCTGGTATCACCTTGCGCTCTATGTGGTCTGACTCCCTTGCGTCAGAGCTGCCCTTTGCCTTCTTGAAATCCAAACTGAAATGTCCCATAATAAACTTGTTTTTGAGTTGTACAAATCCGCTTGCCGCATTGCGCCCTGCGCATGGCTCACGGGGTTTCAAAAGGGGATACCCCTTTGCTCAATGGGCGTTTTTAGCGGTGGCGTGCCACTGCGTCAAGAAAACGCCCTATTGAGCTATGGCTTTTCCGTTCAGAATAGCCATTGGAGCAGGAACCGCCTACATGCCCAAGGCTGCGCCTTTCCTGCGAGGTGGAACAGTCTGCTTAACAGGCTGTACTTGGTGTACTGACTGTTTGGATTTCACTCCGCACAGATAGTCGTTCAAGTCGTTGTATTCACTGTACAAGTGGGATGCGTCCCTCACACGGTAGCCGAGAGCAGTCTCGATGGCAAGTGTAGCCTTACGCCCTGCGTCATCGTTGTCGAGCAGACAACTGATGCGCTCGTAGCCATGGAGTGCATCAATAGCCTTGTCCACGTTGCTTGTGGAGTTGAGTATCACATAGTCCTGTGCGTCCAATGACGGACAAGCAGGAAACTTCTCCAAGCGTAACGAGAGAAAAGAAAGATAATCCATCATGCCCTCGAAAACATAGCAAGCGTATCTTGGCTCGCCTTGATGTCGGATATGGGTGATATCCTTGGGTGACATGCACCCCTTGAAGAATCGGTTACGCACCTCATAGCCACCCGACTTGTTCTTGAAGCCGATGGCAAAGTATTTTTTATAGTTATGCGAGAAGTGGAGTTCCGCACATTCCTTTTGGGCAATGTGCAGATTAATCTTTCGCTCGCTCAGATAGCGCAGGAGTGCAGGATGGTTAAGTTCCCTCACTTCCAATCGCTCAAAACTCGGCTCGGTAGCTTGCTGAGTAAAAGAAAAGTCGGTCGGACGAACATGGGGAGTTTGCTTCTCCATCTTGTCCAAAAGATAAGGCAGGTTGTCGGATGCGTAAAGATAGGACACAAGGGTGATGATGTTGCCGCCCTTGCCCATGCCGAAATCGAACCAACTGTTCATCGTGGTGTTCACCTTGAAAGATGCCTCGCTCTCGTTTCTCAGCGGTGACTTGTACCAAAGGTTTGCGCCCTGCTGCTTGACAGGGCGGTGTCCCAAACTTTGCAGATAGTCTGCAATCTTGATTTGCTTTGCTTCTTGAATGTTCATGTCTTACTGTGGATTAAGTGGTGTATGTATTTCTGATGAATTGTTGAGAATCGTATGTATTGGTATGATAGTCAAATACTTATCTTCTCAACAAACTCTCAACAAATGGTTCTTTTCAACAAAATCACTGGGCAAAAGAGAAAGAAAGGCATGAGCCGTCATGTTTTCTCTTTTCAACAGTCTCTTTCTTTTGTTGAGAGATTTGTTGAGAAAATGTTGAGCCTTAAATACTTGATATTCAATACTTCTTTCATCATATTCAACAATTCAACAAAATTATATGCTATTTAGCTTGTCCCTCGTTACAGTGTAGAACCTGCCCACACGTTTTGTTGGCGAGTAGTGACCGCTGCTATTGTAGTTGTACTCGTATGAGGTGTAGGTGAGGGCGTTCTCTGAAGGTTGCAGTTTCCAACAGTCCTGCACTATCTTTCGCACAAGGTGCTTCTCCGCTTTCACGTGGTTGCATTGCAACAAGGCGATTGCGTCATTGAGGCAGAATTGCAAACTGTCGGTTTGGGTGTTCTCCATGACCTCAAGGAACAGCTCCGACATTTCCACCTCAAGTCTGTTACGGTTGCAGCGTATGATTCTCCTCAGAGCATCGGTCGCTATCTGTTCGGGTGCGAACCACATTCGGCTCTTGTGCTCTGTGGATAGCATTCTGTCTTGCAGATGGAACAGAAAAGCGGGTATCTCCGACTTCTGTTTCTCCAAGAAGTCGGTATCGTCAGATTGCAACGATGAAATCTTCCTCACCCAATATCGGGTCTCGCCCTCGTCAATTATGACAGGGAGTGATTCGTTGTTGGAGCACAGCACGAACTTGGCAAAGAAGGAAATCTCGTTCCTGTCCTTGCCCTTGGCTTCCACCTTGTACGAGAGGGTGGTGCTGAGGTTCTTCAACCGCTCGGAATCCTCCCTGCGACTGAGCAACACCTCGTCCACGACAATCAGCAGCTTGCCAGCCCAATCGGAATTGAACTGACTGCGGAAGTCCTCGTTGGTGTTGAATGTCACGTTGCCTTGGAACAACGCTTTCAGAAAGTTCAAGAACGTGGTCTTGCCTGTGTTCCTCTCCTCTGATACGAGCAGCAGAATGGGCAACTTCTGCACAGGTCTGAGATAGAGCAGTTGCAGGTAGTCCATGCCAAGCTCATACTGCTCACCGAAGATGTGACTAACCAACTTCTTGATATTTGGGAAGTCCCCTTGCATAGGCTTATGTCCTATCGGCTCGTATAGGTTGAGGAAACCGTCTATCACCGTGCGGTGGTTCACATGTTCGGGAACAGTGCAGAAGCCGTCATACTTGTGAACGTACTTTATGAACTCCTTGCCGTAGTCCTGACGCAAGGTCTCCATGTTCCATGGGATGCGCTTTCTTGCCTTTCCTCCTGTGATGGTAGGTTGGTCAACCACCTTGTACAAGGTAGTGCCAACACGGATGAACACCTCGTTTGTCGGAGGTGCTGCCTGTGGCTGTTTGCTTCCCACAGCTACAGGTTGTTTGTTGTCGTTTGTCTTGCTCATAATCTAACCTTTGTGAGTTGATGAAATTAAAGTTGCAAAGGTAAGGGCGGAAAATCAAAACGCAAAACACAAACTTGCGCAGAATGGAGAAGTTTGCACCGACAGTGTTAAAAGATTGGAAATCAAGGTGCTTGATGTAGCCAATCGGGATAAGATGAAACAAAAAATCCCGAAGAGAGGTTTCCTTGCGAACCTTTCCTCGGGATGAACAAAAATGTATTCCTGCATGTCATACGTTTTATATATCATACGATAAACATGTAAAACGTTTGACATCGGCAGCTCTGCATTCTTCACAGAAATGCTTGATACGACAGTGAATCAGTAAGTCAACAAGTCAATACGACAGTGAATGATCGAAGCGTCAAAAATGCGACCATTCTTAGCTGAAGGCATTTGTCCCTCCGTAGATTTGCAGGACAATGGCTGTTTTCTCTTTTGCTCCGTACAACCTCTTGAAGATAGCATCACGAAGTTGCGCTGCACCATTGGAGGTTAGACGGAAGCAAATGGCAACAACCATAGGGAATCCATACAGCGTTTGCCAAACATCTTTGGAAAGTTTTTGCCTCTTTTGGACTTCCGACATCAACAACATACCTTCTTTATATATGGCTCTTATCACGGCTTTGAGCTTCGGGGTTGTGACATAAAGCATATCTACCAACTCATTTTCACTCATCCACAAGTCCTCCAGGTTGGACGGAATGGATAGCATTCCATTTCCGTCCACGGTGATTACAGTCCTTTTCATGCCATCCCTCCCATTGCAGGCAAATGCCCCTTGATTCGACTTTCAAAGACAGATATGTCATGGTCAAGCTTGGTGCTTGTCACCTTGGCATATATCTGTGTCGTGGTGATATTCGTGTGACCAAGAATCTTGCTCACGCTCTCTATCGGCATACCATATTCCAAGGCTAAAACTGCCCAACTATGACGTGAGACATGAAATGACACACGCTTCTTTATACCACACATTGCTGCAACTTTCTTGATGCGCTTATTGATGCTGTCAAGATTACCGATATTGAACAAGTGGTTGTCTTTTCTGAAAGACTTGTATCTCTCAATAATCAGCATGGGAATATCCATCAGCTTGATTTGGAAAGGCACACCTGTCTTCTGACGTTTGGAAATAATCCAAGGAGCATCGTTTACTATGCTGATGTTATCTTCCGTCAAATTCTTGATGTCGATGAAAGATATACCTGTCCAACAGCCAAAGATGAAAAGGTCTCTCGCAAATGCCATGTTCGGGTCTTCCAACTTTATCTCTGTCATGGCGGTAAGCTCGTCCAAGGTCAAGAACTCACGTTCCTTGTGGTCTGGGTCAACGTGGTACATGGCAAATGGATTTCTCGGTATCTTGCCGTTGTAGTGGGCTGCCGTTACGATATGTTTCAGTGGTATGGAGTAAATCCAAATGGAGGACTGCGCTAGTCCGACAACATTCTTCAAATACAGGCAATAGTCACGGATGAACTCCTCGGTAAGCTCATTCATGGACATATCGCTGCGCTTGTACTGATACTTAATAAACTCGGCAACGTACTTTCTTACCGTCAGATACTTGCGGTAGGTGTTCTTGGCTCTGTCCTTGCCTACACGCTTGGCAAAAGCAGCGTTCTCCTTGTCAAAGGCTCTGAGCAAGGTCTCATACTCCGTGCCTATGCCTTGGTAGGCATTTCTCACCATTTCAGCGGTAACGAACGCCTCACGGTCGGAAAGTCGCTGGTAATGCTTGGCGATTTGAGCCTTGATGTTGTCAAGCGCAAAGTTCACCTCCTTGGCTTCCTTGCTCTTGCCAATGGCTCTGTTGCCCTTGGCATCCCAGATTGCCTTGGTCACGCTCTGCTTGCAACTGAACTGTGCGATAGTTCCGTTGATTGTCACTCGCCCCATGATTGGGACAATTCCATTTCTCTCCTTGCTTCCATTTACATAGAAGACTGTCTTGAAAGTGCATCTCATAATTCTTACTTTTTTGTTCGGTGCAAAATTAAACTATGAGAGTTGCATGGCAAAACCAAAACTTACGCAGAATGGAGAAATATGAACCGCCACCGTTAAAAATGCTTATTAGGGCGTTTCTGCGAGGTAATGATTTGAAAGCGTTTCTACTTCTCTAATCTGCTTTTTCCTCATTTCCTTGTCACTGACAACTAAAGCCAAAGACTGCCACAACCACTTGAAACTCAAAACAAATGCTCTATTTTGCTATTTTTTGCCTTTTTAGGCGTTCTTTTAACCCAAAATCATTAAAGTTTTGAAGAATTTTAATAACCACTATAGAAATTTATTTTTTGTAAATATTTTATGAATGTATTACCTACAGTATCTAAGATTATACTAATAATTGAATACAATTAAGTTTTTATAAAATTTTGATACTCATGTTTTATTTACAAAACCTTGCATCGGCGAATAAAAAAACTTGCAGCTTTGACTATACTTTCACATTATACCGCACACAGAACGGCGTCGGCGGCACGCAAGCCCACTACTGTCCAGACACACGGGCAAAGGCTTTCAGCATGTCGCAGCGCGTGGTATAACCGTCGACATACTGCGGATGCTGCCTTGCAAAGCTATACAGCGCGCTCATGGCCTTATACTGACTTGAGGCAGGACGCGGGATGTAAACAGGGTTATAGTCGCGGTCGTACTTGACGTCAAACCACGGATCCTTGTCGACAAAGGCCAGCGCATAGAGCGCCTTGTAGCGCATGTTGAGGTCGGAAGACACAACACACTTGTTGAGATACTCAACGGTCTTGCGCGCAAAGTCGAATTCGCCGTTGCGGGTGCTGTCGTAAATGCTGTGCCCGTAATGCGTAAGGAACCAGCAGTCGCCGTAGCACGAAGCCTGATAATGCATCACGGCAAGCTCATAGGCACGCATATCCTTCTGCTCTCCCTCGCGTGCAAGGTCGTAATTGGCCTGCAGCTGCAGCATGTCCTTGCAATATTTTAGCTTCATATTCTCTTTAGGCTCACCCTTTCCGGGGCCGTCGGTGTCGGGCATGTTAGGCAACTGGCGGTTGAACCAGCGCGGAAGGCTGTATTTTCGGTTGGCCATATACCAGCTGATATTCTGCTGCGACAGGAAGCCGAGCGACACTTTCTCGAGATAAGGCAGGGCGTCGGCAAAGCGGCCTTCGGCCATATACCTTGTGCCGATGAGGTCGTTGTAATAGTTTTTGTTGGGATATACTTGCGAAACGACATACTGCTCAAACGGGTCTGACTGCTCCATGCTGATATACTTGAGGTAACCGGCCAGGACGTCGGCACTGATTGTGTCCATGACAGCAAAATATTCGTTCCACGGCGAATAGTCAGAGTTCCACGCATAATCGCCCTCAACCACATAATCAGGCTGCGAGTGGCGTCCTTTCGTATAGAAATCCTGCTCATTCTCCTCCATCATTCCGAGCAGAGCCAGAGCCATGTTCACACGGCCTGTGGCCATACACTTGGGCACAAGTGCATTGTAGACCACGCGCTCCTTTACGTCGGTGTAATGGTTCGGATATATGTCCGACGTGCCGCGCTCATCCCTGATAAGCTCGTCGAGCCGCTGCATCTCCTTCAGCAGATATGCCGAATAAGACGGACTGAACATGTTGCAGCCCGTTGAAGCCAGCAGGCGTATGCAGCGTGCGTTGTCCTTCATGCGGGGCGTGCCGTCCATAGCCATGGCATCGTCGAGCTCGGCAACGGCCTCTTCCGACATTCCGAAGAGATAATATATCATGCCTATGGCCGACTTCCACAGGCAGGGATACTCGTTCTTGCCGCTTCTCACCACGTTTTTGGCAAAGTCTACGAAGCGCATTGCGTCTGCCTTATACACCACGCGGGCGTCGATGGTATTAATCCAGTCTTCGTCCGTGCCGGTGCCTGTGGCCTGGTCGAGCGTCTCCTGCACGTTGTTTACAAAGTCCTGAACGAGATATATCAGCGTGGGCGAGTTTGGGTCGTCGAGATATATCTTCTGTATTCCTGCCAGGTTGCGGTAGTTGCGCATGCTCCACTTGATGCTCTGCATGTCGCCCTGCTCGGCGTATATGTTGCATGCCTCGATGCGCTTGCCCGTGTTGAGCAGCGCGCGGGCATATATGTTGCGTGCAACCTCGCGCCATACTCCCTTCGGCAGGTTCTGTGCCGTTGAGTTCCAGAAGGATATGTTGGCCTGGTCGTAGCCCAGCATCATGTTTGCTCGCATCACCATCAGCGCGTTTAGCTCACGCAGTCCGGTCTTCACGGCCATCGTGGCGCTGTTGCGTATCGAGTTCAAGGTAGACTTTCGCTTTGTCAGCTGCTCCTTGGTGGGATAGTCCCACGAGTCGTAGCTAACCTCGTCGCACACCTGCAGATAGCTGTCGAGCAGCTTCATGTAGCGCTGCATCAGCACATCGCCGCGGCTGCGTGCCGCCGCATCAATCTTGTCGCGGTTCCACCTGTAATAATCCGTACTTGTATCAGACATGTCGCCGGCATATCTTTTCCAGTAGGCATTGATGTCTTCGCGGAACGGCGAGTCCATACTCTCGCGCCTGAACACGCTGAACATGTAATTGTTGTGCGTGGGAGCCTCGCTTATGCAGGCCCATGCGTCGGCACACAACGCGAGGGCAAAGAGGCTAACGAAGATAAATTTTTTCATAATCTTCCGGTTTAAATCGGGTTATATTCTGGTTACTCATGTCGAAAAGCAGTATCTCGCCGTTGGCGTCGGCGCGCTTGCGGCTCACGGCGTCCTTGGCCCTCATTATGTCGTCAAGCTCAACGCGGCGCTCTACTATGCTGTCGCCGGACAGCACGGGCAGGTCGTCGTCGGCATGCATTATGCCAACGTAGCGGCTGCCGCGGAACAGTATGCGCCAGCTGAACAGCGGATAAGCCGACGCGAGCGGCAGATTGTATGAGGCAAGACTCGACATATAGGGCGCAGCATCGTCCATGTCGAGTATGGGCTTGCTACACTCAAGGTCGGTAAAATCGCCCGTGTTATACATCATCAGCACGCCGCGGTCAACGGGCGGAGCCGGCTGCGAGAGCTGGTGAAGGCGTATTGTGGCCGACAGCCGTATGCCGTCCTTGCCGGCCATGTCGCGCAGCTGCTTCAGAAATCTGTAATAAGCCGTGCGCGTGCGCATGGTCCAGTCGCAGTCTATCTGTATCTCCTTCACGCCGGCCACGTCGTTGGTCTCGTTCATCTGGCGCACGCGCCTGTATATCTTCTCTGCCAGGCCGCTTATGTCGCGGCGCATGCAGCTGTTCACGATATATACCACGGGCACCACCTCGATGCCTTTAGGCACAGCCGTAACAAAGCGCAGCGTGGCGTTGGGCACGGGGCGGCCGCTCTCGTCCTCAACGACATCGAAGTATCTGATGTACATGCGACTGACGTTATGCTCGCGCATAAACTGCTCCTTAACGCTGTCCATGCGCAGAGTGGTGCTCCAGTAGTAGACCGAGCGCACCGCATCGCCGCCACGCCTGCCGCCGCACGACAGCAGGGCCACGGCCACAAGGGCCATTGCCATTATTTTGATTATTGTTCCTTTCATTGCGGCAAATATACAGAAAAATAAATAATACGTATATAATAAACGCAAATTTATATAAAAAAGGCCGGAAATTATTATCCTGCTGACACCGGGCGCACCGCCTTACGGCATATTTCGGCAGCAAGGAGAACGGCGGGCAGCCCAAGGGCGGAGCAGCACTGAAAAGACGAACGGAATGCATGCGGAAAGCAGGGCAAGACAGGCGGCCATGCAAAAGGGCACGTTTCGCATTGCAAAAGGTGGTCTTTTACAGCCTAAAAGACGGCCTTTTGCAAGCTAAAAGGACATCTTTTGGAAGAGCATTGCCAAACCATTGATTATCAAGATATTACAAAATAAGCAAAAATCAGCACAAACATGGCGCCCGACAGCATAAAAAAGCGAGGGCCGGAGCAACATCAGCCCCGACCCTTCACAGAAAAAAGGAATGTAAAAAATGTTAGTGGAAAAATTTATCTACTTTCTCTGCAGCGTCGCGTCCGCTTGCCATTGCCCTTACAACGAGCGACGGACCGCTGACAACATCGCCTGCAACAAACACATTTGGAGCAAGCTCGGGCAACTCGGGCTTCAGGAATCCCATCGCCAGCAGCACCATGTCGGCCTTAATAACCTCCGGACTGCCCACAGCCTCCATTATCGGGCGGCCGCCTTCGGGATTGGGCTTCCATGTAATCTCCTGCACCTCAACACCCGTCAACCTTCCGTCCTTGCCGATGAATCTCAACGAATTGATGTTCCAGCGCCTTGTGCAGCCCTCCTCATGCGAGGTGGTTGTCTTCAGCGTGCGCGGCCAGTTGGGCCATGGGTTGGCAGGGTCGTCGGGACCTTCAACGGGCTTCGGCATAATCTCTATCTGCGTTACGCTCTTGCATCCCTGGCGGTGAGCCGTGCCTATGCAGTCGCTTCCGGTGTCGCCGCCGCCTATCACAAGCACGTCTTTGCCCTTGGCGCTTACCAGTTGGTCTTTAGTATATTCGCATCCGGCGAGCACACGATTCTGCTGTGCAAGCATGTCGAGCGCAAAATACACGCCTTTAAGCTCTCGGCCCGGTATGGCAAGGTCGCGCGCCGTAGGCGTTCCCGTGGCTATCACGTAGGCATCGAAGCCTTCGGGCAGCTTGCTAACGTCGATGTTCTGATTATATTTAAAGGTTATTCCCTCCTGCATCAGCACGTCTATGCGGCGGTCTATCACGGCCTTGTTGAGCTTAAAGTTAGGTATGCCGTAGCGCAACAGTCCGCCGGCGTCCTCGTTCTTGTCGAACACCGTAACCATATAGCCCTTCAGGTTAAGGCGGTTGGCAGCCACCAGTCCGGCAGGTCCGGCCCCTATCACAGCCACCTTCTTGCCGTTGCGCTCTGGATGATGTATTCGAACGTAGTTCTCCTCGAAGGCGTGTTCGGTTATGGCAGCCTCATTCTCGCGGTTGGTTGTAGGCTCATGCTCCACAAGATTGAGCACGCAAGCCTTCTCGCAGAGAGCCGGACAGATGCGCCCTGTGAACTCAGGAAAGTCGTTGGTAGAGTTGAGCAGCCTGTAAGCCAGCCCCCAGTCGCCTTTATACAGAGCGTCGTTCCACTCCGGCGGTTTGTTGCCCAGCGGGCAAGCCCAGTGGCAGAAAGGTACTCCGCAGTCCATACAGCGCGATGCCTGCATGCGGCGGTCGTTAGAGTTGAGCGTCTGCTCCACCTCGCCAAAGTCATGTATACGGTCGTGCACCGGCCTGTGTCCCGCTTCCTTGCGGTGTATAGTCAAAAATGCTTTTGGATTTCCCATGTCTGTTATATTATAAATTCTTTTGAAATTATTTTGTAGGAGGCAAGAAGTTAAGGAGAAATATCCTTGGGCGCAGCGAAAAAGACAAATGCATTATTCTTTAGTAGTTAAAGGAGTTAGAGTAGTTAAAGGAGTTAAAGTCAATAGCCTTGCTGCTTCTTATCACCACTCTGCATTTGGATTTTCACTCTGGTTCTTCACTCTTCACTTAATCAACATTTGGATTTTTCACTTTTCATTTTTAATTTTTCATTGCGCCCTGCGCCTGTTCTTCACTTAGAATTAATAGTCTCTCTGCATGTCGGCAATCTTCTGCTGGAGCTTTCTTACCTGCTCTTCCTGCAGCACGCGCTTGTATTCTATTGGCACCACCTGCACGAAATCTTCAACATAGCGGTTCCAGTCGTCAAGCATGGTGCGTGCCAGCTTAGAGCCGGTGTAGAGATAATGCTGGCGTATCAGTTCGTGCAGTTCCTTGCGGTAGTTGCTTTCGTCAACAAGGTTGATTTCCACCATGTCCATATTGCAGAAGTAGTCGAAGTTGTGGTGCTTGTCCCACACGTATGCCACTCCACCGCTCATACCGGCAGCAAAGTTGCGTCCGGTTTCGCCCAACACAACCACGCGACCGCCCGTCATATACTCGCAGCAGTGGTCGCCGGCGCCCTCGATAACGGCTATTGCACCCGAGTTTCTCACTGCGAAGCGCTCTCCTACCTTTCCGTTTATATATAATTCGCCGCTTGTAGCGCCGTATAGTCCGGTGTTTCCGGCAATTATGTTGTCCTCAGCCTCAAAGTTGCTGCGCACAGGCGGCAGTATGGCTATGCGCCCGCCGCTGAGTCCCTTGGCAAAATAGTCGTTGGTTTCGCCCTCGAGCTTGAAGCTTACGCCGCTTACGAGGAACGCTCCGAAACTTTGTCCGGCACTGCCCTTAAACTTTATGTTGATGGTTGAGTCGGGCAGTCCGTCGTATCCGTACTTCCCGGCAATCATACCGCTGAGCATCGTTCCAACGGCGCGGTCGGTGTTCTTTATGGCGTAATCGAGGTTTACCTCCTCTTTTTCTTCTATGGCTTTCTGCGCCGAGCGTATTATCTGACGGTCGAGTATGTTGCCGAGGTCGTGAATCTGTGCCGTGGTGTGGTACAGCGAGCAGTTGCCGCTCTCACGATTGAGCAGACGTGTGAAGTCGAGCATAGACGGCTTGCTGCCCTTCTCGGTTTCTTTCCTGACAATCAGTTCGGTGTGTCCGACGATGTCGTCGAGACTTGTGTATCCCATTTCGGCCAGATACTCGCGCACCTCACGGGCGAGGAAGGTGAAATAGTTTACTAGATATTCATATTTTCCGATGAAATTCTTGCGCAGTTCGGGGTTCTGTGTGGTTACGCCGAGCGGACATGTGTTGAGGTTGCACTTGCGCATCATGACGCATCCGAGCACGATGAGTGCCAGCGTTCCGAAGCCGAACTCCTCGGCACCAAGCAGCGCCATGAGCACAACGTCGCGTCCGGTTTTGAGCTGTCCGTCCACCTGCAGGCGCACCTGACCGCGCAGTCCGTTTTTTACGAGCGTCTGCTGTGTCTCGCTTATGCCTATCTCGGGCGATATTCCGGCAAAGCGCATGCTTGATGCAGGCGATGCTCCCGTGCCTCCCTCGGCACCGGAGACGACTATCAGGTCGGCCTTTGCCTTGGCTACGCCGGCTGCAATGGTGCCAACGCCGCTCTCGGCAACGAGCTTCACGCTTATGGCTGCCTTGGGGTTGACGTTCTTGAGGTCGAATATCAGCTGGGCAAGGTCCTCAATAGAATAGATGTCGTGGTGAGGCGGAGGCGAGATAAGCGATATGCCGGGTATAGAGTGGCGTGTCTTGGCTATAATCTCGTTCACCTTAAATCCGGGCAACTGTCCGCCTTCTCCGGGCTTTGCGCCTTGTGCTACCTTTATCTGAAGTTCTTCTGCATTGACAAGATATTCGGTTGTTACGCCGAAACGGCCTGAAGCTATCTGCTTGGTCTTGCTCGACAGCGAGATGCCGTCGTATTTTGAGTGGAAGCGCTCGTTGTCCTCGCCGCCCTCGCCCGTGTTAGAACGTGCGCCGAGCTTGTTCATAGCAAGAGCTATGGCCTCGTGTGCCTCGCGGCTCAACGCACCGAAGCTCATTGCGCCTACGACAAAATGCTTGACGATGCTCTCTACAGGCTCCACCTTGTCTATGTCTATCGGATTGCGTTTGAAGTCGAGGAAGTCGCGTATGAATATAGGCGCATCTTTCTCATCTACAAGACGCGTAAACTCTTTATATTTCTTATAGCTGCCCATGCGCGTGGCAAGCTGAAGGGTTGATATGGTCTCAGGGTTCCACGCATGCTTTATTCCGTCCTTGCGATAGTGGAAAAGTCCCTGGTTAGGCAGGAAGTCGGTGCATACCGTCTTTGCGAATCCGGCGTCGTGCATGGCGATGGCGTCGCGCGCGATGGTCTCAAGTCCGATGCCGCCTATGGTTGATGTCTCCGTGCCGAAATATGTCTTCAGCAGACTCTCCGACAGTCCGATGCTCTCAAATATCTTTGCTCCGCGGTATGAACGGATGGTTGATATGCCCATCTTAGCCATTATCTTGAGCAGGGCTTTCTTCACGGCCTTGATATAGTTGGCCTCGGCTGTCTCATAGTTTTCCTGCACCTTGCCGCGCTTAACGAGATCGTCTAATATGGCGAATGTCATGTACGGACACAGGGCAGAGGCTCCGTAGCCGAGCAGCAGGGCTGCGTGCATGGTCTCGCGTATCTCTCCGCTCTCAACGATAAGGGCGGTCTGAACGCGCTTGCCCACTGATATCAGATAGTGGTGAACGGCACTCACGGCCAGCAGCGACGGTATGGCAGCATGAGTCTCGTCGATGTCGCGGTCGGTAAGTATGATGTAGTTGTAGCCGTCGTCAACGCTGCGCTCTGCCTGCTTGCAAAGGTTGTCGAGGGCCTCGCGCAGTCCGTCTTCTCCCTTTGCGCACTCGAAGAGTATCGGCAGCTTCACGGTGTTGAAGCCTTTGTAGCGTATGTTGCACAGAATGTCGAGCTGGGTGTTGTTAAGTATCGGGTGAGGCAGGCGCACCATCTTGCAGTTTGTCTCGTCGGGAATAAGTATTCCGGTGCCC
>OCPP01000151.1_pt1 | contig 59901 bp, 56 predicted proteins | sample 1538211 | NCBI WGS metagenome assembly OCPP01 (sample SAMEA2580193, study PRJEB22360) | human gut metagenome | biome: human gut; feature: human-associated habitat; material: faeces | place: Denmark | collected 2008/2010
TCAGTGTCTCAATATCTTTATTCTGAAGCATATCTTCACCTCTATTTAATCGCCCTTAATCAGACCAACGATTGGGCACTTTACTATATTATATTTGATTTTTCTCTTTCAGTCAACAATAGCAAAGTGAACGCTTTTAATTATATCAATCAGGCAGTTTAGTATAAAATCTGCCCTCCGCTTTTTTAACCAGATAAAATATTAGTCAGCGAAAAGACAAATAGGTAAAAAAATAAGCGTACCACTGTTTTTATGATACGCTCATCATTATTAAATTACCTCAAAATGCTTCAATGCATCCTTTATCGCTTCCACTTTCTCCGCTGTCGGATGTTTCCTCGGCTGTTTCAATTCTTCTACCGCATTAGGAGCATCGTACATCGGCAAGCCTAAATCTCTCATCACGCTGCACGATCCGACCATCCTTTACTGGCATGATTCCGAAAATCTCTTCCCAGACATGAAGGTAAGCTACACAGGAGTGCCAATTCCACAGGTGCTTTATTCCGAAAACATCGATATGTCAGATTCCACGATTCTTGGCATTGAAAAGGTAACTGCTGACTGCTCGGACGAGGTGTTGTTTGCGGTCTCCTTTGATGACGGAGCGAGCTGGTGGAGCTGCATCAATGCTGTGTGGGCAAAGCTGTCCGAGGAGAAATCCGGAATGTCGAAGGCTGCTCTCGAAGCCATCAGTGTGGATTCCTGGGCGGAGAAAGCAACTACTGGACAGCTAAAATATCGATTTATCGTCAGCGGCGCAGACGGCTTTGTCAGATCCATTATAACCGACTATTTGAATGTGGAGGAATGATTATGCTAAAAGGAAAAACTGTAATTGAGCTTACAGATGTCCATACCGGCAAAAAGGAGCACTACGAAGACACAAACCTGGTGACGGAAGCCGCGATGGATGTTCTGAACTGCAACATTAAAGGAATGCTTTATAACGGCACCACATTTAATGGTTCCACTGGTGATGATTGGATGCTGCCGCTTAAGAAAAACATCATGGGCGGCATCCTTTTATACCAGAATGCACTTGAGGAGCGTGCAGACACTATCTATGCTCCGCTGGATAATCCGCTGATCGGCTATGCCTCGGATGATGCCAATAACACAGAGGATATCCGGCGAGGTAGTCGAAACCTCACCGAGAGCAAGGAAGTGGATGGCGGTTACCGCTTTGTCTGGGACTTTGCTACTTCACAGGCAAATGGAACGATTTCTGCTATCTGCCTATCCAACACGCTGGCCAGAAAAGGAACGCAATATGCCGGTAACTACATGGTCCGTATTGGAACCTGGTCAGCAAATGTTCAGGATAAATATAAGTCTTACTGTATGCGAGGAAATAAGCGTGTATATATTGGTGAGGGATATCGTTTGGAAATGACAACGTATTATAACTCCACCGAGGCCACGCTTCGAAAGATTCATGATGATTATCTTCATGCAGCGCTCGTTGATCGGCCGCTGACAAGAATGACCACGGAGGCCGATGAGGAAACCACGATTGAGCTGAACCATTACCCTTCCTACTACCACTACATAGGAGGACAGAAGGATGGAACGGAGGAACCATATAGCGACAATTCTGAAATCTGGAATTATCTGTATCATGGTGCTGACGGAAAATGGTATGGATTAGTCAGGCGAGAAAACCGTAAATATAGTCACACCAGCGGCAACAAGGACTACTACACTCACCAGGATTACGAGTGGTACATGGACTGTATTGACGGCAATAAATGCACCACGCAGAAAATCGTAGCTCCAAGTGGCATCAGTGAATTCTACAGCTTGGGTATGAGTGGAAAATGGCTCATGTGCTATACGGGCAATCAGGTGTATCGCATTGATACCACCAATGTGGCAAACATTGAGCTGGTACCGAATATCACCTATGTCTCGTCAACCATGTGGACCTATATCGTAGATGATGACATCGTGATCAACGGCTGGTATTTTTTGAACGGCGAGCCAAAGCTCTATGTACGAGATACGCCAGATGCAAGCTACGCATCCTGGGGACGAAATCAGATGGCGCGGTATAAAACATATGCACTTCGTGAATGGATTTTTCGGTCGAATGTCTACAATCTATACCGGGAGCTGTTCTTGATTACTCCCTACCTTGCTACCATCAATAACCTGGGCACTCCGGTCATCAAGACCGCAGATAAGACCATGAAAATCACATACACCATTACAGAGGAATGACTCTGTATCATTTCGGAATCAAGCATCTCATCACGAGGTGCTTTTTTCATACCCAAAATTCAAAGGAGGACAAACATTATGAAGGAATTCTGGAACACGATTCAACTTGCATTTGCAGCTGTCGGAGGATGGCTTGGCTACTTCCTCGGTGGCTGTGACGGTCTGCTTTACGCACTGCTCGCATTTGTGGTGATCGACTACATCACAGGCGTCATGTATGCAATTGCAGACAAAAACCTCTCCAGTGAAGTGGGCTTTAAGGGCATCTGCCGAAAGGTGCTCATCTTCCTGCTGGTTGGGATTGCAAATGTTCTTGATGTGCAGGTCATCGGTACCGGTAGTGTGCTTCGTACCGCCGTGATCTTTTTCTACATTTCCAATGAGGGTGTAAGCCTTCTTGAGAATGCAGCGCATCTCGGCCTTCCGGTACCGGAGAAGATCAAAACCGTTTTAGAACAGCTCCATGACAGAGCAGAAAGTGAGGATAAATAAAATGGCTTATACGAACAGCTCCTTGGTATCCTATACCAAGCTCAGTCCAAACCACTCTGGACAGAGAACCCATTCCATCGACCGAATCACGCCACACTGCGTGGTCGGTCAGTTATCTGCCGAAAGTATCTGCGGATGCTTTACCAGCCCTTCTCGTCAGGCTTCCTGCAACTATGGAATCGGCACTGACGGACGAATCTCCTTATGTGTTGAAGAGAAAAACCGTAGCTGGTGCTCCTCTTCCAATGCAAACGACCAAAGAGCCATCACCATCGAATGTGCCTCTGACATGTCGGAGCCCTATGCGATGAATGATAAGGTCTATGCTTCTCTTATCTCGCTCTGCACCGATATCTGCAAGCGTAATGGCAAGAAGAAGCTTTTGTGGCTTGGAGACAAGGACAAGACTTTGAATTATGCACCGAAGTCTGATGAAATGGTGATCACTGTCCATAGATGGTTTGCCAACAAATCCTGCCCTGGCAACTGGCTCTATGCCCGCCTGGGCGATCTGGCTGCAAGGGTTACTGCAAATCTTGGTGGAAGAACTTCCCCTACCGAGGGTACCCTTTATCGTGTACAAGTCGGAGCTTATAAGAACAAGGCCAATGCTGATGCCCAGCTTGCCCACGTAAAGGCTGCTGGCTTTGATACCTATATGGTACAAATCGGAGGACTCTATAAGATTCAAGTCGGTGTCTATCGTGAGAAAGCCAATGCTGACAACATGATGGCAAAGCTCAAGACTGCCGGTTTTGATGCCTTCATCACAACAGAATCCGGTACCTCTGTTTCAACGCTCAAATCCATGGATGAAATCGCGCGTGAAGTCATCCGTGGCGACTGGGGCAATGGCGCTGACAGAAGAAATCGCCTTACTTCTGCCGGATATGATTATGCGTCTGTACAGGCAAAAGTAAATGAATTACTGGGATAACCATCAGGGTCTATGAGGACTTGCATCCTTATAGGCCCTTTTTCTTTTTGTCTGCAAGGTGTATCAATGATACTTTCCTAACTTTTCTATAGACCTATTTTTATAGCCTATAGAGAAGTTTATACATAGACCTTGATGCACCTTGTCATTTTTATCCGCTCAAATCCATCACGAATCTCCAGGGGAAAGTGAAGAACTGAAACTGGAGGTACTTTTCATGCAGAAAGAAACAAAAGCAGTATTACAGGCAACGGATATCGCTTCTCATCTAAAGGCCGCACCGATATCATCCATCGAAATTCAACAGGATCACGACTACTTCATGGCCCAAAGAGCCAGCGAAGCGCTGCTCTCCGCTGGACTTATTTCCTTGGTGGAATTCAACAAATTGACGCAGCTAAACCGCGATACATTCTCTCCGATGTTCGTCGAGATTATGCCCAGAATCACTTGATATATGTGGCCTTTAGAGTGATGTATATACACTGACAAAGGAGGTGAATCACCATGAAGAAGGTAACCAAAATCGATAAAATCCAACCTTCACTGGCTTCGAAAAAGAAGCTCCGCGTGGCTGCTTACTGCCGCGTTTCCACGGATTCTGATGCACAGCTCGAAAGTCTGGATGCACAGAAAGAGCACTATAAAAACTACATCACCTCCCGTGATAACTGGACCTTTGCAGGGCTCTACTTTGACGAAGGTATCACCGGCACCAAGGCTGATAAAAGGCCAATGCTCCTGCGACTAATCGAAGATTGTAAAGCAAAGAAAATCGACTTTGTAATCACCAAGTCCATCAGCCGCCTCTCCCGAAATACTACAGACTGCTTGGAGATAGTAAGAACGCTTCTGTCACTGGATATTTCGATCTATTTCGAGAAGGAAAATATCAACACCGGCTCGATGGAAAGTGAGCTGTTTCTTTCCATCCTAAGCTCTATGGCCGAAGGCGAATCCGCTTCGATTTCCGAAAATAACAAGTGGAGTATTAAGAAACGCTTCCTGGATGGAACCTATAAGCTTGGCTATGTGCCTTACGGCTATCGCTGGAAGGACGGAGAAATCCTGGTGGATCCTGAGCAGGCTGAAATTGTAAAGCGCATCTTTCGAGAGCTTCTTTCCGGGAAAGGCACAGAGGCTATCGCCAAGGAGCTAAACCAGGAACAGGTTCCAACCAAGAAAAGCGGCCGCTGGACCTCTACCAGCATTCGCGACATCATCAGGAATGAAAAATACACCGGTGACTGCATTTTCCAAAAGACCTATACCGACAGCAATTTTAATCGCCACAAGAACGACGGCCACCTCGATCAGTACTATGTGCCAGATCACCACGAAGCAATTATAAGCCACGAAGATTTTGAAGCCGCATCAGCCTTGATTGAACAACGAGCAAGTGAGAAAGGCATCAAGAAGGGAAATGCTAAGTATCAGCAGCGCTATGCCTTTTCTGGCAAGATTATCTGCAGCGAATGCGGGAATACCTTCCGTAGGAGAATCCATTCCAGCACCTACGGGAAATACGCAGCCTGGGTGTGCAACACTCACCTGGAGGACACCAGCAGGTGCTCTATGCTTTATATCCGTGATGATGATTTGAAGCTGGCATTTACCACGATGATCAATAAGCTGGTCTACTGCCACAAGCTGGTCTTGAAGCCTTATTTGAAAGCGCTACAGGAAAACAGCGGAGATGCATCGCTTCTGAATATCCAGCAATTAGAAATATTGCTGGAGCAAAACACCGAACAGCGAGAAACCCTGCATAAGCTGATGGGACAGGGCTACATTGACCAGATTCTTTATACCCAGGAAAATAATGCCCTTCTCTCTCAGGCTGGCGAGTATAGGGACCAAATTGAGCTCCTAAATCGCTCCCAATCACTGGATGCCACAAAGGTATACGAGACGGAGCGCCTGCTACACTTCTGCGAACATGGAGAAATGCAGCTGGAATACAGTGAAGAATTATTTGAGCTATTCGTGGATCACATTGAGGTTTATAGCCGTCAGAAAATCGGCTTTGCACTTCATTGTGGTCTTATTTTGAAGGAGATGATTTGATGGGACACACACCCTTCAGTTACCGGATCGAGAATGGCAAGGCAGTGATAGATGAAGCTGCTGCCGCTCAAGTTCGAGACCTTTACAAGAATTATTTAAGCGGTCTATCCCTTACCAATGCTGCAAAGGAAGCCGGGCTCAACCTACTCCATTCTGGTGCCAAGCGCATGATGCTAAACAGGCATTACCTCGGAGATGACTTCTACCCGGCCATCATTGATCCGGCATCCTTCGATGCCGCCAGTGCGGAGCTTAGCAAGCGCTCTACGCAGCTCGGACGGAACGACCGCTATATTGCACCAATCATAAAAAGGCCAACTACCGCCTTTCGACTTGGTGACATTACAGAGAATTATGAAAATCCGGTCAGGCAAGCAGAATACCTATACAGCCTGATAGAAAGCGAGGTCAAATAATGGGAAATGTTATGGTCATCCCTGCAAAACGGCAGGTCGGAAACACTGCCAGGCAGCAGGATGCAAAGCCAAAGCTTAGAGTCGCAGCGTATTGCAGAGTCAGTACTGACAGCGATGAGCAGGCTACAAGCTACGATGCTCAGGTCGAGCATTATACAGAACTTATTCAAAAGAATCCGGAATGGGAATTTGCCGGTATCTACGCGGATGATGGTATTTCCGGCACCAACACCAAAAAACGTGAGGACTTCAACCGTATGATTGACGACTGCGAAGCCGGAAACATCGATATGATCATCACCAAGTCCATCAGCCGATTTGCCAGAAACACACTGGATTGTCTGAAATATATCCGCAAGCTAAAGGAGAAGAACATCCCCGTTTTCTTCGAAAAGGAAGCCATCAACACAATGGATGCCAAGGGTGAGGTCCTGATTACGATTATGGCTTCCCTGGCGCAGCAGGAATCACAATCCCTCAGCCAAAACGTAAAGCTGGGACTCCAATTCCGCTATCAAAGCGGCCAGGTGCAGGTAAATCACAATCACTTCCTCGGCTACACCAAGGATGCAGATGGGAATCTCATCATCGATCCAGAGCAAGCGGAGGTGGTAAAACGCATCTACCGGGAATACCTGGAGGGCTACTCGATGGATCGGATTGCAAAAGGTCTGGAAGCAGACGGCATACTCACCGGCGCTGGCAAAACAAAGTGGTGGACCAGCACCATCAACAAAATCCTCCGAAACGAGAAATACATCGGTGATGCGCTTCTACAGAAAACCTACACCACTGACTTTCTGAACAAGACAAGAGTCAAGAACAACGGCATCGTGCCACAATACTATGTGGAGGGCAACCACGAAGCAATTATTCCGAAGGATATTTTCTTACGGGTGCAGGAAGAGCTGGTACGCAGGCGAGTGGTCAAGACAAGCGCCAATGGCAAAAAGCGCTCCTACAGTTGCAACCACTGCTTTGCACAGATTGTTATCTGTGGCGAGTGCGGTGAAATGTTCCGCAGAATCCACTGGAACAACCGTGGCTGCAAATCCATCGTCTGGCGCTGCATCAGTAGACTAGAGCCGACCGGGCAGGAATGCCACGCAAGAACCGTCAATGAGACGGTATTGGAGAATGTGGTAGTTCAGGCAATTAACACGCTCCTTGGCGATAAGTCCACCTACCAGGCGCAACTCCAGCAGAACATTGCAAAGGTGATCCGTAGTGCTCAGCAAAAAACCGCTGATGGCATTGACGAAAGACTGCAGGAGCTCCAGAAAGAGCTTCTCAAAAAAGCCAATAACAAAGAGGCCTATGATGAGATTGCCGACGAGATCTTCAAACTCCGGGAACAGCGAGAAAAATGCACTGTTGACACTGCTACCAGAGACGCACAGATTGCCCGCATCAATGAACTGCAGGATTTCATCAAGCAGCAGCCCGCACACTTGGAAGCCTTCGACGAGGCCCTGGTAAAGCGCTGGCTTGAGCGGATCAATGTCTGGGATGACCACTTCACTGTGGTGCTTAAATCCGGACTGAAAATTGAGATTGAAGGATAATATCCTTAGACGCAAAAAGGCTACTTACCACTGGAATGCATCCGGTGATGGGGAGTCTTTTATTTATTTTTCTCTAACAATTGTTTATATCTTTCTTTATAGAAAACCGTACGTCTTTCCACCACATTTTTTAGTTCTGGATTGAGTAATTCTATAACATATCTTGCAATAATCTCTAACAAAATATTTACATTATTTATGTGTAAATAATTCTTATCATAATCATATTGCATATTTCGTTCACCACGCACTCCCGAAGCTCCATGTGCTGTAAAATTTCTTCCAGTTAAATATATGATTGCTTTAATCCTGTCTCGTATATTCAATATGTATAAGCACCTCCAAATATAAAACTTACACAACATCTAATTCACTGCCTACAAACACCCGAAATGGTCGAGTTGCCGGATTGGTTGTCATCCCTTTCCGATTTCCAAAAATCATTCTAAAAAGCCTGACATCTAATCCACTGTCTCAAATCGCGACATCTAATCCGAGGTTACAACCTGACACACATTTTGCAGTAGATATGTTTCCATATAAGAAAACCGGGCCTTTTCAGATGTCGGGCCTTACATCCCAACTCCCGAAAAAGCCCGGAAATACGCCGCTTTCTGGCACTTATTTATCTTTTCTTGACATCAATACTACAGTCTCAACTTGTTGTTCATTAGTTCTGACAAATAACGCTCCGCTTTCACCGTCGTAGGTAACAGGGAAGGTGAAATGGATCGTCTTTATCAGATGCTTGTCATCCCGCTTTTCCGGATATAGCTCTATGAACGAAACCATAGCCTGCAACAATGCCTTTTTATCCTCCGGCGACATGACATCGTAGTACTTGCTGAAGCCTTCCAGCATTTCAAAGATGGATTTCTTCGTCATGGCCGACTTTTCAACCATAGTGATTTCCTGATTTACTTCATCAAGTCTTGTCTGTGCATCCTCGATCTTTTCATACAGGTCATCCAGAATACGGTTTAAACTGTCTACCTTATTTTGATAGTGCCTATCCGCAATGTCAAGCTCCGTCAGTCTCTTTTCGGTCTGAAGCAGATTGCCGTTATATTTCGTGATCTCATTTTGAATGGCTGTCTGCTTCTTCCGCAGAGAATTTACATCTGTCTGGATATCAATCTTTTGAGAAATAAGCTCTACAAACTCCGGGATTGTCACCATGGAGGATATAACCTCTTTCACCTCGGTTTCCAGTTTGGTGCCGCTGTAATACTTGTTGGCAAGAGAACAGCTGATCCCGTTTCTATCTCTACCGGATATGCACCGATAGGAAATATATCTCGGATAATAACCTTCTTTTCCGTTTTTCTTTTTCCTTGGCGGCGCAGTATAACCAAAGATGTTTTTTCCGCAGTCTGGACATCTGATCAGACCGGTCAGTGGATAAACGGTCGTACTGTCACTTCTGGTCTTTCGATGGGCAACGTTCTTTTTCAGCCGCTCTACTGCTTTTGCGAAAGTCTCCTTGCTGACAATCGGTTCATGTACGCCATCCACAAGGATAATCTTGCTTTCATCGTCTTGCTTCACGACCTTCGTTTCGTTGTTCTTTCCCTCAACCTTTACCGTATGGCGGCGACCGTAGGAAATCATACCTGCATAAACCGGATTACTAAGAATGATACGGACGGTTCTGTCTGTAAAGCCTGAGATTTTTACATTTCCGCGCTGCTCACGCTGGATGTTTTCATCATTAAGTTTCTTTGCAATGTAGCTGATGCTCTGCCCTTCCTCTGTGTAGAGCCGGAAAATCTCCTTGACCGTTTCCGCTTCTTTCGGATATATCATTAGCTTTTTATCCTTCAAAGAATATCCAAACGGGGCCTGCGCTCCATTCCAGAGACCGTTTCTGGCTTTTTGCTGTCTTCCGGCAAGCGTCTGTTCATGAATGTTCTCAAGCTCGACTTCCGCAACAGCTCCCATAATATTTGCAATCATCTTGCCGGTAACGGTTGAAGTGTCGATTCCGTCCTTGATCCCCAAAAGACCAATTCCATAGCTTGAAAGCTCCTGAAGGTACTTTGCGGTGTCACTGGTGTTTCTGGCAAAACGGGAAAGCTTAAAAACAAGAACATAACGAATGTTGTCCTTCTTGCTCCGAATATCCTCCATCATCTGCGTAAAGGCAGGACGATGTTCGGCATTTTTGCCAGATTTACCTTCATCCGTATATTTCCCGACAATATTGATCTTGCGTGCTTCCGCAAAAGCTCTAATTTCTGCTTCCTGTGCCTCAAGAGAAAAACCGTCCACCTGTATCAAAGTTGAAACACGTGTATATATGTATGCGTTTTCCATGGACGGTACCTCCTTCATTCTATTTTGTCAGCAATAAACATCTACTTCAAACAGTATAAATGATGACAGAAAACTTTTCAATAGCCGCAGTAAAAAAAGAAGAGGGCTGGATGCCCCTTCTTGCATCCAGCCCTCTTGGTCTTCTTCTGTTTCCATAGATTTATACTTCATCAGCAGTTCGGCGATCATCGTAGAACAACGAATGAAGTTTTCGTCTCTCATCAATTCATTGTTCATAAGCTATCCTCAACGTTCGTTTTGCAATCCTGTTGTTTTTCTCCTATAAGCAGCTACAATTTCCGGTGGTATGTTGTCTATCAGAGCATGAAGCTCACAAAGCTCCTGCTCCGTTTTTCCGTATTTCAGTCTGTCCGCAATCTTTTCCTTGCTGGCATCTTTTGCTGTTTGTAATTCCGCTTCCAGTGCGCTGTTCTCATCAGAAAGCGCTTTGTACGCCTTATCATACTTTCTGAGCTTCGTCCGCAGAGCTTCTGTTGCTGGAACATATTTGTCCAACAATGCCTCCAGTTCTTCCATTTTCGATTTTTTATTAAGAAGATTGGTATCTGTCATCAGTTTCAGTATCTGCTCCTTCATCCGGTTCAGATGCACGGCCTCCTTGAATAGCCGCGGCGGGATATGGTCGCGCCCGGTTTCGCTGGCGCTCTCGCCGCGCTCCAGATCGGGGTATTTTTTGACCATGTGCTCCCAGAACCTGTCCTGCCACTGCGTCAGCTTCTTCTTGTTGCCGACGATTTCCTTGGCGGAGAGCCGCTTGTCCGCTGTCAGCGGGACAAAGCAAAGGTGCATATGGGGCGTTTTCTCGTCCATATGCACCACGGCGGATATAATGGTTTTGGGATCCTGGTGTTCCCGGATAAAATCCAGCGCCTCCTGAAAATAGGCCTTGATTTCGCCCTTTTTCTTGCCCTTAAAGAACTCCGGGCTGGCCGTCACCAGCGCCTCCACCACGCGCACGCTGTCCGACCGCGTGCGGCAGCCTGCCTCCGCGATCTGCTTTTCCGCCTCGGCGCGGTATTTGCGCTGCGGCGTCACCAGATGGAAATTGAGGTGGCTGCGCGCCGTGTCCACGTCGGGGTTGCTGGCGTACTTCTCCTTGGTACGCTCGTTGTGGGACTCGATGTGGCCGATTTCCGGCCCCTTGTACTTGGCAAAGCGGAGAATGGCGTACTGTGCTTTCATCGGCGCTCCCCTCGCTTCACCCACACGATGTCGCAGTCCAGCACGTCGGCCAGCTCCACGACCTCCTTGTAGCGGATGCTCTCCCTTTGCAATTTTGCGGACAGATTGGAAACACTGTCCGACCAGCCATATTCATCATGCAACAGATCAACAACCTTCTGCATCGTAAAACCGGCACGAATGATCTGCGCCTTGATTTCATTGCGTACACTCATATTCAAATTCCCTCCATAATTAGATAACAAAAAAGCGAAGCCAGTACGCCATTCGGTGCATCCGCTTCGCTGCATCGTTAAAAAAGCCTTACTCTCAAATCCGCTCAAAATTGCCGTTATGATGTCCTGTCCACAGGTGACACCTATCGACTTTTCTGTTCCGTGTGCCTTTACTCTAAACCGTATGATTTCCCATGTTTCCGCACATCAGCTTTGCTGTTCTGAGAAGCGCGATTCCGTGAAACCATTTCTGCCATCAGGCAAATAATTTACGGATTTCACTTGGCTTGATTTCGTGCCCGAAAAGATAGGTTTTGCCGGTCAGAGTTTTTCATATAGCGGCGTTTCAGGAAAGTAAAACGTACATACGTACACGGCGCAGTCGCAGAAAAATCATCGCCAGTCCTCCGGTACGTACGTATGCTCTGAAACATCAGAAAACCCGTTTATATTAGGTCTGGCAATCGCTTCAATACCGAAGAAGCCCCATACGCGTCGTCCGGCAGCATTGGTGATCTTGTTGCAGTATTCAAGATTGTACTTGCTTTGGTTCGCAATCACACTCTCACTGAAACTGCGGCGCTTTAGAGGTGTCAGATTATTTTCCTCACACCACATCCGGTAAATTTCGTACAAGTCTTTAGAGCTGATGGTGCAGTCCGCCTTCAGCCGGATATAGCCCTCGGATTCCAGAAAATCAAAGACATTGTTATTATCTCGCTTCACTGCCTCCCGGTTATCCCGTGTGCGCTGGCTTTCCGTGAATTTGAAGTTGTTAGCGGCAAGCCGCTGCAAGCCCTCAAACGCCCACAGGAAGATGCCCTCGACCTCTGCTTTCATCTTTTCGGCAAGGTCAGGATCATCTACCCGTCCCGCAGGCTTTTCCTTGGTGGTCAGAACAAGCTGTCGGCGGTAAAATCCGTCGCTTCGGTCATAGAGTGCTTGCAGATCGCCGTTGGAGAACGCCAGCAGGCGGGCAAACATCCAGCCTTGATAGCTCTGTTTGCCCTTGCGTTCCAGATCAATCTTACCTTGGGCGGTCACGATGGACTTGACATAGTTGGTCTGTCGCAGTGCTTCCATCCGCATATCATCATCCACGCACAGCAGAATGTGTTCCAGGTCGGCGCGGGCAAAGCGGTTTTCAGAAATTTTGCCGATGCTGCCATCCTGCATGTTGCTGCCAAAAAGCGCACCCAGCACGGCACCGATCTGCGATTTTCCTTCGCCGCCGTTTCCTTTAATCACCATCATGCGCTGCCCCTTGTTGCTGGGAATCAGGCTATAACCGATGAACTCCTGCAAGGTGGGAATATCCTCCGTGTAAAGAAGTCCATCCAGAAAGGAAAGCCACCGAACGGGAGCCGGTGCGTCAGGGCGGTATGCCACCGGCAGTCTGCTCCGTACAATGGTCGGTCTGCCCTCGGTGAAACTGCCGTCCAGCTTCAAAGTGCCGTTTGCCAGATGGACTCTATCTGCTTCCGGTGTAAAGTCCTCTACATGAGCTGCTAGCTTCATCACTTCCAGAATGTTGGTGATCTTTCGAGGGATATTGTTCACAGCGCAGCATTTCAGTTTCTCATAGATTTCGCCCCGGAGCGGCAGATCGTCGGTCACCCTGCCGTCCGGCGTGAAGAAAGCACCGTTGGCAAAGATGATTTTCCGGCTGTTCAGAAATTCATCACAGAACAGCGCCTCATTGATATTTGCGCCATCAAACCAGATGGGCGCATCTAAATTAGCCGATTTCCGTTTCATCACGGGCATCCACCTCCTTTTCCGTCCGTTTCAGGCGTTCTTCCAGCCGGTTGATCATGCCGTTCTTTTGAAGCATATCCACGGTTTTAACGCGACCCTCCAACTCCGCAAAGGTTAAAATATCTGTCAGATCCTCGATATAATCGAGCATCTGGCAGGCTTCCACAAAGCGGTCATCAAGAGTATCCTCCGGCGTTTTGGGTGCGTACTGCATCTTCCAACGCTCCAAAAGATGCAGATAATCGTACAATATCCGCTGACAATGTAGTTCCTCTTTCTGGAACGCCTTTGCCAGCGGATATTTCGGCTTCCGCAGCGCTGCCGCGGCCGGGGGCTTGTCCGGGTCGATCCCAAAGTCATACGCCAGCTTTTTCGCTGCGTCATAGCTGCTCAGGTTGAACAGCTTTGCCACAAGGTCGATCACGTCACCAGTTGCCCCACAGCCAAAGCAGTAAAAGTAATCCTCGTTCAGCTTCATGCTGGGTGTACGGTCATTGTGGAAGGGACAGCAGACCATGTTGCCACGTTTTACTTCCAATCCATAGTATTCGGCAGCCTCTTTCACGGAAACTGCCATCTTGACTTGTGTAAATAAATCCATACCTGTTTCCTCCTGTAAAATAATTGAACTTCGCCGTTCTGCCCGATGCCGTTCCTGCCCGAGTCCTTACCCCGGCGTTGGCTCTTCCTTGGTACGCGGAATGCGGTACTTCTCCGGAAGGCATATCCTCATCGGACGATCATGAAATTTTCAAGGTGCTGCGTGGTTTACGTCTAAATTTTAGTAAGAAAACAGGCTCTTTCCCGTATATCCGAGAGGCAGGAAAAGTGGGGTAGAAGTTGAAATTTTCCACGCTTTGAGACACAAAACGGAAAGACATGATATAATACAGAAAAATGAAAAAGGAGGCTGCTGTATGCAAGTCAAGCTGACAATCGGAGAGAGATTGAAAGATTTACGAGTAGAACGAAAGCTGACCTTGGAGCAGCTTGCCGCCGAAGTGGGCATCTCGAAATCCGCACTTGGCAAATATGAATCAGATAACGGCAAGGACATCAGCCCGTACAGCATTCTGCTGCTGGCTGACTATTACGGTGTTTCCTGCGACTATCTGATGGGGCGGACGGAAACAAAAAATCACCCAAACACAGCTCTGCATGAGCTGCATTTGAGTGATGCTTCGATTGATGTATTGAAAACGGGCAAGTTCAACCACCGGCTGCTGTCGGAGCTGATCTGCCACAAGGATTTCCAGCGCTTCATGCTGGATGCTGAGATTTACGTTGACCGGATTGCGGATATGCGGGTCAACGACATGAACGCCGTGCTGGAAGCCGTCCGGCAGATGGCACTGATGAAAAACGGCGGTGAGGAAAATGACCTGCATCTGCGGACATTAGAAGTGGCGCAGATTCGGGAAGATGAATATTTCGGAAGCCTGATTGCGGATGATCTGAAAGGTATCCTTCGTGACATTCGGAGTGAACACCGCCCCGACACCATGACGGCGGATGAAATCTTCCTTGCAGCAACTATGCAGGATCAGTTACAGGATGCGATGAACTTTGAGGGAAGCTCCGAGGAAAAGAAAGCGAAAGCATTGCTTTCCACATTGGGGATTGATTACGATGCCATCACAATGGAACAATTTGTCAACTTGATCGAGGTACTAAAGCTGTCCAAACACCTGAAAACTCCCATCAGCCAGCGTGGGAAAACGACTATGACCCACGGCAAAGGGAAGCGGAAGAAGCGCTGAAACAAAGGCAGCGCTGCGGCGGGACGAAGGCTTTTATATACCTCTGCTTCCTTTTTCGGACAGTCGGATTTTGCTTCTCAAAAATCCTGCGTTTGTGCTGTAGCTCACATCACAAAATCCGCCTGTCCTACTGCCGCGAAAAAGCGTTTGCCGCCACCCTCTGCCGCACCGCAGAGTACACCGTCAACCCCTTTCCCGCGTCAGACGGAAGCAAAGGTATAACACACTAGACTTTCCTACGGAAAATCGTGTGCCAACAGGGATGCTCGCGCCCCTATTGGAAACCCAGCGTCAAAGGGATGTTCCCTTTGAAATCCCTCATTTTCCTCTCCAGTGCATATACAAACTGCGAAATGCAGCTTGATCGCATAGCTTGAAAACAGAAAAACGCTGCAATTCTCATCCTAATGATTGGATGAGAATTGCAGCGTTTTTCATCGCACCTTATGTGCGTTAAAAGCGGGTAGTCCCTTCAATGGTATTGATATGATGCACCCGATCAATACGAACATAGCCATCACCGCCAGATAGTCCAGCAGGAAAGCGATGAGCGGCTCGGAATAATCAAAGAACACGAAATGGCTTTTCAGCAGCAGGTAAAGTCCCACATCCCGGCGAACGAAGGTCGCGACTCCGTAGATGGCGAAAGAATATCCGGCAATTCGGAGCGCCCATGTGCGTATTTTGCTCGGCTGCAAGTGCTTCCGTGCCATGGTCAGAAGCATATTCCAGTGCATTCCCAAATGCAGGCTCATCAGCACAAAGCCCCAAAAGGCGCAGAGAATATGCAGCTTTCCGGCCAATTCATAGCCACCGTGCTTGGGGAGAAACGCAAACACATGGCAGGACAGCACAATGTCGCTGATCATGGAGCCGACCATGCACAGGAAAATCAGCCCTGCCAGTGCCGTCTGCACGATGCGCAGGGGCGTGTAGCGCCCCCGCGGCACAGCTTGAATCCATCGGCGGTTCAAAACATGGTGCACCACGGACAAGGCGAACATTCCCATACCGATCCACTCGTGGGCTGCCTCGCCCACAAGGCCATAGGCCATCAGAAGCAGCATGGACACCGACATGACCGCATCTACGGCGATTTTTATTTTGAGAGTTGGTTTCATGTCCTCATCCTTTGCTGTGAGAGATCACCCAGTTCAAATTGTCCGGGTCGTCAAAGACCACATTGGCTCCGCCGTGGTAGTTATAAATGCCCTTTTCGTTGAAGAAGGCGTTGTCGGGTGTTTCGATACGCAGAACTTTGTCGATGTCGGTATCGCTCCAACCGGCGTTTTCATAGGCTTCGTGGAGATTTTCGTAGGCCGAGCGGGCCTTGGCGCTACCGTAATACTCGTCGCCGTCGGCCATGTAGATATAGATTGCCACACTATTCTCCGCAATGGGTGCATAGCTGCCATCCCACTGAGAAGCACCGTGGAGATAGGCGGTGTACAGGTCGGGCCGCATGGACACCGCACGGGACATGGTCTCGCCGCCTGCGGAATACCCGGCGGCATAGACCCGGCTGGTATCCACAGCAAAACTATTGATAAAGTATTCCGTTAGTTCAATGGCCTGCCGGGCGGATTTTTCGCCCCAGTCAGTGAGCTGTGCAGAAACCACGACCATCTCGGTGTCCAGCCTTGTCCATGCGGTAAAGCCACTCCAATTCAGATTGCTGCCGGAAGAATCTTCACCGAACCACATCATGTTATAGCCCGGCATAACGACCATCATCGGAAACTTGCGGCTGCCATCGTAACTGTCTGGCAGATAATAGCTGTAATGGATGTCACCGTCCGCGCCGGAGAAGATTTGCTCTGCAAACAGGCCAGTCTGAACCGGCTCCGATGTGACAGCCGATGCTGTGCTTTCCAACGGTTCTTCTGTCAGTTCGGCACTCGGTGCAGGCGTTATCTCCGGCTGGATCGGCGCTGCCGTACCGGCTCCGCACCCCGCGAGAGGCCATATCAACACAAGAGTCACGGCAAGCGAAAGAAATCGATTCACTTCTGCTCGTCCACCGGCGGAACCATTTCAGCGTACTTTTTCAGCATTTCCGGGGTGCTGGTGTAGTAGCGCACATTCTTGTTAAGGGCGGTGATCTGCGCCATTTCGTCATCAGTCAAGGTAAAATCAAAGAGGTCAAAGTTAGACTTGATATGGTCGGGATTCTTGGAGCCGGGGATGACAATGTTGCCACTCTGAATGTGCCAGCGGAGAATGATTTGGGGCGCGGACTTGCCGTACTTCTTGCCAAGCTGAGTAAACAGCGGTTCCTGAAGCAGCGCCTTGTCGCCATGACCCAGTGGATACCACGCCTGCGGCACGATGCCGTTCTCCTTCAGGAAGGCCTTCAGCTCCGGCTCCTGATGGTAGGGGTGCAGCTCTGTCTGCAAGACAGCGGGCTTTACTTCGCAGATAGAGAGGATTTCCTCGATCTGTTCTTTGTTGAAGTTGGACAGACCAATGGCACGCACCTTGCCCTCCTTGTACGCCTTCTCCATCTGACGGTAGCCCGCCACATAATTACCCGCGGGCTGGTGGATCAGCAGCAGGTCGATGTAGGGGGTATCCAGCCGGGCAAGGGTTTTGTCCACCGCATCGGGCTGCTCATAGAAGCTGGGCCACAGCTTGGTTTCCAAGAAAATCTCCTCCCGCTGCAAGCCGGACTTCTTCATGGCGCGGCCAACTGCCTTTTCGTTCACATAGGCGTTGGCGGTGTCAATCAGGCGGTAGCCGTTCTGCAAGGCGCTGACGCAGGAGACCTCTGCCTCATCCGGGGTCAAAAGAAATGTGCCAATACCGGCCATCGGCATTTTTACGCCGTTATTGAGAGTTGTGTATTCCATAAAAGATTCCTCCTTAAATGTTCTTTGCAAGTTTCGTGGCTTCGTTTTTATTGGTTGCCATGCCGCCGTAGGTCATACCGTAGAGACCGGCGAAGCGCTTCATGGTGTACTCGCCCGCATCCAGCATCCACTTCTCCGGAGCTGCGCCCTGAAATACAAAATACAGTTTGCGTCCGGACAGTTCGCCGTCCTCCACCTTGCCGTAGAAACGATCCAGCACGTTGCGCACGCTGCCGCAGATGTTGTGCCAGTAAAGTGGCGAGCCGATGACAATGGTATCCGCCTGCTTCATGGCACCAAAGACAGCATCCAGCCCGTCGCCGGGGAGGTTCTGGCCGTATGCACCGATGGTGTAGTCCGTAAGGTTCAAAGTCTCATATTCGTGACCTTTCAGCAGCTCTGCCGCCAGCTTGGCGGTGTTGCCGTTTTTGTTGGGACTGCCGTTGATAAATAAAATACTCATAGCAATGCTCCTTATTTCAGTTTTTGATATTCTTCTTCACTCACCGGTTCACACCACTGACTGCGGCAGTTTTCGCCGGGCACTTCCACAGCCAGATGGGAAAACCAGCTGTCCGGCGCAGCGCCGTGCCAGTGCTTTACACCGGGCATAATGTTGACCACATCGCCGGGGTGCAGCTCCTGCGGCTCTTTGCCCCATTCCTGATAGTAACCGCGCCCGGCCACGCAGATAAGGATCTGTCCGCCGCCTTTGTCCGCCTCGTGGATGTGCCAGTTGTTACGGCAGCCGGGTTCAAAGGTCACATTGAAGATTTTGACCTGCTCCGTGGAGACCGGCGCAAGATAGCTCTGCCCGCTGAAATACTGTGCGAAACCGTCATTGGGCGCGCCGATGGGGAAGACCATACTGTTCTGGTGCAGCTGCTTTTCATCAGTGTTTTCCGCATCTGCCCAGATGTCTTTTGCCATGCGGAATGCTGCCCATGCTTTCGGCCAACCCGCATAAAATGCGGCGTGTGTCAGGATCTCCGCAATTTCGCTGCGGGTGATCCCATTTTCCTTTGCCATTGCCAGATGATGACCGAAGGAAGTATCCGTCAGCCCCTGCGCCATCAGCGCTGTCACGGTGATGAGGGAACGGTCGCGTGCGGAAAGCTCGCTTTCCCGGCTCCAAACCTCACCGAAAAGAACATCATCATTGAGCTGTGCGAACTTCGGCGCAAATTCACCAAGCACATCTCTGCCTGCTGTAATTTTTCTCATAAAGCAACACCCCTTATCTGTGAAAGTTTGTGAAAATCAGTGGTTCCTTCTGAGGCAAGCCGATCTGCTCCTTACCCAACTGAAAGGACTTCATCATAAACGCCATGTTGCGCCCCAGTGTCCGCATGGTCTGCAAGCCCTCAGCATCCTGCGCTACTTCCTCGGCAGATCCGCCGTAGACCATGTTCCAATACTGGCTGGATGCTACCGGCATCCCGGTCATGGTGAAATACTTGTTCAACACATCGAAGGTGGCGGTGTTGCCGCCCCGGCGGCAGGTGACTACCGCCGCCCCCACCTTCATGGTCTTGTCGATGCCGAGGGTGCTGAAAAACAGCCGGTCCATGAAGGAGATGGCTCCGCCTGCGGGGGAGGCAAAGTATACCGGGCAGCCGATGACAAAGGCATCTGCCTCTGCCAGCTTTGGCGCGACTTCATTGACCACATCGTCAAACACGCATTTGCCTGTCTGGGCACATTTGCGGCAGGCAATACAACCGCGAATGTCCTTGTTGCCCACATGGAGCAGCTCCACTTCGATGCCCTCGGCCTCCAGGGTGTTTTTCAGTTCGGTCAGGGCGGTATATGTGCAGCCCCTTGGATGGGGACTACCGTTTACTAACAGTGCTTTCACCAAAATCACTCCTTATGCAAAAATTGTTTCCAGCCATGCGGCGTAGTCCTTAACCCAACCACCATCGGAGCCGAAGCCGTGAGGCCAGCCGTTCAGCACGATGCGCCCGGTGGAAATGCCCATTCCGGAGATTACATCATATTGCTGCTGGAACTGACGATAGAAGGGATCCTCGGTGCCGTAGACATAGAAGGTCGGCGGCAAATCGCCCTCGGTCAACCAGCTTGCATCCATATTTCCCACGCTGAGGCGGCCATAGAAGGAATAGATCATGCCTGCGGCGGAAGCATAGGCGAGAACGGCGTCCAGCTCGTCCGGCACATAGGTGCTGTCCAGCGCCGTGCCGGTCACATCTTCGTCATAGTGCATCAGAAATTCACCGGCCTGAATGCCGCCCGCCGAAAAGCCCATGACGGCAATGTCATCTGGGTCAATGCCATAGATCTCCGCATTTTTGCGGACAAAACGGACGGCTCTCGCCACATCCAGCGCACCTTCCTCCTGCGTATAAGGAGACAGGCGGTAATCTACGATGAAGGTCTGAAAGCCCAGCTCTCGCAGTGCTGCGGCGGTGGGCAGCGAATCGGTGTAGTTGCCCCGGAACTGATAAGCGCCGCCCGCCATCAGCACCACCGCGCCTTTTGGCTTCACGCCCTCCCGGACGGGGATAGCGGTGACATAGGGGCGGAAGTCCCAATCATCGAAATATCCGGTCATGTCCTGCGTAAACTTTGTCCTGGCGGGGACATTGCCCTCCTCCCAGAGATAGAGCACTTGAATGTTTGCAGGGTCTGCTGCCGTGTTCAGCACGGTGTTATTACCTGCCGGTTCCGGCATCTTTTGCAGCATGGCTGTGCGGGAATAATCGGAAATCTTGCCGCTGCCGAAGTTGTATGCATCAGGAAAATCGCCCGGCGTGGCTACGGTGTCCGTCGAAGATCCGTCGCGCAGATCATCCATGGGGGCGGTGGAAGCGGAACTGCTTTTGTTTGGTTTCGCTGTCATAGCATCCTCAATCGCCGCAACGCCGTTTTCCAGCTCACTGCCGGGAGTCCCGACGGACTCCCGGCCACAGGCGGTCAGCGACACGACCATGAGAACTGCAAGCATTGCGGCGAAAACTCTGTTCCTACGCATTACAGACCCAGTCCATTGACCCAGGACTGCACATCATCACTGGAAACGCCGGAGGAGAACCGCTGGCCTTCCTGCCACTCACCGGTACCGGCCATGTCGGCCAGCAAACTGCCACTCTGACCTATGCCGGAGGAGGAAGAAGTGGCAAAGGGGATGACGGTCTTGCCGGTGAAATCATTGTTTTTTACAAAGGTGTCCACGGGCCACGCTGCGATACCCCACCAGATGGGATAACCGATGAACACGGTATCATAGGAATCCCAATCGGGAACTTCAGTGGTGGTCAGGGGCACATCCCGCAGGGACTCGTCGTCATGCTCCCGGCTGACGCGGCTGTCGGGGTTCGTCCAATCCAGATCATCGCTGGTGTAGACTTCGGTGGGAACAATCTCAAAGAGGTCGGCACCGGCGGCCTCTGCAATATCCTTGGCCACCCGCTCGGTGTTACCGGAAGCGGAGTAGTAGACCACCAGCGTCTTGCCGGTTTCGGGCTGAGTCCCCGGCTCGGATTCTTCGGGAGTGGTCGAGGAGCTTTCAGACGGTTCCGTGGCGGGCTGTTCGGTCGGCGCAGAGGTTTCGGGCTGCGTGGTGGAAGATGCAGGCTTGCTGGCAGAGCCGCAGGCGGCAAGGCTAAGTACGAGCACGACGCTCAGCAGCAGTGCAGTCAGCTTTTTCATGATAAAATCATCCTTTCAATTCAATTTTAGTTTTATTTACATTCGCAGAGAATGTCATATATTTCATCGTGGGTCAACTTTTTGCAGCAGCCGGGGGTGAAAACGGTAGAATCCGCAATGGCACGAAAGTCGGTGCCGGCGGGAATGCCCAGCTCTGCAAAGGTGGTGGGCAGTCCAATTTCCTTGATGAACGCAGCCAGTGCGTCGATACCGGCAGCAGCTGTCTCCTCAATGCTGCCCTTGGGTGCGACACCCCAGACATTCTGCGCCCAGCGGGCGAAACGGGCTGCACCGGACTTGCAGATGTGGCGGTACAAAACCGGGTGAATGACCGCCAGCCCCGCACCGTGGTTGCAGTTGGTGTAGGCACCCAGCTGATGCTCGATCATGTGGCACTGGAAGTCCGTGATCTTGCCAATTTTCAAAATACCGTTTTCCGCCATGGCAGACGCCCAGGCCAGCTCACTGCGGGCATCGTAATTCTCCGGGTCGGTCAGCAGCACGCGGGTGTTGCGGATGACGCTGCGCATGACGGCTTCGCCCAAGTCATCAGAAAGATTGTTTTCATCCGGCTTGCCGAAGTAGGTTTCCATGGCGTGACTCAGGGTATCAAAGGCACCGGAGATAACCTGCTTCATGGGAACAGTCAGCGTGTAGCTGGGGTCGAGGAAGGCAAAATCCGCCTGTGCACCCCAAAGGGCGCCCTTGATTTTCTTTTCCTCGTGGGTGATGACGGCACCGTTATTCATCTCGCTGCCGGTACCGAACACCGTGACGATGGTGCCGAGGGGGATAAACTCCGTTGGGAATGTGTGCTTGGTGTTCTCCAGTTCCCAAATGTCCTCGTCCAGTTTGGCCTGCGCGGAGATGACCTTGCAGCAATCTGACACGCTGCCGCCGCCCACGGCGAGGATAAGGTCCACATGATTCTCCCGCGCCAGCTTTGCGCCCTCCTGCGCCTTGGCATAGGTGGGGTTGGACATGATGCGGTCGAACTCCACGACGCGCTTGCCGGCGGCGTTCAGAATGCCCATGATCTCATCATACACGCCATTGCGCTTGATGGAGCCGCCGCCATACGCCAGCATGACGGTTTCCCCGTAGTTCACCAGCAGACTGCCGAGGTACTCTTTCACGCCGCCCTTGCCGAAATACACCTTGGTCTTGTTTTCAAAAATAAAGTTGTTCATAAAGACGCATCCTTTCTGAATGTTATTTCTTCATTTGCTGTTCCCAAAAGGCAACGGCATCATTGATCCAGCCTTCGGCGCTGGTTCCAGTCCCAAGTCCAAAGCCGTGACCCAGACCGGAATACACATGAAACTCCGTATCGATACCGGCTTCCTGCATGGCGCCCAGTCGCGCCTGCATGACCCGCCAGTTGGCGATGCCGTCCCTGTCACCGACACAGGCATAGGTGGGCGGATCACTTTCGGAATACTCGCTCAGTCCCGTGTACTGCATGATGACCGCACTGGGACGGGGCAGGTTACCGCCGCCAAAGGCTTCTGCACCGTAAGACCCAAGCCACGCCGCCATTCGCGCTCCTGCCGAGCCGCCCCATAGGGAGTAGCAATCGGTGTCCACTTCCAGTTCGTCAGCATGGTCAAAGATGAAGCGGATGGCTCTTGCCAAGTCCTCGCAGGCGGTCTGCGCGCCGGGGCGATAAATGAGAGCGAAGGCGTTGTAGCCCTTTTGGGAAAGCTCCAGTGCATGAGGGAAGCTGTCCTGCATGGCCCCCACATAGGCAAAGGCACCGCCTGCATTGCAGATGGCGAACTTCTCGCCGGGGACTCCCTTGAAGAAAAACAATCCTGTATCTTCTTTGGCAGGTTCAGCCGCCTTTTCCTCGTCGGTGTAGATGTCATAGAAGATGGTTTGGCCGTCCGCTGCCCGCTCTCGCAGGGTGTTCACGATCTTCACCGTTTCGTCCGGATCGATATGGCTGTAGTAGGTCAGTTGAAGTTCTTCCAGAGTGTCGCCGCTGTAGTAGGCATCCTCTACAGGGAACAGCAACCGTCCGTAAGAGCCGAACATTGGAGCATTCTTCACATCTTTGATTTTGCTTTCCCTTGTAAATGCTGCTGTTTGGGGTGGAGTGGTTTCCGTAGGTTCCTGTGGTTCACGAGCGCCGCAACCGCTCAGCAGAAGTGCCGTACAAAACAGCAGCGCAGAGAAACATCCAAGCTTCATATCATCATCTGCCTTTTCCTGAACTTCTGCCTATAGTATAAAAAAAGCGAGACTTCAAGAGAAGTCTCGCTTCGTTCATCAGTATATACCTTTAGGTTATAATCAGTTGTACAGCTCTTTGCTGATGATTTTGGCTGCATCCAAAAAGCGCTGTACCGTCGGTGTCGGCTCTGGCGAATGGAGAATGCCATAGGGAATGCTGTAATTCCATTCCACTGGGATTACCTTCAGAAGCGGATGGACAGTTGCCCAACCGGGAATAGCCAGCAAAACGTCATTGGTGTTCTCACAGCGGTTGAACACATCCATGTTGTAAAAGTCAAAATCCACAATGTGAATTTGCGGATGGTGCTGCCACAGATCGTCCCGAAGCTGATCGACATAGTGGCTCCAGCCGCGGTGCATCAGCAGCAGATTCTCCCCATAGAGGTCAGAAACTTGCAGCTTGTCTTTGTCCGCCAGCCGGTGGCATTCCCTAGGGTAAAAAGCTGCCGGTTTTTTTTTCCCCCCCAGCCGGTGGTGGATGGAGACTGCACAGCAGAAGCGCCCCCGCGTCAGCTCCAACCCAGCACAACCACGCAGGTGCAGCATGGTCTCATCAAAAATACCGCCTACTACATCAATGTTCTTTCCGAGATTTGCAAGGATTTCTCTCGCATTTTCCGGGGTGTTCTCAAAGGGGACGATCTGAAATTTGATGTCCGGGTGCAGCGTTTGAACTCTGGACCAGAGATCCATCAAAAGCTGTGCCGGAGTCATGGGGGACGAGCCGATGCGGATGATGTTTTCGTCCTCCTGCATGGCGTTCTTCGCCCGCGTCACAGAGTCGCGGCAATATTGGATGATGTATCTGGCGTCCTGATACATGGAGCGCCCAGCTTTTGTCAATGTCAGCCCCCGGTGGCTACGGTCGAAGAGCTTCACGCCGAGGGATTCTTCTAAAAGATTGATTTGCTTGATGACAGCCGTGGGCGTGATGTAGCTTTCTTCGGCGGCTTTGTTGAAGCTGCCTGCATCCGCCACACGGAGAAAAGTCTCAAGTTGTGGGTTATACATGAAGCACCTCCTTTATTTTATAGCATTCCAAAATGTTTCAATGCCTCCGTAATGGCTCTTTCCTTTTCCAGTGGGCATTGTGGCTGCCTGGCATCCTCGGATTTCGGTTTATTATAGTTCTCGCGCTCAATAATGCCGTATTTCTGTTTTACCTGTGCGATATAAAGACTACTAACCTTCAATCCGCTGTGTTCCAGAACATAATCCTTGATTTGCTCATAGGTTGCCAGTCCTCTTTTATCCTGCACCATTTCTTCTACATCCACATCAATGTTGATATGTGTCACCGGATTTCTCAGAACTAAGAGGCACACCGTCTCAATATGTGTATCATTGTCCAAACTCAAGCTCATATCTTCCGCAATGATTGGGAGCTTGAACTTGATGGACTTGAGCCACTGGCCGTTAGGCTGCCGCTCCTCATAGATCTGGACTTCGGATAGCAGCGATTCCATGAGCTGCCGCTTTTCCTGATCGTCCATGACGGAATAGAGCTTATCAAAGAAAATCAGCACCTTGTAGATGTTGTCGCCCGTCAGCTTTTCCGCCTCAATCGCCATCTTCTTGGCTCTGGCGGCAACGAGCTGGTTTTCTGTATCCTCGATCTTATCATACATCTTGTAAAGCCGGTCATCAAGGTCTGCTTTGCGTTTGATGTAGTGCTTATCGTCCGGGTCGAGAGAATCAATTTCATCCATCAGCCGCACTTTTACGGAATAACTCTGGCGAAGCTGCTTTTCATGCGCCGCGATCTCCTGCTCAATGGCAGAGGTATCCACCTTCATGCTGATCTTTTCCTGCATCATGGCGGCGAACTTCGGATTGCTTACCAGCTTTACGATAACCTCAGCAACGGCGCTGTCCAGCAGTTCTTCATTGATCTGTTTCTTGAAGTCGCATTTATGACCGCGCGTCATCGCACGGTGCTTACAGCCATAGTAATAAAAATCCTTGTATTTTGAGCCGTCCGCCTTATGCTTGATGCTTTTGTTTCCGTACATTCCCACGCCGCAGACCGGGCATTTCACAATACCGGACAGCAGATGAATTTTGGTGTCCTTGCCCCTGTTGACGTGTTCGTATTTCTCCGCTTGTGCCAGCAGCTTGACCTGCGCCTCGTGCCATAGTTCTTCGGAAACGATTCCCTCATGCAAACCATCTACCAGCAGATAATCGTCCTGCTCCACCAGCCGGTAATCATTTCGGGTGCCATGCACCTTTTCCGTCCGACGTCTGCCATAGGCAATTTTCCCGCAGTATACCGGATTTTTTAGAATCCTGCGGATCAACGCTGCATCGAATAAGGGATTTTTTCCGTTTTGCCTTTGAATTTTGTGAATCCCGTGGGTTGCAAGGTATTTTGCAAGACCATTTGCGCCGGTATCCGTATGCACATACTGGTCAAAAATCACGCGGATTGCCGCAGCTTCTTCCTCATTGATGAAAAGCTGCCCTTTTTCCAGCCTGTAGCCATATGGCGCAAAGCCGCCATTCCATTTTCCTTCACGGGCTTTCTGGATTCTGCCCTCCATTGTCTGCACACGGATATTTTCACGCTCAATTTCAGCCACAGCCGAAAGAACGGAAATCATCAGCTTTCCCGCATCCTTGGAGGAATCAATCCCGTCCTCCACGCAAATCAGGTTAACGCCAAAATCCTGCATGACCTGTAGGGTAGACAAGACATCTGCCGCATTTCTGCCGAAACGTGAGAGTTTGAACACCAGTACATAGGACACGCCGTCTTTACCAGACTTGATATCCTCCATCATGCGGTTAAACTCTACACGCCCTTCAATGGACTTGCCGGATTTACCGGCATCCTCGTATTCGCCCACAATCTCATAGTCATTGAACTCGGCATAGGCTTTCATTCTAGATTTCTGTGCATCCAGAGAGTATCCGTCAATCTGCATGGCAGTAGACACGCGAGTATAGATATAGACTTTTACCTTTTCTTTTTTCATCGCATCTTCTCCACCCCAGCTTACTTTTTATCTGTTTTCTGCTCCAACAACTTGATGGAATCCAGATAATCGCGCTCAACTTCGCTGAGGGTACGGGCTTTGTATTTTCTGTACTCACCGGTTGCCTTGTCGATAGCCTGCTTATGGCTGACACTTCCGTTGCCAATCAGCAGTTGCTCTCCACTCATAGTCAAAATCCGATCAAGATGCTCCGACCAGTCCTGCATGGTCATTGCCTGCTCCCGCTCCGCCTGTCGTTCCGCAAAATCCAGATAGCCGGATACAAGCTGCCCCATAGCACGAAGCTCTTTCTCGTTCAGATAGTTCTTGGCAACTACTGCCTCTTTCAGCGTGGGCTGACTGCCCGCAAAGGTGGTCAAGCCCATAAATTCTTTCTCCGCATCGGCGCGTGTGTAGATGACCTCCGCCGCTGTTTGCCCATGAATGGCATAATGAATTTTATTTTGGACTTTCTTGAAAAACTGAATGGAGATTTCCGCCTTGGGGTCATAGTCAATACTGGTGGCGTAGATTTCAAGCACCTGACGGTAAAATACCTTTTCGGAAGCGCGGATATCGCGGATACGCTCCAGCAGCTCCTTGAAGTATCCGCCGCCGCCCAGATTTTTCAGGCGCTCATCATCCAGCGCGAAGCCTTTTCGCATATACTCCTTCAAAATTCCCGTTGCCCAGATGCGGAACTGCACGCCGCGCTGGGATTTCACACGGTAGCCAACGGAAATGATGACATCGAGATTATAGTAATCCACCTGATAGGTTTTGCCGTCAGCGGCAGTTGTTGCAAAATTTGCAACAACTTCTTCTCTCTTCAATTCGCCCTCAGTGAAAATGTTCTTGACATGTCTGGAAATGGTAGATTTGTCGCGCTGAAACAGCTCCGCCATCTGGTCAATGGACAGCCAAACCGTATCGCCATCAAAGGTCGTTTCGATCTTTGTCAAGCCATCCTCTGTGGTATAAATCATCATTTCAGAATTGTTCTGCTCATTCTCCCAGCGTTCCATGGTCGCTTCACCTCGTTTTCTGCCATTGCAGGAGTAAAAGCTCCTGCAATGGCGGTTTGGACAGTTATTTCATGATAATTATATCATGCCGCTTTCGCTGGTTCAATATCGTTTTCGTGAATATTCTTATTGGACTCATCTTTTTCAGGCACGGCTTCCTCTATGACGAGATCGGGCAACGCGTCAAGATCCAGAACTGCGGCATACTTCTCAATCAAATTTGCCAGCAAAGCGGCGAAGCCGCTCCATTCATCTACCATAGGCAGTTTCCCTCTCTTTCTCCGTTCTGTGCGTATATGCCGCCAGCACTTCCTTTGGAATACGATCCAGCACGGCGACGGCATCCTCATAATCCCGGTGCAGCTTGGCGTCGGCCAGCTTTTTCAAGGTGCTTTCCTGCGTAGCCTTGTCCAGCGACTGCGCCAACTGCTCCGCTTTCTTTTTCAGCTTTTTGTTCTCGGCAATCGTGGCGGTAAACGCCGTATTGTACTTTTTCAGCGTCGTGTGCATCTGCTCCACAGCCGGGATATACTTGTCCAAGAAAGCGCCGATTTCTGCTGCTTTTCCCTTGGCATTGAACGCATTGACACCTGCAAGCAATTCTTCCAGCTTGGCCTTCTGCTTGGTCAGGCGAGTCATCTCCTTGAACACCCTTGGCGGAATATGGTTACGCCCGGTCTTGCTGGCACTCTCGCCACGCTCCAGATTGGGATATTTATTCACCATGTGCTCCCAGAAACGATCCTGCCACTGCGTCAATTTTTTCTTGTTGCCGACAATCTCTTTGGCGCTGAGCCGCCCATCCTCTGTCAGCGGGACAAAAGAAAGGTGCATATGGGGCGTTTTCTCGTCCATATGCACCACGGCGGATATAATTGTTTCTGGATTCTGGTTTTGCTTGATGAAGTCCAACGCCTCCTGAAAATAGGCTTTGATCTCGTCTTTCTTCTTTCCTTTGAAGAACTCTGGCGTTGCGGTTACAAGTGCTTCCACCACGCGCACGCTGTCCGAGCGTGTACGGCAGCCAGCGTCCTTGATCTGTCGCTCTGCCTCTGCCCGGTATTTTTGTTCCGGCGTAATCAGGTGAAAATTCAAGTGGCTGCGGGATGTGTCCACATCGGGATTGCTGGCGTATTTTTCCTTGGTGCGCTCGTTGTGCGCCTCAATATTGGAAATCTCCGGCCCTTTGTACTTAGCAAAGCGGAGAATGGCAAACTGCGACTTGCTCATTTATCTCTCCCTCCGTTTCTGCCATACGAGGTCATACCCCAGCACATCAGCCAGTTCCATGACTTCTTTGTAGCGGATGCTCTCCCTTTGCAGCTTGGCAGACAGATTGGAAACACTGTCCGACCAGCCGTATTCGTCATGCAGCAAGTCAACAACCTCCTGCATGGTAAAACCGGCGCGAACGATCTGCGCCTTGATCTCATTGCGTACACTCATATTCAAATCCCCTCCATAATTCAGATCATGAAAAAGCGATGCCAACACGCCATTCGGCGCATTCGCTTCGCTGTCTGGTGAAAATTTCTGTTGTCATCGAATCCGCTCCGAATTGCCGCTATGATGTCCTGTTCACAGGTGACACCTATCGACTTTTCTGTTCCGTGTGGCTTTGCTCTAAACCGTGTGATTTCTCATATTTCCGCGCATCTGCTTTGCTATTCCGAGAAGCGCGATTCCGTGAAACCATTTCTGCCATCAGGCAAATACTTTGCGGATTTCACTTGGCCTGATTTATGCTCGAAAATATAGGCTCTGCTGGTCAGAATTTTTCAGTATAGCAGCATTTTGGTGTAAATGCTGCGTACATACGTACACGGCACGGCATCGAAAAATCACTCCTGCCATCTGTCCGGTACGTACGTACGCTCCGAGACATCAGAAAACCCGTTTATATTGGGTTTTGCAATCGCCTCAATACCGAAAAAACCCCATACGCGCCGTCCGGCAGCGTTAGTGATCTTGTTGCAGTATTCCAGATTATACTTGGTCTGGCTGGCAATCACACTCTCACTGAAGCTGCGGCGCTTTAATGGTGTTAGATTGTTTTCCTCACACCACATCCGGTAAATCTCGTACAAATCTTTAGAGCTGATAGTGCAGTCCGCCTTCAGCCGGATATAACCCTCGGATTCCAAAAAATCAAAGACGTTGTTGCTATCCCGCTTGACTGCCTCCCGATTATCTCGTGTGCGCTGGCTTTCCGTGAATTTGAAGTTGTTGGCAACAAGCCGCTGCAAACCCTCAAATGCCCACAGGAAGATACCTTCGACCTCCGCTTTCATTTTTTCGGCAAGATCAGGATCATCTATCCGCCCCGCAGGCTTTTCCTTGGTGGTCAGTACAAGCTGGCGGCGGTAAAATCCGTCGCTTCGGTCATATAGCGCTTGCAGATCGCCATTGGAGAACGCCAGCAGGCGGGCAAACATCCACCCCTGATAGCTCTGCTTACCCTTGCGCTCCAAATCCATTTTTCCTTGGGCGGTCACGATGGACTTGACATAGTTGGTCTGCCGCAGTGCTTCCATTCGCATATCATCATCGACACACAGCAGAATGTGTTCCAGATCCGCGCGGGCAAACCGGTTTTCAGAAATTTTACCGATGCTGCCGTCCTTCATGTTGCTGCCGAGAAGCGCACCCAGCACAGCTCCGATCTGCGATTTTCCTTCGCCGCCGTTACCCTTAATCACCATCATGCGCTGTCCTTTATTGCTGGGAATCAGGCAATAACCGATAAACTCCTGCAAGGTGGGAATATCCTCCGCGTAAAGAAGTCCATCCAGAAAGGAAAGCCACCGAACAGGAGCCGGTGCGTCAGGACGGTATGCTACCGGCAGTCTGCTCCGCACAATGCTCGGTCTGCCCTCGATGAAGCTGCCATCCAGCTTCAAAGTGCCATTTGCCAGATGAATTCTATCTGCCTCCGGTGCAAAGTCCTCTACATGAGCTGCCAGCCTCATCACTTCCAAAATGTTAGTGATCTTGCGGGGGATATTGTTCACAGCGCAGCATTTCAGTTCCTCATAGATTTCGCCCCGAAGCGGCAGATCATCGGTCACCCTGCCGTCCTGCGTAAAAAAAGCACCGTTGGCAAAGATGATTTTCCGGCTGTTCAGAAATTCATCACAGAACAGCGCCTCATTGATATTTGCGCCATCAAACCAGATGGGCGCATCTAAATTAGCCGATTTCCGTTTCATCACGGGCATCCACCTCCTTTTCCGTCCGTTTCAGGCGTTCTTCCAGCCGGTTGATCATGCCGTTCTTTTGAAGCATATCCACGGTTTTAACGCGACCCTCCAACTCCGCAAAGGTTAAAATATCTGTCAGATCCTCGATATAATCGAGCATCTGGCAGGCTTCCACAAAGCGGTCATCAAGAGTATCCTCCGGCGTTTTGGGTGCGTACTGCATCTTCCAACGCTCCAAAAGATGCAGATAATCGTACAATATCCGCTGACAATGTAGTTCCTCTTTCTGGAACGCCTTTGCCAGCGGATATTTCGGCTTCCGCAGCGCTGCCGCGGCCGGGGGCTTGTCCGGGTCGATCCCAAAGTCATACGCCAGCTTTTTCGCTGCGTCATAGCTGCTCAGGTTGAACAGCTTTGCCACAAGGTCGATCACGTCACCAGTTGCCCCACAGCCAAAGCAGTAAAAGTAATCCTCGTTCAGCTTCATGCTGGGTGTACGGTCATTGTGGAAGGGACAGCAGACCATGTTGCCACGTTTTACTTCCAATCCATAGTATTCGGCAGCCTCTTTCACGGAAACTGCCATCTTGACTTGTGTAAATAAATCCATACCTGTTTCCTCCTGTAAAATAATTGAACTTCGCCGTTCTGCCCGATGCCGTTCCTGCCCGAGTCCTTACCCCGGCGTTGGCTCTTCCTTGGTACGCGGAATGCGGTACTTCTCCGGAAGGCATATCCTCATCGGACGATCATGAAATTTTCAAGGTGCTGCGTGGTTTACGTCTAAATTTTAGTAAGAAAACAGGCTCTTTCCCGTATATCCGAGAGGTAGGAAAAGTGGGATGAAAGTAGGATTTTTCCACGCTTTTAGACAAAAACGAAAAAGCATGATATACTACAGAAAAAGGTGAAACGGAGGCTGGTGTATGCAGGTTAAGCTGACAATCGGGGAACGTTTGAAGGATTTGCGAACAGCACAAAAGCTGTCGTTGGAGCAGCTTGCCGCCGAGGTGGGCATCTCAAAATCCGCACTCGGCAAATATGAATCGGATAACGGCAAGGACATCAGCCCGTATAGCATTTTGGTGCTGGCTGACTATTACGGTGTTTCCTGCGACTATCTGATGGGGCGGACGGAAACAAAAAATCACCCAAACACAGCTCTGCATGAGCTGCATTTGAGTGATGCTTCGATTGATGTATTGAAAACGGGCAAGTTCAACCACCGGCTGCTGTCGGAGCTGATCTGCCACAAGGATTTCCAGCGCTTCATGCTGGATGCTGAGATTTACGTTGACCGGATTGCGGATATGCGGGTCAACGACATGAACGCCGTGCTGGAAGCCGTCCGGCAGATGGCACTGATGAAAAACGGCGGTGAGGAAAATGACCTGCATCTGCGGACATTAGAAGTGGCGCAGATTCGGGAAGATGAATATTTCGGAAGCCTGATTGCAGATGACCTGAAAGGCATCCTCCGTGACATTCGGAGTGAACACCGCCCCGACACCATGACTGCGGATGAAGTCTCCTTTGCAGAAAATATACAGAACCAATTACGGGATGCAATGAACTTTGAGGGAAGCTCCGAAGAAAAGAAGGCGAAAGCTTTGCTTGCCACATTAGGGATCGATTATGATGCCATCACAATGGAACAGTTTGTCAACTTGATTGAGGTGCTGAAACTGTCCAGGCACCTAAAAACTCCCATCAGCCAGCGTGGGAAAACGACCATGACCCACGGCAAGGGAAAGCGGAAGAAACGCTGAAACAAAGGCAGCGCTGTGGTGGGACGAAGGCTTTTATATACCTCTGCTTCCTTTTCCAGACAGGCAGATTTTGCTTCTCAAAAATCCTACGTTTGTGCTGTAGCTCACATCACAAAATCCGCCTGTCCTACTGCCGCGAAAAAGCGTTTACCGCCACACTCTGCCCCATTGCTGAGTACGCCGCCACCCCCTTTCCCGCGTCAGCCGGAAGCAAAGGTATAACACACTAGACTTTCCGAGGGAAAGTCGTGTGCCAAGGAAGGCACTGCCCTCCTTTGGAAACCTCCCGCCAAGGGGAACGCTGTTCCCCTCTAGACTCCCTTTGCCAACAGGGATGCTACTCGCCCCTATTGGATGACCCAGAGCCAAAGGGGCTTTGCCCCTCTGGACACCTCGCCTGTCCGTGCAGTGGCTATCCATCCTGCTCTTGCACAATGGTGCCCCATACCCGAACAGAAAAGACCAGGCACGAAAATCCACCCAGAATAAGGGTGAATTTCCGTGCCTGGTTCATTGTTTATGACGCTGTAATTTGAACCGCGTTTTCTCGAACCTGATTGATAGTCTCCATCAAAGCGGTTCTGATTTTTGCATCAAACAATTTGATAAAACTGATTGGCTTGTCAAACGGTGGCTTGGTCAGCTCTGCGACATTTTCCATATATCCGTTCAACTCAATATGATTGATGATTTTGTTTACAAAAGCAATCTGCTTTTGATTCAGAGATTGGTCATTGATAAAAGCGGAAAACGCCTGCATAGCCGCTTCATGATCTAGCTTAGCGATCTTGCGAATGAGCAAGCCAAAGGGTGTGTCGCCAAACTCTCGGGCATAATCTTCTTTGCTGCCCAATTCGCTAGTTAGCACCCGCTCCAGTTCCTGATAATCGCCCATAGCCAGCGGAATATTATGGGTCAGCTTATATATGGCCAGCGTATTCCCATGCTCGTTTACATAGCGATTGACCTTGGCACGGTAGTCTTCAAAGTCATAGGCAGCTTCCAGTTGGACGCCCTCCTGACTGTCAATAATCGGGTCAGTCAGCTTGGTGACAATCTGCCTCTGTGCTCCGCCACCTTCATCTAAAAATCGAATCAGCTCCCGCAGCTCCTTCCGAACCTGCTCAAACAGCAAAATATCATTCGCGTCCCAAAATGCATCGGTGTGAATCTCCTGAAGCATGGGCAACTTTGCCTTGATCTGCGGAATGCTGGCCTTACGCTCCAGTAGGGAAACGGTGTCGCACAGTTGCTTTTTTGCATACTGGAAAGCGGGCATCTGCTCGATGTGTGCCAGAATTAGGCCATACATGAAATTATCAAACCGCTTTGCAAACTCGTCAGCCTCGTCTGAGCGTACCAGAGGTGCAATCTGTGTGAGCAACTCGCCCTTGTCACCTTCGCTTATGGACACGAAGGCTTCCGGCTTTTTATATTTCTCCACATACTGCATCCGCAATTTTACGGCAATCAGGTCTGAGTTGAGCGCCATCACCTGCTTGTGACAGGTGTTGACAATCTCCTTGCGCCATGCCTGATAATCCTCACCGGCAAAGGTGTTTTCCTGCAGCGCCATGGCGATTTTGATTTGTTTGCCGAAGATGTTTTCCGACAGCGTTTTGGTTTCTCTGGTTTCGTAGCCTTCTTTGTGCTGCCGGAAGTATTCGAAGTTGCCGCAGTAGTCAAAAATCAGAAAGCGCCGCTTGTCGGTATAGGTTCCGTCAATCTGGTCCACGCAGGCCAGCCCTTTGCATAGCCGGGTGCCGCGGCCAATCATCTGCCAGAACTTTGACTTTGACCGAACCTTTTTGAAAAACACCAGATTGACGCATTCCGGCACGTCGATGCCGGTGTCCATCATGTCCACCGATACGGCAATGTGCGGTTCTTTTTCCGGCTGCTTGAAATCATCAATGATGGTCTGGGCATAGGCGTCGTCGCAAATGACCCGCTGGGCGAAGCTGCCCCGGTACTGGGGGTACAGCTTATTGAACCGCTCCAGAATAAACTCCGCGTGGCGTTTGTTCTGGGCAAACAGGATTGTTTTCCCCAGACGGTCGCCGCCCGCCACCTTGATCCCCCGGTCCATCAGGTCTTGCAGTACGATGTCCACGGTGGTTTCGTTGAACACAAATTTATTGAGGGCAGCAGAGGGGATAAAGTCTGGCAACTGACCGTCTTCGATGAAATCATCCTCATATCGCTCTTTGTCCTCTTCGGACAAATCATCATAGGAGATGCCTTCTTCCAGAAAACGGGTCTTGACCTCGTAGTTGTAATAGGGAACCAGCACATGGTCCTGTTGCACCGCCGTTTCATAATCATAGGCATAGGTGGGCACGCCGTGTTCCATCTCGAAAAAGTCGTAGGTGTTCCGATCCACATCGGTCTTCGGCGTGGCGGTCAGACCCACCATGAAGGCGTCAAAATATTCAAAGATGGCCCGGTACTTTTTGAAGATGCTCCGGTGGCTTTCGTCAATGATAATCAGGTCGAAGTGCGCCGGAGTAAACAGCTGCCGCCCGTCCTTGGACTTGGTGTCATCAATGGCGTTGAGGATGGTCGGATAGGTGGAGAACACAATGCGGGCGTTCCGGTCGTCCTTGTTGGAGCAGAGGTTGCACAGGGACATATCCGGCAGATAGTTCTTGAAATCGTCCTTTGCCTGCTTCACCAGCGCGGTGCGGTCGGCCAGAAACAGAATGTTGGTCACCCATTTGCCTCGGCTGAGCACATCGGTCAGGCTGGACGCGGTTCTGGTTTTGCCGGTGCCGGTGGCCATCACCAGCAGATGCTTGCGGAACCCCTGCGTAATCTGTTCGCACACCGCCCGGATGGCTTCCTTCTGGTAATACCGGTCAGTGATTTTGTCATCAATGGAAACGCCCATCAAATCCATCCGCTCGGTGCGCCGGTTCATCAGCTTTTGCAGGTCATCCTTGCAGAAAATGCCACTGACCTTCCGTTGCGGGGCGGTCTGGTCATCCCAGAAGTAGGTTTCAAAGCCATTGGTGGTGAACATCATGGGGCGGCGGCCAAATTTCCGTTCCAGACAATCCGCATACAAAACCGCTTGTTTGCGTCCAATGTTTGGGTCCTTGCTGGTGCGCTTGGCTTCCACCACCGCCAGGGGCAGGCCGTCCTTTCCAAACAGCACATAGTCGCAGAAGCCAGGCTGACCTGGCATCCCGGCCATATCCTCCACACGATACTCCTCCTGTACATCAGCATCTGGGCCGGTGAACTTCCAGCCCATCAGTTTGAGGTCCACGTCGATGTAGATTTTGCGGGTCTTGAATTCCGAGAGGTCCTCCGGCTGGAAGGTGCGTTCCTTCTGATGCTGCTCCTTTTCGGCGGTGTATCGGGTGGACATCTGCTCGATTTGCTTGCGCAGCGCCTCGATCTCGGCATCTTTCTGATCCAACAGACTTTCCTGTTCCTTGATTTTCCGGGTGTCCACCGCCACCTTTCCGGTGGGGACAAGATTCTCGTCGAAGGTGCGTTCCTGATAGTCCGCGCCATAGCAATAGTCGATCCACTGCACAAACTCAAACAGACCGCGCAGAGAAGCAAGCGCATCACTTGGCTGAACGCTGCGCTCGGTATGTACCGCCAGATTGCCCAACTTGATGATAAAAGGCATCTTGCCCCAAGTGTCGGAGTCCACAGCGAAGCGGAAAGTTGGCTCGTGAATGAGGGATTGCAGATTGTCTTTGTAGGGCATTTTCATGGACTTGTCCGCTGCATATACCCATTTTACTGCCAACTCCAATGCCTTACGGCAGCCTACTGCACACATGGCAGGAGCAGAAACATAAATTTTCTCAGCTTCCATGCAGGCGGGGGCGAAGAGGGCATATTCAGTTTTGACTTTGAGAAAGGAGAAGTTAGTCATCACATCATCCCCAGTATTTTATTTCTTTTGAACTCATCATGTCCTCATATTGTTTCAACGCGGTTTCCTTATCTGTATGAAGTAGTTGGTAAACCTGTTCATCATCTTCTTTTTCGGCATCTATTGAAAAATCAATATACGATAATAAGTCTATACGGTTAGAAATTAACAGATCTTTATTTATCTGCTTGCTGTTCATGCGCTTTACACTGTTGTCATCAATTATGATTATTCTGGGAACGCGCTGAACAGTATCGACAAACGCCAAAAATAATTCTGGCGTAATTGGCATACCAAGCAAGTCATATTCTATACCATCTTTTTCACCGTAAATATTGACTACCGGCATATCGCTTGTAACAAATACGGAACCTTTGGCTTTAAAAATACACAGTTGCGATTCCTTCATTGTCTCAGCCAAAGCCCGAGGAAACAAGCCAACATCCGGAGCAATGTTCATCTTCAAAAACTCGTTTGCCAGCATGGACAGGTAAACATTTTGCGGTACATCAGGAAAAATGTCCTTTACATGTTTAATATGCTGCGGATCGTTTTTGTATTGTGTATCAATAATATAATTTGACAGATGTACAAAAACAGGGTTTCTAAACAGTAGTGATGACATAAATTGCCTTAGTTTATCAATTTCCACCCGCGCCAACTCAAATTCATCTGAATCTCGTAAAGCATTTTTTATCTTTGAGATAATTGTTGCGTATTCGCCTTCCAGTTCGATAAAACTGTTCTCGATCTCATTTGGTGCTGCAAAAACATGAGTTTTGCTATCTGGATCAATTGCAATTTGATCATATAGGTAAGAACGACAGCAAATATTGTCGATTGAAACCATTTTTGCATTTTCATCATTAGCAAAAACAACATAAACTTGTTCTGATTTTCGATTACTCACAGAAAAGTTTTTTAAGTAAGCCTTGGGGACATAATGTTGTTTTCTCGTGATTTGCTTGTCTAAAACCTCTGTATATTCCATGACAATGTTGCTCCCACCAATATTTCCTATATTCAAATCTTCTCAGCACTAAAATCGATCAAGAAATCATCATTTTATCTAGCCCTAATTTTGCAAGCTTTGTATTAGCCTCGAAAAATTTTGCATTATTGGAAAATGGTTATCTAGCACATAGAACTGCCGATCTTGCCCATCCTTCAAGAAGAATACTTGTTTATCCCGTGCTGAGCTATTTAGGCTCTCCCTATGTAAGCATACAAAATAGTCTAATGTCTTTTCTTCTGGAAGCCGTTCCTGGATATATCCTTTTGTACTTCTGTCATATTTATAACCGAACTCTTTATATAATCGTTGTTTTCCAATACGAGTTTTAAAAGCAAACATCGCTAATTTTATATGTTTTGTTTCATCATGCAATTGGAAAAATTTATTTTTTTCAATCGTTTCTGTTAAATCATCCAAGGTAGCATTTCCCTTGACTTCTATAACCATTATGCAATCATTTGGTTCAACCAGGAAAATGTCTCCAGCTAGTTGACGTCTATAAAAATTTTTCCTACATACGATGATGTCACATTGTGGGCTTTGATGATTAGCCCAAGCAATAAAGCCGGTAACAAATTCTAGCATTTGAAACCGTTCCTGGAGACATTTTTTGAGAATGTTTTCTCCACATCTACCCATCTCAGCATGATGTTTTAACTTTTCAGCTATAAAATATTTGCAAAACAGAAGTTCCTCCGAATATTCCTCATATATCTTTGTAACATCTTCTTCCATAATAGGCCTCTCACTTGCTTAAAACTTTTGTTTAGAAGTCTTTTTGAGCATTTGATAGCCTTCTGTTCCGCTAATTTCAAGCATCGAATATTTCTTTAGCATTTTCTCTAAACTTATACGAATTTGGACAGGGGTATAAGAAGTTAATGCCCCTTGGTTAATGATAGACTTCGTCCAATTTCTTTGCTGATTATAGAGGCTCCAAAAACGATTCATATCAAAATTGGGATTCTGTGCCGCTATTTGTTGCACCATTGCGTTAAGCGTATTTCGATCTGCTTCCGAAACGCCTTGCGGAATCATATTTCCCATAGCAGAAGTGATATTTTGCGCTGTAACTCCGGTACAAGCATTATTAAGATCGGCCACAATAAACTGCGATTCTATATTTGCCAAAACATTTTGTGTTATCTGAAAGGAATTCTTTTGGAAAGCCTTCATGAGCATCTGCTGTTCCTGAATCTCTGACACATACTCATATAGTTGATTCAGTGCTGTATAGCTGGTCGCGTCCATTTTTCGGACAAAGTAATGTTTGTACTTGTTCCAATAATCCGTATCCATCAAGGGTAGTGATTCATAGAACGCCGTTTCGTTTAATTGTCCGTCAACAATGAACGTAGAGATTTCCCTTAATCGCTCCTGGAATTCATCGATTTGAAGGACGATAAGAGAAGCTGCATCAATCTTTTTCTTCCGTTCCTGCAATATGTAAGTTGCAAGGGCAAAGCTACCTACGATAATAAGCAAAATGTTTGCCCAGTTTTCTGAAATGAATTTTACCATCTATCAAGACTCCTCACTGCAAATCAAGCACCCGTTCAATTTTTTTCTTCTTTTTATCAATTAGTGCAGCAATAAATTGTTCGTAAGATTCTTCAGGATACAAAGGATTTTTTTCTGTTTCATACTCGTATCCGCCTGTAATTCCTCGTGCCAACTCTGCTAATGTTTTTAATGCTTGTGCAAATGGAATGGCTTCGGGATTTTTTATCTTGGAAATTGTTGGTTCTATATGATTATATAAGATTTTAAGTTGCTCAAGATGTTCTTCCAAAACTAACGGTTTCCCAGTTACAGGAAAAATATGTTTCATTCGCCGTTCAAGAATATAAGATAATTCTTCTTCTGTAACTTGCTCATCGGATGTTCCACGTCGTATATAAATAGTAGCAGGCTTAATATTAGAACCTTCTTTTCGAGAGATGAACGGTAAAAATTGAGGAGTATCTTCAACAAAAAGCATTTGGAATTGTTTTCCCTTCAATGCCTCGTACTCAGATGTTTGATAGCTAAAATCATATACATCATACTTCAGGCTGGAAGAAAGGTACGGCTTTATCCATGCCCCTATCTGCTCTTTTGCTTGTAACTCTTTTAACCCATCACATGAAAATGTCTTATCATCGTTTTCATGTACGCCAAAAACAACAATGCCACCGCCGTAATTTGCTAAAGCGAGCATTAATTTGGCCAGCTTATCTTTCTCAATCCACTCTTGTTTAAAATCGATGGCATTGTGTTCGCCAGTTTGATCCTGTAAAAACTCACGAAAGTGATCCAATGTTGGTTCTTGAAGAAGTCTATATACAGTATCTTTTATTTGTTTAGGAAATTCCATATGTTTTACCTCATCCAAAGTATTCCTGCATCAGAGCCTTTTTCAACGTTTCCAGTTTTTCGAGGCTGTGGCTGATGATAATCTTTGTTTTTTCTGTTTGCTCCACAAAGGCGGCAAACTGTTCCTGTAATTCTATCGGTGGCATAGGGACCCGCAGTGTGAGGATGTCTTTATTAGAAATATTCGCCTGTCGAATACCTCTACTGATTCCTGTCAATCGCTTTTTGATTCTGGGAAATTTTAGCAACTCTGAGAAGTAACACTTGTTAAGAGATTTCTCAATGGACAGTTTGGCATTCCGTTGGTTTAAATAGTATTCGTCATAATCAGCCCCAAGAATGCAAACATTTCCATAATCATCTTTGCCGACCGTTCCAGTGAGTGACATAACCAAATCTCCAGGGAATACCTTGTAACGTGCAAGCGCTAAATCATCTGGCCAATAAACCATATTAACCGGGAGAAAATGCCCCGAATTGATGTTTCCAATTCGTAAGACAGGAATGCCTTCGTCAGTAAATCCATCACTCTTAAAAGCGTATCCTCCTATAACTTTAAGATGATGACTCAATTCATCTTCTTGCCAATGCTTTGGATTTTCATCCGGTTCCCCAAATACCTCCACAAACCTTGCCTTGACCGCTTCATCCAGCTTATCCAGCTGCTGTTGACGTTTCGCAATCAGGTCGCTCACTTTGTCCAGAATCGCCGCGATTTTGCGCTGTTCGTCAATGGGTGGAAGGGGAATTTCTGTTTCAGAAAGTGTTTTTTTATTGATGGCCTTGAATGTACTTCCAGTACCTTTGGAATTTAGTTCGTCAACCTTACCTGATAACGCATGCCATAAATATTTCTGAGCACAAATATCCTCGTTTACCGTTAAAGCAGCTAATCCTCGGCCTATACAGCATTCACACTTTGCGATATTCAACGCGCCAATTGGTGCACGAACAGAGATTAAAATATCTTTTTCCCGTGCTATTTTGGTTGGCTCAGAGCACCACATACGAACCGCAGGATAAATCTCTCCAAAATCTGCATTTCCCTGAAAAAACGGAAGGCCGTTACCATCTTCGTTGTATGTGGAAGAATCCGGAGACTGTCCCATATTTATCGCACAAATTCCTTCTAACCTCGCCATCATAGCATCTCCTCCAATTCCGCCAGCCCTGCGGTAATCTCCAGTTCCAGCTCATGCAGGTCTGCCATCAGTTCTGTGGTAGAGGGGTACTCCACCGGCACATACTCCACCTTTTTGTACTTGTTGATGGACAGGTCATAGTCGTTGTCTGCGATTTCCTGTTTCGGCACAAGAAAGCTCTGCTCTGTGCGCTGGCGGTCAGCTTCCTGGTCCAGATGGTGGAACCGCTCGATGATGTCGGGAATGTCATTTTCCGCAATTTCGCTGCGCTTGTCGTCCAAGGAAAAACCGTCGGCTTTCATATCATAGAACCACACATTTTCCGTGCCGCCCGCTCCGGTCTTGGTGAACACCAGCACCGCCGTGGACACACCCGCATAAGGCTTGAACACGCCGGAGGGCATAGAGATCACCGCCCGCAGCTGATGGTTCTCCACCAGTTCTTTGCGAATAGCTTTGTGCGCCTTGGAAGAGCCGAAAAGCACGCCGTCCGGCACGATACAGGCGCACTGACCACCCTTTCTCAGCATCCGCAGGAACAGGGCCAGAAACAACAGCTCGGTCTTTTTGGTGTTGGTCACGGCTTTCAGGTTGTCGTTGATGCTTTCCGCGTCCACGGTGCCCTTGAAAGGCGGATTTGCCAGACACATGGTAAACTTATCGCTGATCTGATTCTGCTTGGAAACACTGTCCTTGTAGTCGATCTCCGGGTGGCTGATGGAGTGCAGCATCAGGTTCATCGCAGAAATGCGCAGCATGGTGTGGTCTGTGTCAAAGCCGGTGAAGGCGTCCCCAGCAAAGTGCTCCCACTGCTCGGAAGTCATGGTATCCTCGTAGTGGTTGCGAATGTACTCCGCGGCGGAGACCAGAAAGCCTGCCGTGCCGCAGGCCGGGTCGCAGATGGTGTCATCCGGGGTGGGTTGCAACAACTCCACCATCATTTCCCGGATGTGCTTGGGAGTGCGAAACTGGCCGTTCTGCCCAGCGGTGGCCAGTTTGCCCAGCATGTACTCGTACAAGTCGCCCTGCATATCCAAATCGGCAATGTCATGCTCATACAGGTCATCCAACCCTGTGATGATTTTTTGCAACACCTGCGGCGTAGGAATCAGGAACATCGCATCGCTCATGTACCGGGCAAAGGCCGTCTCATTCTGCACATCACTGCTGGAATCGTCGGCGATTTCCACCAGTTCCCCCTGCTCGGTGAAGTCCGGCAGGCGGCCATGTTTCATGTTTTTGATGGCAGGGAAGACCCGCTGGGAAATTACATTGAAAATATCGCGGGGATCGTTGTTCTTGAATTTACTCCAGCGCATGGACTGTCCAACGGCAGACTGGGGGAAAATCTTCTCCATCTTCTCGCCAGTCATATGCTCAAATTCTTCCGTTTCCAGCTCTTTTTCGTCCAGAGAGCGGATAAACATAAGATAGGTCAGCTGTTCGATGACGGTTAGAGGATTGGTAATGCCGCCCGCCCAGATGTCCGTCCAGATTTTATCTACTTTATTTTTAATCACACCTGTAATCATGCATCTATTCCTCCGTTTTCTGTATCAGGGATAAATTCCATCACGTCTCCGATATTGCATCCCAGCATGGTGCAGATTTTTTCCATGCTGTCCATGGAGACAGGCTCACCTTTACTTAATCGTGCTAAAACATTGGTGCTGATTTTTGCACGGTGCATCATGTCGGTTTTGCTCAAACCATGATCGATCAACTGTTTCCACAGCCGATTGTAACTGATTGCCATCCCGCACCTCCTGATTTTTTCCTATTTACTAGTATAACGGATATTGTGCTAAAAGACAAATAAAATTCACGAAATCGTGAGCTATTGATTGGCAAAAACGTGGTCTGGATATTGGAATCCCAGACCACGTTTTGCTTTGAGCAAGACAGGCTTGCCATCAAATCATTTGAAAATGCTTTAGTGCATCCATAATTGCAGCTTCCTTTTCCGGCGGGCACTGTGGTACTTTCGCGTCTTCTTTCTTTGACAGATTATAATTCTGCCCCACATCTAGCCCGCACTTCCGCTTAACCTGGGAGATATACAGGCTGGACGCCTTCAGGCCGTGCTTTTCCAGCACATAGGCTTTGATCTCATCATAGGTGGCTTTACTCTCCGCCGATGTCAAATCCAGCTCGTCCAGATTCAACTCCACCTCGATATGCTGCTTGGTGTTGAGTTTGGACAAAAGTACTACCGTCTCCACATGCTCCGTCGCCGGAAACATATCAAATCCTACTGCTTCCTTCGCCTTATACCCCAGCTTCTTCATATAAGCCAGATCTCTTGCCAATGTCTCTGGGTTGCAGGAAACATAAACTACTTTTTTCGCTCCCATCTTTGCAATGGAATCCATGAACTCTTCGGTACTTCCGCTTCTTGGGGGATCCATGATGACTACATCGGCTTTTTCACCAGCCTCTGCCATATTGACCAGGAAACGACCGGCATCATTGCAGAAGAAACGGATATTGGATATCTGGTTCATTTTGGCGTTGTTGATGGCATCCCGGACTGCATCCTGGTTTAATTCCACGCCGATCACATTTCCGGCCTTTTTGCTTGCAATAATACCAATAGTTCCTATACCACAATATGCATCCACAACCGTCTCTTTTCCGGTCAGTCCAGCCAGTTCCAGAGCCTTTGTATACAATTTCTCCGTCTGGACCGGATTTACCTGATAGAACGAACGGGAAGAAATACGGAAGCTACAGCCGCACAGCGTATCCACAATATATCCTTTTCCATACAGCACATGCTCCTTTTCCCCCAGTACCATGCTGGTTCCCCGTCCATTGATATTCTGGACAATGGTGGTGATCTCCGGATGTTTCTCTCTTAATGCCTTTACGAAATTATTCTTTGACGGAAATACAGGAGAAGCTGTTACCAGTACCACCATGATCTCCCCACTTTCAAAGCCTCTGCGGATCAGCACATGGCGCAGCAGGCCATAACCTGTATCTTCATCAAATGTACGGATCTTAAAAGACTTTAACATGCCGCGAATAGTGCCAATGATCTCATCTGCCTTCTGGTCTTCGATCATGCACTTCTCCACAGGTACTACATTATGGGTATTTTCCTGATAAATACCGGAAATAATATTGCCCCTTCTATCCCTGTCAAATACAGCATGAACTTTGTTTCTATAATAAAACGGATCTTCCATTCCTATCATGTCTTTTACAGGACAGATTCCCTTCAACAACGTTTCCAGACGCTTTCTTTTCGTCTTTAACTGCTCTGCATAAGGCATATCCAGCATCTGACATCCGCCGCACTGACGCATAACAGGACACATGCTCTTTTTAGCGTTCTTCTTTCCCTTTTCCACGTTCTGGCCAGACTGCTGTTTCAGAACCGGTTTTCCAAACTTTGCCGCCTTCTGTTTCTGCTCTGGCCTTTGCTTCTGCTCTGGCCTTACCCCTTTCACTGCTCTGCTTTCCGGTCTTTTATTTTCCCTTTTGGGGATTCCCTGATTTTTGCCTTCCTGTACTTGTTTTCCCTGTATTCTATTTTCCTGGGATTTATTTCCCTGGACTTTCTTTTCTTGGGATTTATTTCCCTGTTTTTTCTTTCCCTGCACGTTTTTTTCCTGCATTTTTACACCTTTTTCATTCATAACCTATCGACAATTTATTCCTTCGCTCTTATAATCGTACTTATTAACATCCAAACATCCTAAAACAACGAGGTGACATTTATGAGCGAAACATCCACATCACAAGATCCCGTTTCTTATTACATTGACCATACTATATACACTGGCCGACCGGCAGATACTACCGACCGTCTTCCAAAGGAGATACGCACCTATGACCTGTTAGACTCCCTTGAGATCACCTATACCCGTGCAGACCATGACACACTACCCACTATGGAAGCATGCCAGGAAGTAGGTAAGCTTTTAGGCATTGAGATCTGCAAAAACCTATTTCTTCGCAATACCCAGAAAACCGCCTTCTATCTGCTGATCCTTCCAGGCAGCAAAAAGTTCAAAACAGCCGCTCTCTCCAAGCAGATCGGCAGCGCCCGTCTTTCCTTTGCCGAACCGGAATTTATGGAACAGTACCTTAACATCACTCCCGGTTCTGTAAGTGTTCTCGGTCTGATGAACGACCCAGAAAACAAAGTCCGGCTGCTCATAGACAAAGATATCCTGGAGAACCATCCTTACTTCGGATGTCATCCATGTATCAACACCTCCAGCCTGAAATTCCGCACAGAAGACCTGTTAAACAAGATCCTCCCTGCTATCCACCATAACTATACCATTGTAGATCTTCCATACGCAGAATAGTCCATCAAACTTAGCAGATACATCTTTAACGCATTCCCAATCTGTACAAATACCTGAAGCAGACGCAACGGTCCCTTAAACGATCCCTTAGATCGGGGCCGTTGCCTTTCTTAACCACTCTTTCTCCTGGTCATCCATATACGGACTGATCTTCTCAAACACCTCTTTGTGATATGCGTTAAGAAAAGCAATATCTCTCTCTGTCATCAGCTCTTTCACTACCGCATCCTTATCAACTGGTACAAAGGTAAGGAACTCAAACTTCATAAACTGGCCATACTGGTTCTTCTCATCCTTTACACAAAGGATCAGGTTCTCTGTACGGATACCATGGCTTCCTTCAATATAAAGTCCCGGTTCATCAGAAGTGATCATTCCAGCTTCCAGAACACCATTATCATGCCGCTCCGGCACCATACGGAAGCGGATGCCATTTGGTCTTTCGTGAACATTTAACAGATAGCCCACACCATGACCGGTTCCATGGTCAAAATTCAATCCTCTGCTCCAAAATGGCTCTCTTGCCACATAATCAAGGCTTAAGCCTCTGCACCCATATAAAAATTTCACTTCTTTTAATCGCAGCATGCTTATAAGGACCAGAGTAAAATGCTCTTTTTCTTCCTCCGTCAGTTCTCCTAACGCAATGGTACGGGTAATATCCGTAGTTCCCTCATAATACTGGCCACCAGAGTCTACCAGATAAAAGCCATGGTCTTCCAGTACCGTATCACTTTCCTTTGTTGCAGAATAGTGACACATAGCCGCATTCGCCCCATAAGCAGAGATCGTAGCAAAGCTTGGCTCAATATAGCCTTCCTGCTCTTTCCTGAATTCCTCTAACTTATCCTGGACACTCATCTCTGTAAGACGTTCTTTTCCAATATGATGCTTTAACCAGTAGATAAAACGGGTAACAGCTACACCGTCCTTAATATGAGCTTTCTTCTCATTTTCAATCTCAACCTTATTCTTTACTGCTTTCGCATCAGAAGTGGGATTCATCTTATCAACCAGTTCATTCTTATCCTTTAATATGTTATACAAAGCATAATTGATATGCTGCTTCTCCATAAGGATCTTATGTCCCGTAATATCTGTTGCCATTTTATAGATATCATCATAAGGCAGTATTTCTGTCCCTAAATCTTCCAGATATTTAAGCATATCTATATCATGATAATTATCCATATATGGATATGCTTCTCCGTGAAGCACTTCTTCATTTACAAACAGATACAATTTATCCTCTGTTACGATCACGTAGGAAAGCACTACCGGATTATAAGCAATATCATTTCCCCTGATATTTAACAGCCATGCAATATCATCCAGCGATGTCAGAACATACATATCTGTATGCTCCTTCTTCATTTCTGCACGAAGCTCTTTTAATTTTTCTTCTGCTGTCTTTCCTGCATATTTCTCATGTAATGCCCATGTCGGCTCCATGGACAGTGCCGGACGGTCTTCCCAGATCTCATTGATAAGATCATCACTGCAAAGGATCCTTGCATTTTTTTCTTTCAGGCGCTTTTCCAGATCAATACCGGTCAATGCATTGACTACTCTTCCGTCAAAGCCCAGACAGCCATTTTCCGGCACTTCTGCTTCCAGATATCCGGCTACAGAAGGCACGCCTTCCTGTCCCATTTTCATCATCTTTACAGAAGTTCCCTGAAGCTGTACTGCCGCCTGGACAAAATATCTTCCATCTACCCACAGGCATGCTTCCTTCATGGTCACTACTGCAATTCCCGCAGAACCGGTAAAACCGGTCAGGAACTGTCTGCATTTAAAATGATCTCCCACATATTCGGACTCATGAAAATCAGCAGTAGGCACCATATAGGCATCCATGCCACGTTCCTTCATCTTTGTTCTGAGCAATTCTAATTTCTGATTCACGGTCATTTTCTCCGTTGATCCATCATTTACTGTATTCATATTCCTTCTCCTCCTGTACTCACACATGGCTGCATATTTTCAGCTATATCCATCCAAAATGTCTGCATGCCTTCCAGACTCCATCCCGGGCAATATCATCTGTCACATAATCGGCCGTATCTTTCAGCTTCTGGACTGAATTTCCCATAGCGATCCCGGTTCCGGCTGCCTGAACGATCTCATAATCATTCATGCTGTCTCCAAATGCCACCGTCTGGCTTATATCCATTCCATAGTATTCACATAAACGTACCAGTCCATTTGCCTTGGATGCCTGTACTTCTATGATGTCCGCCCCTAACCGGCTGGAAAATAATGGAAATTTAAGTTCCGGAAAATGTGCCTCCATATCAGACACCGGATCCGCTTCTCCAATATAAGCTAACGTACGTACCGGCAGTTCCAGCATTTTCCAGGGATCCTGAAAATTACGCATGCTCTCTCCCCAGCGGATCTTGTCGATCCGTTCTACCTCTGCCGGATTCACAAAGTAATCCTTATCATCGATCGTCAGCCCCACGGCAATTTCCCTTTCTTCCCCATAGGAAAGCAGGCGTTTTAAAAGCTCTTTATCCATAAAATGCTCATATAACAATTCATCCCCGGCAACCACACGGGTTCCATTCATATGGATTACTGCATCTGGCCGTATCTGTTGTTTGTAGCCCACACTGACCATTCCATCCATATTTCTGCCGCTGGCGATGACAATAATACTGTCTTTTCGCAGCATCTCCACCGCTTCTATGGCACTGTCCGGTATCTTCCATGTAGCCTGATCTAAAAGTGTCATATCCAGATCAAAACTTACGATCCTTTTCTTATCTGTTTTGCTGCCTGTCGTTTTATTGATCATCTGAAAAACTCCTCATTGCGGTATACATTAAAAAAACAAAATCGGGGCTTTTCAAACAGCCTCTTTTCTGTTATACTATAATAGTTATGAACATCGGAGTATGGCGTAGCTTGGTAGCGCGCTCGGCTGGGGGCCGAGAGGTCGCAGGTTCAAATCCTGTTACTCCGATTTATTTTTTATCAAGGGTTTTTGATGATTTTACTCATCAGAAGCTCTTATTTTTTTAATCACCGTTCCAGATGATACCGAATTGCTCCGTGCTTTGCACTCCCGCAATTCTAAAAACATTCCTAATCCCCTTATTTTTTCTTCAAATAATGGCTTCTTACTCATGTTTTTAGCAGGTCCCAGGTTCAAAAATCCTCCTGCAGGCAAGCCTGCGCCGGATTTCCGCCCTTTTTGCCCTGGCATCATCATATAGATTCTATCGAAAAAATATTAAATTATCAATATTTTTCACCTGCAAATCCAAAAACTTCTTAAATGTTCTCTCGGAATCTTTCTGTACCTGACTTTGCGAGAAGATTTTTTGTCAGCCGCAAAGGCAAGTCCATAAAAGACTCCGGTAGGACATATAACAGAAAAGGAGTGAGCATGCCATTTCATATACTCACTCCCAAATCCTGTCTTACTTATTTGTACCTTTTATGCCTCAACACTCTCATTTCTATGCTCCATAGTCCTGAACAAATGGGTACAGATCAGGATCGCTACTACAATGGACAGATAATCCGCTGCAGGCTGCGCATAAATAACGCCTTCCAGTCCAAACATATGATTTAAAATAAAGATCAACGGGATAAAGATCAGTCCCTGACGGCAGACTGTCAGGAGCAATGACGGGATCGCCTTTCCCATTCCCTGGATGGTATTGATGCACAGGAATAAAATCCCTAAAAACGGCGCTGACAACTGCAGTGCAATAACCATCTGGATACCATAAGTGATAACCTGGGCGTCATTGATAAACACCTGAACCAGTGATTTTCTTGCCACCATCATAAACAGGGTCAGGATCGTTCCCATGATCACCGATACGATGCCTGTAAACTTAAACACCTGCATCAGACGTTTCTTATTTCCCGCACCATAATTATATCCGATCAGCGGCTGAATTCCCACACAAAGTCCGATCTGCAGCAGCACTACCAACATATTGGATTTCAAGGCAACGCCCATTGCAGCAACCGGTGTATCTCCATATCCTACTAATGCCTGATTAAGGATAATATTTGCAAAACTCATTAAAATATTGTTTAAAGATGCAGGAATTCCAATCGCTACTACGCTCTTTGCAATTCCTTCTCCCACTTTAAAATATTTCCAGCTGATAGACAAAGTGGATTTTTTCCTGAGAAAATACTGCAGATAAAACAGGCATGCTGCAATATTTCCAATGATCGTAGCCAATGCTGCGCCTGTTACTCCCCAGCCTAACATCAGGATCATAACCGGATCCAGCACAATATTTATAATAGTTCCAAGGAGGTTTCCCACCATAGACTCTCTGGCCGCGCCTTCTCCTCTTAAGATATTGGCAAATGCAGTGGAAAACAGGATCGTTGGCGCACCAATGGAAATGATCAGCAGATATTTTCTGGCAAAACCAATGGTATTTTCACTGGCTCCGATCAGTCCCAAAATCCCTTCCATACCAAGTACAGAACAGACAGCCACGATCACTCCCAGACCTAACGCACCATAACAGCAAAAGGAACTGATATGCCATGCCCGGTCTTTATGCTTTTCACCTAATGCCCTGGATATAGCCGAGCTTCCACCGATGCCAAACAGATTTCCCAGCGCCATAAAGATCATAAATACCGGTGTTGCCAAAGATACAGCCGCAACCTGCAGTGGATCCTGTGTCTGACCAATGAAAAAGGTATCTGCCATGTTGTAAATGACAACTACCAGCATAGATATCATGGTAGGAACAGCCATAGTAGCCACTGCTTTAGGTACCGGAACTTTTTCAAACAGATCCGTATTGGTTTTCATACATTTTTCCTCTCTTTTTCCCACATTTTCTCCATTGTATGCTTTTTACATTTTGTCTTATTTTTAACGTATTTAAGCCATTTTGCGTAAGCATTCTGCCATTCTAAACACAATCTGTATATTTGTCAACTGTTATTTTTTTGCCGAGGTTCTGCTGAAATTCTGTCATCCCATTTTCCTGTTACTGAGAAATTCATATTCCAACTTTCTGCATTTTTCATTGCTCTGCCACTAACCTTGTTGTATAATAGGTTTATAATAAGAAATGGAGAATGCGTATGTTAGTTTCAACAAAAGGGCGTTATGCACTGCGTATCATGATCGACCTGGCAGAACACCAGAGAGACGGCTATATTCCATTGAAGGAAACAGCCGGGCGCCAGGGCATTTCAGAAAAATACCTGGAAGGGATCATTAAGATCCTTGTAAAAGATAAAATGCTTACAGGTGTCCGCGGCAAAGGCGGCGGATACAAACTTACCAAATCACCGGATCAGTATACAGTAGGAAGTATCCTGCGCCTTACGGAAGGCTCCCTTGCCCCTGTATCCTGTCTGGAATCCCCGGACGCACTTTCCTGCGAGCGCATGGACTGCTGCCGTACACTCCCTATGTGGAGAGGCTTGGATCACCTGATCAACAACTACTTAGACAATATCACTCTTGCTGACCTGATCCAGCCCGAAGAACCATGGAGCAATTATGTAATCTAGTCCAAAAGAAAAACAAGCGCCACCAAAGGTGGCATTTGTTTTTCTTGGACGATTAACGAGGGTTCCGTCTGCGTCAGCAGACAATAGAGCGCGATAGCGCGTGAACCCGAGTGTACATATATACATAATCTCCAAAAAAGAGTATGCCACCGGGAATGGAACTCCATCCCGAAAGCATACTCTTTTTCATTTCATCTTTTCCTACTTATAAAGAGACAGTCCATCAAATAAAATAACCGGATCATCCCATTCATTATCCTTTAACAGGGAAACTTCTACGCGGATCTGCTTCTGTCCGGATACATCCACACCAAAATATACATTCTTTTCATTGTAATGGATATCAGGTGATGTATACAGTACCTGGTCATCGTCACCGTAAACAGTTACTCTTGCAAGAAGGGCGCTGTCAAACTGGGAAGAAGGACCAAATACGCCAGATAACATTCTGTATTCACCATTTGTATTGCACTGTACATAGCTTCCCTTGCCTTTTAAGCGGATCGCATTTCCCCAGCGGGATCCAGCGGCTGTCTTACCGGAAGCAATGATCGTGTAATCTTTCTTTGTAATGCCTTCCAGGTTCTGTACCAGATAACCATTTTCCAGATCCATACTATTAGCTGGCTCTGTATCTCCCTCATTTGGAACCCATACGCCATCTTCGCCAATGGTTCTTCCATCGATCACTGTGTTTACAGCCATAGCACCGTTTGGATACAGGAAATACCATTTTCCATCGTCACTCTTTAACCATCCAATCTGCATTGCACCAGTCTGGTCCAGATAATACCACTGACCATCGATCTGCTGCCAGCCGGTCTTCATAATACCGTCATTACCAATATAATAATATTTTCCATTATCTTTTATCCACTCATTGTATGCAAACTTGTTGGTACCCTTCTGGTATTTCCACTGATCATTTACATATTTCCATGTTCCTGCATAAGCTGGAACTGTTAAAGCCACACTTAATGCCAGCGCTGCCGCTGCAACCGCAAAACGTCTTCTCATTTCCCATTCTCCTTTCATCTGCAGGCTTTATTCCTGCGCTATATTAACCGCTCATACTGTCTGTTTTCGTACGCTTTATTATAATTCAACTTTGCTTTTTATGCAACAGTGCCTGCCATCTGTTCACAGAATATTCACGGTTTTACTGGGTTTTCTGGACAATCATCCGCTTATCTGTCACTTAATCTTCCCACATTCCTGCAAATTCACCGTCTTTTAAGCGCAAAAGTCTCTGATTGGAACTTCCCCGAAAGATCAGGGTCAGATCCTTCTTTGCTTCCACAAACTCACCATCTACCAACACATCGATCTGACGCAGCATTTCTTTTGTATATTCCGTGTAAACAGAGCCGCCTGGCTGCATATCCTGATCAAACAGATATCCGCTGTAACACCAGATGTCTTTTTGTGGATAAGTCTCCCTGATCTTCTTTAAAAGGTGGACAAGTACCGCCTGATTTTCCGGTTCAAAAGGTTCTCCCCCAAGAAGGGTAAAACCCTGAATATATCCCGGTTCCAGTAATTTTAAAATTTTATCCTGCGTCTCCTCTGTAAAAGGAACCCCATACTGAAAATTCCAGGTTTCCGAATTAAAACAGCCCTTACAATGATGACGGCAGCCAGACACAAACAATGTTACCCTTACACCAGGACCATCTGCAATATCACATTCTTTTATATTTCCATAATTCATCTGTCATTTCTCCATTTCTGTTAAATATACTCTGCGGATCTAAATAACATAACTGAACAAGAAGTTTATCTTTATAGTATACACCACATCATTCTCCTGCACAAGAAAAAAGCAAAGCCCGGAAATCACTTCCAGGCTCTGCCCTTTTATCTTACGGTATGTACAACTTATCTCACACTCACGCCCCGCACTTCGTGCTCTACTTTCCCGAGAAGTTTCTATGCAGCAGCTCATGCTCCTTTCCCTTTAAAAGTGAGTCATAAAGTGAAAGGATCATCGGGTTTTCATTGGACTTCTTGATCTGGGTATTTACATCTGTATCGTACAGTCCCTTCATTCTGGCCTTTCTGGTTCGCGGTCCGGCATTTACCGGCTGGCCGCCGCCCATGATACAGCCTCTGCGGCATGCCATTACTTCCACAAAATCATACTCCACCTCATGGTTCTTGATCTGCTGCAGCAGCTTATCCGCATTTGCCAGGCCATTTACTACTGCTGCCCGGATCTCTCTTCCATTATAATCATAGGTCAGCGTCTTAATTCCTTCATCGCCCCGGACTCCGCTCTTTTTAATGGCTTCCATATCCACTCTGCTGTGTCCCTGCTGCAATCTGCGAAGTACTGCCTCTGTGACACCGCCGGTAACACCAAAGATCACACCGCTTCCGGAACCAATACCAAAAGGCACATCAGCAGCCTCGATCTCTACCTTATCAAATACAATACCGGACTTGCGGATCATCCTTACTACTTCTGTTGTTGTTAATACATAATCCACATCCTGTTTTCCGTTGGTAAAGGACTCCGGCCGCAGGATCTCTTCCTTCTTTGCTGTACACGGCATAATAGAAACAGATACGATCTTCTTTCCTTCGTTCTTTTCCGGATCCTTATAATATTCACGGACTACCGCACCAAACATCTGCTGAGGAGAACGGCAGGTGGAAAGGTTTGGCACAAATTCCGGATATTTTGTCTCACAATATTTCACCCATGCAGGACAGCAGGATGTAAATAATGGCATTTTCTGACCGGAAGTAAAACGCTCAATAAATTCCTTTGACTCTTCCACAACTGTCAGATCCGCACCATAAGAAGTATCATAAACCTCATCAAAGCCCAGTCTGTGAAGTACACCTACCAGCTTGCCCATTACATTTTCGCCCTTTGCATAGCCAAAATGATCTCCAATGGCCACACGTACAGCCGGTGCGATCTGAGCGATCACCTTTGTATTTTTATCCGCTAAAGCTTCCCATACCACATCGATATTGGTATGGATACTGATAGCACCTGTAGGACAGACAACCCGGCACTGGCCGCAGCCAACGCAGTCTGTTTCTGCGATCTTCTTATTAAATGCAGGCATTACCTGTGCATCTGTTCCACGGTAAGCAAAATCAATGGCATTGATATTCTGCACATTGTCGCACATTCTTACACAGTCACCGCAAAGGATACATTTATTAGGATCCCTGATAATAGCATGGGAACTGGTGTCGATAGGCTGCTGCTCTCTTACATTTTCAAAACGGATCTCATGAACACCCATGCGATGAGCCAGTTCCTGCAGATGACATTCTCCACTCTTGATACAGGTAGTACAATCTCTGCAGTGGGCCGCTAAAAGCAGTTCCAGGATCAGTTTGCGGTAACGCATCAGCCTTGGTGTATTCGTATAGATGACCATTCCGTCTTTTGGTTTTTCTGAACAGGAGGCAAAGGTCTTTCCCCTGTCATTTTCCACTGTACAAAGACGACAGGCTCCATATATAGATAATTCTGAATGATAGCACAATGTAGGGATGTCGATCCCGGCTTTTCTTATTACTGACAATACATTGGGTTCATCTGTAAATTCAATGGACTGTCCGTCAATTGTCATAATTCCCATAAATTTCCATCCTCCCTACTCTGTATAGATCGCGCCAAAGGCACAGTTGTCCATACAGCTTCCGCATTTTACACATTTTTCATTGTCAATGACAAATGGTGACTTCACTTTTCCGGAAATAGCATTTACCGGACAGTTCCTTGCACACTTGGAGCAGCCTTTACACTTCTCAGGATCGATCTTAAATACCCGAAGCCCGGAACAGACATGTGCACGGCATTTCTTATCCAGAATATGCTCCTCGTATTCCTTACGGAACGCATGAATGGTACTGATGACCGGCTTTGGCGCGCTCTTTCCCAGTCCGCAAAGGGCAGTATTTTCGATCATATCTGCCAGCTCTTCCAGCTCATCCAGATCGCTCATTTTCCCGTTTCCTGCAACAATACGCTCCAAGATCTCCAACATTCTCTTGGTTCCTTCTCTACATGGAACACATTTTCCGCAGCTTTCTCTCTGAGTGAAATTCATAAAGAACCGGGCAACTTCCACCATACAGGTATCTTCATCCATAACAACCAGACCGCCGGATCCGATCATGGCTCCGATCTTTGAAAGGGAGTCAAAATCCATCTTGCTGTCAAGCTGTGACTCTACCAGACAGCCTCCGGAAGGACCACCGATCTGGACTGCCTTAAACTTTTTATTATCCTTAATGCCACCGCCAATATCGAAAATGATCTCACGAAGAGTGATACCCATAGGGACTTCGATCAGACCTGTATTCTTAACATTTCCAGTAAGTGCAAATGCCTTGGTTCCCGGGCTTTCCGGTGTACCGATACGGCTGTACCAGCCTGCGCCATTTTTAATGATCATAGGAACATTGGCATAGGTTTCTACGTTATTTAATACAGTTGGTTTGCCCCATAAGCCCTGTTCTACGGTTCTAGGCGGTTTTACCCTTGGCATACCTCGTTTTCCCTCAATAGAAGCGGTCAGCGCAGATCCTTCGCCACATACAAAGGCACCGGCGCCTCTGTTGATATGCAGTCTGAAACTAAAGCCGGTTCCCAGGATATTATCGCCTAAAAGTCCCTTTTCCTCTGCCTGGGCAATAGCGATCTGCAGTCTGCGCACTGCCAGTGGATATTCCGCACGGACGTAAATATATCCTTCCTGGGCCTGCACTGCATAAGCCGCTAACATCATGCCTTCGATCATACGGTGGGGATCACCTTCCATAACACTTCGGTCCATAAATGCACCTGGATCGCCTTCATCACCATTGCAGACTACATAGCGTATCTTTTCCTTCTGACTTGCCACCTGGGTCCATTTCTTACCAGCCGGGAAACCAGCGCCGCCTCGTCCTCTCAGTCCTGCGTCTGTCACGGTCTTTATAACAGCTTCCGGAGTCATTTCAAAAACAGCTTTTTCAAAAGCCTCATATGCGCCTACTGCCATGGCATCTTCTATATGCTCTGCATCAATATGTCCACAATTTTTAAGCACCAGACGGGTCTGCTTTGCATAGAAAGGGATCTCCTCCTGGGTTTCATATACACGGCCGCTGTCCTCATACATCAGCCTTGTTACCGGCTCCCCGCGAAGAATCGTTTTTTCAAATATTTCTTCACAGTCTTCCAGCTTTACCTTTAAATACAGGTAATTGTATGGTTCAATACGAACTAAAGGACCCATTTCACAGAAACCGTGACATCCGCTCATCTTAAGTCCCACATGTGCGATCTCTTCCCCAAATTTTACCGTCACATTGCTCATATTTGCAGTCAGTTCCTTAATACGGGCATAGATCTTGTCGGAACCGCCTGCCAGACATCCTGTTCCTCCGCAGATCAGGACTCTGCAGGTTTCTTTCTGGCGTTTTTCCTTACATTCTTCTCTCCACAGATGAAGCTGCATTCTGTTCTCTATTTTCATACCTTCTCATCCTCCCGCAATTTTGCGATCAGTTCACTCATTTTCTCCGGTGTCATTTTCGGATGTACTTCATCATTGACCATTACGGCAGGCGCCAGTCCGCAGGCTCCCAGGCAGGAAACAGTTTCCACTGTAAACAGCTGGTCATCTGTTGTATGTTTCTTTTTGCCAAGCCCCAGTTCCTTGTAAAGTCCCTCCAAAATAGGAATGGACTTACGCACATGACAGGCTGTTCCGTCACAGACTTTGATCACATATTTTCCCTTTGCCTCAAAAGAGAAATTCTCGTAAAAGCTTGCTACACTGTAAGCCTTTGCTTCTGAGATCCCCAGTTTCCCCGCAACATAGGTCAGAAGCTCCGGCGGCAGATAACGATATTCCTCCTGGATCCCCTGGATAATAGGGATCAGGGATTTTTCTTCACAGCTATACTGTGCAATGATCTGGTCTGTCTTCTCATAATAAGATGTATCTAACATTGTACCCCTCCTTTTGTGCATTTCACGTATAATCAATTATACATGAGAAAATGTTTTGTGCATAGTGCTTATTGATATTTTTTTGACGAAATTCTCAATAAGTATAACAAACTACCTGAATAAGAAAAAAGAAGCCCCAGAATTTACTCTGAGACTTCTCTTTAAGTTCATTGATTTTACAGATGTAATACTCTGTCCCGGATCTCCTGGGTCCTTCCCTGGTTCCAGAACTGTGTTCCAATATAACCGCAGGTTCTTCTTGCTACGAACATCTTATTCTGATCCTTGTTTCCACAATTTGGGCACTCCCAGATCAGTTTTCCGGACTCTTCCTCTTTGATGACCATTTCACCATCGTAACCACAGCATTCGCAGTAATCGCTCTTGGTATTTAACTCTGCGTACATGATATTGTTATAAATAAACTTCATAACAGACAGTACCGCCGGAATATTGTTCTGCATATTCGGAACTTCCACATAGCTTACAGCGCCGCCTGGTGACAGCTTCTGGAAATCAGACTCAAATTTCAACTTGCTGAACGCATCGATCTTCTCTGATACGTGTACATGGTAACTGTTGGTGATGTAGTTCTTGTCGGTTACTCCCGGAATAATGCCAAAACGCTTCTGCAGGCATTTTGCAAACTTGTAAGTTGTGGACTCCATAGGTGTTCCATATACGGAATAACTGATGTTCTCAGCCGCTTTCCACTCTTTGCACTTATCATTTAAACGCTGCATTACCTTTAATGCAAATGGACGTGCCTCCGGGTCTGTATGGGACTTTCCAAGCATTCTCATGCACATTTCATACAGTCCTGCATAGCCCAGTGAAATAGTAGAATATCCGTTAAACAGAAGCTTATCGATCTTCTCACCCTTTTTCAGTCTTGCCAGGGCACCATTCTGCCACAGGATCGGTGCAACATCAGAGATCGTGCCTAAAAGGCGCTCATGACGGCATCTGAGAGCTTCATGGCATAATTCCAGGCGCTCGTCTAAGATCTCCCAGAAACGGTCCATATCGCCTTCAGAAGAACATGCTACATCTACCAGGTTAATGGTAACAACGCCCTGATTGAAACGGCCATAATATTTATGGCTGCCATCTGCATTTCTCTGAGAGTCTTCTACTGTCAGGAAAGAACGGCATCCCATACATGGGTAAACATCTCCCTGCTTTAATTCCTTCATGATCTTTGCAGAAATATAATCCGGTACCATACGCTTTGCAGTACATTTTGCTGCCAGCTCTGTCAGATACCAGTATGGAGCATCCTCGGAAATATTGTCCTCATCCAGCACATAGATCAGTTTTGGGAACGCCGGTGTGATCCATACGCCTTTTTCATTCTTTACACCCTGCATACGCTGTACCAGGACCTCTTCAATGATCATAGACAGGTCTTTTCTGGTCTGACCCTCTGGTACCTCATCCAGGTACATAAATACAGTTACAAATGGAGCCTGTCCATTGCAGGTCATCAATGTGATCAGCTGGTACTGAATAGTCTGGATACCGCTCTTGATCTCTTCTCTCAGTCTGCGCTCTGTTACCTTATCAATGATCGCCTCATCCATAGGTTCGCCGCATTCTTTTCTTTCTTCGATCACATTTTTACGGATCTTCTTTCTACTGATATCTACAAATGGAGCCAGATGAGCCAGTGTAAATGACTGTCCGCCATACTGGTTGCTGGCAACCTGGGCAACGATCTGGGTGGTCACATTACAGGCAGTAAAAAAACTGTGTGGCTTCTCGATCAGTGTCTCACTGATCACAGTACCATTCTGAAGCATGTCCTCCAAATTGATCAGATCACAGTTATGTTCTCTCTGTGCAAAATAATCGGTATCATGGAAATGGATAATTCCCTCTTCATGTGCTCTTACGATCTTCTCCGGAAGAAGTACACGGCGGGAAAGATCCTTACTTACTTCTCCAGCCATGTAATCACGCTGGGTAGAATTGATCACCGGGTTCTTATTGGAATTTTCCTGGTTGACCTCTTCGTTGATATTATCAAGCAGTGATAAAATTCCATTATCTGTTGTATTGGATTTACGTGTCAGTTCCCTCTTATAACGATAGCGCACATATTTCTGTGCTACCTCGTAGCCTCTCATAGCCATGATGCCTGTTTCCACCATGTCCTGAATGTCTTCTACATTTACAGCATGAGTTGACTCCTGAACCTTATTTGCTATATTATCTGCTATCGCTCTGATCTGATAGTCATTCATCTGGTGCAGTCTGTCTACTTCTTCATTCGCCTTATGAACTGCATTAACGATCTTCTGTGAATTAAAATGAACCTCTTCGCCATTCCTTTTAATTACATTCGTCTTTACTTCAACACTCATTACTATCCCTCACTCATGCACAAAATATTGTTGTTTTTCAAACCACACTCACTATATCTAGTGCCATGTATTATAATACTACAAAAATCACCGCTTGAAAAGGGGAACATGTGAAAAAGAAAGAATTCAGACAATGGCATTTTTTTGCCACCATTTTGGTAATTTGTTTATTAGAAACACTTATACGATATGTATGTTTTATTATCGGTCCCTACCGGACCGCTCAGCTATTATCCCACTAACTTCCTGGAATGTAAAGCACTATTTTAAGAAATATTTTAAAAGATTTCGGGCATAAAAAAACAGCTGTAAAATGCTTTCCATACTTTTACAACTGCATTCATTTACTGCGGGTAACAGGACTTGAACCTGCACGTCGTGGACACCAGAACCTAAATCTGGCGCGTCTGCCAATTCCGCCATACCCGCATAATTTAGAAAAAACCGCTCCCTTATAACTAAGAGATCGGTTTTCATTTTAAATGCGGGTGGCCGGACTTGAACCGGCACGGATGATAAGTCCGAGGGATTTTAAGTCCCTTGTGTCTGCCTATTCCACCACACCCGCATATAACAAATGGGGCCTACAGGGCTCGAACCTGTGACCCTCTGCTTGTAAGGCAGATGCTCTCCCAGCT
>OCPP01000171.1_pt1 | contig 53917 bp, 57 predicted proteins | sample 1538211 | NCBI WGS metagenome assembly OCPP01 (sample SAMEA2580193, study PRJEB22360) | human gut metagenome | biome: human gut; feature: human-associated habitat; material: faeces | place: Denmark | collected 2008/2010
GCTTTGCAATTTATTTATTTCGCCGCCAGCTCCAACATTCTCTTTAACGGCTTTGCGGCTGCTTCCAATACGTCCTGCGGAACTTCAACGTATGGCTGCATTTTTTCAAGTGCTTCTTCGACACGCTCTAATGTCACTTTCTTCATATTCGGACAGAACTGTCTGTGTCCGACTGAATAAAATTTCTTTTCAGGGTTCTTCTGCTGTAACTCAAAGAACACACCCATTTCCGTGCAGATAATAAAACGGTCGGCATCACTCTTTGTCGCGTAATCAATAATTTCTGATGTACTGCCTACAAAATCCGAAAGTTCGATAACATCTTCCGTACATTCCGGGTGCGTAAGCACCAGTGCTTCCGGATGCACTTCCTTTGCCGCCTTTACATTTTCTGCATGAATACTCTTATGTACATGACAAAAACCGTCATGGAAGATAAAATGCTTTTCCGGCAGCTGTTTTGCCACATATCTGCCTAAATTGTTATCCGGCACAAAAAAGATATTCTGCTCCGGAAGATTTTTTACAACCTTCACGGCATTGGATGATGTCACACAGACATCGGACACTGCCTTAATTTCTGCGGTTGAATTGACATAACAGACTACGGCAACGTCAGGATTTTCTTTTCTGACCTGTTCTATCTGTTCTACCGTAACCATATATGCCATTGGGCAGTCTGCGTGGGCATCTGCCATTACCACGTTCTTTTCCGGATTTAAGATTTTGGCACTTTCGCCCATGAAGGATACACCGCAGAACAAAATATTCTGCTGTGTAACCTGTGTGGCAACCTTACTTAAATAAAACGAATCTCCTACATAATCCGCAATTTCCTGTACGGCACCGTCCACATAATAATGGGCCAGAATGACAACATCTTTTTCCTTTTGCATTTTCTTTATTTTTTCAATTCTGTTTTCCATGAGTTTTTCTGCGGCTCCTTAGCGGTTAAATAACTGTGTTGATAAATATCTGTCACCTGAATCCGGTAATAATGCAACGATTGTCTTGCCCTTATTTTCCGGTCTTGCGGCTAAAATAGAAGCCGCCTTTAAAGCTGCACCTGATGAAATACCGACAAGAATACCTTCGCTGACTGCAAATCTTCTGCCCTCATCAAACGCATCTTCGTTTTCGATTGTGATGATTTCATCATATACATCTGTGTTTAACACTTCCGGAACAAAGCCTGCGCCGATTCCCTGAATCTTGTGAGGACCTGCTGTACCTGTTGAAAGTACCGGGCTGGATGCCGGTTCTACAGCAACAATCTTTACATCAGGATTCTGTGATTTTAAGTATTCGCCGACACCTGTGATTGTTCCGCCTGTACCGACACCTGCTACAAAAATGTCAACCTTGCCGTCTGTCTGTTCCCAGATTTCCGGTCCTGTTGTTGCCTTATGAGCCGCCGGATTTGCCTTATTGACAAACTGTCCTAAAATAACAGCACCCGGAATGGAATCTCTTAATTCTTCTGCCTTTGCGATAGCGCCCTTCATGCCCTTTGTGCCTTCTGTCAGCACAAGTTCGGCACCATAAGCCTTTAACAGGTTTCTTCTTTCTACGCTCATTGTTTCAGGCAGTGTAAGGATTGCCTTATAACCCTTTGCTGCCGCAACAGCCGCAAGACCGATACCGGTATTACCTGATGTCGGTTCAATGATTGTTGCACCCGGCTTTAAAATACCGTTCTTTTCTGCATCTTCAATCATTGCCAGTGCGATACGGTCCTTTACGGAACCTGCCGGATTCAGATATTCCAGCTTTACTAAAACATCTGCCTGCTCTGCTCCAACGTTTTTTGCATATCTTGACGCTCTTAATAACGGTGTTTTTCCAACTAATTCTAATGCGCTTTCTGTTATTTTACCCATATCAATTTCCTCTCTTTTCTTATATCATATATGTTTAGTATGATTACTGTGAATTAATAGTACCTCGAATATATCCATTTGTCAAGCAGCAATTTCTGTTTTTTATATTTTCTCCGTTTCACGCAAAAACAGGACAGCAATCGTAGGTTGATTGCTGTCCTGTTATGCTGCTTCTGTTTCAATAATTTCAAAACCAGTAATTTTTATTACTGTCTTTTACAATGTAATCATAACATAGAAATTATGCTTTTGTAATTATCTACATATAAAAATTTTCAATAATGTATATACTATTATATGCACATTTTAAAAATAAATGTCTATTTTCAAGGCTTTACCCAAACACCTCCAGCAGTTCCTCCGGTGTTGCCACAATTTCATCTGCGCCTGCTTCTTCAAGTTCGCCCGGCTTTGCAAATCCAAAACGCACGCCGACCGACTCAATCTTACACTTCTTTGCACCTTCAATATCATGCACGCGGTCGCCAATCATTACCGAATCGGCTTCAATTTCTGCCATGTCCTGCTCCGGGTGCTTTTGTGCAATGCGTCTTAACACTTCCGCAATGACATCTGCCTTGTACTTAAGTTCTCCGTTCATGCCACTGCCCACTTCAATCTCAAAATACTGTGCCAGATGAAAATGCTTTGTAATACGCAGTGCAAATTCTTCCGGCTTAGATGTTGCCAGCGCCATGACATAGCCGCGCTTCTTTAATTCCTCTAAAACTTCCGGGATTCCCGCAATCACTTCGTTTTCAAAAATTCCCGTGTCACGGAAACGCTCTCTGTACTTAGCCACACCGATTTGCGCCTGCTCTAAGCTTAAACCGTGATAACGCTGAAAGCTGTCGATTAACGGCGGTCCGATATAACACTCCAGCTTGTCTAAATCCGGTTCGTCAATGCCCAGTGATTTCAGTGCATACTGCACACATCTAGTAATGCCAAGCTTAGAATCGGTCAGTGTTCCGTCTAAGTCAAATAATAAATACTTCTTCTGCATTTCTACTCCAATTCTTCATATCCATAAATATATCTGTCACACAATTTTTTAATTTCTTCCTGCTCCTGCGCGGATGCCGCATCATACACGGCAACCGTATAAAATCCGCCTTTTTTTGCGCCCTGCACTGCCTTTAAAATGTCTTCAAACACGATACAGTGTGCCGTATCCGTCTGACAGCGTAAAGCTGCCAGTTCATAGACATCGGGATATCCCTTGCCACGCTCTACCTCATGCGTTTCCGTAAAGCTGTCAAACAAATCATAGATGCCGTTGCGTTTTAAGCATTTTTCAAACAGCGTATGCGTAGACGAGGTTGCCACCGTCAATTTCATGCCCTGTGCCTTTAATTTTCTTAAAAATGCACCGGCTCCCGGTTTTAACGTAATCACATTATCGTACTGCTCCTGTGCCATTTCATGCCACTCTGCTGCAATATCCTCTGCATTTTCATTCAGATGAAAGCGTTCAATGACATATTTTGAACCAGTAATAAAATTGTGGTTACGGATTTCCTGCATATAATCTGCCGGAACGGCGATTCCACGTTTTGCAAGAAAATCAATATCAATCTTTTCCCACACCCACGTAGAATCAAGCAGTGTTCCGTCCAAATCAAAAATTGCACACCGATAATTTCCCAAATCCAGTTTCACTTTGCCATAATCCTTTCTTATTCTGAAAGCATTTTAATTCTGTTTTTGATATTGTTTACACTCATATTGTCTGTGTAACCGGTAATCAGCTCGTTATACTTCTGCGAAAGAAGCTGGTTTGCAATCGTTGTATTGTTGCTTTCATCATAACTGCGGCTGATAAAATATGCCACAATGTAAGCTGAATTGTCTGTATCTTCAATGACCGTTACTTCACCGGCTTTTCTGTCCTGTGTAAATAACCAGTCTGCAAGCGATGAATTGGTTACGGAAGATTTTTTTGCACTCTTGCTTAAAGAAGCTGTTTCGTCTGCATATTTTTCCTTATCTTCATCGGTTGCGGCATACTGGGTACATGCCTGTGCAAAGGAAGCTTCATCTGTTACAGCCGCCGCCATGGCATCTGCTTTCGTCTTTGCCGCCGCCAGACTTGCCGTATCACCGGCTGTTTCTGCCGTAATTGTAAATGAGCGGTAATCTACCGTATCGTAGTTATCCTTATTTTCGGCATAATAAGCCGCTACTTCATCATCGGTTGCCGCCAGTGTTGTCTGTAATTCTTTCTGATAAGCCGCCGCTTTTAAATATTTCTCTACATACGGCTTAATACTGCTTTCTGTTGCATGACTGCCAAACAGCTCCTTATAGGCTTCCCCTACACTGATACTGTTGCTGTCTGCTTCGGATGCAATATTTTCAATAAAACTGTTATAATCATCTTCCAGCGTATTATATGTAAAACCGGCATCGTCCGCTGCCTTGTTTAACGCCTTAAATTCCTTGATTTTCGTAACTGCCGTATTGGCAAAATAGTCATACCATGTGTTATCTGATGAAGCGTATTTCTGGCTTGCATCGGATTTACCTGTATCATATCCCATATAAGATGTGAAATAAGATGCGTATGTCATTGTGCCGTATAAAGAAGAATTTAACAAATCTGATTTTGCCACGCCGTAGTAAAAGTCAAATTCAATCTGGCTGACCGGTGTGTTATCAACTTCGATAAATTTCTTATGCACCTTTGTATAATTGGATACCGCAACACACACTGCTATCACGATAATTGCCGCTACCGCCGCAATGCAGGCAAATACGGCTATTTTTCTATCCCGCTCTGCCTTGCGCTGTGCTTCTTTTCGTTTCTGTACTTTCTTGTCATACTTGGTCACTACTTTTTGTTCCTGCTGGTTTTGTGGCCGGTTGTTCTTTGCCATTTTTCATGTCCTCCATTCATGCGGTCTTCTGCCGCTCTTTTCATAGTAAATTTAAAAATGATATTCTTCCCGGATATCATCTAACTGCTTTATCCACAACTGCACCGCCGCATCGCTTGGCATACGCAAATCACCTCTCGGCGAAACGGCAACACTGCCCACCTTTGGACCGTCCGGCAGACACGAGCGTTTAAACTGCTGTGCAAAAAAGCGCCATACAAATGTCCGAAGCCACTTATAAATTACCTCCGGCGCATATTCACCGTCAAATGCAATCTTTGCAATACGGAACAGCTTCTTAGGCTGTACCCCGAAACGCAGCATATGATACAGATAAAAGTCATGTAATTCATACGGACCGACCAAATCTTCGGTCTTCTGCGCAATCGTTCCATCTTCCTGCGGCGGAAGCAGTTCCGGACTGACCGGTGTGTCTAAAATATCAAGCAATGTATCAGACAATTCCTTATCCTTACAGTTATCCGCATAATACCGTACCAAATGACGCACAAGTGTCTTTGGAATTGAAACATTGACACCGTACATCGACATATGGTCGCCGTTATATGTTGCCCAGCCGAGTGCCAGCTCGGACATATCGCCAGTTCCGATAACCATGCCGTTTGTCTGGTTTGCAATGTCCATTAAAATCTGTGTACGCTCTCTTGCCTGTCCGTTTTCATAGGTTACATTGTGCAGGCTCTCATCGTGTCCGATATCCGCAAAATGCTGATGTACCGCCGCTTTGATATTAATTTCACGAAGTGTACAGGACAGTCTTTTCGTCAATGTCACTGCATTGCCATACGTTCTGTCTGTTGTACCGAAGCACGGCATTGTCACGCACGTAATACCGCTTCTGTCCAGCCCCAGCAAATCAAATGCACGTACGGTTACAAGCAGTGCCAGTGTGGAATCCAGTCCGCCGGAAATACCGATAACGGCACTCTTGCACTTTGTATGCTCCAGACGTTTTTTCAGTCCGTATGTCTGAATATCTAAAATTTCCTCACATCGGCTGTTACGTTCCGCTATATCTGACGGCACAAACGGCGCTTTGTCAAAATACCGGATTAAATCCAAATCCTCCACGACCGTTTCAAATTCCGTCACCGTATAGCCGGAACAGTCTGTATCCACCGTAAATGTAGACATTCTTCTTCTTTCAAATGCAATTCTTTCCAAATCAATATCGGCATACACATTCTGATTGGCAAATTTCTCTGCCTCTGAAAGCAGTGTGCCGTTTTCCGCTATCAGGTTGTGTCCGCTAAAGACAATATCCTGCGTGGATTCGCCCTCGCCTGCACTCGAATAAATGTAGGCACTCACCAGTCTTGCCGACTCGCCCTTTACCAGTTCCCTGCGGTATGATGCCTTGCCAATCGTTTCATTGCTGGCAGAACAGTTTACAAGCACCGTTGCGCCATGCATGGCATGTGCCGTTACCGGCGGATTCGGTGTCCACAAATCCTCACAGATTTCTGCCGCAACTACAAAATTCTTCATATTTTTGCATACAAATAACTGATTCATGCCAAACGGAACACGCTGTCCCGCTATTTCAACCGTTACACACGTTTCAAAGCCCGGTGTAAACTGCCTTCTTTCATAAAATTCACCGTAGTTTGGCAGGAACTTCTTCGGCACAAGCCCCAATAATTTTCCGCCACAGAAAACTGCCGCCACATTGTAGAGTTTTCCCGCATAAGTAAACGGAAGTCCGACTACATTGACCATGCCCGGCATTTCTTTCGATGATGCAACCAGTTTTTCCAAGCCCTCTAATGCACCGTTTATTAATACTTCCTGTAAAAATAAATCATTGCAGGTATATCCCGTCAGACACATTTCCGGAAATACGGCAACCTTCGCCTTTTTTGCAAATGCCTCCTTCATGCCTTCTAATACCTGCTGTGTATTATATTCGCAGTCCGCCACCCGGATAACCGGTGTCAGCGCCGCTGCTCTTACATATCCATGCTTCATAAAGCACCTTCCTCATTTCTGCAATCCTATATTCGCTGTCTGTTCATGCCGCACAGCACTTCCTTCCGATTTCCTCCGGTACGGCGCACGACATGCTCACAGTATATCATATCTCATGCCCTGATGTCTACAAATCCGCACCGCCTGTCCAGCACCAAAACTGTTCTGACACTAAAATCACAATGATAAGTGCCATGTTCCCAACGGCAAAAGACATGAGCTTTACGAAAAACTCATGTCTTTTACAACTCGTCTATGATACTGCCTATCTTGGCATTGTCTGTTCCAGTGTGGAATCGGTCATCTGCTCCTCGGCATTTCCGCTAAACAAATCCTCCACACCGCGTCCGGCATCTTCTAAAATTGTCCCGGCTTCCGTAACCGCATCCTTCACACCGGTTGCCGCATCAGTTACAATTTCTTCAATCACACCGGTTGACTCATGGTTGTTTCCTGAATCAGTATTACTCCCGGTTTCTTCATTTTTTTCATTTCCGCACGCCACAAGTACGCCCATACTCAGTACAAGCAGTAACCCGACCAGTGCCAGTTTACATTTTTTCATAAGAACCTCCACACGTTAAAAGATTTCTTCTACAGTATGGACATCTTTTTGAAAATTTATACCGTTTCCTTTAAATGTCTGCTTAAATATTTGTACAAAACAAATGTCACTACGCCGTCAATCACTGATTTTATCAAATTAAACGGTGCAACTGCCAGTGCAACAAACGAAAAAAGATTGTGGATTGAACCGTTAATCTTACTGCCCATTTCAATAAATGCCGAAACCGGCATACCGTATAACTGCGAATATTTCGGCAGCAGATAAAAGGCATTTAACAGTGTTCCGCTGATAATTAAAATAACACCGCCTGCTATCAGTGATACAACCGCCATTTTTTTCGTTTTATGTAAATGATAAATCACTGCCGCCGGTACAACATACGCACAGCCTAAGATAAAATTGGCAAAATCCCCGACAAATGCCGTGGTCGTTCCTTTCAGACACATATGCAGTAACACTTTGACGGCTTCAATAATGACACCCGCACACGGTCCTAATAAAAATGAACCGATTAAAACCGGAACTTCACTGAAATCCAGCTTATAAAATCCCGGCGCTAAAAATACCAGCGGAAAATCAAAATACATCAATACCACTGCCACCGCAGAAAGCATTGCCATAATCACCAGCTTGTTGACCTTCGTCTTTTCCGATGAAAATTTGACATGAGTTTTCTTTTCAATCAGCTTCTCACAGCCAAATGCCACAAAATATGCCATCACAACCATGATTAACGATATCACAATAAAATATACGGTATCTTTCATAACCACGCTCCTACTGCTTCTACAGCCTTTTTAATTTCTTCCGGCGGAAGTACCAACGCAAAACGCACATGACCTTCGCCCTCGCTTCCGAATGCACTGCCCGGCGTGCAAAGCACTCCTGTATTTTCCAGTAAATCCATGCAGAACTTTTCTGATGAGGTATATCCCTTTGGAAGCGGCGCCCATACAAACATCGTACCTTCTGAATACGGAACCTGCCAGCCGATGCCGTTTAAACCGCCGCACAGCGCATCCCTGCGCTCTTCATAAGCCGCACACTGCTTTCTTACTCCGTCCTGTGGACCTGTCAGTGCAGCAACAGCCGCCTTCTGCACAATAAAGCTCGTTCCGTAGTCAAACTGTGAACGGACTGTCTTAAACTTCTGAATCAGCTCTTTATTTCCCAATGCAAAGGAAATGCGGATTCCCGTCAGATTATAGGTCTTTGACAGCGAATTAAATTCAATGCCGACCTCTTTAGCTCCCGGCACGGAAAGGAATGAAAATCCCGTTCTGCCGTCATATTCAATCTCTGAATACGCATTATCATGAATAATTGCAATATTATACTTCTTTGCAAATGCAATAATCTTTTCGTAATCTGCCTTTTCAATGCAGGTGCAGGTCGGATTGAGCGGATAAGAAACCACCATCATCTTTGCTTTTTTTGCAAGTTCCTCCGGAATCTTATCCAATGCCGGTGCGTAATGGTTTGTCTTATCTAACTCATAATACGCAATCTTCGCATCGTTTAAAAAAGGCCCCGCTTCAAATACCGGATAGCCGGGATTCGGCACTAAGACCACATCACCGGGGTCGCACAGTGTCAGTGCGACATGGGCAAAGCCCTCCTGCGAGCCTGCCAGTGATAAAATCTCATCATCCTGCAAGGTAACACCGTAGCGGTTCTGATACCAGCCCTCTACAGCCGATAACAGCTCCCCGGTATCTCCCAGCGAATACTTGTATTCCTCCGGATTTTTTGCCGCTTCACTGACTACGTCCAATACATGCTGTGCCGGCGGAAAGTCCGGTGTTCCTACAGACATATTGTATATCTTTTTTCCACTTTCTATGAGCGCCTGTCTTTTTTCATTTAAAATGTTAAAAATATTGGGCTGAAAGCTTTCCGCTCTTTTAGAAAACTGAAATTCCATAATCTTATCTCCATTCCTACAATCATTTTCCTCAAAAACCAATTATCCAACATCAAGCAAAGCTTGATGTGTGAAAAATGCCGCACGGAAACTTTTAAAAATTTCCGTGCAGCCTGTTATTTTTTATTTTGTTTCAGGAAAATGTGTGTAATCCGTAATATCCGCAACGCTGACTTCCAGTACGCGGTGACCGTTTAACAGCTTGTTCTGAATTGTGAAAAATGCAACAATCATGCGGATTTCTCCGGTCTTTGATACAACCTCATGACGATAGCAGGCATATTTTTTCTCAATAAACTGCTCTCTTAATTCTGCAATAATTTCACTGTATTCTAAATCCGGTACAAACTGCTTAAATACCAGACCATTCTTTACATCGTCTTCTGTGTAGCCTAACAGCTTTGTAAATCCGTCATCGATTTTAATAATCTTACCGCTGCGCATTTCTGTTGAAAACTGTGCATATGGAATTGCATGCATCTTTTTTGCTGACATAACAACCTCTTTTCTGCCGTTTGCACGGCGTTTGCTTATACTTTCAGTAACTATTTTTAGTATATCAGCCGTATGCTTATTTGACAAGTGTCTTTAAACGTTCCTGTACCTGTGCAAGCATCTGTGTATACTTTTCAAGCTTTGCTTTTTCTTCGTCAATCTTTGCCTGTGGTGCTTTGGATGTAAACTTCTCATTGTTTAACATACCGTTACATCTTGCGATTTCACCGTTTAACTTCTTTTCTTCCTTCTGTAAACGTTCAATCTCTTTGTCGATGTCTACAAGCTCTGCAAACGGAATGTAGATAACTGCATCCGGGATAACCGTTGATACGGCATCATCCGGGATTCCGCTCTTATCCTGCTGAATAACCACTTCACTGGCATAACCGAGTGTTGCAAAGAAGACTTTACCGTTTTCAAAAATATCACGAATCTTCGCATCTTCGGATACGACAAACACCTTTGCCTTACGGCTCGGTGCAACATTCATTTCCGCACGGACATTTCTGATATTACGTACTGCCTGCTTAATGGTTTCGATTGCATTTTCATCTTCCGCAAAATTAAATGCTTCTGAATATACCGGCCATGCAGAAATCATAATAGATTCTTCTTCGTCCTGAATATTGCAGAAAATTTCTTCCGTAATAAACGGCATATATGGATGAAGCAGCTTTAATGCATCAATCAGTACCTTCTTTAATGTCCAGATAGCCGCTTTCTTTGTGGTATCTTCGTCATTGTACAGACGTGGTTTTACCATTTCGATATACCAGTCGCAGAATTCTTCCCAGATAAAATCATTTAACTTCGCAACAGCAATACCGAGTTCGTATTTCTCCATATTATCTGTTACTTCCTGAATTAAATTGTTCATTTTAGAAAGAATCCACTTATCTGCCGCCGTTAAATTCTCCGGCTGTGCATCGGTTGCCTTTACTTTATTATCCGGGTCATTCATCATAATGAAACGGGAAGCATTCCATACTTTATTTGCAAAGTTACGGCTCGCTTCAACTCTTTCCCAGTAGAAACGCATATCGTTACCCGGTGCATTTCCTGTAATCAGTGTGTAACGGAGTGCATCTGCACCGTACTTATCAATAACTTCCAGCGGGTCAATACCATTTCCTAAAGACTTACTCATCTTTCTGCCCTGTGAATCTCTTACAAGACCGTGGAATAATACCTTGCCAAACGGCTTTTCACCCATATGCTCATATCCTGAGAAAATCATACGGATTACCCAGAAGAAAATAATATCGTAACCGGTTACAAGTACATCTGTCGGATAGAAATATTCCAGTTCCGGTGTCTTATCCGGCCAGCCCAGTGTTGAGAACGGCCACAATGCAGATGAGAACCATGTATCCAGTGTATCCGGGTCCTGCTCTACATTTTTACTGCCGCACTTCGGGCAGGTGCATACTGCTTCTCTTGAAACTGTCATCTCGCCGCAGTCCTTGCAATAATATGCCGGGATTCTGTGTCCCCACCAGAGCTGTCTTGAAATACACCAGTCCCTGATATTGTCTGTCCAGTTAAAATAAGTCTTATCCATAGAAGCCGGCATTAATTCGATGTCGCCGTTCTTTACGCCCTCTACGGCAGGCTTAATCAGCTCGTCCATTTTAACGAACCACTGCTGTTTAATCATCGGTTCAACCGTTGTCTTACATCTGTCGTGTGTACCTACATTGTGTACATGGTCTTCCACACGAACCAGTAAACCCTGTGCTTCAAGGTCTGCCACCATGGCTTTTCTGGCTTCATATCTGTCCATGCCTGCGTACTTGCCGCCGAGATTATTAATGGTTGCATCATCATTTAAAATGTTAATCTCCGGAAGGTTGTGGCGCTTACCAACTTCAAAGTCGTTCGGGTCATGTGCCGGTGTAATCTTTACGACACCTGTACCAAATTCCATATCAACATATTCATCTGCAATAATCGGAATCTGTCTGTCTGTTAAAGGCAGTTCAACCATTTTGCCGACTAAATCCTTGTAACGGTCATCGTTTGGATTTACAGCCAGCGCACTGTCGCCGAGCAGTGTTTCCGGTCTGGTCGTTGCGATTTCAACAAATCTGCCTTCTTCGCCAACTACCGGATAATTGATGTGCCAGAAATGTCCTGCCTGTTCCTCATGTTCTACTTCTGCATCGGAAATGGAAGTATTACATACCGGACACCAGTTGACAATACGGGAACCCTTGTAAATGAGTCCTTTTTCGTATAATTTGATAAATACTTCCTGTACAGCCTTTGAACAGCCCTCATCCATTGTAAAACGTTCTCTGTCCCAGTCGCAGGAAGAACCGATTTTTCTTAACTGGCTTGTAATCGTACCGCCGTATTCTTTTTTCCATTCCCATGTTCTTTTTAAGAAGCCCTCTCTGCCGAGTTCATGCTTATCAATTCCTTCATCTTTTAAGGCATTGGTAACCTTTACTTCTGTAGAAATACTTGCATGGTCTGTTCCCGGAACCCAGAGTGCTTCATATCCCTGCATTCTCTTAAAACGAATGAGGATATCCTGCATCGTGTTATCGAGTGCATGTCCCATATGCAGCTTACCTGTAATGTTTGGAGGCGGCATAACAATTGTAAATGGTTTCTTGTCACGGTTTACTTCAGCATGGAAATACTTCTTATCCAGCCATTTCTGATACAGTCTTTCCTCAATTTCGGAAGGATTGTAATTTTTCTCTAATTCTTTGCTCATGGGTTAAAATCCTTTCTTTGTAACTTTTTACAAAAAACGCCCTTTACAGCGTCTTTCGTTGCTGCAAAGGGCGTATATAACGCGGTACCACCTTTGTTCAATCATGCGGCTGTTTCTGATATAACACCTACTATTATATAGAAGAAACGCATAATCCTCATTCTCCTTTAACGCAGGATACGTCACTACCTACTTTCCAGACCATGCCGCTTGTGCCGTCTGTGTTCAGCTGTGCTGCTCCAAAGCTACCTTCAACAGTTCTGATCCGAAACCACCTTCCAGCCCGTGAATGGTTCTCTCTTGCGGCAGAATCCTGTCTACTCCTCTTTTTCCTCGCATTTATCTCATTGCTTTCTATCATAATATGAAGTTTAAAAAAATGCAAGCAAATCGGGGAAAAAATAAAATTATTTGTTTTCTATTGCTCAGATTACAATCCGCTTTAAAGCCTGCCTGCGCACTTTATAATCCGGCAGAACCTTTTCCACCTCTGCCCAGAATAACTTAGAATGATTCATCTGCCGCCTATGCGCCAGTTCATGCACAATAACATAATCCCGCAGTTCCTCAGGCAGAAAAAAGAGCCTGTAATTGAAATTCAAATTACCCTTACTGCTACAGCTTCCCCAGCGGGTCTGTTGGTTGCGAATCGTAATTCTTCCATAGGTGACATTCATCTGCGCCGCATATTTTTTTGTCTTTGTTTCAAATTCCAGCTTCATCTGTTCTATCTGGCTTTGGGTCAGTTCCTGTGGCTCCGGAATCCGGTAAGCCGACTTTTGCTGCTGTCGCTGCTTATCTTCGGACAGCTTTTTTATAATCCAGTCTGTGTGCTTTGCCACGAAACGCTCGGCTTCCCGCTCCGGCAGTCGGTCCGGTACACGCACCGTCACTTTCCCGTCCCGCACCTCAAGCCCCAGTGTCCTGCGGGCGGATTTGATGATTGTGTAGGATATGGGCGGGGTGGTGTCTGGAATGTAGTGGGTGGTGGTCATAAATTTGTACCTCCGATTTTATTCTATATGTTATACAAAATTTCTCCGTAAATTTTTTTAAGTTCATCTAATACCCGCTGAAATTCAGGAATATAATCCGTTATAATAACATTCACTAGATTTTTTGCACTTTCACCGTCATAAATATGCGTTGTGTCATTCCGATTTTTCAACATTTCCAACCAGATATCTTCCCTCATAAAGTCATAACAATTATATGCTTCCTTTATAATAGAGCGTGGAGAACCGGTTACTCCAATCGCTTTGCCCTCATACTGTAATAATTCTTTTAACATTTTCCAGCCCGATTCAAACTGAATATAAAATTTATCAATAATACCACTGATGATAAATTCATTATCCAAATCTTCCATTGGTGCTTTTTTTAACGTCTGCAAATGCACTTCAAAATTTTCAAACTTCTTCATAAATAATAACCCCGTCTCTTTCTATTTCCTGCAACAAATCTTTTGATATATTTTTCCTGTCCATATCAATAACATCAAACATCAGCAATGTATTGACCTCCTCCTCAATATCAAAATAAAACTCTGTAACATCAGAACAGCCATATACAGCTAAATCTATATCGCTCTTTTCACGATTCGTTCTTCTCGCTCTTGAACCAAATAATACAACCTTTTTCATCTGATATTTCTTTGCATATTCTTGGATTTCTTTAAAAATCTTTAATTCTCTTTCTGTAAATGTCGTTTCATTTAATTTTTTCATTATTAACCACTATCTTTCAAGAATTATTTTTACTGTCTGATTTAAGCCGCCATTCTATAGTTAATGTATTCCCTTATAAATTTTCTGCTTTATATACAATGTAACCTTCATAATAGTAACTATAGTCTATACCTTTTGTATACACTTCCCTATCATCAACCTTATCTGTCAAAGCCTGCTTTAAGATATATTTTATTTCAATATCTTTAATCGGGCTTCGTTCCATTGCCAGCAGATAATCCTCTTTACCAACAGCACTCCAGTCAATAACTTTGTTCAACTCTTTTTTCAAAATTAAATCAAGCCATATACTTGCGCTTCTGCCATTTCCTTCCCGAAATGGGTGCGCAATATTCATCTCAACATACTTTTCAATAATTTCGTCAAATGTTGACTGCGGCATCTTCTCTATATTTTCGAGTGTCACTTGTAAATACACAACCGGCGCAAACCTAAAATCGCCTTTCGCAATATTTACTGTTCGTATTTTCCCTGCAAAATCATATATTTCATCAAATAAATATTGGTGAATTGCCGAAAGCATTTTAAATGTTCCTGCCTCATAATTATTCAAATAATTCAACCGCCTTTTTCTTACTGATTTTTTCTTCTATTCTAGCCAACTCTGTACTGTCAATAATATGAAGTTTATTTTCTAAAGTCATATTTTCTCCTATAAGTTGAAATTTAAATTGATTTTACTTTTATCCAGTGTTTTAATATTTTTCACCACTAATTGCATTAACATCACATCCAAACTCTTTTTCCAACATACTAATTGTATTTTTAAACCCTTGCAATACTGAATAATTTCCGTTCTTCACTTCATTTATTACCGAATTAAGTATCTGACCTTTTTTCTCATCTCTAGGTACATAAGCGATAATTGTTTCTTTCAATTTTTTATTATCAATCATCTCTTCTATTATACAATTCAACGATTTTGTTCTATCCATAACATTTTCAAACATACTTATTATTTCATTCTGCTTTCTTTCCTCTGCCCAATTATTCTCTTTAATTTTTTCCCAACATTCATATGATAGTAAATGTTCTACTGTAAAACTAATAGCATTATTAATTTTTCGATTAACCATTTTAACATCTTCTGTTGGTTGCAATAATGCAGCTTTTAATTTATAATTCTTTTTTATTTCTGTTTTCTTATTATTAATAGCTTTTAGAGCCTCTATACCTTCTTTATCTGCATCAAGAAGAACCACTAACTTATTATTATAATTTAAATGCATCCATGCAACAGCCCAATCGACCAACAAACTAGTACCACATCCATTTTTTTCTCTTGTAACTATCTGCAATTTCCCCTCTTGTAATTTTTTGTTAAGGTTTTGAGAATACACTTTTACTGCCATTTCCAAATATCGCTTATCGGTTATCCCTTCAACAAAAATCGTTTCTTTATCAACAAATTTAGCATTTTCAAGTAATTCCTTCATATTCATCAGCTCTGCTTGTTTTTTTTCAATAATAGGCGCAATTATAGGCATTATTCCAACTTTATCGTGTAATTCAAACAAATCTAGTCTCTCACCAATTTGACTAGAATAATCATCTTCGTCTTTATATATATAGTAAACCTTCACATCATTTTCTTTACCTAACTGGTAAAACGCCGGTGAGTGCGTTGTTATAAATTCTTGCACTTCATATGAAAATTCAAACAAATTCTTTGCTAATTCAAAACACTTTCTCATCTCAATACCATTTTCTGGTTCTTCATATCCCCATATCGATGTAATTGGAACTGCTGTATTAGTCATTAAGCGATTATCTTGCTCCGCAATAAATTTTAATATCGCAGGAATATGTAGAGCTTTTATCCCATCTCCTCTATATGACAAATTAATAGATTTACCACTTTTATCATTCGTTATAAAAATAAGTTCTTTAAATATATCCACTTGATTTGACGGCATTATTAGATTACTTCTAATTCCAACTGTTTTTTGAACTCGCATTCCAATTTCCTGCGTAAAGTTATCTAGTGCATATGAATACTCACTAGCTTTTTCTATTAAAGCATTATTTGCTTCTTTTGCAATTGACATATATAATTCAGCTAATAATAATTTAAAATAATCATTACTTTTAATTGCTGGTACATATTTATATTTAACACGTTTTAATAATGTTGATACTTTTGAATATGGTGTAAAATTCCACTCTGAACTATTATCTTTATATAATCCCCCTTCACGCCATACTCTAGTCCATATAACATCGTCATGATAACTATAGCGTTCAGGAATTGCAAATACTATCGATACTGTAATTTCCTTAGCTTTCTTTTTTCTTACAGGCGCATATTGGGAATAATCCGTTTTAAAATCATATTTTACTCCTGGCTCAGTTTCACCATTAAAAAATAAATTTAATGCTTTTAATACATTTGATTTTCCCGCATCATTTAATCCTACAAAAATATTCATTTTCCCCACATCTATACTCAAATCAACTATGGACCTAAAATTTTTTATTCTAATATGTTTTATTCTCAACATTTATCGTATTTCTCCTATTATTTATAATAAATATCCCTATATATTTTAATTAAAAAACATTTAATGCTTTTTCAATCTGATTGTTAAACAAAGGCACTACTCGTGTCAAGCACTTTTTTCAAATTTTTTTCATTTATTTTTAACCCTGTTTTAAGCGTAATCTAGTAGGATATAACAAAGACGTACCCTGTGTCAAAATTTTTATATCTTATCTTCCTCCACGCAAAACAAGGCACCGTCCAGTCCTGCCCTCATGCAGTCTGTCCGATGCCTTATCATTTCATTTTATTATCCAACCGCCATTTTCAGGCAGTCTTATCTAACGAAACAGTATCTTAATTTTTATATCCTGTACAACAGCTCCTACTTTCCCAGCAGTGCCTTTAAATCTTCCTCCGGTGTTGTAATCGGCGCAATACCGTAATTTTCTACGAGGAAATTTAAAATATTCGGTGAGAGGAACGCCGGTAAAGACGGACCCAAACGGATATTTTTAATGCCTAAGTGCAGAAGTGTCAGTAAAATGCAGACCGCTTTCTGCTCGTACCATGACAGTACGAAAGATAACGGTAAGTCATTGACGCCGCAGCCGAACGCATCTGCGAGGGCAACTGCCACCTGAATTGCGCCATACGCATCATTACACTGTCCCATATCCATAATTCTTGGCAGTCCGCCGATTTCTCCGAGGTCAAGGTCATTAAAACGGTACTTGCCGCAGGCAAGTGTTAAAATAATGCTGTCCTTCGGGGTCTGTTTTACAAATTCCGTATAATAATTTCTGCCCGGTCTTGCGCCATCACAGCCCGCTACTAAGAAGAAATGGCTGATATCGCCCGCCTTTACGGCTTCCACAACCTTATCCGCTACAGATAAAATCGTGCCGTGTCCAAAACCGGTCTGTACCTTATTTCCGCCATTGATTCCGGTAAACTCCGTATCTTCCGCAAATCCGCCAAGCTCCAGTGCCTTTTCAATAACCGGCGTGAAGTCCTTGTCTTCCCCGATATGAACGGTATCCGGGAATGCCACCACTTCCGTTGTAAATACGCGGTCTGCATAGCTTGTCTTTGGCGGCATCAGACAGTTTGTTGTAAATAAAACCGGTGCCAGAAGATTTGCAAATTCCTTCTGCTGGTTCTGCCATGCCGTACCGAAGTTTCCTTTTAAATGCGGATACTTTTTCAGCTTCGGATAAGCATGCGCCGGAAGCATTTCTCCATGTGTGTAAATATTAATGCCCTTATCCTTTGTCTGCTCTAACAGCAGTTCTAGGTCTTTTAAATCATGGCCTGTAACAACGATAAACGGACCTTTTTCCACAGTCAGCGGCACAACTGCCGGTGTCGGTGTTCCATAGCTTTCCGTGTTGGCTTTATCAAGCAGCGCCATACATTTTAAATTGATTTCTCCGACCTTTAATACAGTTGGGAGCAGTTCTTCCATTGTATTTTCATAACCGACTTTAAACAGCCCTTCACAGAAAAAGTCATTGACTTCATCATCTTGATATCCAAGCATCTGTGCATGATAAGCATATGCCGCCATGCCGCGCAGTCCGAATAAAATCAGCGATTTCAAAGAACGAATGTCTTCATTGTCATTCCAAAGCTGCTGCATATCATAATCTTCTGTCTTGCCGCAAGGCGCGCCACAGCTTCCGCAGCCCGGTACCAGTTCTTCCTTTGCCGCATGGGTCTTTTCAATCTGTCTGATAATGGCTTCATCGTCAAAACTTACATTGGTAATTGTTGTAAAAAGTCCTTCGATAATTGTCTGATAAGTATTTTGTGTTGCCGGATTGCTCTCCGTTGCACGCGCAAGACCGATTAACGCACCGGTCAGTTCATCCTGTAATCTCGCTGTATCTGCTGATTTTCCGCAGACACCTGACTGTGTACAGCCTGTACACCCTGCCGTCTGTTCGCACTGATAACAAAACATTTTATTTTCCATTATTACTCTCCATTCCGCAATTCTTATTCATCAATAATATTTCCGTCAATCGAAATCGTATAGCACTGCCATGGCAGGAACTTTCCGCTGTCCTGAATGGCCTTTTTCACAGCGTATTCAATGCCGCCACAGCAAGGCACTTCCATGCGGACAATCGTAATGCTCTTGATATTGTTATTGGCAATAATCTGTGTCAGTTTCTCCGAATAGTCAACATCATCAAGCTTTGGACAACCAATCAGCGTGATATGATTTTTGATAAATTTTTCATGGAAGCCTGCATAAGCATATGCCGTACAGTCTGCCGCAATCAGCAGCTTTGCGCCGTCAAAATACGGTGCATTTACTGGTACAAGTTTAATCTGAACCGGCCACTGTGAAAGCTGTGACACCGGTGAAAACGATGCTGCATTTGCCGGTTCTGTACCACTGCTTTGACCTGCGATATTATTCATTCCCACTACACCGTTTTGACCCGCGTTATTATTCAGCCCAGCTATACTGCCTTGTCCTGCCGCACTGTTATTTTCCGCATGGTGCATACGGCGCATCTGCGTACCCGGACAGCCTGCATGAAGTGGCATCTGTGTGCCGGACTGACCCTGTACCTGCATTTTCTTTCTTTTATTTTCCAAAACTGCCTGCTCATCATAAGCCGCCGCTTCGCGTTCTACAAATGTAATTGCCCCTGTCGGACAGGCAGGAAGACAATCACCCAGTCCGTCACAGTAATCGTCACGCATCAGTTTTGCCTTACCGTTTACCATTCCGATTGCACCTTCGTGGCACGCATTGGCACAGGCACCACATCCGTTACATTTTTCTTCATCTATCGTGATAATTCTTCTTTTCATTTTGACAATCCTTTCTATAGGTTTTTATTGTTGATGAACGGCTATACTATTTTTATTGCACAGCCGCTCTTGCGTTTCTGTGATGATTTTATTATAATAATTCAAACAAGTATGTTTGATTTCAAACAAAGTAAAAATAATATAAAAAATTTACTTTGACAACAATCAATTACCTTTGAAATTATCACCTACGGAATGGAAATTAGCAACAAGTCGCTCAGAAATGGAGATTCATATGAACACTACTGACAATTTAGAACAATTTTTACCGATTCTTAGGACAGCTTCTATTTTTTCGGGCATGTCCGATTCAGAAATATTATCTGTATTACACTGTATGGGGGCTTTTGTAAGCGATAAAGAAAAAGACAGCTACCTTTTACGTGCCGGAGATATGACATCAACTATGGGACTGCTGTTATCGGGAAGTGCGATTGTAATTCAGGAAGATGTATGGGGACACAGAAATATCATGGCGCAGATTCTTCCGGGGCAGACCTTTGCCGAACCCTTTGCCGCTTCCAACGGTACTGCATTAAATATCAGTGTCGTAGTAACGAAAGACTGTTCCCTGCTGTACTTAGATATTCACCGCATTTTAGGGGTCTGCCCGTCTGCCTGCGAACATCACACACATTTAATCCAGAACCTGATTTCTGTTCTTGCCAAAAAGCTTTTACTGTTTAATGAGAAAATCACACATATGAGCAAGCGCACAACAAAAGAAAAACTGCTTTCCTACCTGTCTGCCGAAGCCCAGCGGCAGGGCAGTCTTTCCTTTGATATTCCTTATGACCGCCAGCAGCTTGCCGACTATCTGTGCGTGGAACGTGCTGCCATGTCCGCGGAGCTGTCGCGCCTGCAAAAGCAGGGACTGCTTACTACAAATAAAAATCACTTTATACTACAGTCTGTACCGGATGATGTAAATGCAGATATTCTATCTTAATCTGTCCGACAAATTTTTACTTCTGATAAAATGCCATTTTCATTTCCGGTAAAATGCTAAAATAAAAGCCTGAAACCACCCGTGCCGCCATGTATTCCAACTCCGCATACATAACATAACCCCTGTGATTTCAGGCTTTTACTATATTTTATTTTGCTATATTTAATTTATATTTTATTTTTACTGTATTTTATTTTTCAAATGGAAATTTCATATTCCAGCTTGCACGGATATCATCAATCAATGACAACGTCTGCAAGGACATCTGCGGGGTGTAGATACCGCTGTGGGTTCTGCCTTCTCTGATACAGTTGGAAGCTTCTCTTATCTGGTACTCAAAGCCGTTGATTTCAAACGGAATTTCAATTTCATATTCTTCTCCGTCCGATAAAGAAACCGTCATTGTTTCCGCCTTTTGAAAATCGTCCAGATAAATACTGCCCTTTGTACCGATAACTGCGGCTTTCCGCTGGATATCCAGCCCGATTGCCGTTGTGACAACCGCTTCTGCTCCCTGTCCATTCTCCTGCGAATAATGCAGATGAATCACGCTGAAATCATCTGTGCCAACGTCTGTCATATGGACGTCACTGGTAAATGAATCGGGATTCTTTCCCATAATCATATTTAAAAAACCGAGGTTATAGATACCGATATCTAACAAGGCGCCACCGCCAAGCTGCGGATTAAACTTGCGCACTTTTCTGTCCCCTTTTGCAACAAATCCATATTCGGAACGGATATAGCGGATTTCTCCCAGCTTTCCTTCCGTGATGAGTTCCTGCATTTTCTGTAAAACCGGAAGAAAACGAATCCAGAAACCTTCCATTAAAAACAGACCTTTTCCCTCTGCCAGCGCATAGAGTTCCTGCGCCTGTGCCGCACTGGTTGTAAACGGCTTTTCGCAAAGAACATGTTTTCCTGCCAGAAGACACATTTTTACATTTTCATAATGCATATTGTTGGGTGTTGCAATGTAGATCACATCGACACTGTCGGACTCTGCCATAGCCTTGTATGAATCAAATACCTCCGGAATCCGGTGCTGTCTTGCAAAATTTTCTGCAGATTCCTTTGTTCTGGAAGCCACTGCCTGTAAGATTTCTCCTTCGTCTGTCATACGATTCACGGTTGACGCAAATTTCTGTGCAATACTGCCTGTTGCCATAATACCCCACTTCATCGTAATCCCTCCGTTTCTCATTTTCTTATTCTCTCATTTTCTTATCTTCCTTCAATCTTCCTCTCAAATTCAACCCCAGTGTACACGCTTTCGTACAATTAATCAAGCAGTAATTGATCCACGGTAACAAAAATGAATCCCTTCGCTTTTAATTCGTCCACAATTTCCAACGCCGCCGCCACCGATGAATCATAAATATCATGCAGTAAAATAATATCACCGCATTTTACATTTGCGACAACAGATTTTACAACCTGCCCTGTATTATCCGTATTCCAGTCTTCGGGGTCTACGCTCCACAAAACCGGTGTCATATTAATCTGCATTAAAAGACTGTTGGAATACGAACCGTATGGCGGACGGATATACCGGACAGGTTCGCCTGTAATTTCTTCAATCAGTGTATTGGTCTTCACAATTTCCTCCAGCGCCTGCTTTCCGTCCACCTTACTAAGCTGTACATGGGTAAATGTATGATTGCCAATCAGATGCCCCTCCGCATACATTCTTTCCACCAGTTCACGGTTGTCTTCAATTTTTTCACCAACTAAAAAAAACGTCGCTTTTACGCCACGTTCCTTTAGTCCGTCTAATAACTTTTCCGTTGTGCCTTTACCCGGTCCATCGTCAAATGTAATTGCAATCCTGTTCTCATAACAGTCATTTGCAGAAATTGCCGCCGTCTGCTCTGCCTTGCCGCCTACACCGCTGACAATCAGCATCAGCAGGACACACAGACAATATACGCCCAAAATACAAAAACGCCGCATCAGTTTTTTCTTCATACCAATCCCCATTCCGCAGGCATTCTAATGCCGGAGAAATCGCGAACTGAATTTATTCAGTTCTGCGATAATCAATCCTGTCTGATTTATATCTATGAAAAACTGTATGCGGTTATTTCTATATTTTTTGCAACATTTTTATTGTACAGATTTATTAATTCTGTCCAAGATATTGATCAAGTAAATCTGACATTTCACTGTAATCTTTTCCCAGTGCAACAGCCAGTTCACCGTAGAGCAGTTTTCTTGCCGTTACTAACATTCTGCTGTCTGCCGACTTCATTTTGCGCAGCTCCTTTGCACGTTCATTTTTAATATCATATAAAAAACGTACCAGGTGCATCAGCTTTTCCGTATCCTGGGATTTTACCATTTCATCATACTGGTTCGGTGTAATCTTCTGATTAAGCAGTTCATCACTTTTACAGTTTCTGGCACGCTCTAAAAATGTCTGTGCCTCCTCTTTTGTGATAATAGTCCGCATAGACACTTTCTTACTGTCCACAGGAGAGTAGATGATGCCTTTATCATCATAAACCGGCTGTAAATAATAATACTTTCCGTCAATACCTTTAATCGGCGGTGCTGCAATGTCTTCTACTTCACACACGCCCACAACACCGTAAAATACTCTGTCGCCAACTTCAAACATACATCCTCTCTCCTTTATCTGATTGAAATAAAGAGCTGCCACACGAAAATCAACGTTTTCGTGCAACAGCTCTGTCCTGACTATATAAAGTAATTTTAGTATAAATCTACTTTACCTGCCACATTACCGTTTGCAACATAATAGCAAGCGTTATCTTCCGGCTTTACATAAAGCTTTAAATCTTCCACTGAAATCTTATCCTCACCGCAGTCCTGCATAACTCTTTCAAGTAATGCCTTTTCATCAATCTGCTTGCCACGATACTGGATAAATACTTCCGTAGACGGTTCACTCTTTGCAGCTGTCTTTCTTGTTACTGCTTTTTTCACAGTTTTCTTAACTGCAGCTGCTTTCTTTTCAGCAGGCTTTGTTTCTGTCTTTTTCGCAGCTGTCTTTCTTGCCGCCGTCTTCTTTGCAGGTGCAGCTTCTGCTGCTGTTACCGCTGTTGCAGGCTCTGCTGCTTTTTCTACTGCTTTCATTTCTGCCTTTACCTCAGCTTTTGTTTCTGCAAGTGTTTCTTTAACAGCTTCTTCTTTAACTTCTACTTTCTTTACAGCTTCTTTTGCCTTTTCAGCCACTGCTTCAATAGTTGATTCTGCCTTCTTTGCAACTGTGTTTACTGCATTTTCTTTTGCTGCTGTTGTAGCTCCTGATTTTCCTTTTCCTCTCATAAAACGGACCTCCTCACATTTGATCACACATTTACATTACATTGCACATTCTGCATTGCTTGTTAAGAACTGGCTGATACAGTCTACTGCTGCCTTTTCATCTGTTCCTTTTGCGGAAATGCTTACTTCCATTCCCTTTTTCAAGCCAAATGCCATAATCCCCATAAGACTCTTTGCGTTGATATTTTTTCCTTCGCTTTCAATCTCAATATGGCTTTCAAATTTGCAGGCTGTCTGCACAAGCTCAGCGATTGCATTCTTATGTGTCTTTTCAATGTCTGCTACTTCTACTGTCTGTGTCATAGTTTAACATCCACCTTTAACTTTCATTTACTAATAATTTCATATATTTTAATTCACTTACAAAATATACTCTATTCGAAAGAATAAGTCAACAGGTATCCGAATTTTTGGCATTTTTCATAATAAATCAGCTAAAATTTATAAATTCTTATCATGAAATCCCATAGTAAAAAGTTCCCGCATCTGTTCGTCCGCCACAGGCGCTGCTTCATATTCTTTTAAAAGATGCACCATCTGCTTTAAGCCTGCCTCTTCCGTTTTATAATCTGCGGCTTTTTCCAAAAGCTGTTCTTTTAATGCGGCAATATCTTCATATTCTGTTATTTCGGGAAGCCCCAGCTGGGCATTTAAAATACCCAGCGCATAGGCACATTCATAATTTCCCGTCATGCCTGCATTCTGGAAATTACATTTTATCCGCACTGCATTTTTGGCAAGAACCGGTACCACTGCTGTTCACCCCCGCTTATTTGTTTTCATTTAATTCCTTTTTAAATCCGGATACATATTCTTTGACTGCATCCACGGAATAATTGCTTTCTTCTAAAATCCGCAGCAGGTTAGAGCCAACGATTGCGCCGTCCACAATATCTTCAAACGGTTCAATATCTTTTGCCGTGCGGATTCCGAAACCGACCATCACCGGAATTGCACTGGTCTGTTTTACTGCTGCCAGATATTCTCTGATATCCTTATGGAAATTGGCACCTTTGCCGGTAACACCCATCTGGGATACGCAGTATACAAAGCCCCTTGCATTTTCAAGAAGCATTGGCACACGCTGCTTTGAAACCGGTGAAACCAGCTGGATCAGAATCGGTGAAGCTTCATTCTTTGCAAGTACTGTCTTTAATTCGCCCTGTTCTTCAAAAGGTAAATCCGGAATAATCAGTCCATCGACACCACACTCGATACAGCGTGCCACAAATGCATCCAGTCCATAATGATATACTGTATTATAATACATCATGAACACAATTGGAACCTCACATTTTTCTTTGCGGACACCCTCGACCATATCAAAAATCTTTGTAAGCGTTGTGCCTTTCTGGATTGCCTGATAAGAGGCATTCTGAATCACCGGGCCGTCTGCTACCGGGTCTGAAAACGGCACGCCGATTTCTAAAATATCCGCACCAGCTTCTTCCTGTGCAAAAATCAGTTTTGCCGTGGTCTGTAAATCCGGCAGTCCTGCCGTTGTATATGTAATAAATGCTTTTTTATTTTCCTGCTTTAATTCTTCTAATCTTTTTTCAATGCGATTCATTATTTGTTCGTCTCCTCTCCGTTTAAATACTTTTCTACTGTATGGACATCTTTATCACCACGACCTGACAGGCAGACTACAATGATGTCATCTTTTTTCATATTCTTTGCCATCTTAAAAGTATAAGCAAGTGCGTGTGCGCTTTCAATTGCCGGAATAATTCCTTCAAGCTTGCAAAGCTCCAGCAGTGCTTCCATTGCTTCCCTATCCGTCACAGACACATATTCTGCCCTGCCTGTATCACGCAGATAAGCGTGTTCCGGTCCGACACCCGGATAATCCAGTCCGGCAGAAATAGAATGAGCCAGTTCAATATTACCGTTATCATCCTGTAACAGATAAGTCTTCATGCCGTGTAACACACCGACCTTGCCCAGTGCCATTGCACTTGCGTGCTTTCCGGTTTCAACACCTAATCCACCTGCTTCCACACCGACAAGACGTACAGACGGTTCATCAATGAAATCGGCAAACATACCAATTGAATTAGAACCGCCGCCGACACAGGCTGTTACCACATCCGGCAGTCTGCCTTCTTTTTCAAGAATCTGCTTTTTAGCTTCTACACTGATAATCTTCTGGAATTCTTTTACCATCTTCGGATACGGATGCGGTCCTACGGCTGAACCGATAATATAGAATGTATCCTCTGCACGCTCTGCCCATGTACGGATAGCTTCATTGGTTGCATCTTTTAAAGTTGAACTTCCGGTTGTAACCGGACATACCTTTGCACCGAGCATCTCCATACGGAATACATTTAAACGCTGTCTTTCAATATCTTCCGCACCCATATATACGGTACATTCCATGTTAAATAAAGCTGCGCCGGTTGCTGTTGCAACACCGTGCTGTCCTGCGCCGGTTTCGGCGATAACCTTTGTCTTTCCCATGCGCTTTGCCAGAAGAATCTGTCCGATGACATTATTAATCTTATGCGCGCCGGTATGATTTAAATCTTCTCTCTTTAAATAAATTTTTGTGCCGTACTTTTCAGAAAGACGCTCCGCAAAATAAAGCGGTGTTTCCCTGCCAACATACTCTTTTAAATAGTAATTATAATCCGCAATAAATTTCGGGTCTTTAATCGCCTCATCAAATGCTTTTTCCAGTTCGGCCAGTGTGTTCATCAGTGATTCCGATACAAACTGTCCGCCAAATTCTCCATAATATGTGTTACTCATTTTATCCTCCTTCTGCCTGCATGATTACTCAGGATTCCAGGTAATCATGTCTTATAACCTTACATTTTCTACAAATTTTGTGATTTTTTCTGCATCTTTTCCCGCAAATGCCGCACACGGCGAAACGTCTTTTTCCACACCGGAGCTGACATCAACAACGTCCGGTGCTACGGTTTTTACCGCCTGCGCGGCATTTTCAGGGGTTAAGCCGCCTGCCAGAAACAGCAGCTTATCCGTTTTTTGTATATTTTTTAACAAGCTCCAGTCAAATGTTTTTCCTGCGCCCGGCGAACTGCCGTCAAATAATATGCCCGCCGTTTTTTCATCTGCCAGAACGCTTTCTAACTGCCGCCGGATACTTTCCTTATCTTCCGCCGTTTCTCCTGCCACGTTGACTGCACGGATTACCGGAATCCTCAGCACATCGTGTACCTCATCGGACAATGTTCCGTGAATCTGTATGTAATCAAATCCCAGCCGCATAATCTGTTCTACCTGTTCCTTTGTCGGGGACACCGTCACGGCAACGCTCTTTGATACACCGTATTTTTTGAGTGCCGCAAGGATTTGTTCTGCCTGCTGTAAGGTGACATTGCGTTTGCTTTTTGGGAAAAACAATACCATTCCCGCAAATTCCACCCGGCAGTCCGCAAGCATTTCTGCTTCTTCTTCCCGCGTCAGCCCACAGACCTTTACCTTTGTCTTACCCATTTGCATAAACTTCCTTCCAGTGCTTTGTAAGCGCCCCCGGATTGTCTGATTCCATAAGCGCCGTGCCAATTAAAAATGCATCTGCATGGCTCTGTTTTAATGCTGAAATATCTCCGTCCGTGCTGACACCGCTTTCGGATACCAGCACTTTACCGCGTTCCTTGAAGTCTTTCGGAAGCATGGCTGACAGCTTCTTTGTCGTATCCATGGTCACTTCAAAGGTCTTTAAATTGCGGTTGTTGATTCCGATGATTTCAACATCTAACGCCAGCATTCTCTGCAATTCTGCTTCGTCATGAACCTCACACAATACGTCCAGCCCAAGGCTGTAAGCAAGGTCATACAGTCGTTTAAAGGTTTTATCATCTAAAATCGCGGCAATTAAAAGAATCGCATCTGCGCCGATAACCTTTGCTTCATAGACCTGATATTCTTCAATAATAAAATCCTTGCGGATAACCGGCAGATTTGTCATTTTCCGGATTTGTTCCAAATACGCCGTACTACCGTAAAAATGGTCTTCCTCGGTCAGGCAGGAAATCGCATCAACCGAATCGTTATACTGCAAAATCCGCTCCTTTAAATCCACCTTGATATCCATTGCCCCGTGGCTTGGCGATGCCTTTTTAAACTCACCGATAACAGAAAGACCGTCTTTTTTTAATACCTTTGCAAATCCCACACTTTTACGTGTACTCTGCAATGCTTTCTGTTTCATTTCTTCTTCGCTGACTGCCGCTTTATGTTCAACCAGCCGTTTTTTCTTATCTTCAACAATTACATCAAGAATCATATTAATCCCCATTCCGCAGGCATTTTTGCCCATTTCCTATGTTGTTTACAAAATTTTCTATCATTCTCTTTCCGTGCTCTGTATAAATGGATTCCGGATGAAACTGCAATCCCACAATCGGATATTCCCGGTGCTTCATTGCCATGATTTCTCCGTCCTGCGTTCTTGCCGTCACCTGTAAGCAGTCCGGCAGGGTATCCTCTATGACTGCAAGTGAATGATAGCGTGCAACTTTGACTGGTTCGTTAATGCCTTCAAAAATACCGTCTGTATCATGTTCTATCAGCGACTGTTTTCCATGACAGATTTTCTTTGCATAAGAAACCGTTGCGCCGAATGCTTCTCCGATACACTGATGTCCCAGACAGATTCCAAGCATCGGCTTTTTTCCAGCAAAATGGCGGATGGTCTCCAGACAGATACCTGCCTCCTTTGGACTTTTCGGTCCCGGCGAAATCACAATGGATTCAGGATTTAAGTCTTCTATTTCTTCTATTGTAATTTTATCGTTTCTGACGACCTTTATATCATTGTTAAATGTACCGATAAACTGATACAGGTTATATGTAAACGAATCATAGTTATCTATCAGTAATATCATAACTTTTCCTCCTCGACCAGTGTCTTTGCCAGTGCCATGACCTTATTACAGCACTCCTGATATTCATTTTCAGGAACAGAATCCGCCACAATTCCCGCACCTGCCTGTAAATAGACTTTTTCACCTTTTTTTATCATGGTACGGATTGTAATGCAGAAATTCATGTTGCCGCCAAAATCCAGATAACCGGTTGCGCCGCCGTATAATCCGCGTCTGACCGTTTCCAGTTCGTCAATAATTTCCATTGCCCTGATTTTCGGTGCACCGCTTAAGGTGCCTGCCGGAAGAAATGAGGATACCAAATCCAGTGGATGATACTCGCCTTTTTTTCTTCCCTCTACCAGTGAAACGATGTGCATAACGTGGGAATACCGCTGGATTCTCATAAATTCGGACACCTTTACCGAACCGATTTGTGCAATTCTTCCCATGTCATTTCTTGCAAGGTCGACCAGCATAACGTGTTCTGCACGCTCTTTTTCATCTGCGAGCAGTTCCTGTTCCAATGCCGTATCTTCCTGCGGTGTCTTTCCGCGCTTTCTCGTACCTGCAATCGGACAGGTATAAACTCTGTTATCTGTCTGCTTGACAATCATTTCCGGCGAACTTCCGATAATTTCAAAATCACCGAAATTGTAATAATACAGATACGGTGACGGATTTAATTCCCGCAGTTCCTTATACAGTTCAAAACCGTCCTGTTTGGTCTGAATCGTCCAGCGCTGTGAAAGCACCGTCTGGAAAATGTGTCCTTCTTTGATGTACTGTTTGATTTTTTCAACTTTCCTGCTGTACTGCTCACAGGTATCGGATTTTTTCACGATAATGCCGTCATGGACGTGTTTTTTCTCTGCCGCCTTTGGATTTTTTCTTGCCCGCGCAATCAGCTCTTTGGCTTCCTGTTCTGCGCGTTTCTTGCCTTCCGGGCTGTCTTCTTCCAGTATTACCGCTGTAAAGGTTTCTGCTACATGGTCGATTGCCAGAAACTTTGAAGCCAGCATAAGCTGAATGGTTTCAATTCCGATTTCATCTTCATTGTCGTCCGGTAAATCCTCGGTATAGCGGATAAAATCATATCCCAGACTGCCGACCAGTCCACCTGTAAATTCAAGTTCACCGTCTTCTTTTACAATTTCAAATTCACTGTAATATTCTTTTAACCGCTCCAGCGGGTTGCCCCTGCGCACTTCCTTTGTGCCGTCTGCCTTTGTAATTACCAGAGATTCACCGTCTGACTGAATCAGTGCTTCCGGCTCAACACCCATAAAGGTGTATCTTCCGTTTTCCTTGTCATTACTTTCCATAAGAAAGCCTTTCTTTTCTCTGCCAAGGCTTTCATACAGTGCTATCGTAGATTCATCTACGATGCTGACTGTCTTTTTATATGCTTTTAACCGTCTTTTCATCGCCATTCCTCCATAAAAAAAATCCCTTATGCAGCTATTATCACTGCATAAGGGACGAATTATCGTGGTGCCACCCTGTTTTCTCAGATACCGGATTATGTGTTTTCATTTTCCCTGTTACAAATATAGGAAAATAGAAGTCACGGATAGTCTGGCTTTTATTTTTATATTATAGAAATGCTGTCATTTCCGATAAAATAAAAAAAGCATACCCGAAACCGGATATGCCACCTGTTATCTGACTCATTCCTGATACTGCCTGTGCAATATCCTGCCCCTGTAACGTGAGGTCACGTCATCAGCTACTTGCTTAACCATAAAATGTTCACCAATGCATCTCCCAAACCCATTCGTTCCAGCGCTCCACACCGGTTCTCACCGCCACCGGCTCTCTGTAGTGTACCTTCTGAAAGTACTATTTTGTTCATCGACTTTATTAAACTGTTGATAGTTTAGCACGGTTTATTACGTGTGTCAATTCTTTTTTTGAGAATTTTCTTATTTACAAAAATCATCTCATTAGTATAAAGGAACTGTCTGGCAGGCGTACAGCTCTCCTGCGTCTCTCGGGTTTCCCCTGTCTGTACCAGCGGCGTGTGGATCGTACGAATTCCTCCACCTCAGACAATTCCTTTCTTACTGTATTCAAATAATAACATTCTTATTCTCTTTTGTAAAGAATTTTCTTATTTCTTAATAATCTGTTCCACTCTTTATTATCTATCTTCATAAATGTAATAACAGAATTTTTGTAATTGACATCGTCCATTGATGTGACAAGTCTGACTACCGTTTTAAAAACTTCTCCACCCTCTACAAATTCTTTTAATACAAGTGCTGTATTCTTTCGATTTGCTTCTATAATATAATCTAGGTCTTCTACTATTCTTGTTAAGTATTTCCCATAACGCTCATAATCATTCGGATGTCTTTGTTTTATATGTTCTACCTGCTTGTCTGTAATAATCACTTCATCTGTTATACAATCAGATGTTATACATTGGTATATTTCTTTTCGTATTCTCCCAACAAAATACACACTGCCCCTCATTTCTGATGCGGTTTAACCGCAAAGATACAATACAAATTTACATTTGCATATGTTATTAGAATCTATATATCCAGTATATCAAAGCAATGATATTCGTCAAGTTTTGTTTTATTAAAAAAAGATTATATACCACTATTCTTATTTACAAAAAATTTATTTTTTATTCTCGTTTACCTGTTCCACCACCTCCGGCAGTTCCCGGATACTCTGGATTTCATAAGCACAATTCTGTACCTCACCGAAGCCGTATGCCGCATAAACAAACGGAATTCCCGCATCAACGGCAGACTGGTAATCCCCCGCGGTATCACCGACATAAATTGGATTTTTAAGATGATTACGCGCTATCAGTATCTTATTACTCTCACCCTTTGACAGGCGGGTTCTTCCCCAGCACTCTGTATCTTCAAAATACTTTTCCATATGATGTGCTTTGATAAATGCTTCGATATATCCGTCCTGACAATTGCTTACAATATAAAGCTTATATTTTTTTTGTAACTGTGCCAGTGTTTCTTCCAGCCCGTCATATAAAACACCGCCGCGTTTTTCCAGATATCCGTTTTCAAATTCGCATAACTCGTCCATTAACTGATTACGGATATTCTCTGCCAGTGACGGAAACAGCTTTGCTGCAATATCATACATCGGAAGCCCCATACAACTGTAAAGCTCTTCCTCTGTCACTTCCTTTTTCTCAATATTTTCATGCTTGTGTAATACAAGTCCCCACGCTTCACTGATTGCCTTAGCCGAACTCCAAAGCGTTCCATCCAAATCAAATATAATACTGTCAATTTTACTCATTATTTTCTCTCTATACTTTCCTGATTTATTTTTTAATTTCCGGCAATCGCCGCTTCCAGCTCATTTAACAGTTTTTCCGCCGACGCGTCCTGCGTAATATCATAGACAATCGAATAGCAGTCCTTTGCTAACTTATAATCGCCGTCCTTTAATAAAATTTCACCGACCTTATATACAATGCCAATCGTCTGGGAATCCGGTCCCGGCTCAATCTGTTTTTCGTCAAACAGCTTCTGAATCGCACGGATATCCGTCTGTGGTGTTTCCTGCTGAATTGCCTCGGAAATATACTTTAACTCGCTGTCCGCATTTTCCGTGTGGTAATACACGTTGCTGTACTGGTAGCATGCACGCGCCGTTTCCGGCTCATAACCGGACAGATAATAAAATGCCATATTGCGATAGTAGCGTGCCATGGTTGCGCGTGTACAGCAGTAACGGTATGCCTGCCTTGTAACCGTCAGATATTTTTCCCGCTGATTCTGATACTTATACACCTCTGCCAGTCCCAGATAGGCGTCCAAATCGACCGGATTCCACGCAATCGCACGCTCATATGCCTTTTTTGCCCCATTGTACTTCTGCATAGAAAGTGCAAGCTGTCCGTATGTGCGGTAATATTCCCCATACGGTATGTCGGTACAGCGCACCTCTGTAGCCGGCTGGAAGTAATACGCAAAAATATAATACTCCATGACGTGATTTAAGCTCATATAAAGCGGCTGACTTTCGCCTGTTCCGTCTTCTGCTGATTTTTCTGCCGCCGGTTTTCCTGCCGGGATTTCCGATGACAGTGTAACATTTCCGTCTTTATCAATCTGCGCCGCCCTTCTTGAGGTATCCGCTTCTTCCAGCGCATCTAAAAGCTCCAGCAGTTTTTCCAGTGCCTTTTCCTTATTTCCGGTTTCAAACTCCTGCTGAAAGCCGGAAAATTCCTGTTTAATCTGTTCTAAATTATGAATGTCCATTTTCTTCACCTGTTTTTCGATTTGTTTTCTTGTTATTTTCTTTCTTTTTCCTCAACCCTGTTAAAACAGCGATACAGCGCGGCTTTACATGTACGGTTTTTCCATCTTTTCCAAGCACGGCACTTTCTTTATCACCGGAGCAGAGTGCCACCTGCCAGTCACATTCGTTATATCCGATTGGCAGTGCCAGTTCGTGTTCTTCCCAGTGCATATTGTACGCAATATAAAGAAATGTATCCGCGTCTGCATTTCCCTGCTGGCATAAATCCTCAATATATGCATACCTGCCGTAATACATCATGCCAATATGACGGTTGTAGCTTTCCATGGTATTATACCATGCACTGCTGCCGTGGCAGGAAATATCGGGATACCCACACGATAAGCTGTCATAGGATAAAAGCTGCTTTGGCATATGCAGAATCTTGTACTGTTTTCTGAATGCAATCAGTTCTTTTGCAAATGCTGTCATTTCCGCCGCCATGCCGCGGCTGTTCCAGCTGACCCACGAAAGTTCGCTGTCCACGCAGTACGGATTGTTATTGCCCGCCTGTGAATTACAGCACTCATCGCCTGCAAGCAGTAATGGTGTGCCTTGCGATAACAGCACCAGCATCAGTGCATTTTTCATCTGCCTAAGGCGCAGATGCTGTATCTTTTTTTTCTTTGTAGGTCCTTCCGTTCCGCAGTTCCAGCTATTGTTAAAATTTTCACCGTCCGCATTGCCTTCGCCGTTTGCCTCGTTGTGCTTTCTGTCGTAGCTGACCAGATCAAACAGCGTAAATCCGTCATGGCTTGTAATATAATTAATATTGGCACTCTGCACCGGATTATAGCGGCTGACATTAACAAAATCGCCAAGCTGGTTTTCATCGCCCTTTAAAAATTTACGTGCCACGTTCATAAATCCGGCATTGTAATTTGCCATGTTTTTATAATGCTTTTTTTCACCGTTCCAGAATACCGTAATCAGCTTTGTCTTTGCCAACAGTGCATCCCTTGCCGCTGCATTTAACGCCGCCTCACCGGCAAACAGATGTATTCCGTCAATGTGGTATTCCGTCACCCAGTAGTGCAGGCAGTCTAAAATAAAATCGACCGGCTCGTCCTGAAAATGCATTTCCATAAGAACTTCCATGCCCTCTTTGTGAAATGCTTTTACCATGTCCTTCATCTCTGCCGTATAGTCTGCTTTCTTTCGTCCCGTCCACGCAAACGAAGCCTTCGGCGCAAAATAAAATCCTTTGGTATATCCCCAGTAATTGATTCTGCCCGCTATCGGACCGGATGCATATTTTCCGTATCCGTTGTCATAAAGCTGGGGAAACTTTCCGATTTCGTCAAATTCATACAGCGGCATAAAAAGCACCGCCGTAATGCCCAGTTCTTTTAAATACGGCAGTTTTTCCACCACGCCCGAAAATGTTCCCTTATGGCGCACCTTTGACGTTTTTGAAGCGGTCAGTCCGCGGACACTGCATTTATAAAAAACGCTGTCATGATACGGTATTTCCGGTGCCGTATCGTCTTCCCAGTCATATTTTGAAAGACATACCCGGCTTAAATGCTGCCTGTTTTCATCTTTGCCAAAAACTTCACAGCCTGTAATCGTCTTTGCATACGGATCAATGATTTTCTTCCCGTCCGCCTCATAGCAATACAGATACCTGTCCAGATAAATGCCGCTGATATGCACCGAAAAGACATCGCCCGTCTTATAGGCTTCTGTCAGTTCAATCCGGTACTCCGGCTCGTCCGCTTTTGGCGCATACAACAGCAGATCAATTATTTCCGCCGCCGATGCAATCGCAAAATTATAGCCGTCTTTTTGTTTTGTACTCCCCTTTTGCAGCGGATTTCCTTTTTTTATGTTCATAGCTCTCCTCATTTCTACTCTTTCTGCCCCTTTTTTGTATACAATATGCTCATCGCCTTTTTATCCAGCCGGTAAAACCGCATAATAAAAATTGTGACAAACCAGCCAAGAATCGGTATAACACAGTAAAAGAACACGGTCATATATTTTAACTGCGGTGTCAGCGCATCGCCGACCTGCGGAAATACTTTTGCATAACCTGTCATGGAAAGTGCAATGCCCACAAAGCCTGTTCCAAGCGCAGAGAAGGATTTATCAATAAAAGAAAATAACGCACCCATAATGCCCGGAACAAAATGTCCGCTGAGCGTGTATTCATAATCCGTGCAGTCCGCAATCATCGGCACAACAATATTATTGGTAATAGATTTTACACCGTTTAACAGGGCAAATACCAGTAAAAATGCTATGGTAATCCCGTTAATTTCCGCAAGTGAAACCTTTGTCAGATCGGTGAATAACATCATATACATCATGACCGCCTGAAATGCAATGGCAAACCATGTGGATACCACCATTGCTTTTTTCTGCCCCACTTTTTTCGCATAACGGATACCCAGATAAATAATGCCTAGATTAGGAATTCCCACAATAACACCGATAATGCCCGCCAGCGGGTAATTGTTCATTAAAATGCCAAACAGCATGACAAGCACCGTGGAGTTGCTGTATACCATGGATGCAAATTTATTGGAGGCCGCTGCAATGACCAGCATACGGATTGGCTTGTTGTGTTTCATAATCTGCCAGTAGTCGCGGAAATGAATATTATTTTTCTTTTCCTTATCAAGCTGGAAATATCGGCTGTTGTCCTTGCCCCATATCCCGATAACCGCCAGTGCCGTGCAGATACCGGAAAGCACAACCACGGTAATCACAAATTCCTCAAAAAGCGCACGGCTGTTGAAGTTGCCGTATTTGCGAATCAGGTAGACCGACACATAAAATGCCGTCAGTCCGTGTGCCAGCATAATAAAGGTCGAATCAAAAAATGTAATCATCGGGCGCTGTTTCACATCATTGGTAATAACCGACTGCCCCGACTTTACAACCGCCGTCTGAAACGTATATCCGATAATGTATACAGAATACACGGCAATAAAATACGGAATTCTAAAGAACGCAGGCACCAGATGAGTCGTAAAAAACAGCACCAGCGAACTGCCCGCAAGCAGAACATATCCTGAAATCATAAATGGACGGAACTTTCCGAAACGTCCGTTGGTTTTATCAATCACATAACCGATAACCGGGTCTGTAACACCGTCAAAGATTCTCATTCCGGTCAGAATAAAAGAAATTACCACAACAGACAGCCCCGCAATTCCGTTTGCATAATATGACACGTAGCCCATCATGGCAAGATACAGATTCGTAGACGTATTATTTAATGAAAATAATGCAATCTGCCACAAATGTGCACGGTTTAATTCAATTACTGAATTTTCTGACTGCATATCCTGCATACTTTATCCTCACATCACTTATTCTGCCACAAAGCTTCTTAATTAACAGTATCCCCTATCTTTGCGGCAGTTTCAAGCATTTTTATAAATTTTTAAGACTTCTGTTTTTATTCCAGACCCTCACCCGAAAATTCGGGGATAAAGCTTTCCTTTGCCGTACCGCCCTCCTGAATAAAGCCGTTTACCACGCCTAAACCAATCGCATAATCCACGGCTTTGTCGTATTCCCTGTGGGTAACTTTCCGGTTTAATTCGGGGATATTTTCCACAAACGGCATCGGTGTATACTGGTTCATAATGCTGATATAAATACTGTCACCATATGTTTCATATAAATACCGTATTACTGCTTTTGTATCCTTTAACAGTCCCGGCAGCATCAGGTGCCGCACAATCACGCCGCCTGTCATAATTCCTTCTTCAATTCCGCGCACCGCCGCTTCCTGCTTATCCGTAAACTGCGGTGCCGGGTGCTGGCGCACCATTTCCGCAAGCGCCGCTTTGGTTACGTCAAAATAATCGGGTGCATTGGAATAGCGTTTTGCATATGTAGTATCTGTATATTTAAAATCCGGCAGATATACATCCACAATCCCTTCAAGATTTTTCAGCGTTTCCACGCGCTCATAACCGCTTGTATTGTACACCACGGGAATTTTTAATCCCTGCGCTTTTGCTTTTTTAACTGCCGCAATAATTGGCAGAACATACTGTGTGGGTGTCACCAGATTAATATTATTGGCTTTCTGCTGCTGCAATTTTAAAAAAATCTCCGCCAGATGCGATCCATCAATCTTCTGTCCACGTTTTCCCGCGGCAATTTCGTGATTCTGGCAGAATACGCACCGCAGGGTACAGCCCGTAAAAAATACGGCACCTGAACCGTTTTCTCCCGAAATGCACGGTTCTTCCCACATATGCAGAGCCGCCCTTGCCGCGTAAATATCCCACGGCATCCGGCAGACTCCTTCCTGTTTTTCCCTGTCCGCATTACATTTGCGCGGACACAAATTACATTTCATCTTTTCTCCGTTTTACATTAAATTTTCGCATTAAAATTAAAAAGTTTCAATCAGCCATTAGCGACCTTAATTTCTCAAGCGCCGCGCTGATTCCGCCGACTTCGTCAATCAACCCCTGCCGGACCGCTTCTTTCCCGACCAGAATCGTTCCTAAATCCTTGGTAAGCATTCCTGTATTTATCATCATCTGTTCCAGTTTTTCCTTTTCGACACGTGAATGTCCGGCTATAAAATGCACAATTCTGTCCTGAATCAGCTGAAAATAGTCGAATGTCTGCGGCGCACCGATAATCGTTCCGTTCATGCGCACCGGATGGACAATCATCGTTGCCGTCGGCGCAATAAAGGAATAATCTGTGCTGACTGCAAGCGGCACTCCGATACTGTGTGAATCGCCAAGCACCAGTGAAACGCTCGGTGTCTTCATAGATGCAATCATCTCCGCAAGTGCCAGTCCTGCACTCACGTCCCCGCCAACCGTATTGATTAAAAACAGTACACCGCCGATTTTGGCACTGTCTTCAATTGATGCAAGCTGCGGTAAAATATGCTCGTACTTTGTCGTTTTGCTCGCCGCCGGAAGGACGTCATGCCCTTCAATCTCGCCGATAATCGTCATCAGCTGGATTTTACCGTTATGTTCGTCTTCTCCTAAAAGTACCTGTCCATAGCTTTCTATTTTTTTATCCTTCTGCTCCTCTTTTTCCTGTTTTTCCGCCATAATTCCTCGTTTCCGCTGTGTTACAGCTTTTTTATTTCTTATTTTGTAACGGACAGCGAAATTTATTTATAGCGATTTTTGGGAATTAGGCTTGACAGCAAAATCATTTTGTACTATAGTAACAAGGTAAATGCTTCTGTGGCTCAGTTGGTAGAGCAACGCATTCGTAATGCGTGGGTCGTGGGTTCGAGTCCCATCGGAAGCTTTTTTATTTTACCCATTTTCAATTTTTTGAAGAAATCTTTTCTTCATTTCTTTTAAAAGTCCCTCAGCCCTTTGTTCAACCGGCTGATTTTCCACTGAAACGGCATGATTGATATCTGTACTGCTGCTATTGGCATCACTGTTCTGTGGTATATTCCCGAATGGAATAAATCCACCTGCCATATGCTCATGCCCGCCGCCGTTTCCAATGCCTTTTAATGCTTCATTAGTAAGCTTACCCGCATTGCACCACGGCGCACTGCTTCTCACTGACAGCTTTATGCCATCCTCCCGGTAAGACGATACAATAACCACATCGACTTCATCCAGCGCCAATATAAAATCCGAAATGGATGCTGTCAGTGCCTCATGGCAGTCTACACCGGTATTGGCAAAGCAGACACGGTTCACATTTTCAATCGTATCTATTGCATTGGCATAGGCGCGCAAATCCTTCATGTGCAGGACACTTGTATCCAGCTTTTGCAAAAGTGCATGCTCCGCTAACGGAAAGAGCCGGTAAAACATTTCCAGATCCAGCGGACTCACCCCTCTTGTCATATTGGCAGTATCCACCTTTATTCCGTATAACAGTGCCGTAGCCGTGCGTTTATCAACCGGTATCCCACTTTCCATAAAGTATCCGGCGATAATAGATGCACACGCACCAACCTCCACACGGATATCCGAATAACGATAATCCTGATTTTCATAGGTCGGATGATGGTCAATGCAGAGAACTTCGTTGCCCTGCATATCTATGACATTCGCGTTGCCCTTTTGGGAATCCACCAGAATAATCTCGGATTCTGCGGACATATCCGTAATTTCCTCCTGCTCAACAATGTCAATTGCAAGCAGCTGTGCCATCTTTGCCGTAATCGTATCATCAATTCTTCCTTTATAACAAATCGTTGCCCCAATTCCCTTTTTTTCAAGCAGTACCTTTAACCCGTATGCACTTGCAATCGCATCGGGGTCCGGGAAGTTATGTGTCTGTATAAAAATGTGTTTATCATGAATACATTCTAAAATGTGTTCCAAATGCTGCATATTTTATCCCTCATATTTCTCTTTATTTTATTCGTTCTATCGTAAATATGATTTTCCTTATATAGTATATCTATTCTTTGCGCGATTTGCAATTGCATTTGACACCGTATGCCCTATTTTACCATAAAATATATCAAAAGGATTGGAGGCTGCTTTATGAATCCAGTTTTAACCCTTGACCATGTATCTTATTCATACCATACGCCCTCCGGGGAAACACCTGCATTAAAAGATGTTTCTTTTTCTGTCCGGCCCGGCAGCTTCACCTCGATTGCCGGTCCTTCCGGCTGCGGAAAATCCACACTGCTTTCCTTAATTGCCGGATTAATCACACCCGAAAAGGGCTGTATCCGCTTTTATAAAAGTGATGCAATGCCTGCCGCTGCCCGGATTGGCTATATGCTCCAGCACGATACTCTTTTAGAGTGGCGTACCATTTATAAAAATATTCTGCTTGGTCTTGAAGTAACCCACCAGTGTACAGAACAGAAAAAAAGACTTGCCGCCGATATGATGCATGACTACGGACTTGCTTCCTTTAAAAATGCCCATCCTTCTGAGCTTTCCGGCGGCATGCGCCAGCGGGCGGCACTGATTCGCACCCTTGTTTTAGAACCGGATATTCTGCTTTTAGACGAACCGTTTTCCGCATTGGATTATCAGACAAGACTGGAAGTAAGCGACGATATTTTCCGCATTATCAAGGAGCAGGAAAAAACGGCCCTTTTAGTCACGCATGACATTTCCGAAGCGATTGCCATGGGTGAACAGGTGATTGTTTTATCCAGCCGTCCTGCCGGTATCAAAAATGTTTTTGACATTCACCTCTCCGTGGATAAGCGCACACCTTTTTCCTCACGGACTGCCCCTGAATTTTCTGCTTATTTTCATCAAATCTGGAAGGAGTTGTCATAATGTCTGCCATTCAAATGCATTATCTTAAACAAATGAAACGGTTAAAATACAAAATTACTTTGGCAAGGATTCTGCTTTTTGCCGGTTTTATCACACTTTGGGAAGTGGCTGCATACGCAGGCTGGATTGATGATTTTATTTTCAGCAGTCCGTCCCGCATTATAAAAACCCTGTTTGCAATGATTTCTGACGGCAGTATTTTTTACCACACTGCCGTTACCGTAGCCGAAACCGGTATCAGTTTTGCACTAATTGTACTGCTCGGTGTCGGCACTGCCATTTTACTCTGGAGCAGCAAAACGATATCTGCCGTATTAGAACCGTATCTTGTGCTGCTGAACAGCCTTCCAAAATCTGCCCTTGCGCCTATGATTATCGTGTGGCTCCGCCATAAAGCCAAAGGCCTTATTGTCACCGCCATTTCCGTCGGCGTATTCGGAACAATTTTAAATATTTACACCAGTTTTGCAGAAACCGATTCCGACAAAATCCTGCTGATTCAGACTTTGGGCGGCTCAAGAAAAAACATTTTAACCAAAGTCGTCCTGCCCGCTTCATTAAAGACAATTATCAGCAACATGAAGGTCAACATAGGTCTGTCGCTTGTGGGTGTGATTATCGGTGAATTTCTCGCTGCCAAAGCCGGACTTGGCTACTTAATTATTTACGGCAGCCAGGTTTTTAAAATGGACTGGGTCGCAATGTCTATCGTCATTTTGTGTATCCTGTCCGTGATTCTTTTTAAAATCGTTGACTTCATTGAAAAAATTGTTTTATAATAGTTAAAATACAATATCAAAAACGGAGGAATTATGCTCTCACTTACTATAAAAGATACGAAAAATTTTATGTCACAGCTTCTTATTAAAGAAGCATTTGACGGGCTGTTTTTATCCGAAGCCGTGATAAAAACAGCCAATTCCTATACCATCAGCGGTGAACTCAACAAAGATTTCTTTTCCGAAGAAGAATGGAATGAACTTCCCGAAAAGTCCTATTCGCGATGGTCTTCTGTCAAGCCATTCTGCTTCCGGCTCATCAAAGGCAGTAAGGTCCCTTCCTATATGAAAATGGTCTTTCTGCTCCCGCCGGAACAGGTTACAAAGCTGCTGTCCGACAATCAGACTGCACTGACACCCGATGACATTAACGGACTGTTTTTAAATATCAAATATCAGGACGGTGCCGTTTCCGTTGTTACCGGCACGTCTATCAAAGTTTTTTCACTTGATAAAACCCTTGAACACAGCTTTGATGCCTTTGCAAAGGACTTTTTATTTTCCCATGGCATGGACTTTGAAGAAGTCTGACCCCGCCAGTTCATGATTTTTTTAGAATTAGCGCAAATGCACTGATTTTGCGGGCTTCCGCTATTCTTGTTAGCACTCAAAATGAATGAGTGCTAATTTCTTCTTGACTTTCCATTTTGCTTGTATTAAATTACATCTTAACAGATTATTTTATGAATGAAATGAAAAGAGGTAATGATACAATGGCAAATGAACATGGTAATTTATCAATTAACAGTCAGAATATTTTCCCAATCATTAAAAAATGGATGTATTCCGACCACGATATTTTTTACAGAGAATTAATTTCAAACGGCTGTGATGCCATTACTAAATTAAAGAAGCTGGATTTAATCGGCGAATATGAGGCACCGGACGATATTGAATATAAGATTCAGGTCAAGGTAAGCCCTGAAAAGAAGACAATTCAGATTATTGATAACGGTATCGGTATGACAAAGGAAGAAGTCAACGAATATATCAATCAGATCGCTTTTTCCGGCGCAGAAGCATTTCTTGAAAAATACAAGGATAAGACCAACGAAGACCAGATTATCGGTCACTTTGGTCTTGGCTTCTATTCTGCTTTCATGGTAGCCGACAAGGTAACGATTAATACGCTTTCTTTCAAGGACGGCGCTTCTGCTGTTCACTGGGAATGTGACGGCGGCACGGAATATGATATGCAGGATACCACTAAGGAAGAACCGGGTACTGCTATCACTTTATATCTGAACGAAGACAGCTATGAATTTGCAAATGAATACAAGGCACGCGAAGTCATCGAAAAGTACTGCTCATTTATGCCAATTCCGATTTTCCTTGAAAATGAAGATGCCGGCGAGCAGACCGAGGAAATCCCGGAAGAAGAAGTAACAGAAAAAGATAAGGTGCTTGATACCTTTATCAAAGATGCCGTTACCGAAGAAGTGGAAAAAGAAGACGGTACAAAAGAAACCGTTGAAAAAGTTCCCGCAAAGAAAATGGCAAAAATCGTAAAACGCCCTGTTGCATTAAACGATATTCATCCGCTTTGGACAAAGCATCCAAACGAATGTACCGATGAGGAATACAAGGAATTTTACCGCACTGTATTTAAGGATTACAAGGAACCGCTGTTCTGGATTCATCTGAATATGGATTACCCGTTTAACTTAAAAGGTATCCTCTACTTCCCGAAAATTAATACGGAGTATGAAAGCATCGAAGGTACTATTAAGCTGTACAACAATCAGGTATTCGTTGCCGATAATATCAAAGAGGTCATTCCTGAATTCTTACTGCTGTTAAAGGGTGTTATTGACTGCCCTGACCTGCCATTAAATGTATCCAGAAGTGCCTTACAGAATGACGGTTTTGTTAAAAAGATTTCAGAATACATTACAAAGAAGGTCGGCGATAAGCTGTCCGGCATGTATAAGACCGACAAGGAAAATTACGAAAAATACTGGGATGACATCAACCCATTTATTAAATTCGGCTGCTTAAAGGACGAAAAATTCTATGAAAAGATGAAGGATTTTATCATTTTCAAGAACTTAGACGGCAAGTACCTGACACTTCAGGAATGTCTGGACGAAAACAAGGAACACCACGAAAATACAGTCTTCTACGTTACAGATGAAACCGAACAGAGCCAGTATATCAATATGTTTAAGGAAGAAGGCATTGACGCTGTTATCCTGACACACAATATTGACCAGCCGTTTGTTACACACTTGGAGGGCAAGAACGAAAACTTAAAATTCCAGCGTATAGATGCAGACCTTTCTGACAGCTTTAAGGAAGAAACAAGCGAAGACGAATTAAAAGAGCTTACAGAAACACTTTCCGATGTCTTTAAGAAGGCTTTAAACAACGATAAGTTAAATATCAAGGTCGAAAAGCTCAAAAACGCTTCTATTTCTTCCATGATTACGCTCTCCGAACAGGACAGACGTATGCAGGATATGATGAAGATGTACAATATGTACGGCATGGATCCGTCTATGTTCGGTGCAAACGGACAGACACTCGTATTAAATGCCAACAATGATCTGGTTAAATATATCGTTGACCATAAAGACGGTGAGAACACTCCTGTTTTCTGTGAACAGCTCTACGACTTAGCATTACTGAGCCACGCACCGCTGACACCAGAGCAGATGACAAACTTCATCGCAAGAAGCAACAAAATTATGGAACTGCTTGCCAAATAATATATTTTGAAGTATTATTATAGGTAATCAGGTAAATTGCCGCATTCGGATTTTCCCGATGCGGCAGTTTTTCTGTAATCCATTGCAATTGAGGAGGAAAATATGTCATCATACGATAATAGATACAATGACATCGATGACGAACCGGATTTTGATTACGTCAATGATGATTACGGCTTTGATATGGACGATGATAAAGAACCGTCTGCCCGTACTTCTACCGGAGCTTCCAAAAATCACAAAAAGAAAAAGGCTTCAAAACCGGTAACAATCTGGTCAGAAATTTTCAGTTATATTAAAATTTTAGCTGCTGCTGTGATTATTGCATTTGTATTTACGCAGTATATTATTGTCAACGCAGAAGTTCCTACCGGTTCTATGAAAAATACAATTATGGAGCATGACCGTTTAATCGGTTTTCGTCTTGCCTATTTATTTGATGAGCCGGAACGCGGCGATGTCGTGATTTTTAAGTATCCTGATAATGAAGAACAAAATTATGTCAAAAGAATTATCGGCACACCCGGTGATGTTGTCCAGATTAAAAGCGGACATGTTTATGTAAACGGTGAAGAACTTTCAGAAGACTATTTAAAAGAACCGATGGCAGAATCTGAAACGGAAGAAACGTATGTTGTCCCGGAAGGCCACTATTTTATGATGGGCGACAACCGCAACTCCTCTCTTGATTCGCGCTACTGGAAAAACACTTATGTTGCGAAAGATAAGATTCTTGCCAAAGTCATTTTCCGGTATTACGACGGTTTCAACGGAAAAATTGATTTTAGCCTGATTCATTAAACGGCTTTACGCGATAAATTTTAAAAATTACATAAGAATGAAAAAAATATGCATTCAATTGTTGAATTATCACTTTTGATTTGCATATTTTTTTATTGCTCCGGCCATACTAATTCATGCAACGCAAAAACAAGATGCAAAACAAGGAGGATTGTATGGCTCAATTAGATTGTAATGTTAAAAGCTGCTGCCACAATGAGGATAACTGCTGCTGTTTAAGTTCTATCGAGGTGAATGGCTCTAATGCCTGCAACTGTGAAGACACCTGCTGCGGAAGTTATTTCGAGGACAAGTCCGGTGAGAAAAACAGCGCCCAGACACCGCATGTTTCCTTATCGATTGCATGTCAGGCAACCAACTGCATGTATAACGATGATAAGGTCTGTCACGCTGACCATGTCGATATTTCCGGTATCCGCGCAACAGCCGCTCACGAAACCGTCTGCGCAACTTTTCAGGAAAAGTAGGAAAATATCTGCAAAATGTAGATTTATATGAGGGGAATTTTTTATGAAGAATTTTTTTATGGTGGGTTTTGGCATATGTTATGTATGTTTTAAAATTTTTGCATTAAATCGCAAAGCCGGACACACCGTTTAAAAGAGCATGCAGCTATCCGATATTGTTTTGATAAATGATATCGGACAGTCTGCCTCTATACGCTGTGATAGCTGTTGTAATTCTATATTTAACGCAGGTGCTGCATACATCACATACGGCAGAAACCCGCAGACATTGTTATTCGAATGTATAAATCTCACACTTCCGGTTCACCAGCCCATTTTTAAAGACCAGCACATGCTCCTTATATGTGATTGAATCCTTGGCATACATAAATGGTTCTTCCCTGTAAAGCAGACACGCCTGTCCTTTTTGTAAAAATGAATTCATGGCATTTTCTGCTTTCTGATGAACCTTTTTATAATGCTGTTTCTCCTGCTCTTTAAAGGTTCTTTGCGGATAGCCTGCCGAAATTGCTCTCATATCCGCAATGATTTTATCCACGAACCGGCTGTGTGCCTTTTTATGAAACATTCTGGCAAGCACATTACACTGAAAAGCCGTCGGTTTTCTTTGATAATGTTCAAGCTTTGCAGACATCTTCTTATCGCCGACATTCTCTGCTGTTTCAATCAGATACCGGACTGCTTCCGGATAAACAGAATCCGGATATGGCACATAATACTGCTCCGGCACCGACCTGAATTTCTTAATCGGCGGGAAGTCCGCAAGCTGCATAAAAATCAATTCCTGCTCTGTGCAAAAATCTTTTCCCAGATAACGATACTTATCCCGGATATCCGCGAACTGATATTCCAGCTGGCGCAAATACTCATATCCTTTCACCCAGAAATGTCCCATGCAGCCGTAATCAAAACAGGTTGTCTGTATATGCAGATTGGTAAAACGGATTGTAAACCGGTTCTCTCCGCTCTGATTGACTATCAGCATATATCCGTTATCATCATGGACAATACTTGCCGTCTGTTCACATTCAAGCTCTTTGTATGAGCCGGTCATGACAGATTGTTCAAAAACAAAATAGCTTTCAACCGCATCATTCATCAGATAGGCGGCATAAATATCTTTTTTGCCTTCCATGTGAATCGGTTCAAATACACTCAGTTCAAAAACCTGAGCCAGCTTAAAAAATTCTTCCGGCATATCTTTTGTCAATCCGTCCAGACAATTCTTATACTGTTCTATGTTATCCGTCATCTTTTCTCTCCCGGTTTGCTGCTCATTCATTTACTTTGCCTTCTTCTCTCTCCGTATAAAAAGACAGACACATAAAACGGCAAAAACCACTGTTGCAGCTATCAGCACCGGCCATACAGGGATTGGACAGACACTTGCCCCTATAAGTTTCAGTCCCTGATAGAGAGTATATACCCCAAATACAGAGAATATTACGAATGCAAGTGTATTGAGCAGTCCGTCCGGAGTCTTGCTCTTTAAAAGGTAGCCGACTAACATACCAAGAATATCTGCTGCGAAAAGTCCGAGTGAACAGCCAATCCACACAATAAGCGCTGCGCTCATCCCTTCATTTGCACCAAAGGTTATAGCCGTAAGCTGTGTCTTATCACCAAGTTCTGCTACAAAAAATGTACAGAAAACCGCAAGCGGTGCAAACTTAATTTTTGTTTTGCCCCCTTCTTCTTCCTCATCGTCATCATCACCGGCAATCGTTGATGTGGCAAAATAAAGAAATGCAAGTGCTGCAATTGTCTTTATGAGCCAGTCCGGAATAAATTCACTGATCAGCCCGCCTGCAAGAACTGCCAGACCGTTTAATACAAGAATTGCGGCAGCTGTTCCTAATATAATATCTCTTAACTTATATTTAGAAGTAAGCGCAATAAGCATCAGCTGGGTTTTATCTCCCATTTCCGCTATAAATTCAGTAAAAAATACTTTTAAAAATAGCAGCATTTGTATGCTATCTCCTTTATCTTATTATGATGTAAACTGCATATGCTGCGTAAAATGCAACCATGCAGATTCCTTCGACTCTTCCGATTTTCTTTTTTGTCCCTGCAAATATCCATACACACACCGTAAATACAATCAGCACGCATAAATCAATAATATTTTCCGTGATGATGCTCACCGGGCTGATTGCCGAAGCCATGCCAAGTACCATAAGGATGTTAAATACATTTGAACCAATCGCATTTCCAAGCGCCATATCGACTTCATCCTTTTTGGCAGCAACGATTGAGGTCACAAGTTCAGGAAGGGATGTTCCTATTGAAACGATTGTAAGTCCAATCAGTGTCTGGCTCATTCCCAGATCACCGGCTATTCTCGCCGCAGCATCAACGGTTATATCACCGCCGACCGCAATGGCCGCCGCACCGCCAACGATGAAAAGAATACTAAGCGGCACTGAAATCAGTTTGATGTCTTCATCTAAACCGCCCTCTATCTCAACTTTCCTGCCTTCCCTGCTTGCTTTTAATGCAATTTTAATCATATAAAAAATATAGCCTGCAAAGAATCCCAATAATATTACGCCGTCAAGATGTCCGAGTGTCATGCCGGATTTGTCGCCCAGTCCGATAATTCCTAAAAGCATTAAAAGCGCTGCACATATGAGTGAAAGCGGAATATCCCGTTTTATGGTTTCTTTTGCAACATTGACTGTTGCCAATACTGCACACACACCAATTACAACCATCAGGTTAAATATATTAGAACCGACTACATTACTGACCGCAAGCTCATTATTGCCTGTAAGTGATGCTGATACACTAACCGCTGTTTCCGGAAGTGATGTTCCCATTGCGACAATTGTAAGTCCGATAATGATAGACGGAACATGCAGTCTTTTTGCTACACTTGAACTTCCCTCTACGAAAAAGTCCGCTCCTTTAATCAGCAGTACAAAGCCTATTACGAGAAATGCAAGTACAAGCGCAAATGGGGCATTGTTAATAAATTTTTCCATATTTTCCTCCTTTTTTCCATAACCGTGTGCCAGCCGAAATCTCTGCTCTTATAAGTATATCCGGCAGATAAAAAAAGACTCATGTATATCAATGCCCGCCCGTATATAACACATAAGCTGTTCACCGATATACATGAGTCTCATTATTTAAGATTTGCCAGATTATACTCTTTAATATAATCAGGATGTTGACAAATCACACTTTCGCGCTAACTACTCCCTCATGGAATATTAAGTTACCTGATAAAGATTATCAAATACATTGAGGTTTGTCAATAAAAATTCGACATTTTTCGCACAAACTGAAAATTCACCTGACACCGGATTTATATCACGATTCCGTTGCAGTGATCGATTTCATGCTGTATAATCTGTGCCGTGAATCCGCTATACTTCCCATGCTGCGCTTTAAAGCCGCTATCAAGATAATCCACCTCTATTTCTTCATATCTCACACAGGCTCTGACTCCATCCAGCGATAAACAGCCTTCTTCCGTCTTATACTCGCCGGACTTTTGGGTTATAACGGGATTTACCATTGCAAACTGGAACGGACCTGCCGCCACTACAATGACTGATTTATTCACGCCTATCATATTGGCTGCCATTCCGACACATATTTCCCTGTTGGCTCTTAACGTATCAATCAAATCCGTCACAACCTGTTTGTCTGCTTCTGTCGCAGGCTGTGCTTTTCTTGCAAATATATGTTTCCCTTTTACAATTTTTTGAACCATATTTCTACCTTCTATTCCTTACATTTCTTTAAATTTTTTGACCTATCACGACTTTCATTACCAAAAGAACAGGCACTTTTAATAAAACTTCACTATCTCCGAAACGCTCTTTCTTTTAGGCATCTGCACGTCCTTTGCACCATATCCGACCGCAATCACAGATACTATCTGCTCATTTTCCGGCACATCAAGGAAATTTCTTATTGCTTCACCGTCACGAATTCCCATAATCAGTGTATCAAGCCCTAATTCTTTCGCTTTAAGAACGAAATTTTCATTTTGCAGACCAAGGTCATAGTAGCCCCAGCCATTGCCACATTCATTAACCGGCTCACCGGATAATCTGTCAAATCCAACGCAACCTTTTACAAATGTTGCTACAACAAGTGCCGCTCCCTCGGCATTCTTCTGATTAAATTCCGGCAGACACTTCTGTCTGAATTCTTCAATTTTTTCATCTGATAAAATGCAGTAATATCTTGATGTCTGTAAATTCTTCCATGAAGGAGCCAGTATCGCCGCATTGATAATTGTTTCAACCTGCTCCTTTGTAACCTTTTTTGCCGCATCGTAATTTCTCATACTTCTTCTGTTATTTAATACATTTTGTAATTCCATAATGTTCTCCATTTCTAATACTCTTTATCAATACTGCCTTCTATTCCATAAATTTTCTTAAATCTTTCGATATCTGCCGCCGTTTTCACAAGCATAATATCTTCTATCTTTCCGGTATGAATATCCTTAAACCCAGCCACCTGCTCACCTGTGCATATACTGGTTTTAATTACCGGTTTCATACGCTCTTTATCATATGAATACGCTTTTACTTTCTTTTTAAATAAACCCATATGCTTTATCACTCACATTCTATGTATATTTTTGTCCCAGAAACTAAGAAGCCGATACTATCCGCTGTAAAAACGCTTCCATAATATCTAAAACTTTATCGCTGAAAAATTCACTTCCGCCGTGGTCCGCACCTTCTAGCATATATAACTGTACCTCTTTATGATATTTCTTTAACGCCTCATACACAACCACACTGACTTTTGGATTAATTATACGGTCTTTTGTTCCGTGAAACATTAATACCTGCGGCAGTGAAACATTTTCACTGATATTACACTCCACCGACATTTTCCTGCAAAGTTCAGGATTATGGTGCAAATATCTCCGCCAACATACATCTGATTCGAATCTGCCTTGTATTCTTTAGCGTGCAGCTTTACATATCTTATCGCATTTCTTGTATCTACAGCCTGTGCCGGAAAAGGCGCAATCCCGGAATGACGATACCCAACAACCGCAATCACATAGCCCTTTTCTGACAGCCTTGCAAGCAGTCCAAGCTTTGCATTAATATTCTGCTTCATCCATGCCGAACCCTGCACATACACGATACAAGGATATGTTTCATCACTTTCTTTAGTGTTTCTCGTCTGCGGTGTGATAATCTGCAAATACAGTGTCGTGCCGTCTATATGCGCATATTCCACATTTGAATGTTTCTTTAATGCCTCTATCGGTATTTTCTTTATCTGCGCATGTTCATTATATGTATCAGAAAACGGTTCTATCAATTCAGCTTTTCCCATAACCTGTATGCTTTTCAGACTGCCAAATCCATCATACTTATCGTAAATGGCAAGACATACATTTTCGTTTTTCTCCAGACCGATAAATTTCTGTCCGCCTTTTCAAATTGCTCATGTGTCATAAAAACGCCTCCATTTCCCAGCAATTTTATCCTATATTATTAAAAATTTCTATATATATTATTGTAAGCTGTTTTGTTTAAATTTGCAATCCGGCTCTGCTTATTAAAACGCCGGACGATCCGCATTAAATACAAAATCAATTCCTAACTGCTTATGAACTCTTTTTGCTAAGATATAAAAAAAGTTACTCTGACAAATAATCATCAGAATAACTTTCTCTTATTATTTAGTAAACTGGAAATTAAAATTTACTATATTCTTAATCAAATTCCCAAATTTCTGTCATTGGCACATCATTTTCGTTGCAATAATCAATTCCTAATTTTTTATAATCAGAAACATTTGTAATCTCTCGTTCATATTTTTCACTTAATGACCCGTTTGCAATTTTCTCAAGTTCATCACGTACATTCCTTCTTTCTTCTTTTTGTAATTCAAGAATTGCATTATATGGTTTATCCCCTGATTGTAAATATCCAAAAAATTGTCTTTCAAAATCTGGGATATTCACTATAACTTTGCCATTTAAACCCTTATTAGCCTCCTCAATTATTTTTTCATTAATTGTCCACATTGAATTTTTTATAAATTTACCATCTCTTTTGGATTTAGGTGTATCTAAATCATGAACAGCAATATATTCCACTCCAAAATGATTCAGTATTTTTTCAAACATTGGAATATTCGCTTTTCCCCTGCAATTTATTATCGTTACCCTTTCTTCCTTTACCTGAGAAAATGTCACTTGTTCTGTATCCCCTTCAACTAATATAACTTTATTAGCAAAGAAAAATTCATTTATTGTCGGGTGACAATTTCTTATCATCTGAAGACGTTCTCTTTCTTTATCTGAAAACTGTGCTTTCTCTGTCGAGAAAATTTTTGTTGCCCCCTCATTTTTTTCAACGCGAATAATTGTTGTATGTGGTTTTGAAACATCAATAAAAAGAGGGGAGTGTGTAGTAATCATTACCTGCCAATTATCCAATTCCGCAATTTTATACAAAGCCTCTCTTGCTAAACGTACAGCTGGTGGATGTAAAAATGATTCTGGTTCTTCAACCAATAACATTTTAGGCTTTTCGCTCTCTATTGTACTTCTGCCAGATTTCATTTTCCCCGTATCTGCCAATGCCTCTATTGCAGACCACAAAAAAGCTCTCTGTAGTCCACTTCCCTGATTTGCTAAAGGATAATATTTTCCATCATTCCCAGCTACATTCAGATGAGTTCCTGTCGCTAATATTTTATCAACCTCTATTTTGTCAGCTTGTGGTGCTATATCTACATTATGTTCCGGAAATACTTCATTTAAGTTTTTTTGTAATCTGCTTGTTGTTTTATTCAATTCTTCAGCTATTTGTTTCTTTACCTCATTAGCTAAATCATTAACCTGATCCAATAATTTTGCTACTTTTGATTGATCATTTTTTACATTTTCCTTTACTGCCGATGTTAATAATTCGACAATCTTATTTTCTAACTGAATCGAATCATCAAACGGACTTATTTTTAATGGAACCGGTATACAACTGGCAATTTTGGAATCCCAGCCTCCCATTCCACCTTTTTCCCACTTACCTTCTTTATCATACCATGAATATTTTTCGCCTTTTACTCCACTTTTCTCCCATCTCCATTTGTATTTAATAACATCTTGTTTATCATTATTCTTATAAATCCATTTTTCACCTATCTGCTGCTTATCTTCATTTGTAATTTCACCAAACACCCCTGCTATTTCTACCGGATTATTTTCATTATTTTGATAAAAATCATCAATTTTTAATATTGTACCTGAATTTGCAAACATTTCATATGCTCTTATTGATGTTGTTTTTCCAACATTATTAGGTCCGATTAAAACAACAATGTCATCAATTTTAATTGTAATTCCATTTTCATCTATACAACCAAAATTTTTAATTTGAAGTTCTATTAATTTCATCTTTTACCTCCGTTCTTTACTCCATTTACCATGTCTGCTTTTGTTTAAACCTATTTTTACTATACCCCTTTTAAATCCCCCTCTAAATTTTGCTGCCGAATCCTATATTTTCCATACTTAAATTCTTAATTTTACCTATTTTTACCTTTTTAACCATAAAATCCTGCAATTTAACATTCCATTTAAAAAGGACAGGCACTTCTGCACCTGTCCTCCAATCCAGAAATCTTAAATTTTATACCCCCGAATATGCCGAAAATCCTGCATCTATCGGCAGTACAACGCCGGTAACGGCGCTTGCCGCACGGTCATCACACAAAAAGAATACGCCGCCTAACAGCTCATTGCTTTCTACAAACCGCCCTGCCGGCGTTCCCGCTAAAATCTTTTGTGAACGGGCTGTCGGCTGTCCGTTTTCGTCAAATAAAAGTGCGCGGTTCTGATTGGACACTAAAAATCCGGGCGCAATGGCATTGCAGCGGATTTTGCTTCCCGCAAAATGTGTGGCAAGCCACTGGGTAAAATTGCTGACCGCCGCTTTCGCGCCTGAATATGCCGGAATTTTGGTCAGCGGTATATACGCATTCATCGAAGAAATATTTAAAATATTTCCCGACTGCTTCTCTACCATATCCTGCGCAAAAATCTGTGTCGGAATCAACGTTCCCTGAAAATTCAGCCGGAATACAAAATCCACCCCTTCCGTATCCAAATCAAAAAACGTGGTCTGTCCTGCTTTGGCTTCATGCTGGTATTCATTATCGGTTGTTGCGCGCTTGTTATTGCCGCCTGCACCGTTAATGAGAATATCACATTTTCCCAAATCCTCTAAAATGCGGGCATGTACCGCTTTTACCTGCTCTGCCTCCAACACATTTGCCGCATATCCCTCACATACAAATCCTTCATTTTTTAATTCTTCTGCCAGTTTTTTTACCTTATCTTCATTCAAATCCAGTGCCGCTACTTTTGCGCCTGCCTGTGCAAATGCTCTTGCCATATCGCCGCACAGCACACCGCCCGCTCCCGTAACCACAACCACTTTTCCCGTAAAATCTGTTTTTAACGGTAATTCTAACACATTTTTCTCCCTTCCGGCTGTTTTATGATTTTTACCTTCCTTTTTTGTTATCCTGCACATTTATTGCATTTTTTATTACGGTTCTGTTATGCTTTTTGCTCTCTTTCCGCTCTACTTCTCTATCGTCCCGCCGTTTGCTTCAATAAGTCCGTTGACATAGGCCGTTCCAAGCGCCCTGTCATACAGTCCGTACCCCGGCTTTCCTGTTTCGCCCCAGATCATTCTGCCGTGGTCCGGTCGGAAATATCCGGTATACCCTGTTTCTACAAGTGCCTTGACTATTTGATTCATATCCAGACTGCCCTCACGGCTTAAATGACCTGATTCTTCAAACGAAGTGTCCGGCAGAATTTTTACATTTCTTAAATGGATAAATGCGATACGATTCATGGACGAATATTTACGCACCAGCGCCGGTACATCATTTTCCTTTGAACTGCCAAGAGAACCTGTACAGAAACACAAAGCATTGGACGGGCTGTCTACAATAGACAGATATCGGTCAATATTTTTTTCACCGGTAATCACACGCGGCAGTCCGAATATCGGATACGGCGGGTCGTCCGGGTGAAGTGCCA
>OCPP01000199.1_pt1 | contig 48615 bp, 42 predicted proteins | sample 1538211 | NCBI WGS metagenome assembly OCPP01 (sample SAMEA2580193, study PRJEB22360) | human gut metagenome | biome: human gut; feature: human-associated habitat; material: faeces | place: Denmark | collected 2008/2010
CAGCGGACCGCCGGTGATGGTCTCCCCCGGCCCTGGCAGACGCTGTGCGGTGACGGTGTAGTCCGCGTTCATCGAGCCGATTACGGACACTGTGCCGTGGATGCGGTCCAATGCGGAGAGAACTTCAGTCGCGCTCATCTTTACCTTCCTTACATCAAAAGAAGATTTATGAAAATGGAGATTTGCGAAATAGTGTTGTTCAGTAATCGCAATTATCGCAAATCCCCATTTTTACTATATTGAGGATGTAATGTGCGATTACTTTGCCGATTCCTCGGTTTCCAGCGCATGGTTGCCTTCGTAGATCTTCTTCTTGAAGACGAAGAACACGATCAGGCCAAGCAGTGCGGTACCGGCGGCGACCATCAGCAGGTTGGCATAGTTGGCGGCAGTGCCGGTTGCGCCGGTGATGGAGCCGCCTGCGAGGGCGTTGGAGCCGAGCAGGCTGCCGATGATGGCGATGCCGATGGACGGGGAAACGTTCATGGCCAGATCGTTCATGCCGACGCCACGGCCGGATTCGTCCTTTTCAATGGTGCCCAGCACGGTGGAGACCACCGGGGAGTACATGAGGCCGCAGCCTGCGTAGAACACACATGCGCACAGGGTCAGCACCACGAAACCGGAGTTCACGCAGAATGCCGCACCGGTCCAGCCGAGGAACATGAGGGTGCCTGCGGTCACGATGCCGGCCTTGATTCCGATCTTGCGGATGATCATGCCGGAGCAGGTGCCCACCACGGCGGCGACCACGAAGGCCCACACAATGTGCAGGGAGACCTGGGTGGTGGTCATGCCGTAGATGTTGGTGCCGATGGCGTTGAAGATCGGGCTCAGTGCGTAGTTCACGAAGTAGAACACGAGGATCAGGCAGATGGCGCGCAGCCAGCGGGTGTTCTTGAAGAACGCCGGGGTGATGAACGGGTTGGAGGCCTTGTTGATGTAGAAGGCGAATGCCACGAACAGCAGCAGGGAGACCACGAGCATCCACCATGCCATGTACGAGAAGAACAGGGTGAGGAATGCGGTGGCGAAGCCGAAGATCACGAAGCCGAATGCATCGACCTTCTGGCCGTTGCCGCTCTTGGACGGCAGGGTCTTGAGCAGGATCGGCAGGAACAGGATGGTGACGGACGGGATCAGGAACAGGAACTGCCATGCGATGGAGCTGAGCATGCCGGCTGCGAACACGCCGATGGATGCGGAAAGCTGGTATGCGGCGGTGAACAGACCGAAGAAGATGACCTTCAAATCGTTACGCAGGTACTTGGTGGCCACCACCAGGAAGGCGGAACCTGCCACCTGTTCGCCTGCGGTCTGCAGCACGCGTGCGATGATCACGGTCCACAGGTTTGCGGCGAAGAAGTAGTTTGCCACGAAACCGAAGATGGAGCCGACGAACAGCGTCACGAGACCGACGGTCACAAGCTTACGCAGGGAGACGAAATCGCCCAGGGAACCGTAGATGAAGCACACGATGCCGAGCACGATGCTCGGAAATGCGGTGATCAGGGACGCCTGGTTCGGTGCGCCGACGTCGGCGCCGACCTGCTGGAACACCAGGTTGAAGCCCTGCAGGCACAGGGTGCCGAGCACGAAGGTGATCAGCAGCGGGATCAGGGCGCGGATGGCCATCTTGTTGCTGGTCACCGGATCATCGAACGGATCGGCGGATGCGGTGCCGGTCACGGCGGTTGTGTTGTTAGACATAATAAAAATCCTTGATTCTCTCGAATTGCGCGATATGCGATACGCGATTGCTTGGCCGGTTACGCTTATTCAGCCTTGGCTGCGAGGCCGGAGATGCGGGTCATGAATTCGTTCAGGAAGCGCGGCACGTCGACGCCGACGGCAACCTTCATGGTCTTGGCCGGGTCATTCAGGCGGGTTTCGTCGCCGATGGTGCGTCCGCGGGTCGGGCCTTCCACGTCGACCTTCATATTGATGTCGAGGGTGGTGACGAGGGTCGGGTCCACTGCCACGCCAACGGCGAGCGGATCGTGCAGGCCGCAGCCGCCCAGATGCGGGGACGTGGTTTCGTAAGCCTTGATGTAGAAGTCGGTCATGTCGGCCAGGAACTTGCCGGCCTTGGTGCCGAGGTCGCGCCACTGCTGGGTTTCCTTGTAGGTGAGCAGGGTCTGCAGGGTTACGTCGAGACCGATCATGGTGGTCGGCGCCCCGGAACGGAACAGGTAGTCGGCGGCTTCCGGATCCTGCGAAATGTTGGCTTCCATGCAGGCGTTGCAGTTGCCGGGTACGGTCAGTGCGCCGCCCATGAGCACGATTTGGCCGATTTCATCCTTGATTTCCGGTGCTTTCTTCAGTGCGGCTTCGATGTTGGTCATCGGGCCGGTCGGCACGTAGACGAGATCCTTGCCATAAGTCTTCACTGCGTCGATGATGAAGTCGACCGCAGATTCGGTTTCGACGGAACGGCTGGAATCGGGGATTTCCACGTCGCCGATGCCGTTGTCGCCGTGGATGAACGCGGAGATTGGCAGTACTTCGAAATGGTCGGTGGTGCTGGAGTGCGGCAAACCCTGATACACCTTGACTTCCGGGTGGCCGAGCAGGTCGGTCACGGCCAGTGCGTTGCGCACACCCTGCTCGACGAGCACGTTGCCGTAGGTGCCGGTGATGCCGATCAGCTCGACTTCCGGGCTTCCCAGAGCATACGAAATGGCAAGCGCGTCATCAACGCCGGTATCAAGATCAAGAATCATCTTTTTCATGTGTGTGCCTTTCCTCTTTGACGGCCTGACGACGGTCCGCCACCATACGGGTGCGTCGTCAGTTATACATCGAGCGCATTCTCGATTGTGTTGTGTTGACAAGATTTATGATAAAGCGTTTTATCAAGAACGCAAATTCTTCACCTATACACGGCGTGTTGCCTGTATTCCCAACGATTACAGCATATTGGAGATGCTTACGTCACCACATACCGAGATTGATCTGCACCACCCGTTTTGCACCAGTCTGCAGCATCTAAAAATGGCGGTTTACGCGCAGGCCGCCTGCACCAGTTTCGGCGTAAGCACTTCAACCTGCGGATCGGAAAGCCACGGACGGGCATCCCCTGATTCCGTACCGGACTTGGCACGAACCGCAACATCAATCCGCTTACGCAACATACCCCAACAAGCGGCGGCCAAATCAGTCACGCTCTGCTCAACGGTGGTCATACGCCAACCAAGACCGAATCGTTTGAGAATATTGTCGTAACCAATCACCTGCATATCCTCAGTAACATGCAACCCACGCTCCGCCATACGCTGACGGAAGCCAAGCGCCATCACATCGTTGCAGCAGAACACGGCCGTCGCCCCGCCATCGATGATCTGATTCGCGGCACGATAGCCGCTATCGAAACGGTAATCACCCTCAACACACAGCGAAGAATCAAAATGCTTCCCCGACTGCTCGATGGCATCCACAAAACCACGACGACGCTCCGCGGCACTCGACTCCGCAATATCGCCGGTGACAATGCCAATACGAGTATGACCACCTTCCAACAGATACTGGGCAGCCAAACGACCACCAAGATAGTTGTCAAAACCGACGGCATCGCACCAGCCGCACTGCGTCAAACGGTCGATCAGCACCACCGGGCACGACACAAGCGCCACATCCTCACACAGCTGCTCAACAGCACTCCCAACACACGACTCACGCGCCGGGATCAACATCACCCCATCCACCCCACGGGCAGGAAGACGCTGCAACAACTCATGCTCCGCAGCACGCGAATCATCGGAATTGGCCACAATCAGCGAATACCCCTGCGCGGCGCACTCATCCTCCACACACTTGGCAAGCGCCGCGAAAAACAGGTTCTCAATATCAGGCACGATCAGCGCAACCAGCTGGGACTGCTTGGTCACCAAGCTACGCGCGCTCTGATTCGGCACATAATTCAGCTTCTTCGCCGCGTCGGCAATGGCCTTACGCTTCTCCTCAGACACGCGAGCCGGCCGATTATTCAACACCAGCGAAACCGTCGTCACAGACACCCCCGCAGCAGCGGCCACATCCTTCAACGTCGCACGATACGCCATTCAAACCCCTTAAAACGTTTCTCCTTCCAGCATAAATGCCACGCACTCCTGACGCGCCCAGCACCCCCATCCACAAACAAATTCCTTTCATAGCAAAATAATCCACATTATTTCCAGTGGTAAATCGTTTCTCAGAAATGTTTTTGTATACTCGCAACGTTTTGCTTAATACGAAAGCCACAGAGAAGAGAGGAACCCCAATGCAACCAACAGCACAGAAAAACAATGCGAAACAGCGCAAGACCATCGCCATCGTCGCCGTGATAGCAGTGGTTGCCATCGCGCTCGCAGCCGTTGCCATCATCGCAGTCGCCAATAAGCGCGAAATGACGCAAGCCGCCAGCGACACCTGCACGTTGAACGCGAAGGCGCTCGCCACGCATCAGCAAAACTTCGAAGAGGCTCAGAAAGAAGCCGAAGATGCGGCAAAACTCACCGTGGACGACGTGGCCGACGGCACCACGCTGGAAACCCTGAAGGATGCGATCACGCTGGCCAAAGCCGTGGAAAACGCGCCAACATGCCCCGCGAACGGCAATGCCAGCGACTTCACCAAGGCGACAGACGATATTCGCACGTACGCCGACAACCTGCGCAACATCACCAACGAACTCGACGCGGCCGCCAAGTCGGTGATCGCCAGCCAGGAACTCAAACTCGAGTCCGCCAAGTAAGCCGTCCGAGCCAGACGAGCCGACAGGGCGCCGCCCCTAGCTCCGCCACCCCTGCGTTCAACGGGGCCAAGTTGCGTTTTTCAAACAACTTTGACCTCGTTAAAGATGACTTTCGCAACGTTTTCACAACCCGATAACCGCCCATACCGCAAATCGATACCCCCTTCCACAAAAACCCGAAAGAGCTTATTAACGGGGGCCAAAGTTACGTTTTGGACGACTTCACCCCCGCACAAGCGCTTTCGCACCGTATCTGGCTTATATATGGCAGATTCGACAGTCCGACCGGAGGCATTTCCTGACGAAGTCAGCTACTTGCAACACGTTATTTCCCAATCGCCACTTGCCGAACCCAATTACCAAGCTGCGTCGCATCCACCATGACGCACCGTCACAAACGTTCCCGTCCGACGCGCTTTACTGGCCTTGGGCGCGGTAGCGGGCTTCGGTGGCGGCTTTGGCGGGCTCCCACCAGGCGCGGTTGGCAGCATACCAAGCGATGGTCGCTTGCAAACCGGCTTCGAAATCGGTGCGCACAGGCTTCCATCCAAGTTCGGTACGCAGCTTGCTGGAGTCAATCGCGTAACGCCGATCATGCCCGGGGCGGTCACGCACCCAGTCGAACGCATCTTCGGCACATCCCATAAGCCGCAGGATCATACGCATCACGGCAATGTTGCTCATTTCACCATCCGCGCCGATCAGGTATGTTTCGCCGATCCGCCCGCGTGTAAGAATCTTCCACACCGCAGAAGAGTGGTCTTCCGTATGGATCCAGTCGCGCACGTTCTCGCCTGTGCCATATAGTTTCGGACGCACGCCCTCCATGATGGAAGTGATCTGGCGTGGAATGAATTTTTCCACATGCTGGTACGGCCCGTAATTGTTGGAACAGTTGGAAATCGTGGCGCGAAGCCCGTACGTGCGAACCCAGGCACGCACCAGCTGGTCGGATGCCGCTTTTGACGCGCTGTACGGACTTGACGGCTTATATGGCGTGCTTTCGGTGAATTTGCATGGATCGTCGAGCGCAAGGTCGCCGTACACTTCGTCGGTGCTGATGTGATGGAATCGCACGTCATGCTTGCGCGCCGCCTCAAGCAGGTGGAACGTACCCTCCACATTCGTTGTGATGAAGGGTTCAGGATTGGCGATGGAGTTGTCGTTATGCGATTCGGCCGCGAAATGCACGATCGCGTCATGCCCGGGCACGATACGTTCCAGTAGTGCAGCATCGCAAATGTCACCTTGCACGAGTTCGACTTGCGATTGCGGAAGACCGGCGATATTCTGCGGATTTCCGGCATACGTCAGCTTGTCGAGCACGGTTATGCGCACGTCAGGATGGTTGTGTGCCACGTAGCGCACGAAATTGGCTCCGATAAACCCACATCCGCCGGTCACAATGATGTTGCGCGGCTTGAAAATCTCACTACTCACCATTTCAGGGTACCGGCAGGGTTGCATCATGGAGCGCTCGTGGGCGATGTCTCGAATCACTAATTCACGTAACCCGCGCAAGCCGAAAAGTTCAATGGTTGCACGGCTTCCCCCGTGGCGGATGCGATATCTATGACAGATTCAGCAGGTTTTTCGCACTCCAAACCTTGATTTGGTGTATGAACGGCACCTCAGTTACCCTTGATTTGGTGTATGAGAGCGCCTTTCGCAACCCTTGATTTGGTGTAAAGACCGCATAATCATTGGCTTTTCAAGCAGAGACCCATTGAACTCAAACGAGCACCCTAAATTTAGGTCCTGGCAGAAGAGAACTTCTGGATTACATGGCAAGATTCGGGCTCTAGGCCAAGTATGAGTCAGGTCCCGCTTCCGCCTCCAGTGAAGCCGACTCGCTTGCAGCGTGACATCTTCAAAAGCGACGCTTACCGAATCTCAGTTGTCAGACTGCGTCACATCGCCATGGCGAACTGTCATAAGCGTTCCCGTCCGACGCACTTCACAAATTCGTCTTCCTGAGGCTTGGAACCCTTATAGTCAGCAAACAACACTTCAAAATCCGGAACAGCAATGGTCTTCATACGAGCACAAGTTGGAACGGCATGTTCAGCAGCAATATGTCCAGAAGTCGGAATAGTGCGTTCATGGTCTGTCATGGCAACCACGTTACATCTCACGTCAACGGTCTAACTGCGCCAAGCCACGCACCGAATCCGCCGCCCGCCTTCTCGTCGCCCCATACAAGCCACGCTTTCGGCGCATTATCAGCTGGTGGCATCCAACACTTGCGCGCGCATATAGTCGTCCACCTTGAACACCAAATCCGTCTGTCGACTGTCGCTCGCAGCAAATTGAGTAAAATGATCCACATATCGAGCCTCTCCCCCAGTCTGCAAATCAACCAATTCCTGCGCTACGACCCTTCAGATTTCGCATACATTTTGTTGCCCTTTCCCACTTACGTTGTAGGCAGATACCCCACGTAGCACAGTTAACCTTCCAGCTACCTTTCAGACATCTACGAGATACCCGTTCGTCCACAGCTGAACACTAAAATGTATCCGGTTTAATTGTACAGAGCCCCTAATTATAAGGGGCTATCTTGTTGAAGGATGCGACGATGCCTATTTTTTCGCCTGACCGTCATGCTCACGTTCCTTCATACGTAAAACTTACTAAGCAGCCGATTGCGGGTGGAATATATCGTCCTCTTGCGAATGACGAAGACAGCAACGCTTGCGCCCCATCCGCCCTTTCAGGTCACCATAGTTCAAAACTGTATACGCAGAAGTCGGCAATTCACGCCACCTCCGACAACACAAGCATCTTTATTTCAGGCGCTGGCACCCTGCCCTGTTTACTGGAGATGGTTTCCAGTGGATCCGTCAGTAAAGCCGAAATAGACAATAACGAACAAATCGCTTCTTCTGAGCTCCAGCCCCATCAACCCGCTGAGCAGCCTTTGAATCAGGTCGTCTCGGTTTGCAAACGAGCCGCACATGCCACGGCAAAAACGCTTTCCACCGCAGGGCACACGGCTGTAAAAGCAACCAAAGTTACCGGTCACGCCATCCACACCGCCGCCACAGCGGTAAAGACCGCATGGCAAACTTTCACCAACTTCAAAGCCATTCAACTCATCATCAAATTCTTTAGAAAAGCATATGGCCCGTGGAAGAAGCGCATGAGGTTCTCCTATGCGTTCTACGCCATCGTGTTCACCCTATTGACTTCTGCCGAGGTCATCTTCCTTCAGTGGGGAATGTATAGCGAACCAACGTACGATAAAGGCGATGAAGTTGATCAGACAACCAAAATTCTGAACAGCGTCGCAGGGCAAGTCACCAAATTCGTCAGTCAAATGTGGCTCGAACAGAAATACCAATTTCTGCTCAGCTTGTTTGCACTTGCAATAATCTATCTTGTTTTTATCTTTGTTACCAATCGGTTTTGGATTGCGACATTATTGTTCGGTATTCTTTTCACTATTTACGGCACGGCCGATAACATTAAGATGGGACTACGCAATGAACCAATTATTCCAGCTGATCTATCTTTTGTGACAGGAGGAGATTCAGGAAAACTTCTGTCTTTCATTCCTGAAGAAAGTCAATCATTCGTCAACAGTGTAATCACTGTTTTAGCATGGTTTATTTGCTGCTGTATCGTTTTCTTCATTATAGATGGTAGACGGAGTTTCATCTATTGCTCATGGAAAAGACCTTTTGCAAGCATTAAAAACTTTACTGGCACTCTTACCCGCATTGTTGCCGCAATAGCCAGTATTGCCTTGCTCTGTTCGTACTCTTGGAATCTCAGTATTCCTGGTTCTTGGGCATACTCTTTCGCAGGATCGCTTGGGTATACTCCTTCCTTATTCGATACTAAAATTGACGCCCAGACCAATGGTCCGGTCACTACATTCCTCAGCTTGGCAAAAACGAAAGTGATAGAAAAACCAAAAGATTATAATCGCGATACAATGACGCAAATTGCGGAAAAATACTCTCAGCAGGCCATATCAATCAACAACAACAGGCAGAATGACCTTACTGACAGTACTGTAGTAATGATTCTTTCGGAGACTTTTTCCGATCCAACAAGAATTCCTGGTATTTCTTTTTCGACTGATCCGATTCCGAATATTCATGCTATAAAAGACACCACGACCTCGGGCTTGATGCTGTCTTCGGGGTATGGCGGAGGTACCGCCAATATGGAATATCAAGCTTTGACGGGTTTAAGTCTGTCTATTTTTGATGATTCCCTCATTATCCCGTTCCAACAGCTTGTGCCTAATCAGAAGAACCCTTATGCCTTCAACCAAATCTGGAACAATCGATATGGCGCTGACGGCTCTGACGCAGTTCATCCGTATTACCAAAGCATGTATCTGAGAAACGTTGACTACAAGAAATTTGGCTTTTCTCACCTACGCACTCTTGATAGCACTCCCTCAATCAAGCACAAAGACACAATCGACTACTCTCCATACGTCAGTGATGAAGAGGCATACAAAAATATTATTGATTTAATCGAAAAGCAAAAGCACCCACAGTTTTTGCAATTATCCACCATGCAAAATCATATGCCTTACACCAATTGGTACATCGATAATGAATTTGTAGGCGCAGATACTTCCACAGGATTGTCTGCGGACGAATATCAAAATCTCGAAACCTATACTAAAGGACTAAACCTCACCGATCAGGCAACCGCTTCGTTCTTAGACGAACTCAACCAAATTGACAAGCCAATTACTGTGATTTTCTATGGCGATCACCTGCCTAGTATCTATTCGACAGCTGATCAGGATACTGAAAATCACGTCGCTCTACATGAAACCGACTACTTTATATGGTCAAACAGTGCATCAGCATCAAGTGGAACGAAACTCGATGCCTCTAATACAGCCTTCACGTCGCCAAATTACTTCATGTCATTAGCAGCCAACCATATGAATGCGAAAGTATCTCCTTATCTTGCATTACTTACACAATTGTTGGAACAAATTCCCGCAGCAAGTCGCATCGCAACAGAAACAGGCGGAATCAGTTCAGGGGACACAACGTATCTGGACATGTCAGGCAATCAGATCTCGAAGAAATCACTGAGTAAGGACGCAAAACAACTACTTCGTGACTATGAATTGGTTCAATATGATATGACCGCAGGCAAAGGGTATCTAAACAACACCGATTTCACCAAAGTCCAATAACCTTGTACGATAGAAACGTACGACTAACCCATGCGTCAAGGATGCACTTCATGACCGATATAAGACCGTTGGTCTCAATTATTGTTCCCGTGTATAACGCAGAAAAATATCTGCCATACTGTATCGATTCAATTCTGGCTCAGTCATACCAAACCTTGGAAATCATCCTCGTCGATGATGGCGCTACGGATAAGTCGCCACAAATTTGCGACAGTTATGCAGCTCTGGACTCTCGTGTTCATGTCATTCATCAAGAAAATGGTGGCATCGCTAAAGCTCAGAACGCTGGCCTCGATGCCGCACACGGTGAATATGTCGCTTTTGCGGACAACGATGACATTTTGGATTGTCATAACATTGAATTCCTTCTGCATGCTCTCCTAAGCAGCGGCTCTGACATGTCTAAGGCTCGGTGGCAACAGTTTGGCATCTCACAGCTCGATAAGGTCAAATCAGTTGCAGCAGTAGGCGCAACGGCACCTAACAAAGTAACTGCATTCAAAAACCCACTTCGGTCGTATCAAACTGTTTTCTGCAAGAGTCTTCGTCTCATCGGTGACATACTCAAAAAAAATACCGAAGCTCGTTACTTCAACGAGGCGAACTGGTGCCGCTTATACAAACGAGAATTGTGGGACGGCATTCGTTTCCCCGAAGGCATGTATGCCCAAGATGTCATGGTAGCCGGCAAGTTATACTCCCGCATGCATAAAGTTGTGGACATCGATTGTACTTTGTACTACTGGCTTCAGTCCCCTGGATCCGTCACTCACAGCAAGCGCAATTACAGTTTTTACCAGGACAATCTCAACGCGGGGCTGTCAAATTTCGAGCATGCTCTCAGCCAAGGCGTGCTTCCAGCCCGCAGCTACTACACCATGATCGGATCACTAAACGAGGCAGCCTCCGCCCCCGATTTAAGCTCAAATAGAAGCACTTATGAGCGTAGCAAGAACGAGGCTCAATCTCTTATTAGGAAGCTGTCTCTTTCGCAAAAAACAATTTGTGTAATTCTGCGTCATATGCGGTTAGTTGAAAAGGCTGTGTACGACCGCAAAATTAAAAACATGCAGTAGCTTGCTTCCCAAAGCAATCCAACGTTATATGTGGCATGTGCATAGGGTGTAGATTTTAAACAGCCTAAAGTTTCAGCTATCCCTTTTGATAGAGTGGAGAAACTATGAGTGACTTAATTCGGCGTTTCAAGGCTAAGTACCGATATTCAATAGTGGTATTTAAAGAATTAGTGAAGACTGACTTCCAGCTAAGATATCAAGGATCTTTTCTAGGCGTACTTTGGTCTGTCTTAAAACCGTTGATGCTTTTTGCCGTCATGTACATGGTTTTCGTCCGATTCCTACGTTTTTCGGACGGTACTCCTACATTTGCGATTTCACTTCTGTGCGGTACATGCTTGTGGTCATTCTTTTCTGAAGCGACCACTATGGGAATGCAGTCAATAGTTAATCGTGGCGATTTACTTCGCAAGGTTCATTTCCCGAGCTATATCATCGTTGCCGCAACAACCATGGGATCTATGATTTCCCTTGGAATAAACTTGCTTGTGGTTGTTATCTTCGGTTTCTTCTCGCACGCCCATTACACATGGTATATGCTGCTAGTTCCTCTGAACGTACTGCAGCTTTATGCGCTGGCCCTCGCCATTTCGTTGCTTCTCGGCACGTTGTATGTATATTTTCGAGATGTGTCCCATATATGGGATGTCGTTTTACAAGCAATGTTTTATGCGATTCCTGTAATTTATCCACTTTCTATGGTTTCACAGTACTTCCCCGCTGTGTCCAAAATTATGTTACTCAATCCAATAGCGCAGGCCATCATGGATGTCCGTCACAATCTGTTATCTCCAGAGGACATTCCAACTGTATGGACATGGGTGGGTGACCCCATTCTTTCCCTTATCCCGTATGCTCTGACGGCATTATTGCTCTGGCTTGGTGTACATGTTTTCCGAAAGAATAGCAGCAAATTCGCGGAGGTACTCTAGTGACTACAGTTGAAACCCCGATTGTCCTGTCGAACGATGAAGAGAATCCCCTCGCGCTATCTGTTTCTCACGTTGCAAAATCGTTCCGTCTGCCAACAGAACAGGCAAGTGGCCTAAAACAAGCCTTCCTGAACTGGACCAAAGGCATCAAAGGATACCGTGAACAGCAAGTGCTGCGCGATATTTCTTTCGAAGTACGAAAAGGTGATTTCTTTGGTATCGTCGGACGAAACGGCTCTGGAAAATCAACCCTCCTCAAGATTATTTCAGGTATCTATACACCCGAAAAAGGCAACGTTGTGATAAATGGAACTCTAGTCCCGTTTATCGAATTAGGTGTCGGTTTTAATCCAGAATTAACGGGTAGAGAAAATGTGTACCTCAATGGCGCACTCCTCGGTTTCTCTCGCGACCAAGTCGACGCAATGTATGACGATATCGTTGAATTTGCTGAGCTTGGTGAATTCATGGATCAGAAACTTAAAAACTATTCTAGCGGCATGCAGGTGCGTCTTGCTTTCTCTGTGGCTATCAAGGCGCGCGGAGACATTCTAGTTCTAGATGAAGTACTTGCGGTTGGAGACGAGGCTTTCCAGAAGAAGTGCGATAGGTTCTTTAAGCAGGTCAAAACCGATCCAAGCAAGACAGTTATACTTGTCACGCATAGCATGGATGCCGTCAAGAAGTATTGCAATAAGGCAATTCTCATTAAAGACGGTGAAATTATTGCCTCTGGTGACCCACATAATGTCGCAGATCAGTATTCGCTCGAGAATGCACATGAACTCAACTATTACAAGACAAAGAACGACTCGAGCAAGGAGCATCGCTATCCCAATGGTCTGAACCAGCGCGTTCCCGTGCTTCGAATAACTCCTGTCAGCCCTAAAATCGTCGATGGGGAATCTCCCTTTGTTTTTGACGTTGAATATGAATACGCCATTAGTGATCGACAGGGATATCTGGGGCTAATTCTGCAAGATGCACGACGCGGTGGCCAAATTTATGACGTCGATACTCAAAGCGAATATTTCGGTCTCCCAATTGAAAAAGGGCACCATAAAGTCCGGTTTTCCATTCCAATGGAGCAATTCAATAACGGGGAGTTCCGCATTTTCGCCACCATCCGTTCTGAGTCAGAGGAATCAGAACGGCCAGATTACGTCGCTTTCACCAACGATGATTTCTGCTGCTATTTTGCAGTGCGCAATGATAGAAACAGCGAAAACGGTATCCTCAGTGACCGCGCGTTGACTTTTAATCGCATCGACTAGTCAAGTTTTACGAGAAGGACGACTTTCAAAAAATTGACAGGTCTTTAGAAAGCGACAGCGAGTCATTGCTGTAAGTAATTATGACCAGATAAATAACTGCAGCAACCTGTCTAGGTCGTGATACGTATTATCAATACACACAGAGAGAGCAAACTACTATGAAAATTCAAGATGAGTCATCGGTAAAACGTCTTGGGATTTTCTTCTTCTACGATGCAGAAGGCGTGGTAGATGACTACATCCCTACATTGCTGAATGGTTTCAGACCCTATCTTTCTGAAATGACTATCGTCTGCAATGGAAAATTGAACGAGGCAGGAGAAAAAATTCTTTCCTCGTATACAAATAACCTGATTGTTCGCCCAAATGAGGGCTTCGATGTTTGGGCTTATAAAACTGCAATGGAATCTTACGGTTGGGAAAAACTCGTATCTTTCGATGAAGTTGTGCTGTTCAACGCCACCATCATGGGTCCTGTCTATCCGTTCTCTGAAATGTTTGAGACGATGGATCAGCGTGATTTGGACTTCTGGGGTATCACAAAGTTCCATAAAGTTCCACAGGACCCATTCGGGCGCAGTCCCTTTGGATATCTACCAGAGCATATTCAATCCCACTTCCACGCATACCGTCGAAGCCTGATTGAGAGCAAGTCATTCCAAGACTATTGGGACAATATGCCTCCTATTAAAAGCTACTATGATTCTGTTGGCCTCCATGAGTCATTGTTTACTAAACGTTTTGCTGACAAGGGATTTAAGTGGGACACCTACGTCAATACGGATGATTTAGAAGGCTTTACATACGGACCGATTACTTTTGCCGCGAAGACACTAGTCGCAGAAAAGCGTTGCCCTATTTTCAAACGTCGCTCATTCTTCCATGACTACATGGATACCATGAATCAGTCCGTAGGCAATGCCGCGTTGGACTTGTTTGAATTCCTACGTGATCATACTGACTTTGATGTTGATCTCATTTGGCAAAATGCACTGAGAACCATGAATCTCGCAGATCTTGTCAAAAACCTGCATCTTGATTTTGTTCTTCCCACAAATACTATCGCTCCCATTCCGACTAATAAGCGTATTGCTCTTATCATGCATTTGTACTATATGGATTTGCTCGATAAGACTCTGGAATACGCTAAATCCATGCCGGAAGGTTGCGATTTCATTTTCACCGTTGGCTCTGAGGAGAACGCTACGATTGTGCGAGAGCGTTGCAAAGATCTGCCCTATAACGTTGATGTGCGTGTTATTCAGAATCGCGGACGTGACGTCAGCGCATTATTGGTTGGAGCAGGCAAAGACTGCCTTCAATACGATTACGTATGCTTCGCACATGACAAAAAAGTTACCCAACTTTCTCCATACAGCATAGGTGATGGCTTCGCTTATAAGTGCTTCGAGAATGTATTAGGAAGTAAGGCTCTGGTCAGCAATATAATCAATCATTTCGAGAATGATCCGCATGCTGGCGTTCTTGCACCTGCGCCGCCGAACCATGCTGATTACTTTGGTAATTTCGCCAGTCTTTGGGGACCAAATTACGAAGGTACCAAAAAAATGCTTGAAAAAACACTACGGGTTAAGGTTCCACTGGATAAGGATAAAGAACCTATTGCTCCCATGGGAACGATGTTCTGGTTCCGTCCAAAAGCTTTGCAACAGTTCTTCGACATCGACTGGAAGTATGAGGACTTCCCTCCTGAGCCGAATAAAATCGACGGTTCCATGCTTCATTTTGTTGAACGAGCTTACGGTTATGTTCCTCAAGCTAACGGCTACTACACAGGCTATATCTATTCTGACCGTTTTGCGCGTATCGAGATCACTAACCTCTCTTATGATATCCAAAAGCTAGCCAATTGTGCCGCTCCCTATCTTGATGCGACTTTACTTGGAACTTGTACAAATGTACCCCGTGGCTTCTCTTTAAGAGCTGCCATTCTTCTATGGTTCAAGCGTATGCTGGTAAAAGTGCCCTTTGCCTATCATTGCGGTGCAAAATTCATGAACTTGTATAGACATATCCGTCACCCGCGCACATACAAAACCCGATATGGAAACGCCAACAGCCATCTGAAGAAAGACCGTACATGACAGACAATAGTCTCACCGCTAAGAAAGCTGAGGACGTAGCCCAGCAGAGCAAGAAAAAACGTCCACGACTTTTCTATTTGGATTTGGTGCGTGCGCTAGCTGCAATCCTTATTGTTATCACGCATTTCAACAATCCTTATATGCTCGGCCATCCAGTTTTCATGTATGAACCATTTGGCATTTATGTAGGCAGTCTAGGTGTATCGCTGTTCCTCATCATTTCAGGAGCAGCGCTTATGTACACATATGGCGAATCCGACAAACTAGACTGCAGGCATTTCTATTACAAGCGCTTCATTGGAATCTATCCAATGTTCTGGATTGCATTTATCCTTGCGAATGCTTTTCTCTTCCTTCGTAACGGAGGACACGTACTTGCTTCCGCACCGAAATGGTCATTAATCTTTTCGGTACTTGGCATCGATGGCATGGTCGCGAACACCTCGTTCCCGACTTTTTATACGCTAGGTGAATGGTTTTTAGGGTTCATCCTCATCTATTATGCGCTATTCCCTCTGTTGCGCTGTGGAGTTAAGAAGCACCCGATTATAACAGTCATTATCGCTCTTGCACTTTATGCAGCTACTTTGATCCTTCAGCCAACAATATTTGGTTTGCCTTCGGATCTGCTCATGACTACGCGACTGCCAGAATTACTGTTCGGCATGTATTTCATCCAGTACATACAAAAAGTACCAACGGTCGCAGGAGCTGGAGCTCTTCTAGTGCTTATCATACAAGAGCTTCATCCTTTGCTAAAAGGTTCTTTTGCCGTGACTGTAGTAGGAATCGGTGCATTCCTAGTCATCGTTTATGCAGCAAAATGGCTTGATGTGCAACCCGTACGTGTACCAGTAAAGTCCATCGCGAAATACTCGTATCCAATTTTCCTGGTACATCACGTCTTGATTGCCCAAGTCTTCACAATCGTTGATTGCACCGCTCTGTCACCTTTTGACGGATATCTACTTTTCTTTGCAGATTTCTTAATAATCATGGCATTAGCAGTTGGACTCTTTAAACTTGAGAAAGCGACAGTCCAATACGTGCGTTCGATGTTCGCAACAGGAAACAGAAGATGACTTTATTCTAAATTGTCCTCGTCTGTTTCCTTGATTATATATATAGGCCTATGTTTTACTTCAGTGTAGGTTTTGGCCAGATATTCTCCCACGATGCCGATGCAAAAAAGTTGCAACCCACCGATCAGGAGAATAATGCTAATCATGCTTGGCCATCCTGCAACAGGATCGCCAAAGAGTAATGCCCTCAGGACAACAATAATGATGCCTATGAATGCAGCATCACAGCAGAAAACACCTAAAAATGAAGCAAAGGCAAGAGGAACCGTTGAAAAACCTGCAATACCCTCAATGGAATATCTAAACAATGACCAGAAATTCCATTTGGTCTTTCCAGCAACTCGTTCTATATTCTTATAGGAAATCCAATGAGTCTTAAAGCCAACCCACGAAAAAATACCCTTAGAAAAACGATTATATTCAGTTAAATCAAGAATAGCATCAACAAATTTTCTTGTCATAAAACGGAAATCTCGAGCACCGTCCATAATCTCCGTACCAGACAATTTATTAATGATTTTATAGAATAATTTAGCAAAAAGACTGCGGACTAAAGGCTCGCCCTTACGTGTTTCTCTGCGCGTAGCGACACAATCGTATTCTTTATTTTCTATAAGGAATCTCAACATTTCAGGCATAAGAGACGGAGGATCCTGCAGATCCGCATCCAATGTTGCTACATAATCGCCTTCAGCATTTTTCAAGCCAGCATACAAGCCAGCTTCCTTACCGAAATTACGGGAGAAAGAGATAAACCGAACACGATCATCCTTCTTCCGCAATTTTCGGAGTTCCTTGACAGTTCCATCGGATGAGCCATCATCGATAAAGATAAACTCAGCCTCGGCTTGATATTCTTTACGCAGAATATCGGAGACATGACAAGCTTCTTTATAAAAAATCGGCAACGACTCTTCTTCGTTGTAGCAGGGAACAACAAAACTGACAAGCATCACGCATAATCCTTATTAATACTTTTAACCCGGAACATGGCCACATGAATAAGTCAAAAATTGACTATTACAAAATCATCCTTCTGTACAACACTCCCTTTAGCTGGCCAATGAGGCATCGAACGTCCCACCTCCGTCGCTTTTTCAATCTGCTCGGTAGAAGCTTGTGCAAAATTTGTTCCCGTAATATTTAAGAAATTCGTCTTAACAAACGTTCCTTGTTCGGGGGAAACGGTCACTTCAAACAAAGATCGTCCCACCAAACCCAACTGGTCCGAGGTATAGCAGTCTTTATTACAAGCGGACTTATGATAATTCAGGAATACTAGAGACACCTCAGACTGATCGTCGATATTCAGCTCATCGATTCGCGTTCTAATCTCCTGCGCCAGTTCCATATCCTGCTGATGATTGGTGGCTTCCGTATAAAAGATACGATTCACGATGAGTGCTTGACTCCATCCAATTGCCAGCACCGAGAAGATCGCAAGCCACTTTACACAACGTTCCTTAGTGAATGAAACAGATGCCCATACCGCCAAGAAAGATAACACAAATGAGAATGCCAACGGATACGACATCTCAGTCCGAGTGGAAGGATTGCCTCCTAAAACAACGCTCATCATCATCGGAGAGGCGCACACACACAATGCGACAATGAACATCAAAACATCAGCATGTTTTCGGGATACAGCAATCCCCATCACTGCCAAGAAAATACCCAGCACAATTGGGAACGCAACGGAATAATATATCCCCTCTCCTGAATACAACGTCACAGCATGGCTCAAAATAGCATGCGCAATTTCGTGAATAGATCCCTTACCCCAACTTGATTGATCACTAATGTATGCGTTTGTCGTCACATGATACATCTTCATTGCAGCAGCATTAGCGACTTTGTAGAAAGCATAAGCAAAAACAAAAATACCAGCAGCGACAAAAATGAAAACAAAACGACGTAATAAATCATGCTCACGGTCATCCCAAAAAAGCACGAGAAAAACCATGGCAACCCCAGTGATAAACACAGTTACCATCGCCAAGTACAAGGTAAATGCAGCAAAAGCCGTCAGACACGACAATACTGCAACCCACCATTTTTTGCTAAACCAACTGTTTAGCAGCAGCATCAAGGAACATGCTACAAGTCCCAGTGCGATGCCAATCTCTGCCCCTGTTAGAGTAAAACCTACCATCTCCGCCAAAATAGGCGATGCGACAAATGGCACTGTAAAGAAAGCCGGATGGAACTTGCCTTTAAGATTTGAGGCCCCCGCAAGCAAGTAGGCCCATAACAGCGCTGCCAGTAGAAGACACATGGCCGTCAAAAAAGAAGCAACCGCATTGTTATACCAATACAGTCCCAATACCTTCTTTAAAGCGAGAAGGCCGAAACGCTCAAGCCCTACCCAAGACCTATACAGATTCTCCGGCACCTGCATCATGGCCTCCGTGTCGATGGAATACGAGTTACCAAACATCTTCAATTCGTATCCCATAAACAGGAAAAACACACTCAGCACCATGTCCCAAGGATTTCCTTGCAGGTACTTCATAAAACCTCTGAGAGAATATTTGTCTCTCAGAGGAATGGAAGGTCTCTTCACTTCAGAAACGCTGACCGTCTCTGAATCTTCAATACTAGAAGTTTCGACACTTATAGCTTCAACACTTGCCATTATTATTTTAGCTAGTTCCAATCACACCTATTGCGGTTCAGTTACCTAGAATCTGCCGAATTTTAGTCGCGTCGCCCCACACACCCGGAGAGTCATACGGTCGATCCGGGAATGCGCCGTACTCAAGCTTAATGTTGAGGCCATTCTCCTTGATGTAACGTTCCACTCGTTCAGCCAAAGTAAGTGGCTCACCTGTGCAGCAATTGATAATCCCGTTAACCTGATCCTGAGAAACAACAGCACTAATCTGACGTGCAAGCTCATCCACATCAATGAAATCGTACTTGTTCTTTCCTGTAGTAAACGGGAATGTTGGCTTACCCTCATTAGCGGCCTGAAGCAGTTTTGAAAAAATGGAACTTCCATGTGCATCGTCGCCGACAATATAATACGCACGAATCCACTGAACCGTCGCATCTTTTTCCTTAGCAAGCATTAGAGTCGCCTCTCGGAGAGCGTTCTTAGCGATGCCATACATAGATGCCGGATGGCAGGGAGTACTTTCATCAATGGCGCCCTCCCAGTAGCCGACTTCGTGCATCGTGCCCATGACCGCAATCTGCTTTAGCCCCGCATCCAGCATGGTCTTAATGAACCTGTAGTGGCTGGAAAGATCTCCCATATGATTGTCTGAATTGTGCTTAAAACCGTCACGCCAAGCCATGTGCAAGCACACATCAGGAGAACCAAGTTCCTCAAACAGCGAATCATTTGGTTCAAAAATGTTTGCCTGAATCTTTGTTGCCCTGTCGTCAATACCATCAACTCGGAGGTCAGAAGCTACAACTTCCAGTCCGGAATCCAATAATGCCTTCACCACATGGCGGCCGATGTATCCGCCAGCACCCGTAACCAAAATTTTCTTAGCCATAAACACCGAGTTTACCAGCAGCAGTTCCCCTACACCAAGGCGTGAAAAGACCCAACGGAAATTTCACGTTTCACTCGGCTTTCGTACGTGTTGGCAGCTACTATTAAGTGTATGGCTGAAGAGACGTTTACTCCTAAGAACATCATCGTGACCGGTGGCTGTGGTTTCATCGGGTCGAATTTCGTGCATTATGTGGTCGACAACCATCCGCATGTGCACGTGACCGTGTTGGACGCTTTGACCTACGCGGGCAACATCGAGAACATTGCGGGCCTTCCCGAGGATCGTGTCGAGTTCGTACACGGCAACATCTGCGACGCGGAACTGCTCGACAGGATTGTGCCGGGCCACGACGCGATCGTGCATTATGCGGCCGAGTCCCACAACGACAATTCGATCGCGGATCCGGAACCGTTCCTGAAGACGAACGTAGAGGGCACGTTCCGCCTGCTCGAGGCCGTGCGCAAGTATGGCATCCGCTACCACCACGTGAGCACGGACGAGGTGTATGGCGACCTCGCTTTGGATGATCCGGCCAAGTTCACGGAGTCCACCCCGTACCATCCGTCCAGCCCATACTCGAGTACGAAGGCCGCGTCCGACATGCTGGTGCGCGCGTGGACCCGCACGTACGGCCTGAGGACCACGATTTCCAACTGCAGCAACAATTACGGTCCGTACCAGCATGTGGAGAAGTTCATTCCCCGCCAGATCACGAACATCCTCGAGGGCGAGAGGCCGAAGCTGTACGGCAGGGGCGAGAACGTGCGCGACTGGATCCACACTGAGGACCATTCCAGCGGTGTGTGGACGATCCTGACCAAAGGCAGGATCGGCGAGACCTACCTGATCGGCGCGGACGGCGAGAAAAACAACATCACCGTGCTTCGCATGATCCTGAAGATGATGGGACAGGACGAGAACGCGTTCGACTGGGTGAAGGACCGTCCGGGCCATGACCGCCGTTACGCGATCGATTCCACGAAGCTCAGGACCGAACTGGGCTGGACGCCCACGCACACGGACTTCGAGTCCGGCCTGAAGGCCACCATCGACTGGTACACGGACAACCGCCAGTGGTGGGAGCCCGCCCAGGCCGCCACCGACGCCAGGTACAAGCAGCAGGGCCAGTAAGACGCATACGAGAACGGTCACACCCCAAAGGGCGTGGTCCCATGATGATTCCCATCTACGGCAAAGGATTTACGAGGGTATGGATTTCGAGAAGGATTTGAGGGTCGAGGAGACGAACGTTCCGGGACTGCTGGTGTTCGACCTGCCGGTGCACGGCGACAACCGTGGCTGGTTCAAGGAGAACTGGCAGCGGGCGAAGATGACCGAGCTCGGCCTGCCGGATTTCGGTCCGGTGCAGAACAACATCAGCTTCAATGCGAAGAAGGGCGTGACGCGAGGCATCCACGCGGAACCGTGGGACAAGTACATTTCGATCGCCACGGGCTCCGTGTTCGGCGCGTGGGTGGACCTGCGTCCGGGCGAATCCTTCGGCCAGGTGTACACGACCGTATTGGATCCATCGAAGGCGATCTACGTGCCGCGTGGCGTGGGCAACAGCTTCCAGGCTTTGGAGGACGGCACCGCGTACACGTATCTCGTGAACGCGCATTGGAGCCTCGAGCAGAAGAAGACCTACACCTTCGTGAACCTCGCGGACCCGGAGCTGAACATCCAGTGGCCGATCCCGCTGGAGGAGTCCGAACGCAGCGAGGCCGACCTGAAGCACCCGATGCTGAGGGACGCGAAGCCGATGGCGCCTAAGCGCACAATGGTTTTTGGATGCAACGGCAAACTCGGCAAGGCAATCAGGCAATATGCCGAAGATCATCATCTCGAAGGTTTTGAATATCACGACACAGACACCTTCGACATCTCCGATGCGCATGCTTTTGAAAATGTGGATTGGGATTTGTACGGCACCATTATTAATGCCGCAGCTTTCACTGCCGTCGATGCTGCCGAAACAGCAGAGGGACGAAAAGCGGCATGGTTGACAAATGTTCAAGGCGTAAAGAACCTTGCTAAAGTCGCTACAGATCACAAAATCACCTTGGTTCATATTTCCAGTGATTACGTATTCGATGGCGAACTTGAATTCCACAAAGAAGACGAAGGCTTCGCGCCACTGGGAGTCTACGGACAGACCAAGGCCGCGGGTGATGCACTTGTGGAAAATGTCCCTCAGCATTATCTCTTGCGTTCTAGCTGGGTTATCGGTGAAGGGCGCAACTTTGTAACCCGCATGCTAGGTCTTGCGCAATCAGGCGAACCTGCAGAAGCGCCACGAGATCAATTCGGGCGTTTGACTTTCACCTTTGATATGGCAAATGCTATTTTCCATCTCCTGACGACCCATGCTGAATACGGTACTTATAACATGACTGGATCCGGCAAAGTTGCTAGCTGGTACGATATCGCAAAGATTGTTTACGAGACCGCAGAAGCTGATATATCTGCGCTTAAGGCAAATTCCGTCGAAGAATATGTTCAGAACACTCACGGTGCACTTCGCCCACGCAATTGTTCTCTGGATCTAAGCAAATTGGAATCCACCGGATATGCACCGGTTGACTGGGAAGAGGCTCTCCACGACTACCTCCAGAAGGAGATTGCAAAATGAAAGGCATCATTCTTGCTGGAGGATCCGGCACGAGGCTTTATCCTCTAACAACCGTCACTTCAAAGCAGCTTCTACCGGTTTATGACAAGCCGATGATCTATTACCCGCTCAGCGTGTTGATGATGGCTGGAATTCGTGACATTTTGATCATCAGCACTCCGAAAGATCTACCGAACTTTGAACGACTTTTGGGAGACGGTAGCCAGTATGGAGTCAATTTCAGTTACAAGGTTCAGCCGTCTCCGGATGGTCTGGCACAAGCTTTCATCATCGGAGAAGATTTTATCGGAGGCGAACCCTGCGCACTTGTTCTTGGAGATAATATCTTCTATGGAAATGGTCTTGGCAAAACCTTGAGAAGAGCCGCCTCCGTCAAACACGGCGCTACTGTTTTCGGGTATTACGTTGATGATCCTGAACGTTACGGTGTTGTCGAGTTCGACAGTAACCATAAAGCGATATCGATAGTAGAAAAGCCCGAACATCCTGCTAGCAATTATGCTGTTACGGGTCTTTATTTTTACGATGCACGAGTCAGCGAGTTCGCCAAGCAGGTAAAGCCTTCTCCTCGCGGAGAACTCGAAATTACTGATTTGAACAAGATGTATCTAGAAGATAATAGCTTAAACGTCCAAACCTTGGGACGAGGCTATGCTTGGCTTGATACGGGAACAATGGATTCTCTGTTTGAAGCTGGAGAATTCGTGCGAACAATTCAGCATGCTCAGGGTCTTCCGATTGCAGTCGCAGAAGAAATCGCATTTGAAAATGGCTGGATCTCAGCAGAGCAACTTATGGAAGCTGCAATAAAGTATGGGAAATCCCCATATGGAAAGCATCTTAAAGATGTCGCAGATCATAAAATTATATCCCGTCCAAACGATGATCCACAAATAACTGAATAATAATAAAAAAATAGATCGCTGTTTCACGAAGCTCATGAAACAGCGATCTATTTTTATCAGCCTAATAACTAGCCCAATGAGTCGTCAAACTCCAAAGGCATAGGTCTTAGTCTCTACTAACTTCCCATTTGACGTATACAACTCAAAGTGAGTCCAATATATCCCTTTACTAGGTTTTTCCCAAACAGCCCACTGACCGTTAAAACCGGCGACCCATTGTTGCTTGTTTACGTCGTATATCTTAATCTTGTAACGTCCTTGAGCATTATCAGAGGATACTCCCAGCAAAACATCTTTTGACTGCCATCCCGCGTAAGTAGCATTGATCCGCTTGCTGCCCGGAACATATGCAAATGCGATGGTCTTTTCACCAACACTTGTCTTGGAAGCCGCATCGCGCACTTCAAGATGCAACCAATATGTTCCAACATCATCAGACCAGCCGGCCCAATTTGCACTATTCCAATTGGCGATGGTCTTCCATTTGCCCGTATTAACATTGTACGACTGCCACTTGTATTCAAGATCAGCGTACGGAGCATTCACAGATGCTCCAACTGCGATATCTTCATCTCTTACGACCCATAGCAGATTAATTAAGGATTCATACTCCTTATTCCCAAACGCATTCATATCCACATTGCCGCTGATACCGTCCACCTTGCCGGAGCTGGTGTATTGCCATCCGCGACTGTTGGTCGGGAATGAGTCGAATCCCATGCGAGCGCCGTACTGCGCCACCCACGTGGTTTTGGCGTAAATGTCGGCATGTTTCAGCGGTCCTTGCAGGTAGCTGGTGTACGAGTAAACGCCAAGATTCTTGTATCCGGCGGACTGTAGTGCGCTGTACCAATTGTTGACGATATTGTTGTACACGTTCGGGTCGGTGGGTGGCTGATGCCCCTCCCAGGTCCACTTTTCCAGGTCGTAATACACGGGGTACGCCAGATCGCTCGGATTCACACCGAATTGCTTGAGTTTGGCGACCACGTCGGTACCTTCTTCTTTGGCGAGCGCCGGAGTGTCCGCGTAGGAATACCAGTAGATGCCGAACGGGATGCCAAGTCTCTTGCATTCGGAAATGTTACGTTGCGCTTTCTTGTCGGCATTGTTGCCTTCGCCGTAGCCGAGGCGGATGATCACGCCTTCCACGCCGTCGGCTTTCGCTTTGGCCCAATCGATGTCGCCTTGCCATCCGGAAACGTCAATCACGCCTTTGGCTTGCTGCACGAACAGGTTGTTCTGGTAGTCGAAGAAAGCTTTCGTATTGTTGTAGGTGCCCCAGTGCGCGCCGTATTCATTGCTTTCGAATTTGGAGAGCTGTACATTCGCGTCGGCTACAGCATTTTTGACATCTTCCGCACTTACCGGAATGAAGGATTCGCCGTTGGTTTTGGCGAGCGGATCCGGCTGCTGATCTTTCGTGCCGACCAATGTTGGATCGGTCACGATTTCGCCAGTTTCGATGTTCTTGACCTCACCTTCGGGGGTGACGGCCAGGTCTTCCGAAACCACGGTGGCATCGTCGGAAATCTCGTCATTGACGGCATCCGGAAGTTTCGCATTCGGATTGTCGGGCATGCTGTCTTGCGATTGCTGGCCGCCCGTCTGATCATCCGACTGATCGTCAGACTGCATAACAACGCCATTATCTGCAGTAACGGAACCGCTTTGCGCAACAGCATCCTCAATCGCAATATCCTGCAATGCGTAAGCCGGCGCAACCGCAACGGAAGCCGCCAACGCAACCGCAGACAGCGCAGTCGCAATCTTCACAACATGATGTGGCGAAACCATTCGTCAGCCTCTCTTGAATACAGTCATCAACCCCAAATATTCGGCGCAAACGCCCTAACCGTCAACTCTAACTGCAACCCACAACCCCAACACAGCACTTCTCAAAAATTTTAAGAAGTTCCGGCAAGCATGCAGAAGTTGAAGAATGGACACGTGCATTATATGAGGCAACACGAGTGCGGTAAATCGGGGACAAACGGGTATCGTACGCTGTATATTGGCATTTCAGGTGGGCACTCGGCACGGTCAGCATTGACCAGGACCGGAAGCCGGCACCGAGGATCACAGAATAGCAGGCAGATTCTGGAGGGGTTATGGCACGGCACGGCAAGAAGCCAAGCGAGGAAAATACCTCGTCACGCGCACCGAGAACAATTGCCGGAAGCACAACACCCAACACTTCTGCCGACGGTATTGACGCCGCTACCAGCAGCAGCGCAGCCGACACCAACGCGATCGACGCCAACGCAACCGGAACACGCACAATCGTCAGTGGCGACACGGCCAAGACCAGCGATCAGCAATCGCTCGAAGCAGACGGATCCGTTAAATCGAACGAATCCCGTCGACCGCAAGACTCGTTCGACGAGGTCATAGCGCAAGGCATCAGCGATGGCGACGCTTGGACGGACCAGCATGTAAAGCGCTTCTACCGCCAAATCATTATCACCGTAGTCGTCGTAGTTGTCGTTCTGGGTACGATCTTCGGATTCACAGGCATACGTGCGTCGCAGCAAATGCGTGACCTGGCCGCGCTAAACGACTGCCAGGAAGCCGTCACGGCCATGAACACCTCCTATTCGAAGGCGTTCCAGCTGAAGGCAAAAATCTCCGAAGCGTTCACCAGTTTTGACAAGTCTTACGATCTCGACAAGCTTGCTGAACTTCACCAGACGGAAGTCACCGCTCCGAAAACGCTGAGCTGTGCCGCCGACGCCTCCTCCACCATCAGCAAAGCCAACGCCGCAAAAGCCGAGTATGACAAGCAGGCCAAGCAGTTCAAGCAGGCCCTGCAGAAGGCCGACGAATCCACGGCCACCAATGGCGGTGACGGAACTGACGGAACGGCCAATGGCAATAACAGCACCGATGGCACAGAAGGTACTGATTTCCCAAATCAAAGGTAAGCAGATTGTGCTGAGTGCCGCTGATGGAAGTTCGAATCTTAACACGGTAACTCAAGTGCGTTATTGGTGGAGCGGAAATCCGGCTATTTCCAGTCTGCTCTATAACGATCTTGAATTGCCAGCAAGTCCATTTATTACGGTTGTTGAGTAGGATTCGCAGCCTTATAACGTTAGTCGACGTAGTGCAGGGCACTGGATGCCATGCGGGGCGTAATACCGTTATTGCCGTTGTCATCGTCATTACCGTCTGCATTGGAATCTTGCGATTTACGAAGCGAGCCTGCAGCCAATGAACGTACGGATCGAACGGAACGGCCAAGCTGCGACTGCTTTTCCTGCTCGTCCGACTGGATTGCAGGAAATGCACCGGTCACGGGGCGAACACGCCCGGTCGCAGTGGGAATGAAGCTTGGCGGCAACACTTGCGCGGTAATGGCACTCGGCGATGATGCATGATAGTGGGCCATCGAAGCCAGGGAATCGCGGGTATCGAGTTCACGCCGAATATCTAGCTCATCGTCGGCCTCAGCCATCGCAGCACTTCCTCTCTTCCGGCGCTCTCAGCCGACAATCTCTCCACTGGTAACTGTCACCGTTTTGAGCGTAACGCAAGGCAGTATGCTACTGCGAACGAAATCAGCGATATGCGCAACTCCCCCACTGTTTCGCAACTTTTTCGTTGCACGTGCCGCAGCGAGCCACGCCAGCGAGCTATTGAAAACCCGCCGTTTTGGCATAAAAAAGGGCTCCCGAAATGATCCGGAAGCCCTACTGGCGGAGAATACGAGATTCCGGCAGCGACTTGCTGTTTTCGGCGTAATTCCAACGTTTCTGGGATGCCGATTAAGTGTTTCGCCGCTTAACTCGCCGCCCCCACGGCGTGTCGCGATGGGGCGAAACGGGTGGTCATGAACGGGTGCTTTTTGGATTGCGCGAAACAGGGGAGAGTATTGAGGATGCTTTTTCCATGAAGAGCGTGTAGTTTAACCAGTATATAGAACGGCCTCCCTTTGCCAACAGCAGCGATGTGCTAAAGATTACGATTCCGAATGAGGTAATGCGATCTATTCCCCATAGGCAAAGTGAAAATAAAGGTAAAATGGCCGTCGTTAAAGTCCAGATGATAATACTTAGCCAGTTTCTTGATAATTCTTCGGGGAATCTCTTTCGTGCTTCTATCATCAAAGGTGAATTTGACTGGTATAGCATCGTACATATAAATGTTGCTGTAGCCATGACTAATCCGGAGAGGGTCGACAGCCCGATGAATAAATCATTGGGACTGCCATCTCCAGGTAGTTGAGGTACTGGATTGCTGAGAAGCCACCAAGTAGCGGTTATTATGGTTGCGCCTAGGATGTCAGTGGCGGGATGCGCCATAATTCCATTTATCAATGTTAAATGTGGCATTAATTACTCTTTGAAATATCGTATAAATAAGTCTCTTTATCGACTGAAACAGCAATTAAATGATTGATTAGTCCAGTGAATAATCGGGGTTCGTCATTGGATATTGTAATCTCGCTTTGTTCTACTACAGGATGGGATACTAAATTTAATTCCAACAGTTTGTCTGCGAAATCAGGTCCACTTACTTGAACTTTTTTGTTCTGATTTACTGCAGATATGATGAAGTCTTGCATTATGTCTTTAAAAACGCGACGAGCTTTTCCATATGCTGTATCGTCTGTCAGGCTAATCCTAATGTCGATATCAAGATCGGCCCCCACTTTTTGTGCAATTTCTTGATAAAATTCTCCTGCGTTACCTTTTATTTCATAAGCTTTATCAATAAAATTTTTTGTTGTGAATGATGCTGTGAGGGAATCTATTCCGCGAAGTTCTTTTTTGAAACGCTCGATGCTATCTGCTGTGATGACGGGAATAACATCCCATTCATAATCTTCTTCAGGCCAGTAATAGTTTAGTGCTTTTTTGAGGGGGTCTACGCTTTTACCAGCATTGCCACTTACTCTGCTGACAAGAGAATATTTCGGGAAGAAGGCGAACGCTGACGATTTTGCTAAATTGTTTGTGTTGCTATATGCCTCGCTGTCCATGAAATCAGTGACTCTCTTGTGTTCCTGATCAATGAGCTGCATAAAATTTGGCTGGAATTGTTCAAAAACTGTAAGTACTGGATAATGCTTGTCTGTTACAGAATCAAAAATAATATTATCGAGTATTTTATTTTCCCAAGGGAATTCACGAAATTCACTGAGACGCTTCATCCAATTGATATGTCCCGTGGTTCCATTGCTGATACCATCACGAGACCTCAGCCGGAGCCAGTAGAACTGCACTGTTCTTTGAATCACGCTTGTCAAGTCGTTCACCTGCTTAGTAGGTCATATCTACCTAATGCCAATCATTGTACTTCATTTTTCGGGTGCGACGATTGGGATGAAGGACTCTACGGCCCTTCCTAAAGAAAGTGTTTGTGGCAACCGCCGTAGTTATGTTGAGTACATGCTTTATGTGTGAAAAATAACGGGGAGAAATCTGCCTAATACTCTGGGGTAGCGTGGGATGGTTGGGGGGTCCTCACCGGTGTTGTTATGCGGCGTCGGCGAGAAATACGTGTTTGTGGTGGTATTCGATGAATTCATGTGAAGGCTGACTGATTGCCGGTAATGAGATTTTGCGCCCTTCGAAGTCATAGAGCCATTTGTCGTTGATGTCGGAGTGCTTCACCTTGTCGTGGTTGACCATGATGCAATAGTCGTTATCGATGGAGATGAGGCCTTGATCGAAGGCGCGGTCGTGGAAGGCGTTGAGCAGCAGGCCATTCGATGCCGCGGTCTTCTCAGTGGGGGTCGATGCCTTCCAGGGTTTGATGTGGCTGGCGATCAGCAGTGTGGGAAGCTGCAGACCGGTAATGCAACAGGTGCTGTGGTAGTTCTGCAATAGTGAGTTGCGGAAATAGGATTGGTTGACCCGCTGAAGCGTGGTTGTCGGTCGTTCCTCTCCGGCGGGTGCGCGTTCGGCGATGAGCAGGAACGTTGCGGTTTCAAGAGAAGAATAACGGTCGGAAGCCAGTGACACCGGGTTGAAGTCGTTCGCGTCCGCTTGCAGGAGCGCGTGCCGAAGCAGATCCAGGCATTGCTCCATGAAAGCATCGGGGTCTTCGGCGTACCATTGCCAGACTTGGGAATCGAGTTTGCTTCCATGCTTCATGCCTACGCGCCCGCGGGCCTTGCGGTTGTCGTCGTAAGCTGCGATGTTCCAGATTTTCAATGCCACTGAGCTGGGAGTGCGGTGCAGGAACGATGCAAGACGTTGCACGTCAAGCCCTTTGTCGTCGCATTCGCGTGGCTCGAGCACGATGTACAAGGCGAACGCCATCATTGTTTCCTCGCGTGACCAATTACGGCGAGGTGCTGATGCATTGACATTTACTGACATAAATCCAGGATAGTGCGGAATGATACATGCCTGTGCTTTGTATGCGGTATGTCTTGTGAGTCTTAGCCTGTATTCGATGCTTCGTGTCTGAAATCTTGTGGGAAGGAGTGGAAGCTTAGCGATAAGCGGACAGATTGTTCTTGAAGTTGTTGTAAGGACTTTCCTTCACTGTTTTTTGGGTTTGCCTTGCGTGTTGGTTGTGTGCTCTACAGCGACAAGAGGGACAAGAGGGAATCTATAGTGGGAAGTGGATGGTTGAAGGGGGCAAGAGTGCTGAAATCCTAGTGTTTTCAAGGACTATTAACCCATCGGAAGAGCTTGATTAGCTTTAATCCTTCGTGTATACAGCGTCTACTGGGAATCTAGTGGGAACTAGAGTGAGCCTAATGAGCCAACATGGAAATTCAGTGGCAGGCGAAGATGTATGTCGGAATCTCAATGATTTCAACGTTTCCAAGGACGCTGGTTGGCACCATCCTGCGGCGACATGGAACCTACATGGAAATTTACAGTGCCTACATGGAAATCAGTTTGTATCAGTCAGTGGGCGCACGATGCGTGCGCTCAGCCCTTGGCTGACTGATACTAGCAAGCTTTTGTCTGACTGAACGCATGCATCATAAAGAGCGATTGGGTATCGAGCTGGTTGCGGGATGCAGGGCGGATAAAACTAATCAGCCGTTATATTCGATATGTAGGCTGGGGTCGCTTTCGTGTTCGTCAATGATTTGGTTGTAAGCCTTGACCAGACGCGAAAGGGTTTCGTGACGTGCTGCGTTGGTGAAGTGGCCATGCTCGTGCACATTGCTGGAAAGGAACGATTGCAGGTCCCAAACTTCAAGGCGGTTTTCGAAGCCCATGTCGGAGGCTAAGTCCCATGCGGTTTTGACGCGGTCGCGTACAGTGATGATGATTGGATGCAGCCCGGCCTTGATGTTGCGCTGGCATTTATCCATGAGTAGGGATGCTGGGGCAGTGGTGCAGTGTATGGCTGTGTCGCCGACATTGAAATCGCCTCCACGCCCAGTCGGATCGTCAGCAACGGACACGCCGTTGATTTCTACTTCTGGGGCAACGATGATGAGCTTCGCTGCGACAAGATGTTGCAGAACGGTACCGACGTACATAGTGCCCGGATTTTCCTTTTGTCGCTGCGCTGCCTGCTGCAGCAGATGTTCCACAGCCGCATCGACGGAAAGCGAGTTGTCGGATTCCAATTTGAATGGTTTGCTGGTGAAGAATGCCCGAATTCGTTTAACCCAGTATTGCTCGATCTCGGTGAATTGCTCCGCTGTTGGACGTAATTCGTTAATAAGCTCGGCATAGTCGTGCATCAATGCCATGGTGCCGCGGCTGGTTCGTCCGCCCTCTGCTGCGAGAAGTCGTGTGATGCCATATTCGGCAAGGATTTTCTGGCAGTTGTCTTTGCTGATTCCCTTGACTTGACCTTCCTTGTTCGTGTGATAGTCGCTGGCGTCAATGGGAAGCGTGTCTGCGGAAAAGAAGCGATTGAGCTGGATGGCGGCAGCCAAAGCGCCCTTGGTGTTTACCTGATGGGACTTTCGGAAATCATCGATGGGAGTCAGATCCATTGTTTGCCTCGCTTATGCAGTGTGATTCGAGAGCAGAGTTTGCTCCACGTACAGGTCTTTGCCAAGGGTGTTGTTCAGAGCAGGCATGAAGTAATGCTTGCCGAGCCATTCCACGACAGGGACGGAAACAGCGTCGCCGAATCCGAACATCACTTGATTGGGGCGCAGGCCCGTAATGTTGTAGTGGGCCGCGCCCATAAGAGCAGCGTATTCGCGTGGCGTCATCCAACGGACAGCGGCTTGACCATTGCCCATACGAATGATTGCCTGGCGAGATGAGCCGCCTCGTGCGGTGCGCAGGCAGCCGGAGATGTCGTCTGCGCGAACTTCCCATACGGCTTTGCCGTTGCGGGTGCGGCGATAAGCGGTCCGGTAGGAAACGGTTGTTTCGTTACGCAACGTTTCCACGCGGGCAGTCTGAACCGGCGACAGCGAATCAAGGAATTTGGCGGTTCTTTCGGCATCCCACCAGCGTTCGTCGTCATCAGCCATGTTCTCGACGTACATATTGAGGCCGGACATCAGAGGAGACGGCGGCTCAGGCAGCGGTGCGCGATGCGTGCGGAGAGAGGTGTCCGCAAAGACCTGCTGCAGCCAGTCAGGGCGCAACGAAGAATCGAATTGTTCGGCGGACGGCGGGTTCTGCAGGCCAACCAAAAAGAGTCGCGGTCGGGACTGAGGGATAAATCGACGGGTATCGATGGACAATACGTCTACGGAGTAGCCCAGTACATTGAAAGCATGCACCGCTGCGGCGAGATCCTCCCCAGAGTGGGAAGTGGCCAATCCGTTCACATTTTCGAGAATGGCAATCGGAGGACGGCTGTCCCCAAGTTCTTCGAGCAGTCGCACGTATTGCCAGAAAGCGCCGGATTGTTTGCCGTTCAGGCCCGTACGAGTGCCTGCAAGGGAGAGATCCGTGCAAGGAGAGGATCCCCAAGCGATGGAAGCATCATGGGGCAGGTCGTCGCCGGAGAGCTCGCTCATATCCCCCTCGACAAGGGTGTGGCCCGGCGTATCCGTGAAGTTATTGCGATACATTTCGCACTTGGCGGAGTCGATGTCATTCGACCATTCGACTTGGAAGCCGGATTCTTCGAGCCCAAGGCGTGCGAGGCCTATTCCGGCAAAGAATTCGAGGGCTTGTGGGCATGCCTTGCCGGTAGCCGCGTGCGTGCGATTGTCGTTCATGCTCCCACCTTACCTCGTGCCTGACTGTCGTCCTAACCATGATACTCTATATATAGAACAAGTGTTCGAATAAGTGTCGTGAAGGAAAGAGGATCGTATGACGAAGCTTAGTGATGCTGTTAACGCGTCGAACTTGGATTTTCATGAATTAGCCCGGAGATCCAACGTGAGTGAGAAAAGACTAAATGGATATCTGTCGGGTCGACATCCGTTTAACCAGGCACCTCTAGAAGACGCCGTAGCTATTGCTAATGCTCTCGGAGGCCGTATTGAAGATTACATGGAAGATGCGGCGGAGGACGGCGAGGCGGAAAAGCTGGATGACCGACTTCGTCTCCAATTATTTCTGGATAGCGTTGACGAATACGAGCTAATTATGAAGAATGTCGGTCGCCCTCAGGCAGTGACGATTGGCGGCTCTGGAGAAAAAACTAAGAAAAGGTATAGTCAGCTGATTATTGAAGGGATGCTATTGCGCAAATATTATTCCTCGGATGAAGTTCAATTGGCGAAAGTGATTGATTCGTTTAGGCGTCTTATCCCAGACGACGCGTCTCCAGATGTGCTGCATACGGTAGATCTGCTGGAAAAAGATACGCCTAGCCAGGGGAATAAGAGCCAGATTGTGTTTTCTAATGCTGATGGTAGTTACTCCAGCGGTGTGGATTTACTTTTTGATGTTCTCTATGGAATTACCCTGCATGGAGATCCTGATAGGCTCCAGAGACTTGCTAGATGGCCAATTACGGCACAGTGCCTTGCCTTATATGAGTCTAACGTTGAGAGACGCAAGGGTGTGGTGACTGTTCGACAGTATATAGATCTTGCAATCAAAGATGGTCTTTTTGCGCTGGATTAATGAGCGTATTTGAAAAGGCGCGGTGCAGTTCGCTGTGGATTGAATTGCCTCACGCCTTGCTGAGTGAACTCGCTGCAGCAGTTTCTAGGATCAGCTGCTATTCGCACTCTCGCCGGGCTATCTCGCGACGGGCTTTGCTGGCCCACAGGCCTCCCTTACCGATGAGCTCATTCAATTGCGTGGCGTTGAGCTGTTGGTAGTGCAGGTCTGTTGCGTAGGGAGGGAGACTCGCCTTCCATCCGGCAATGTCTGTGACGGAACCGTCGGCTTCGCCTGTTGCGGGATGATGAGTGGCGTTCTCGCTCGCGCCATCTTGCCGTCTTGCCAGTTCAGATGTCGGTTCGTTTGCCGTAAGGCATTGCAAATCTTGCGTTTTCTCCGGATCGCCCACGGATCGGCATCGTCGGACAAGGTGGGAAACACCGTCTTGTCTGGTTCGTGCGGAACGTTGCAATAGCTTGGTTTTGACGAAAACGGCAAGATGGCAGCAGCTCTTGTGACAGCGACCGGATCCGGCACAGTTGCTTCTGAAGTCTCAGTTTGTTCACCGCTGAGGGTGTCCGTGGCTTCCGCACTCAAATCTTCAGAGCTTTCCTGATTCGGATGATCCGCATAATCCGGCGACAGTCACCACCACATGTTGCCGTACTTCTTGCTTGCCAGCAGTGGCTTTGGGCGTCGTCTGCCGTCCAGAACTTGCTGCTTGCTGAACTCGCCTTTCGCTTCGTTGATTACTCTGTACGACGGCACACCCCAATACAAGCCATCCGGTGTGAGCTCCTTGTTGTGGTCGAAGTAGTCTTGGATGAACGTACGCACGTCACTGTCCTCGCGCTCGCTGGTGCCGTAAGCGCTCTGGTTGAGCGATTCCGCCGTATCGTCCGTTTCGCCAAGCCAGCGGACATGTGCGCAGCCAAGCAGCGGATTACCCTCCAACCGGTAGGCCAGGGCTCGCGGCATCGGACCCAGATTGAACTTGACCGGTGCGAACAGCCGCTGCTCCCCATTCTCCGGATCCTTTGCCATCAGAAAAGCGGCTCGTGCTGCGCCGACGACGCCGATACTGCCGCCTCCGCGATATATCGCCGCTCCTTGGCCCTTATTGAGATGTCGCAGCGCGATAACCGTGCAGCCGGTTTCCTCACACAGCCTTTTGAGCGGAGCCATCACCTGCGCGCGGATATCCTGACCCTTGTAGCTGTTGGTGTCGCTGCCCAAAAACGACATCAACACATCCACGACAATCAGGCCGATATGCTGCTCACGCACAGCCTGTGCTATCTGTGGCAGTGCGTCGGTGAGCGTAATCGCTACCTCCTTGCCATCCTTGAAAACTTCCGATAGGGCGAACATCTTGGATGCGTCGCCTTGTGCGGCGCGAATGCGTGGGCTCACGGTGTCCGCCAGTCCATCTTCCGCAGTCAGCAGCAGCACGTTTGCGGGGTCGCATCCAGCAGACCCATCCGGCCATACTGTTCCCGTGGTGACGTGAGCTGCGATATCTAAGGCCAAGGTGCTTTTGCCAGTCGCCGGATCGCCGTCAATCAGTACGATCTTTCCTTTGGGAATATGGCCCGGCCGCAACCACAACGGTCGCTCCGGTTTCACATCAGCCAAACGGGTCAGCAAATAGGCACGGGGCGTCAGTTCAGTCTTAAGCTCAGACTCAGGCTGGCTGCTTTCGCTTGGCAAAATCTCAAACTCCAAGCCGCTCATCGCCGCGTTGGAAGCGTCGTAAGCCTCACCCAGCCGCCTGGATAAACGTCAACGACCGCACGAACGGTGTCAGTGTCTGCGCCACTTGCTCCTTCCAGCGAGTGCCGGTGTCGTCCTTATCCACAATGGCAACCACATCAGCCCCACTAAGGGCTAAACGCGCTGAATCAAGATCCAGTTTCGCGGCGAAGTTGCCGCCACCTCCCGCTGCGGTTACAGCGGCATAGCCGAGCGCTCGCAATGTGCCGACATCTTTTTCTCCCTCTATCAGATACACTGGCTTGCCCGATGCCATGGCACGTTTCGCGTCGGCGGCCATCCACAACGGGTGCTTGTCGGCGGTGTTGCCGCTTTGCGAGATTCGCTTGGGGGGAGAGCGACGAACAATCAGACCGTCCGCATATTCATATGCTGTGCCGCGCTCGCTGTCGTAGATCATTGCTTCATAGCCATTGGAACAAGCCAGCGTAGCTGGAGCGTTCAGCGCGTTGAGCACATCGTCGGCTTGGCAAGTGCTGCAGCGGAGCAATGTGGCGCTTTCCAGTGGGGAATACAGCACAGTGAGCGAGTCAGCTGCGCCGCAGTTTGGGCAAGTGCCGTACAGCAGGCCGGTGTTTGGCTGAACTGCAATAGCTGCGCAGATGGCGGCGAACATAGGGGATCGGCCTAGGGCCAATGGTTCCAAGTATGGTTCGGGCATCTCGTACCGCTGTCTGATTTCCGCAGAGTTTTCCGTGTGTGCAGGTGTAATCGTCGTTGTCTCATTTCTGCTGAGAAGCGGAGCGTTCGTGACATTCGCATGCCGTATGGCCGCCAAATCGGCGGCAGGGAGGCGGCTATCGCAGCTGTCACTGTTGTAGCCGCTGTAATCGGCATGGCCTTGAGGTCCGCTTTGTTGATCGAACAGGTCGATGATTTTCAATCCAAGTGCACCGGCAATGGAAGCGATATCGCAGTGCTCCGCTCCGAAGCAGTGCAGCATGGTTTTGCCGTTGGACTGGTCGTAGGTGATGTGCAGTGAAGTGCCGCTGTCTCCGTCATGGGCGAGGCAGCTGCACTGAGCGTGTTGTCTTCCGGAGGTGTCGCGCGGAAGCTCTTGGAGCCTGAGATCTCGAGGATAGCGTCTCGCGGCTTCGAGCACTCGCTCGTATGAGGTTGCCATGCTCACTCCTCACCTGCGAATTCGCGCACGCTGGTGAGATTCACCAGAAACGTGTTGCCTACCTTGCGAACGCGAATCTTTCCGGTTCTGATCAATCCGTAAACGCTTTTCACGTCCTCGTAGCCCAGCATCTCCGCCACTTGTGCTGGCTTGGCGGTGAGGCGCGGGTAGTCATTCTTCGTTGGAATTGCAGCCATATGTTTCCTTGCTCTCGTGCGGAACAGAGCCTGAGGAGCGAAGTGCTTCCGTCGAATTCGGACGCACTTCGCCCTAGATGGTTCTGTTGTGGTTGTTGGCTGCACCGGTGCATGTTCCCCAAGTTTTTGCCGGCCCCCGGGAAGCTGGAATTCAGGATATGACGTTATTCCAAGGAGCGCAAAGGCTGAAAACGGCTGAAGCTTGAACTAGATGTGTGGTCGTGAAATCGTTGGAATTTCAACGAAAACAAGTGATTCTGCGGTGAAATAAGGCGTTCAGAATAAGACCGAATAGGCTTTGTTGGTTGCAATGAGATTGGCTCATGGCATGTTGCCTTTGATGAGCCCGTTTGTCTTGGTTGAGTCCAGTGGTCTTGGAGTTTGTTGGCTTCTGGTAGAAGTTGGTTGAATTTGTTAAGTGGATTTCTCCGTGCTTATTGAGTGCGCCATTCAGGCGAGCGCCTGAATAAGTCGCTGAACCGTATCCACCTGCACATCCAGAGGTAACAGCTTGAGGATTTTCGCGCGTTGACTGTCGTCCAAGGCCTTCAGCACGCTCAGCCGGGCATCGGAAGGCATGACGGCAATGGTGTTCGCCAATACTTGAAGAGCGGAGTTCTTGGCGTCAGAAGGAATGGTGTCTAGTGAAGCAGCCTTCTGAGTGCTTGACGTATTGGCTGAACTTTGTGCGCTCTCTTCGGACGTCGTGGCATTCGGTGTTACGGCGTTCTTAGCAAGCGCTGCAGTCTCAGGATCGGCGCTCGCAGGTGTTTGGGATGCTGAAGCGGCGGCTGCGTTGACAGTAGACGTTGCATCTGCCGTATCGGGCGTATTGGCATCTGTCATCTCGCAGGATAATCCTGCTGAGGCATTGATGTTCGACTCGATCTTCGAGCGCAGCTTGACCTCCGCTTCGGCGCTGGCCTGTTGATACACGGCAACGGTTTTGATGTTCGCGTGTCCGCCGCGCTGCATCAGCTGGCCGACGGTAGCGCCGGCTTCGGCCATCAGTGTCAAACCGGAATGCCGCAATTCGTGGAAATCCATGCCCTGCAAGTCAGGGTCGCCAACGGCTTTGACCGCGCGGACGAACGTACTGCGCAACGATTGGCCGCGAACGATACCGTGCGTGCGGGTTCCGGTAAACACCAAGGCGGTCGGCTTGTCGTCCACATAGATCTCCAGATACCGCTTGATAACCGGCACTAGGGGAGCGGGGATCTCGATATCGCGCACGCTGCTGGGCTTCGTGGAACCGAGTATTTGCTCCTTGTGCCCGTTGTGCAGAATTTCCTTGGCGGCTCGGCGAATATGCACAATCGGCGGTTGCTCGTCTAGCTCAAAATCATGGCGTTGTAGACCCAATGCTTCGCCTTGGCACAGTCCCAGAAAGCCAGATAGCGTCACGGCCAATGCCAAGCTCGGCGGCATCTGATCGGCGATGGCCTGTACCTGTGCATAAGTCGCAATCTTGTGCACATGCTTCGTGGCAGGGCGCGGAACCTTGAACTGGACTGCGCTTGATCAACGTGGTGCCGGAATCGTCCAGCGGCGCATTGGCCGCGTGCGACATGATGCCGTCCAGCAGTTCGAACACATGCCGGCGAATGCTTTCGCCGCGGCCATCCTTGGTGACGTGCACGCTGTCGTACCACTGGCGAATATCCGCAGGCCTGATGGCAGCCATGGGCTTGTTGCCCAGAACCGGGTTCAGATAGTCGCGCAGATACTGCTGGTATTTTTCCTTGGTGGTCTGCTGAATCGGCTCGTTGTTCACCTTGCAACGCTTTTCCACATAGTCGGCTGCGCAATCACGGAACAGTACCTTGCTGCCGGCATCAGCATTGTCCGTAACTTCCGCCGGAGCCCATGCGTTCAGGTCAATCAACCGCTTTGCCTCGTTGAGCCATGCTTCCGCCTAGGTCTCATCGCCTTCGTCGAATCGCTTGTGAATGCGCGCAGGAAGATGCGGATACTGGGATCGGGCTTCGACGGGCGGTATGTATGAGGCGTCGTAGGAGATCTACCCGTTGGCACCGACTTTTCTCTCAATCTTGCCGAACCGGCGTCGTCGACTGGCTGGCCGTGTGCTTTGTGAAGTGCGTGCCATGATGATCAATTTCAACCGACGTAAAAGCTGCCAAGCGGGCGACTCTGAAGTCTGCCGCTCAAGTGCTTAAGCGGCACCGCTTATCTTGCCGCCTATCTTACTGTAAAAGACAGGTCGAAAAGGATGATGAAGGAGAGGGGGTAATCGTTGAAAAAACGCCAAAAACGTTGAAATTCCGCCATTTTGGGCATGAAAAAAAGGCTTCCGGAATCATCCGGAAGCCCTACTGGCGGAGAATACGAGATTCGAATTACATAGTACCGGATTCTCGATAAATCGAGAGAAACGGCGACACGCCGGGAAAAGCAGTGTGATTCCAACGGTTCTGGGCATTGTGCAAAAGCGGATGCTGCGTAGTTTTCCTGCCGGAACGTACCCAACGGAGGGTACTAGGAGGGAACCGCGATATGCTGTTGTCAACAACGGCAGGAGTCGGAGAACGGACGGCCGTCCGGAATTTCATGAAAGGTCGCAGGCGATGAGTGGAACGAGTGGATCGCGCAGGAGCTGGGGCAAGATCAGGGTGAAGAAGGTGCGTGGCGGCACCTCCTATTACGCCGAATATCCCGATCCCAGACCCGACAGGAAGGGCGATGACGGGAGGCGTGAGCGCATTCGTGCGCCCTTCGCATTCAGCAGCAGGCAGGCCGCCGAGGGGTGGCTCGCCCAGCAGAGGAACCGCATCGACGGCGGCATCTGGGTCGACCCCCGCGATGAGTATGAGGATTCGGCTTCCGCGAGGAAGGCCGAGGAGCGGCGTTCGGAGTCCTTCCGTGATTATGCCGAACGCTGGTTCGGCGGCAAGATCGCCCGTGGGGAGATCCGCCCCTCCACGGTGCGCACGTACCGGCAGCGGTTGGACAGTGTGCTGTATCCCGCGTTCGGGGACAAGGCCATGCGTGACATCACCGTGGAGGACGTCGAGCGCTGGTACGAGGAGATGGGCAGGCCGCGCAAGGTGGACGGCAGGCCGTCGACCAAGGAGAGGCCGCGTTTGAGCACCCGTGGCAACGCCTACGGTCTGCTCAGGCAGATCATGCAGTCGGCCTGCACCGCGCCCAACGCGATACTGGACTTCAATCCCTGCCAGATCAAGGGCGGCTCCGCCCACAAGGGCAGGGAACGCGCGGTCATAGGGCCGGAGAAGGTGCGAGAGATCGCCGACAACATGCCGGGCAAATACCGGCTGGTGGTGCTTCTGGGATTCTGGCTGTCGCTGCGTATAGGCGAGATCCTCGCCCTGCGGCGCAGGGACATAGACCTTGACGGCAAGGTGGTCCGCGTCACGCACGCCGTGACCTACTCCAAGGACTACGGTTTCGTCGATGGCGATCCCAAAACCGAGGCCGGCATACGCTCGATACCCATTCCGGACGACCTCGTGGCCGAGATCAGAAAACACATCGACGAATACGCCGACCCCGGCGATGACGGCAAGCTGTTCCACACCGCCACCGGCAACTTCGTCCATCATTCGGAGGTCGAGAAGGCGTTCATCAAGGCGCGCAGGAAGGCCGGCTGCGAGGACGTGGTGCTGCATGGCCTGAGGCACAGCGGCAACACCTACTTCGCGCAGAACACCAATGCCACCATCGCCGACCTGCAAGCGCGCGGCGGCTGGTCCACCTCCTCGATGGCCGCCCACTACATGCACAGCTCCCAAGACCGGTTGAGGCAGCTGACCAAGGAAATGAGCGCTGCGAATACTGTCCATGAGACCGGAAGCGACAACAGCGCCGGAGCCGCAAGCGAGCTTGAATCACTGCGCAGCCAACTTGAGGAAGCCAATAAGAAAAACAACGAGCTGATGCAGCTCGTTACGGAAAGGTACGGAACCAAAAAATAGCAGACGGAAAAAGACAATCGGCCCCGTATGGCGTGATGCTGTACGGGGCTTTTTCATGTTTAAACGAGCATTTCCGGTTCTCAGATAGTGGGTCAGTTCCCAAACCCTGCTCTTCACAAAATTTGCACATTTGCTTCCCTTCAATAGTTGTCGCTGAAAGTGCCGAGAAACGTCGAAATTGATTGAAAACCAGTCCGAAGCGGGGGCTTTCGATTACCAGTTTTGCATGAACTGATCGGTAGGACACCGAGCGCACGACGTTCCACCGTGGAACGCGCAGTGGCTCGGATTGAGAGACTTGCCATGGGGAAATGGCTTACAACTTATGTCTGCCTTGCTGCCTACTTGGGACTGACCGCAGATGGAATCCGGCGTATTTTGAAGGATGAAAACTTACTCCTTCAACTTGTGCGGTGCAATGCGCAGGAAGCCGGTTTGGATTGGCACAAGGAATGCGCTGAATACAGGGCGCGGCTTCGGCATCCAGCAGGACGCGGCTACACGGATGTGCGGATGTTCTTCCGAGCGTTCGCACCGCAATTCCTAACCGACGCCGGGGAATTACGGCGGGCCGTGTCCGGACAACCTACGTGGATTAAAGTCGCTGATGCCGGACGCGAGTACCTGGCCAGCGCGAGGACGCTCAGCAAGAAAACCGCTCTCGGCGGTTTCGAACTGGGCGGCCTCAGCTCCATACGAATCCGGCGAACTTTACTGGTGCGGCGCGAGGAGATCGCCAGCCGCTGGCCGCGACGCGACCTGTTGATGCGGGCGGGGCTGGGAATCTCGCGGAAATTCGAGAACCCGGATTCCAGTGGGCCGCGAACGGGCGCGTATGCGGCGGCGGACGCCACTACTTCGGGAATGACGATGACCGATAGTGCTCTAGGCAATCTTCGCGGGTCTGGGGCGGTGCGGGCGACGGATTGGCCTCATCGGAATCACACTGGCGATTTTCCGCGAAATCCTTCACGGCGGTTCTTTTGCGGGGCTTACGACGGCATCGACGCCGAGATGGGCAAGGGGCGGTGAACGGCGATGGACAAGAAGCTGACGGCGAAGCTGATCGAGCAGACCAGAATGCAAGGCATCAATTTTCGTCCCTTGGGCATCGGCCGCGCACCATCGGACGCCGATGTTGACGAATATGCGGACGTTGATGTCAGGGGGCGTTCGTTCAGATGCGAGCGTCCGAAGATTGCCGCGAGTGGTGCGCTGGTTCCCTGCTGGCATTGTGAAGCGTGCTTGCGCGTCAAGCGAGCCAAGGCCATCAGGCGCGGTCTGGCGGGGCTGGACAAGCCGGGGATACTTGCGTTGGTGACGTTGACGGCACCATCGTTCGTGAGGCCGGGGGTGCCGGTTCATGTCGCGTCCAAGAACGGTGGCGGGCGGTGCCCGCTGTGCCACAAGCGCCATGGGCCGGAATACCCGCTGTCGGGGTTGCCAAGGGACTTCTCCGACGTTGATTTCATGAATCTCGCCGTGTTCAACCTGACCATCGGCAAGCGCCTGAACAGCACGCTCACGATGCTGCGCAAATGCGTTCCGGGCGTGGAGTACTTCTGGGTCAAGGACGTGCAGTCGCGTCTGGCCGGGCATGTGCATTTGCTGTTGCGGTTGCCTGAAAAGGAGTGGCGGTTGAAGCTCAAGCTGGACATCGACATGAAGCGTCGGGGCAAGAAAGTGCTGCCCCTCTTCGTCGGGTGCTTGCGCAATGTGCTGGTTCCGGGCTGGGGGCCGCGCCTTGACATTCGGCTGGTCGGCGACCTCGAAGAATACGCCGCGGTGCTGAGCCGCTCCTACGACGATATGGGAGGCGACCTCGGTGAAGTGTCCTCGCCGGTGGTCAAGGACGCGCGCAAAGTCGTTTTCTACATGACCCGCGCCATCATGCGCGATGGTAATCCCGATTGCGACCGGGGAGACGGGGGCAGCCAACGCAGGCGATTCTACAGGCATTTGGTTTTGGCTGCGGTTACGAACTCAATCGCCCGCAATGAGATCATTCCCTCACACCGTTGCCCCGTGGCTCTGCATCGCGAGGCGGCGCTCAAACCCCTGAGCTGGGCTTACATGGGCGAAAGGAAGGGCAACGCCGTGCGTCGCGGGCTATACGAAAAACCGTTGAGGGGCGAGGAGAAGCCCATGCGCGAGCCGGTTCCGTTCAATGAAGTGACGCGCCAGCCGTTGCGCAAGGAGGAAGGCTGCGTATGCCGCCGGAACCGCGAGCGAACCAAGCAGAAGGGCATCGAGCACTTCGGCCTCGGCTCGCACCTGTACGGCAGTTCGCGCGGCTGGTGAGCATGCGCCGTTGTCGGCGGGAATTCAAACATGGGCCAACATCTTTTCAACGATGATGCGGTTTGAATTTCCGCCGAACCGCGCGGCACCTCGTCCTGTCCCCAACCGCTCCGATGTCCCTCATCTCAACATTCAAATATCAAATATTCAAATATGCCCTTATCCTCAACTTCCCTTCTTGTCTTATAAATTTGAAAAGCTTTAATAACAACAAGCGACGAAGGCGCTCCGCGCCGAGCTACCCAGAGAAACGGGGCGTCGTATCCGACCCCAAAGGAAAAACCCAGTCGGCGGAACGCATATCGGGCTTCAAAAGGGCGTAGGGCGGAAAAACGGGGTAGGCGGGCTACCCAAGATTCTTGCCACCGCCTACCCAACGGGGCCAAGGGCCGCGACGGCGGAGAGCCTACCTGGCGTGCAGGTCGGGCCATGGCTGGGGCAGGAGTTCGTCGAGGGTGACGCCGAGCACTTGGGCCACGGCCATGATGGTCTTCAGCGTGGGATTGGCGGGGGTGTCCTTGCCTATCTTGCCCCATTCCATTCGCTGGTACTGGTATCTCGACAGGCCTGCGTCATAGGCCACGCGCTCTTGGGTGAGGCCACGCTCGACGCGGAGGCGCTGGAGGTTGACGCCCAGCTCCTTGGCGTACCTCGCCCATTCCTTCGAATCGTCTTTAACGGCCACGCGCCAAAAATATGTGGCGTTCGCATCTCACTAGGCCACAAAGTTGTGGCTTTCGCTACAATGTAGTATTGAATTCGCATGATAAGGAAGCGCGACCGTCTCCCATGCCCCCGCAGGATAAGGAGCTTCGGTCTGACGGCCTCCGCGCCGTTACATCCATGTCGATGGGCGAATCGACGTGCCAGCGCATAAGGACATAGGGAAGAGCAATGACGAAGCCATCAGAGGAAGTGGAAACCATGGATGACGCCACCCCAGAGGAGAGCAAGCCCAAGGGTATTAAGCCCGCCAAACTCACCGCCATCATCATTGCTGTCATCATCGTGGCGCTGGCGGGTATCGGCGGCGGCTACGCCTACTGGACGCACCACGAGGGCAACGCCTACCATGAGGCGGTAGCCCAAGCCGAAACGGCGGATGCCGCGCTCACGAAGGCGGTCGGCAAGGCGAAGGACGCGGCTTCGCAGTACAAGGCTGATCAGCTCAAGGAGCCGAAGCTGCTGGACAAGCTCAACGAGCAGGTAAAGAAGGCGGAATCCCTCAAGGGTATTCCCGACGATAACCCCAGCGAATGGCTGGCGTGGCAGCTCGTCTCCGCGAAGCAGGCCAACGCCATGGACGCGGACGAGGCCAATGCCCAAGCGAAGGCGCTCGATGCCGCGCTCAAGGCCGTCAGGGACAGCAAGCTGGCGAAGGAGCTGGATACCGCCAAGAGCCAGCTCAAGCAGGGTATTGACGGCGCGGGCCAGACCCTCAGGGACACGGACGGGAAGGTGGCGGACAACGCCACCCGCGACGGCCTCGCGAAGGCCATCGACGAGGCGAACGACGCCCTTTCCAAGAAGGGCGTCACCGACCCGAAGACGTACACCGATGCCAAGGCGAAGCTGGACGCCGCCGTCAGGCAGGTGACCGATTCGAAGGCCGCGAAGGAGCAGGCCGACGCCGAGGCCGCAGCCCAAGCCCAAGCCCAAGCGCAGGCCGCCGCCCAAGCGCAGGCAGCCGCGGCAGCCGCGCAGCCGCAAAGCTCCTACTCCCAGTCCTACAACCGTTACGGCGGCTCCGGCCGTGGGTATTCCTCCAACCGCGGGTATTCCGCCCCGCAGCAGTCCTACACCCCGTCCAACAACGGCGGCCTCGATTACAATCACTGCAACCCGGACTCTGGAGTTGTTGGGTGCACCAATCTACCTCCACGTCCTCTAGTCGATTGCTCCAAGGTCGCGTGCTCCATCCTCGGCAACTGACTTTAGTCATCTTCCCTCCTTTCAAGCCTCATCTCGTTGAGATGGGGCTTTTCCGTGTCTTCACGCATGCTCTCATGCTGGCGTGGGTGATGCTTGTGGTGTGATTGTCCGCTTCGGGGCAAGCAGGTCGTGCGCCGCCGGTTGGGTTCGGTGGGTGCGCGGCGTTGCTTGGTCAATATAGTTCGATTTAGGAGAGATATGCTGAAAGACAAAGAGCATAGCAAGCCCACTCCGCCCAAGGGAAAGCCTTCTTGGCTGAGGAAGGGTATTGCGTCGCTTGCGGCGTTCGCGACCCTCGCCACGGGTGGTCTGGTGGCTGTTTCCTCTGCCAACGCCATCGACAACTCCGGCAACGGCGTCATTATCGGCGGTGGCGGCAGTGGCAACGGCATCGGCCCGAGTTCCTTCGTTCTGTGGCTCAAGGACGACCTCGCCGCCACCGCTGCGGGCAACCCGCCCACCGGCTGGGGCACGAGGGACAACGCCAACACCAGCGTTCTGATCAATGATCTGGCCAATGCGGGCATGAATGTCAGCGATTCTGGTTCCAACAAGCGTCTGATTCAGAAGGCTTGTAACCAGGCGGTGAACCGCGCCCTTGACGCCACCCATCAAAAGGCGCGTGTGATTGGCTTCGCCACCTCGCTGCGCGACGGCTTCATGTGGGGCGACAACGCCGCGCACTGGAAGTCCCTGTTCGAGCAGAGATGGTCTCTGGCTCAGGCGCAGCCGAACGGCGGCATCAAGCTCAATCTGCGGGGTTGGACTGATAGCGACGTAGCCAAGTTCGCCCGCGCTGAGTTCGACGAGGGCATGGCTGAGATGGCCGCAGGTGGCTCGGTGATGAACGAGGCCATCTGCGTCGCGGTGAACGAGTCCCAGCCCCCAATGGCCTTCACCCCCACCATCCGCACCGAGGCCCCTCACATCATTCAGGAGGGCCAGCCCATCACCGACAGGGTGACGGTCGGCGTGAAGTCGGGTGACCGGTGGACAAACGGCACGAGCGTGACGGCGAAGGGGTATTACTTCACCGGTTCGAAGGATGCGATCCTCAGGAACCTGCCCTACAACGGCGATCCGACCGACGCCGGCATCAACAATTATCTCAACCAGATCAGGTCGGCCGGAGGCGAATACCCGTGGGTGACCGGAATGGGAGCGCGGTACGGGCTGAATCGAGCCGAATCCGGCCCGTGGGTGCGCGATGGAGACAAAAACGATTCAAGGATAAGGCGAAAGAGGGAACGGCGGCCAGCCGGGCGTGTGCGCGACCGGGGCGAAGGGGAGCCGCTGGAATGCCGCTTCGCGCCTTTGCCTATCGCCGGTAGAACCTGGGCTTGTACGCGGGCAGGACGGCTTTGTAGTCTTTTTCCGCTCCGTGGGCCAGGAGGATTGTCGCCTTTCCCATTTTGAGTCGCATCTCGTCCAAGGCCAGCAGTATCCGGGCTCCCTCGCCTCGGAGGTCTTTCCTGCCGACAAGCAGGATTGCCGTATCCGCGCTTAAGATCTCAACCATTCTTTCATACTCGTCAAGGTTGGTTACGCGGGTATCCCTCAGCAGCTCCCGCGGGGACGGAATACCCGTCTGCGGGGTTCGCTGCTCCGCGTTTTTGATGGCCCGCAGCTTGCGGAAGAATGATTCGGCGATGCTTATGTACTCCTTGGCCGTCTGTATGCGCGACACCGATTTGCCGCCAGCCCACGCCGCCGCCGTCAATTCGTTCCGGCTGTCGTGCGCCTCCTTCTTGGTGGGCAGCCCGATGATGCGCGACCTGTCCGGGGCCTCTTCCGGGTCGGATAGGGAATCGTATACCTTGGCGAGTGTTTTCCTGCCTTTGCGGTGGATGGGTTCTGGGCGCATGTCTTCTCCTTGGCCGGTCATGGTGGAGCCGGTGCCGTTCGCTGGCGAATACCCGGGGGAGGGTGCTGGCGGTAGGGTTTGCCGGTTTCTCCTCGGACCCATCCGACCGACGAACGTTCCTTGACTTCCTGTCTATGTATCAAGGAGTTGATTGACGGTTCGAATGGACTTTCATGGCACCCGTATGCGTTCGTGTGGCGTTTATCGGAGGGGGTCAGGGGGAACCTTCGCGCTGGGCCGACCGGTATTCGCTACGATGCGCTTGCGATACGGAGGCTGGGATTGTTGCGAACCAAAACGAAAAAACTGCGCGGAAAACATGAAGGGATTCGAATCGGCCCACTGACGGGACACATGGGGCGCGGTCGGACTTCGATGACGAACGCACGGCAGGCGAAGGCTCGAAGGCGTTTTCGGAATCGTCGGTTCCGATATGTGACACGCGCGGCAGGTCGGGGCCAAAGGTGTCGAAACGGAGGGAATCTGGAGGGAACCGACAATCGGAAGGAACCAAAGCAAAACCCCGGAAACCGAATGATTTCAACGGTTTCCGGGGCTCGAATCCGGGCGGAGAATACGAGATTCGAACTCGTGAGGCTGTTACACCAACACGCTTTCCAAGCGTGCGCCATAGACCACTAGGCGAATTCTCCAATTATGCAACGTCTCACAGTGTCTATCCGCGAAACGCAACTTGATTAGGATACAACAGTTTCTTTCAAACCCCAAATCGGCGTGTCGCAGCGTCCCAGATCGCCCACTCACTGGAGGAATCAGCCCGCTGCCAAGACTCTCACAGTCCGAATTCCTCCAGTGGCTGGAACAATCAGTACGCCCATAGGCCTTCTACAGTCCGAAACCTCCACCCACTGGAGGAAAACACCCGCGCACCGGCCTCCAAACGTCCTGAAACCTCCACCCACTGGAGGAATTGATACGTTGGCATGCTTCCCAGCATCCGGATTCTCCCACCCACTGGAGGAATCTGCCCGCACATACACCCCCGAATTGTCCAGATTCTTCCAGCGAGTGGAGGGATCCGGACACGAGCTCACGTACCGTGAGCACAGCAGCTATCGTTTGGACGCGAAGGCACACAGGTTGGCGAGTATGGCGCACGCCATCACCACTGCAAGGAACACGAAGCCCCAGTGCGCGCCCGACTGCGTGGCGGTCACGAATTCGGCGTCCCTAGCCGAACCGTGTCCAGCCTGCGCAACGCCCAGGAACACGGCCATGACCGTGGTCGCAACCGCGCCGGAAAGCTGCTGGAACGTGTTGAACAACGCATTGCCGTCTGCTTTCAGTTCAGGCGGCGGCACGGCCATACCGCATGTCATCGTATTGGCGAAGCACATGGAAAAACCGAGCATATACACGAAATACCACAAGCCGAACATGACCATCGACGATCCTGCGCCAATAAACGCGGCTATCAACACGGTTCCCAGCAAGCCGACGATCATGGCAGTGAACATCGGACGGACCGGACCGAACTTATCAAGCAGCGATCCCGAAACCGGAGCACTAGCCGCTCCCAGCAACGCGCCAGGCAGCAACACCACGCCTGCAGCAAGCACAGACGCGCCGAATCCCAGTTGCGAAGCGTTCGGAATCATATAGCCGTAACCGATCGTCACAAACTGCAGCAGCACATACGCAAGCAAATGCCAACGGAATTTCACACTCCGCAACACGGTCAGACGTGAAGGCCATGATTCCAGTTGACAGAATGGCAAGAATAAGATTGATGGAGATGTTCTCGTCATCTTGCGTTGCCGTGTTATTGTTTCGCGCAATGGACTGTGACATGGATTTGCGGCCGTTCCCGACCTTCCCTTTCTTGGCCCGGCTTTGCTGAGCCACCATTCCGTTATGCCGGGCAGTTTGCTGGAATGGCGATTATTTGCCCAGAAATACAAAAAGATCCTTGGGAGCGGAGCGCTCTACCAAGGATCTTCATATTATTAAGTTGAATGTTGTGGATTGGGAGCCTCCCGCGCGCCGCGGGAAACACGAACCAAAAGACAAAAAAAGGGGGTTCCCGGAGCGTCACGCTCGACGGGAACCCCGACGAAAGAATGCGGCGG